>Ga0182739_1004160_pt1 | contig 12141 bp, 13 predicted proteins | sample eDN5th30CBELigBY_FD_128873 | JGI IMG/M metagenome (GOLD analysis project Ga0182739, IMG submission 128873) | Enriched backyard soil microbial communities from Emeryville, California, USA - eDNA 5th pass 30_C BE-Lig BY (version 2) (version 2) | ecosystem: Environmental > Terrestrial > Soil >... | reverse complement strand
TGCTGTTGCAAGAGCGAGTCCCGAAAACGGCAGCCCCGTACCTTCATTCACTTCAGGCATCGGCCGTGGAGGCCGCAGAGTGCACCGCCGAAACACGACTGCGCCTATTCAGCGAACCGAACCGGCAACACCCCGCCGTCCAACTGCTCTCCAATGGCCACTACCACGTAATGGTCAATCACGTGGGTAGTGGCTACAGTCGGCGTAACGACCTGGCGGTCACCCGTTGGCGCGAGGACGCCAGCCACGACGACTTAGGAAACTTCTGCTATCTGCGCGACGTCGCCAGCGGCGCGTACTGGTCCAACACCTACCAGCCGACCCACCACCGAACCAGAAACCAGGAGGCAATTTTCAGCGACGGCCGGGCGGAATTCCGCATTCGCGAACGAAACTTCGACTGCCATACTGAAATTGCCGTCTCCCCCGAAGACGACATCGAATTACGTCGCCTGCACCTGACCAACCATGGCGACGAGCGCCGCATCCTGGAACTGACCAGTTATGCCGAAGTGGTGCTGGCGCCGGCACTGAGCGATGCGTTGCACCCGGCCTTCAGCAAGTTGTTCATCCAGACCGAACTGATTCAGCCGTTGCAGGCCATCCTCTGCACCCGGCGGCCCCGCTCGCTGCAGGACGCCGTGCCGTGGATGTGTCATGTTCTGGCCGTGCATGGCGCCGATATCGATGCCGTGTCCTATGAGACAGATCGGGCCCGCTTCATAGGCCGCGGCCGTACCCTCGTGGCACCGGCAGCACTGGACTATGACACTGAGACGTTATCCGGCAGTGCGGGGGCGGTGCTCGATCCGATCGTGGCGATCCGCTGCCGCATAACCCTGACGCCAGGCCAGACAGTAACAGTCGACCTGGTCACTGGCGTAGCCGACAGCCGCGACGCCTGCCTTCAGCAAGTCGCCAAGTACCGCGACCGCCACCTAGCCGACCGGGTCTTCGACCTCGCCTGGCCGCATAGCCAGGTCCTGTTGCGCCAACTCAATGGTTCGGTGGCCGATGCGCGACTGTTCGAGCAAATGGCCGCATCGGTGATCTACCCCAATGCCGGCCTACGAGCTAGCGGAGCCCTGCTGGCCAGCAACGGGCGCAACCAGTCCGGCCTGTGGAGCCAGGGACTGTCGGGGGATCTACCAATCGTGCTGGTACAGATTGGCGACCTCGCCAACCTTCAATTGGTCAAGCAGATGGTGCTTGCCCATGCCTACTGGCGTCAGAAGGGCCTGACACTCGACCTGGTGATCTGGAACGAAGACCAGGCCGGCTACCGTCAGCAGTTGCAGGAGCTGATCATGGGTATTGTCGCCTCCGGCAGCGAGGCAGCCCTGCTCGATCGCCCCGGTGGGATATTCGTACGCCCTGCACAACAGTTGTCCGAAGAGGACAGGATCCTGACGCTTTCGGTAGCCCGGCTGGTGCTCAACGACAGCCATGGCACGCTGGCCGAGCAACTGCATCGGCGCCGTCAGCCTCCTGTACCACCCGCCTTCCAGCCGAACCCGGCCTACACCCGACTCGAGCCCGCCAACCACCTGCCAACGGGCGAGCTCGCGCTGATGCTTGCCAACCCCTACGGGGGGTTCAGTGCCGATGGTCGCGAGTACGTCATCCCTCTAATCCCCGATAAGCCGCCACCGGCACCGTGGGTCAATATCCTGGCCAACCCACGGTTCGGCAGCGTGGTCTCGGAGGCTGGCAGCGCCTACACCTGGTACGAGAACGCACACGAGTATCGGTTGACGCCCTGGCACAATGACCCCGTCACCGACCCCAGCGGCGAAACCTTGTACCTGCGTGACGAGGACAGCGGGCACTACTGGTCGCCGACTCCGCAGCCCTGTCCTGGCCCTGGCCGTTATTGCACCCGGCATGGCTTTGGCTACAGCGTGTTCGAGTATACCGAGGATGACCTGCGCAGCGAGCTTTGGGTGCATGTAGCGCTGGATGCCCCGGTCAAGTTCAGCCGACTCAAATTGCACAACCACTCTAGGCGAGTACGACGGTTATCTGTGACCTGCTTCGCCGAGTGGGTTCTTGGCGACCTGCGCAGCAAGTCTGCTATGCATGTGGTCAGCGAGACCGACCCGGTCAGCGGTGCCTTGTTCGCCCGTAATACCTATGCCGTAGAGTTTTGCGGACATGTGGCGTTTCTCGACTGCGACCTGCCTTTTGATAGCATCACCTGCGATCGCAGCGAGTTCCTCGGTCGCAACGGCGATTCTCAAGCGCCGGCCGGCATGCACCAGGCGCGGTTGTCGGGGCGCACGGGCGGAGGGTTGGATCCCTGCGCGGCGCTGCGGGTCAGCGTGCTGCTGGAGGCCGGCGAAAGCCGTGAGGTGGTGTTCCGCCTGGGGGCCGAGCAGGATGCCAAGACCGCTACCCGGTGTGTGCAGCAATACCGCGGCCTACGGGCAGCCATGGAAGCGTTCGACAAGGTTCAGATCTACTGGCGCCAGACCCTGGGCGCCCTGCGGATCGAAACCCCCGAACCCTCGTTGGATGTCTTGGCCAACGGCTGGTTGATGTACCAGGTAATTGCCTGCCGTTTCTGGGCGCGCAGCGGCTTCTACCAGTCCGGTGGTGCCATCGGTTTTCGCGACCAGTTACAGGACAGTATGGCAATGCTGCACGCTGCCCCGGCGGCGGCGCGCCAGCACCTCCTTGCGTGTGCCGCGCATCAGTATGTCGAAGGCGATGTCCAACACTGGTGGCACCCACCCATGCAGCGCGGTGTCCGTACCCGCTGCTCGGACGACCTGCTCTGGCTGCCGCTGGCGACCAGCCGCTACGTGGAGATCACGGGAGACCAAGCAGTACTGGACGAGCCGGTCGGCTACCTGGAAGGGCGTGAACTCAATGTCGGCGAAGAATCCTATTACGACCTGCCAGCCCACTCGCACCTGGTAGAGAGCCTGTACCAGCATTGCCAGCGTGCCCTCGGGCACGCCCTACAGTGTGGAGTCCATGGCCTGCCGTTGATAGGCAGCGGCGACTGGAATGACGGTATGAACCGCATCGGCGAACAAGGTCGGGGCGAAAGTGTATGGTTGGGCTTCTTCGGCCATGAGGTGTTGCGGGCGTTCGGCGACCTCGCTCTACGCCATGGTGACACTGGCTTCGCAGTGCACTGCACCAGGCAAGCCGCCGTCCTTGCCGAAAACCTTGAGCAGCACGCTTGGGATGGCGGTTGGTACCGCCGCGCATGGTTCGACGATGGCCAGGCACTGGGATCGGCAAGCAATCAGGAGTGCCGCATAGACTCGCTCGCACAAAGTTGGGCGGTGCTGTCCGGGGTCGCGTCGGCCGAGCGCGCACGCGCCGCCATGGGGGCGCTGGATCACCACTTGGTAAGACGCGATATCGGTATCGTGAAACTGCTCGATCCTCCCTTCGACCAGGGCGATCTGGACCCTGGCTACATCAAGGGCTACCTGCCTGGCGTGCGTGAGAATGGCGGACAATACACCCATGCGGCGATCTGGGCGAGCATGGCATATGCCCACCTAGGAGACGCAGACAGGGCCTGGGAGCTATTGCGCTTGATTAACCCAATACGCCAGGGTTGTAGCGCACTGATCGATACCTACAAAGTAGAACCCTATGTCATGGCCGCCGACGTCTACGCCATAGCCCCCCACGCAGGGCGGGGAGGCTGGAGCTGGTACACGGGCTCCGCGGGCTGGATGTATCGCCTAATAACCGAAAGCCTGCTGGGCCTGCAACGTAGCGGTGACACCCTGCGGCTACGCCCGCTGTTACCGGCAGGCTGGCCAGGTTGTGTACTGCACTACCGTTTTGGAAATACCTACTACCGCATTGAAGTGCGCAACAGCGCCAGCGCCGAACGGACCCTCAGCCTGGATGGCCAGTTGCTTGCCCATGCCACACTGCAACTGAAGGATGATGGAAAGGCGCATCAGGTAATCGCCCAGTGCCAACGCTGCCTCTTGCCTATGAACTGAACCGTTCGACAGCGCACGGACCTGGGTGGGAAACTGCAGTCCTGCTGGGCTAATCTTGTTTTGACAAAACCTGCCCTCGATGGTCCCGAGCATGCAACCCTCGTCCACCCCTCAACAGAATCATCTGCTGGCTGCATTATCAGCACAGACGTTCAGCCGGCTGGAGCCTCACTTGGAACGGGTGAGCTTGCCACTGGGCAAGGCACTCTACGAATCTGGCGACGCACTGCGCCATGTCTACTTTCCTACCGACTCGATTGTCTCTTTACTTTATGTCATGGAGAACGGCTCCTCGGCCGAAATCTCGGTAGTGGGCAATGAAGGCCTGGTCGGGATTGCGGTGTTCATGGGCGGCGAAAGCACGCCCAGCCGAGCGATCGTGCAAAGCGCAGGGTATGCCTATCGCCTGCCGGGGCAGCGACTCAAGGACGAGTTCAATCGCCATGGCGAACTTATGATGCTTATGCTGCGCTACACCCAGGCACTGATTACCCAGATGGCTCAAACAGCGGTGTGCAACCGCCATCATTCCATCGACCAGCAACTGTGCCGCTGGCTGCTGCTGTCGCTAGATCGCCTGCCAGGAGACCGCCTGTGCATGACCCAGGAACTCATCGCCAACATGCTAGGTGTCCGCCGTGAAGGGGTGACCGATGCTGCGGGCAAATTGCAGCGTCTAGGTGTGATCGAGTACAGCCGGGGAAACATCAGGGTGCTGGACAGAGCACACCTGGAGCGGCTCAGTTGCGAATGCTATGCCGTGGTGAAGAAAGAAACTGAACGGCTGCTGCCCTACCTGTCGCCCGAGCCCCCTGCCATTTGACTGTACAAAAGTCACATCGCGCTTGAGAGCATCAGTAGCCGAAGCCTGTCGTTAGATCAGCTGATTGATCAGTATCGCGTTGCTATAGATGAGGCTACTGTCGTTGGCCGGGTGGCCGACGAGGTGGAACTGGCCGCGCAGGGTCGAATCCAGGTAGACGCGCATTCGGCAGTCGGACAACGGGCCATAGCCTGGTGGTAGACGCAGTTCCAGCGTGGACAGATTGACGTCTACCATAACGTCCGGTTCATGGGTTCTTTGCAGGCGCTCCTGCGCCTGCTCCAGCAACAGTTGGTCGTTGCCATTGAGGCAGAAGTGGACATCTTCCAGTGCGATGGATTTTAGTTCCTTGCTGGTCTTGCACCAGCCTTAAATAGTAAAGGTGCTGATATTGGATCCGTGGAACGTTCAGCGGGTCGTTTGCCCGCTGCAAGTGCTAGGTCGTTGGCAAACAAGTGGCTACGACTCCACATTCTCGCCTCCAGCCGCAGCTCGAATCGCGACTTCGCTCTGCCATTGTTTAGGTCCGATGGCGGTGACGAAGGTTTCGACGGCCTCCGTGCCCGGGTTTCGGAAAAGCAGGCTCAACGACCCGTCCCAGCTCTTGGAAGGGGTACAGGTGAGCGGCGCGAACGCGGACATCAGCTGTTGTTTCGCATCTTGGAATGTCAGCATTACCATTGACTCCTTACGTAAGGCCGGACGTGGGAAACGACCGCTTGGCCTCTCCGGAGGGACGCGTTTCGCCTTCTTGCTCCCCTCGTCATGAGGTGCAGTGGCAAATCAATATTTGCAGCATGGGCATCGTTGGTAGGTACGCTATCGAAAATCTGCCTACCGGTTGTCGACAGGAACTCACCCGTCGTCCTGGCACCGCAGCTGTCTGGCTGCTGTAGCACTTTCCGACCGGTACGGTGCCCCGGCAAGGCCGTTCTCACAGGTACAATGCAGCCCTTGAGCATGCCGCCGTACCTGTGTGCGGTTTCGTACTTATGCATATGCTTCATACTGCAGCCGGCGGTGGGCCCGCGTCGGTGCGCCCACGCACCGACGCGACAGCGCGTATTCCTCTGGCACAGCGACATGAATCGGCTGCTGAACATTATTCCTTCCGTGACAACAGCGAGGCCGCCGTCGGCAAACCCTGTCCGCGGGAAAAATTGCGCCGTAGGTGCGCTGGCGTACGGAAGAATGGCCGCACTCACCACATCATGATCGAAACGCCGCGATGTGCATCGGCGCGAACACTCGGACAAGGCCTGCAAGCGCAGGTCACTCATGACCGAGCCCTCAACTACCTGTGGAGTCCGACGATGATCATCTCACGAGCTTTTGTTGCTCTGCTCATGCTTGCCTTCTTCTCGCTCGTCTCGGCGGGGTTCATGAACGACGCGCGGGGGGCCACTGCCGAGGACCTGGACAAGGACTCCCGCCAGGCCCTGCAGATCCTCTACAAGGCCACTCCGTTCGCCAAGACCCTTTCCCACAGTGCTAAGGCCGTGCTGGTGTTTCCCAAAGTGATTAAGGCAGGCCTGGTGTTCGGCGGCAGCTATGGGGAAGGCGAGCTACTGAGGGGATCGAAGGTCGACGGCTACTACAATACCGTGACCGGCTCCTGGGGGTTGCAGGCTGGTGCTCAGTCTTATGGCTACGTGGTGTTCCTGATGACAGAAAACGCCGTCCAGTATGTCAGCAACACCCAAGGCTGGGAGATCGGCGTTGGGCCGACCGTAGTGTTGGTGGACGAAGGGGTGGCGAAGAACCTCTCGACCTCGACACTGAAGGATGACGCCTATGCCTTCGTCTTCGACCAGCAGGGGCTTATGGCCGGAGTCAGCATCGAGGGAACCAAGATATCCAGGATCAAGCGCTGAGCAGTGTGACGCTTCGTCATGGCTTGCCATCAAGACCATGGATATCCGGGGAATTCGAACTGAGCCGACGTGAAAAGCAAGGTAAGCCAGTACAGCGCAGCCAGGCCTGGCTGCGCTGTACTTATGGACTAGATGTACGGCTGGCCACTGAAGCCTCTTGGGAGGCGCTGCAGGCCGGGCATTTTAGCAAGTCTTTCCAACCAAAAGGCACGCCAGCCAAGCTTCACATGGACTTTCAGCAACTTCCGGGAGGCTCTGCGCGCCGCGTTTCGCATGTCCTTGCGGGCGCTCTGGAAAACCTCGGTGTTTCTGCAGCTTCGGCACTTCACACGGCCGGGCTCGCCAGTGGAAAGGAGGTTGCTGCCATGGCGGCCGCAGGCCAAGCGGCCGTCAACTTTGAAGTGAGTGATCATGGATAGGTTTCCTCGTCGCTCGGATGTGGTACTGCTGTGCATCGTCAAGCTCCCGATAGAGTGTTTGACGTCCTCCGCCCCGTAGCGATCATGGGGCACGGATCGGAACTTTTCGTTACCACAGGAGATCCAGCCTCGCCAACTGCTGGCTTGTTCCTGCCATACAGCCATAGCTAGCCTCCCTTCTTGATATCCCCCTTGATGTCGCCAGCACTTTCCTGGAACTCTCCGATCGCCTTTTGCACCTTGCCTTTGTTCTCCAGTGACCTGTTTCCGATCACTTTTCCAGTGCTTTCCTTGATTTGGCCGGAAACCTGTTTGACTTTGCCTTTCACTTGATCTTCGTTCATGGGGCACGCTCCAACGGTAGCGCGAAGGAAAGGCAGCTGGATGGTGGAGCCGGTACACACCGTACTCGTAGCGGCCAGAGTAGGTACTTTGTCAGCAATGGGGGCGGCCGTCAGTGCGTTAGCGCACCCTGACAGCTTGATGTCGGCACTATATTGGCCAAGGGCTGTGCCCGGATGGTGCTCATCTCATCCAGCGTCGGCATGCAGAGGGAGCCAAAGCCTCGCCGTTCCTCTCTGCGACAGCTTCAATTCTTTAGCAATAGCGAAACGGCATTTTGGGTGTTGCGACAGTTTTGCATTTTCTTAACACGAGGTTGCAGGCCAATCGCAAGTCTTGCTGCCGGGCACCAAGGAAACCCAGCAATCCAGGCTCTGGCCGAACAGCGCATCGATTAGGTCACAGGCGAACATCGCCGGCACAACTTCGCGGGCGGCGATTTCGCTGTAATGGGGGGCCATATACATATAAGGAGTCCGCTTCTGGCCGGTACCTGCCTACCACGAGTGGCCGCTATCGACCCAATCGGCCAGTCGGCGCAAAGCGCAGATTGAGGCAGCAATCCTAAGACCAAGTACCGGAAAGATGGTTGGTGGCGGTAAACAATGCATGTAGGATGCCAAGCAAACCAATCCTACCTAGACCAGGATCGGGTCAGCCAATATCTGGCTGACATACCCCTGCGGGCGGTGATGGCGACGATTCTCAACCCGCTGCAACGGCGGCCTCACTGCGGGATTTCTGCCCTTCTCGTTCAATTCCTACCAGCATGCCGATGCCCAGTGCCAATGTGCAATGAGCCATGCTCACCAAGTGGAATATCATGCTGGCACTGGGGCGATTCCATACCTGCGCCGGGAGCCCAGTTCGAGCGCAATCAGCGCTGGCATGTCGAGTATTTCCACCTGACGGCCGTGCAAGGTGACGATGCGCAGCGCGCGCAAGCGTGCGACCGATCGGCATATCGTTTCCAGGCGCAGTCCAAGGTGGGACGCCATGTCCTCACGCGACATACGTAGAATAAACCTATGGGAGGAGTAGCCACGGCTGACGAAGCGCACGGACAATCCCAGCAGAAAACTGGCCAGCCGCTGCTCGGCTGAAAAGTTGCATAGCATCAGGACGCGCTCATGTTCACGTATGATTTCCCGGCTCATCAGGCGATTCAAGCTCTGTTGCAGAATAGGAAAATCGCGTGCCAAGGTCTGCAGCGGGTGGTATGGAATTGGGCAGACAAAACTGTCTTCCAAGGCGATTGCGTCGCAGACATGGTGTTCGGTAGCGATGGCATCGAGCCCCAGTACATCACCCGGCATCCAGAAGTTGATGACCACACCTTGGCCCTCGTCATTATTGAGGTTGGTCTTGAAACTTCCGGTATGTAAGGCATAGAGGGACGTTAACGGCATGTTGGCGTTGAACAATGCTGCGCCTTTCCTGATGCGAATACGCGGTAAGATTAGCCCACTCAGGCAACTATCATGGTGCGGCAAACCTATTGGTAAGCACAAGCCGTTGACCCGGCACTCATTGCACAGGAAGGATAATGGGTTTGATTGAAGGGGCGACAGCCCGCACATGTATGCAGGCTGATTTAGCCGCTGGACGTCGATGAGGCCCGACATATCAAGCCTCCTTCGCTGCTTGGTGTGTACTGCCCACCCGACCGTGCTCTGCGCTATAGCCCGTGATCACGTCCAGCGAGTGAGGGGCGTTGAGCCGCGCATTCAAACGCTCGACAAACCGATCAGCTTCACAGGAGGTGTAGAAGCTGACCCGCCACTGGTCCATGTGGACCCACCAGCGATTCTGTTCGATGTTGCTCACTAGGTAGACGTTCATCGGAGTCTCCCGAGCATGCATGAGAAAGGAGCCGCTTTTGAGTTAGCAGCGTGATGGCGTCCCAGCCCGCAATTGCGGCGAAGCTCAGGGCGTGATCGCCACTTTCATCACGCCGTCGCGCTGATTTGCAAACAAATTATAAGCAGTCTCAATGTCATCAAGGCGGAATCGGTGGGTGACCAGGGTTGAGACGTCAATTCGGCCGCTGGCGACGACTTCCATCAGCCGGCGCATCCGTTCTTTTCCGCCCGGGCAAAGCGTACTCACGATGCGGTAGTCGCCCAGCCCGGCAGCGAAGGCGTCCAGCGGGATGCGCAGATCGGCGCTGTAAACGCCCAGGCTGGACAATGTTCCACCTGGACGCAGGACGCGCAGCGCCCATTCGAAGGTGGCTTGGGTGCCGAGCGCTTCAATGGCCACATCCACGCCGCGGCCTTCGGTCAGTGCCATGATCTGCTTTACCACGTCGCCTTGCTTGAAGTCGACTACGTACGAAGCACCCATTCTGCGTGCCACGCTGATGCGGGCAGCAACGGTGTCGACCCCAATAATGGTGGTGGCCCCAAGCATCCTGGCGCCGGCGACGGCGCAAAGTCCGATTGGGCCCAGGGCGAATACGGCGACCGTGTCACCGATTGCTACGCCACCACGTTCCGCGCCGGAAAAGCCCGTGGACATGATATCTGGACACATCAGCACCTGCTCGTCGCTGAGCTTGTCAGGGATGGGGGAGAGGTTGGCCATGGCGTCTGGCACCCGAACGTATTCAGCTTGGCAACCATCGATGATATTGCCGAGCTTCCAGCCCCCGACAGCCTTGAAACCATGGACTGTACCGGTGCCGTCCTGTGAGCCACAGCCGCACAGGCAAGCATTGCTGTGGCCGCTGGGCGTGATGGCACCGGCAATGACACGCTGCCCTTCCTCAAAACCCATGACTTGCGAGCCCAGCTTCTCGATAACCCCTACGGGCTCGTGACCGACGGTAAGCCCCTTCGCAACGGGGTATTCGCCACGCAGGATGTGCACATCGGTGCCACAAATTGTGGTAGTGGTGATCTTCACTAGAGCATCCAGTGGACCTATCTCTGGTATAGGTTTGTCGTCGAGCACGATGCGGTTATTCTCGACGAAGATAGCCGCCTTCATGAGTGACATGGCACGCCTCCGGAGATTTCAGAATTAGTTTGCCAGTTACAGAGTGCGCCCAAAAAGCTAATAAGTATTGGCCTGCGGCAGTTACACCGCCAGCCGGTATGCCCGTTGGTCAGTGCGCACTGGAATCTAATAAACATCAAATCTGGAAGGCGCCGCTGGCAAATAATTGGTCTACTCACAGACATTGCCAATGTTGCGCCATGTGTAGCTCACAAAGGTATGTCGCTGCACAACGTTATTTTTTGGCTATCTTAAGGGCTTGGCCACGTCGGCCTAGACAAGGATCAGGCTTCGGCAGTGATGCGTGAAGGATATGTGCAACAATAGCGTCAATGGCTGGGAACTCAAGCGCGGCACCGTAGTGTCATGTTCAGCATCAGGTCGATACTTAAAATCGGCAACTGTGAAGCTGCCTGAGAAGGCAATCTGAAGAAAAACAGAGCGATGAAAGTCCGCTATATCGGGTCGAAAGCGGTCAGTGGTGAACCGCAACTATCGACCAACAGGAATTATTTGCAAACGGAATGTTCGACCCTATCAATCCTGATCAGACTGGATCTGTAGGTTCACCGTCCAATAATGCAGCAGTAGTGTGAGATTCGAGCCTCAGGCCGCGCCACAAGCGGCCTGTGCACCTGACGTCTAATACGGTTCGCCCAGTTTCAGCGACTTTCACCCAGTAAAATCGAGAAGCTTTCGAGCAGTTTTAGACAGCATCAACACCTACACCCAAGCGTTCTGCCAACGATGATTCGGCCAGGCTCATCACTCCCCATACCATCCATAATTCTGCCCTGCACCACCAGGACTGCGCGTAGAGCACGCCGTCGACCTCCTCCACCCCGTTGATGTTTATGCCGAGCTGGGCCATGCCGTTTAATCCAGCTTCGCGCTGACGTCTTCGCCGATGCGGTGAAGTTGGCAGCCAAAGGCGCACTGGATGCTTTCCGGCTCGTGATGATCACGGTGCGCGGAAACTGCGGCGGCAATCGCGCACGTTTCGGCGATTGCCGTGCCTCGGTCTGTGACGAAGCGGGGAGAAGCTGTTTCAGCTCGGCCTCGATAGCTTCAAGGTCTGTATCGAGCAGATCATCCAGCAAGCTGCCTTGCGCCGGGCTGATTTGCTCGCTGCGCTTGGCAAACTTGTGGCGTTTGAGCAGGGCGATTTCGAACTTGAACTGTTCGATGAGGGTTTCATTGTTCTGGATCTTCCTGCTCATCGCCTCGACCTGGGACTGCAACTGCAACGCCTGCGCCGCTAAGGCACGAAGCTGTTCCGGGGTCATCTGGTCGAGATGACGAAGCAACTGCGGCATGAGGTAGCCCGCGTCAGCACCTACCCCCCTGAGGGTCGCCGAGGCGAAGCGCCTTTGCTTGGGTAGCCCAACGAAGAACAAACCTGGCACCTGATCTGCCACGCCGTTTCGCTGCAGAACACGCCCTTGCTGGTCGGCGATAGGGAGCCGCTCCAGAAACTGCACGTTCGGCCGGAAGCCCGTAGCGAAGATCAACGCATCGACCTGGAGGTGGTTTCGTCAGGCCAGACGACACCGTCGGGCAACACCTGCTGGAACATCGCTCCGCGCTGGAATCGTCCGGTAGCCAGGGCTTTCCGGTACTTACCGGTATCCAGCACAGGCGTGCTCTGGTCACTCAGCCACCGCGTGTGCTCCAGCCGGGTGAGCTTCATCCAGGCATGAAAGTCG
>Ga0182739_1004159_pt1 | contig 12141 bp, 12 predicted proteins | sample eDN5th30CBELigBY_FD_128873 | JGI IMG/M metagenome (GOLD analysis project Ga0182739, IMG submission 128873) | Enriched backyard soil microbial communities from Emeryville, California, USA - eDNA 5th pass 30_C BE-Lig BY (version 2) (version 2) | ecosystem: Environmental > Terrestrial > Soil >... | reverse complement strand
CGCGCTGCTCCTCCGCCCAGCGCCAGGGCGATTGAAGGTGGATTATCAAGCTTCACGGGTAGGATGGCCTCCTGGGATTGGCGCACTATGGATAGCATTCGAAGCATGATCATTTCAGTCATTTTGATCCGCGTCAACTTCAGCCGGCGAAACTCCTTTACTCTGGACGAGTGCTGTATCCCTGAGCCTTCCAGGAGCCAGTTATGAACCGCCCATCGACCATGAAAGCGCTTGTGTATGTTCGTCCTCATGAAATAACCTGGAAAACCGTCCCCACTCCTTCCGTCCAGGAACCGACTGATGCGCTTGTCAAGGTGATCAAGACGACGATCTGCGGCACGGATCTACATATTCTGAAAGGCGACGTGCCCACCGTTGCCGGTGGCAGGATACTGGGCCACGAAGGCGTGGGTATCGTTGAAGAGGCCGGCAGTGCCGTGCGGTCGTTCAAGAAGGGCGACCATGTGCTGATTTCATGCATCACGTCCTGCGGACGGTGCGAGTATTGCAAGAAACAGATGTATGCGCATTGCCAGGATGGAGGGTGGATACTGGGCCACTTGATCGACGGTACGCAGGCGGAATATGTACGAATCCCGCATGCCGACAATAGCCTGTATGCCATTCCTCCCGGAAGCGATGAAGCCGCCCTCGTCATGTTGAGCGACATTCTACCTACCGGATTCGAGATTGGCGTCCTGTACGGCGCGATAAAGCCGGGAGACGCAGTCGTCATCGTCGGCGCTGGGCCGGTTGGTCTGGCAGCATTGTTGACAGCGCAATTCTTCTCGCCTGGCGCCGTCGTCATGGTGGACGTCGATGACGCGCGCCTCGCCGCTGCGAAAAAAATGGGAGCGACTCATTTAGTCAACAGCAATGATGGGGCCGTCGTGGAGCAGACTCTGTCGCGCACCCAAGGTGGGGCCGACGTCGCCATCGAGGCAGTCGGACTACCGGAAACCTTCGACATTTGCCAGCGAGTCGTGCGGCCTGGAGGCCATATCGCGAACGTAGGCGTTCATGGCCGTAGCGTAAATCTGGAACTCGAAAAGCTCTGGACCAAGAATATTACCCTGACCACTGGGCTGGTGAACACCAATACCACGCCGATGCTGCTCAAGACCGTCGAAGCAAAAAGGGTGGATCCCGCGAGCTTAATCACGCATCGGTTTACATTCGATCAGTTCTTGCACGCCTACGACGTATTTGGCAAGGCAGCCTCGGAAAATGCCCTGAAGGTCATTATCAGCAACCCGTAAGCATCTCGTTGTGAGGGGAACGAATCTGGCGCAAGGCGCCATCCTCCAGAATCGTAACGTTCTTACGATGAACCCTGATGAGGCCCGTCGACGCCAGCATCGACAACGAGCGGCTGACTGTCTCGAGGCTCAAGCCCAGGTAGCAACCGATATCGCGTCGTGTCATCGGCAGCGAGATGACTTTTGAAGAGTACCCCAGGGCGGCATAACGTCGTGCAAGTTCCTCAAGGAAACGCGCCACGCGCGCCTCAGCCTTGAGCTGGTTCAACATGTTGATGGCGGCATGCTCTTCGGAGAACTCCCGGCTGATGGCGATGTAGACGAGTCGTTCCAACTCCCTGCAAGCATGATCCGTAGCCAACAGTTGGTTGAACGGAATGACGATCAACTGGCAGTCCGTCAAGGCGACGGCTTCACAGCCATATCGGCCCTTCCAGACACCGTCGAATCCGAGCATGTTGCCCTTCATGGGAAAGGAAAGCACGCGTTCGGTGCCTTCGACATCGCGCATGACGGTCTTTAAGAAGCCCAGCCGAACGATGTATAGCGACTCGAAGGGCTGCCCTTGCCGGTAGATGGCACCCCCTTTTCCAATACGGCGATGGTAAAACTGGAAATCGGCCTCGACCATCTGCGGAGGCCGTTCGTGTCCATCAAGCCTCAGCAGCGCGCGAATGTCGCGGATCGAGAAAACCGGGATATTGTGCCGGTGTTTAGGTGCTCCCGTAGTGCTCCGTCCATCCATGATGCGTCCTCGATAGTTGCGCGGCGCATCGTGGCGCCTGGGCTCTCGAAGGAACAAATGCCGCGCAGTCGAGTATAAAGCGGGCCGGCGGCCGCGCCACAACATCATGGCAATTAAAAATGTCTCGTTAGGTTTCTGTTGTTGTCCATTTGCGAGTGCAGCAAAGCCAGGGCGTCCTCGGAATCAATGAGGTGTCAGCACGATCGCGCCTTGAAGCGCGCCGGAGCGCATGCGCGCAATCGCTACGTTGACATTTTCCAGGCGGTAGCGGGTGACTTCCGCTCGCACGGGCGCGTCGCGGACATACTCGAAAAACTCCACCCCGTCATCCCGGGTCAGATTGGCGACAGACTGAATGGTACGTTCGCCCCAAAGGATGGCGTACGGAAAACCAGGAATATCACTCATGTGGATACCTGCACAGACAACGCAGCCGCCCTTTTCGACATGGGTCAAGGCCAGGGGAACCAGTGCTCCGACTGGGGCGAAGAGCAATGCCGCGTCCAGCCTCATCGGCGGTGACTCGTCCGTTCCTCCCGCCCATGTGGCGCCCAACTGGAGTGCGAAGTTCTGACTTGCCGAGTCTCCGGGACGCGTGAAAGCGTAGAAGGGCCGCCCTTGGTTCCTGAGTATTTGCGCGACGATGTGGGCCGCGGCGCCGAAGCCATACAAGCCGACCCGCTGTGCGTTTCCCGCAAATCGGAGCGCGCGGAAGCCAATGAGGCCGGCGCATAGCAGCGGCGCAAGTTCAACGGGCCCCACGCTGCGTGGCATATGTTCCAAGCTGAAGCAATAACGGGCATCCGCGACCGTGTATTCGGCGTAGCCGCCGTTTATCTGATACCCCGTGTAGCGGGCCGAGTCACACAGGTTTTCGTGCTGGCTGCGACAGTAGCGGCAAGCTCCGCAGGTCCAGCCCAGCCACGGTACACCTACCCGTTCATTCAGGGAAAAGCCATTGACTCCCACTCCCAAGGCGCTGATTCGACCAACGATCTCGTGCCCCGGGATAATGGGCAGCGCAGGGTTGGGAAGTTCTCCGTCGAGCAGATGCAGGTCTGTTCGGCAGACCCCGCAAGCCTCGATCCGGATTTGTAGTTCGCCGGCTTCGGCCGAGGGTACCGGAAGATGGTCGAGTTGTAGAGGCTCGCCGGGGCGATGAAGAACCATCGCTCGCATGGCGGCAGGGGCAGCAAGCAAGCTCATCACTCCTCCGTTCCGAATTGTAATGCTGACCGAGCATATTGGTCAGCCGGCGGCACGTGTTCGGGCCCGTCACAGCCCAGTTATACACCACGAAGGCAAGTCATGATGGCCCTTCGAAAATGAAGCGTTCTTGATGCAAATCAAGTACCGGCTCGGACGAAGGAATACCATGATTTCGTGTGCTGGCGCAGTGTCCTGGCCGCATAATTTTTGCCAGGGCACCGGCCTTCGAGTCCGGAGCCGATACCGTGCCGGCTTTCTATTTTTCCGATGAGGTAGATCATGGCAAAAGATCTTATGCAACTCGACCCGTTCAATGATATTGCAAACCTGTCGCCATTTCGAGGATTCGACGACTTTCTGAAGGATTTTCGTCTCGGACGAGGCATGACTGGTTTCGACGCCGAGCCGCGGATAAAAATGGACATCTCCGAGACAGAGGACATCTACACCATCAAGGCCGAGATTCCGGGGGCGAAGAAGGAGGATGTCAAAGTGGCCATCGACGGTAATCGCGTCAGCATTTCGGCCGAGACCAAGCGCGAAAGCGAAGAGAAGGAGGGAGAAACCGTCGTGCGGCGTGAACGTTACCTGGGACATCAGTCGCGCAGCTTCACGCTAGCTTGCGAAATAGATGATGCCAAGGCCGTGGCCAAGTACCAGGACGGCGTCCTGAACTTGTCCTTGCCCAAGAAGTCGCGCAACGGCGGCGCGAAGAAGCTGGAAATTACCTGATTCGACGCACCACGGGGTTGGAGTCCAGCGGTCCTCGGGACGCGAAGGAGAAGGCGAAAATGAAGCACCTTTCCAGCGATGACATTAAAAGCCTGCACCAGCGGCTGGTCGTACTGAGAAATCAGCTGCTCGACGAAATCGATGCGGCGCAGGCCGATATCAGGGCTTCGCACGAGGCTCTGGAGGGAGAGGTCAAAAGTGGATCGGACGCCTCGGAGCTGACCCGATTCGAGGAACTGCGCCGGGCCGAAATAGCCGTCGATGAAAGAATGCTCAATGCCGTATCCGAAGCGGAGCGCAGGATGAACGAAGGCCTTTATGGCACCTGTTCAGTCTGTGGCGGGCCCATAGCAACGGACCGTTTGTTCGCTTTGCCGACGGCTACCCGATGTGCTTCTTGCGAAGACCGCTCCGTGGCGAAGATGAACTAAAGGACGCTGACTGATTATGTATAAGAGAATAATGGTGGCCCTGGATGGCAGCGCGATCTCCATGGGCGCACTGGAACAGGCCATGGGACTGGCGAAAGACCAGAATGCAGAACTGCAGGCCGTCTATGTCGTCGAGTATCCGCATGTCTATATCGCCGACGTGGGATACGACCCCGTCTCGGTGATGGAGCCCCTGGTCAAAGAGGGTCAGCGCGTCCTGGAAAAGGTGGAACTCCTGATGAAGGCGCGGCAACTTGTGCCAAGTTCGAGGCTGATCGACAACGGCTACGCCCTGGGTTCGATCGCCGAGCAATTGCAGGCGGCAGCCGACGACTGCAAAGCCGACCTTGTCGTCCTTGGAACCCATGGAAGAGGGGGATTCAAGCGCTTGCTCCTGGGCAGTGTGGCGGAGGCCTTTCTCCGGCTATCGACGCGACCCATGCTTTTGGTTCCAGGAAAGCCGCATGAGGATTTTCAGCGCAACTGAATGAAAGCCGGGGCAAGCTAATAGCGTTTCCAGTATTTTTCCATTTCGACGAACAAGAAGGAGGCAGTCCAAGTGATGAGCACCAGTCCCGTCAGGGCCTCCAACGCTGCCAGGTAACGCAGCGGGCCGACGGGATTGATGTCGCCGAATCCCAACGTCGTAAAAGTCGTGAACGAGAAGTAGATGCAGTCCAACAGGTCGCCATCAACGGAGCCGGAAAGCCCGCCCAGATCATTTCTTTGCATGACGAAGTAGGCCAGTCCAAACAGCCAGACCTCCACTGTGTGCCCGACTAGCGCGCCACAGACGCAAAGCACCAGCTTCAGGTGTGTCCGGACCGCAACATGGGAAGTCAACCAACTCAGCAACCGCAATGACTCCGCATGAACCATGACCGCGGCCAGCACGATCACGATGTTCGCGAAGATAACTGGAACCATCATTTCATCCCCACGTCGTGAAAAACCACATGATCAGTGACGTATTTTTTCGATCGGCGGATATTGACATTGATCAAGGTATCGCCTGCTTTGAGGGCACATGATTCTTGAAGGCTAGTCGTCATGAGGAACCATCATGAGCAGCGAGCCCGCTACGCATGCGACCATGACCGGCCTGAGCGCCGGTGAAGCCGCCTCCCGCCTTCTCAGGGACGGCCCTAATCGCCTGCCTGGCAATGCGCCGAAGTCATTTCCGGCAATTCTGGTCGGCGTCGTGGCCGAACCGATGTTTCTAATGTTGTTGTCCGCGGGCGGCGTATATCTGTTATTGGGCGACAGGACCGAGGCCGCATTCCTGATGGCTTCCGTACTGGTCATCATCTCGATAACTTTGCTTCAGGAGCGGAAGACACGGCGGGCGCTGGAGGCATTGCGGGACTTGTCCGCACCGAGGGCACTCGTCATTCGCGACGGGGAACCGAGGCGTATCCCCAGTCAGGAAGTCGTCCGTGGAGACTTGTTGCTGCTACATGAAGGGGACCGTATCGCCGCCGATGGGGTCTTTCTGAGCGGTAGCGTGTCAGTCGATGAATCCTTGCTCTCGGGAGAAGCCGTCCCCGTCCAGAAATTGGCGACGCTCGCTTCAGGGACGCCGGCTCCGGCCACGCCAATGCAGGGCGGACCCGATGGCGGGCCACCGCTGCTGTTTGCGAGCACTGTAGTCACTAAAGGCGACGGCGTCGCGCAAGTAACTGCCATCGGCGCTGACACGGCCGTCGGAAAAATAGGGGAGTCCTTGAGCAGCGTCGGGTCCCTGCCATCCGGCCTGACGCTCGCCTCGCGAAGGATAGTCTGGCAGATGACCGCATTGGGCTTGTTGGCGGCCGCTGTACTGTTCCTCGTATCCTGGTCCTGGGACGGAAAACCGCTGCTCGACAGCCTGCTGGCTGCCATCGCATTGACCATGGCGGTCTTGCCAGAGGAGATTCCCGTTGTGCTGACCGTCTTCCTGGCCCTTGGCGCATGGCGGATGGCAAAGAAATCGGTCCTGACCCGGCAAATGTCGGGCTTGGAGGCCTTAGGCGCCATTACCATCCTGGCGGTGGATAAAACGGGCACGATCACCCAGAACCGGATGAAAGTGGCGGAACTATCCGTCGATGGCGCTCAATTCCATGATGACGATGCGACGTCCCTGCCTGCACAATTTCACGAACTTTGCCGCGTTGCCGTGCTCGCCAGCCCCGTCCGTCCATTCGATCCGATGGAGAAAGCCATTCAGCAATGTGCCCAGCGCTGGCTGGAGGGCGCCGGTCTCCCGGACCCGACGTTGCGCCTGGAGGCCAAGTACGCCTTGTCTTCCGGCGTACTGGCCATGACCAATGTGTACCGCGCCGAGGGCTCTTCGACGTACTGCGTCGCCACCAAGGGAGCGCCCGAGGCGATTTTGGACCTATGTCGCTTGCCGTCAACGGTTCGCGAAGCGCTGCATGCGCGCGCCTTTGCGATGGCCGAGTCGGGCCTCCGGGTATTGGGCGTCGCCAAGGGGTCGTGGGATGCCGCAACCCTGCCGCCCGACCAGCAGGATTTCGATTTCACTTTCCTGGGGTTCGTCGGATTCGTGGACCCCCCGCGGCCCGATGTGAGGCAATCCCTTTCCGAGTGTCGTTCGGCCGGCATTCGGGTCATCATGATGACAGGCGACCATCCGGCGACGGCAAAGGCCATTGGGCGGCAGGTGGGCTTGAGCGACCGACTGGAGCTCCTGACCGGCGCCGAGGCCGCGGAAATGAGCGACGTCGAACTGGCCTCGAAATTGAAGCATGTCGATCTTTGTGCCCGGTTGAAACCCGAACAGAAACTGCGGCTGGTCAAGTTGTTGCAGGGCAACGGCGAGGTGGTGGCCATGACGGGAGACGGCGTCGACGACGCGCCGGCCCTTCAGGCGGCAAATATCGGCGTTGCCATGGGAGAGCGCGGCACGGACGTCGCACGCGAGGCAGCCGACCTGGTTTTACTGGATGACAGCTTCGCGAGCCTGGTCCTGTCGGTGAGGCAGGGGCGTCGCATCTACGACAACATCACTTGCGCCATACGGTTCATTTTTGCTGTTCATGTGCCCGTCGTGGTACTGGCGCTCTTTCCAACTTTCTTTCATTGGCCGATTCTCCTGCTGCCGCTGCACATCGTGCTGCTCGAGCTCATTATCGACCCGGCATGCTCGATCGTTTTCGAGGCGCAGCCCGAGGCAGCCGACATCATGAGACGTCCTCCGCGCAATCTTCACGATTCGCCGTTCTCGATGTCCAATGTCGGTTACGCCATTGTGCAAGGAGCCGGCATCAGCCTCATCTTGTTGTTGGGTTATTGGGTGCTGAGCAGTACCCAGGACCTGAGCGACGCCCAAGAGCGCGTGACGGTATATATATCGCTCGTTGTGGGGGTGCTGTTGCTGGTCATTGCCAACAGCGGATCTCCTCGGATTTCATCCGTCGCAAGCGCGAGGAGCCGCTTATTGCCATGGCTCGCCGGCATGGTGGCCGCATTGCTCACCCTCATCACCACGGTTCCCATGGCCAACGATATTCTCCAGTTTCGTCGGCCGGGGCTTATAGGTTGGGGACTGGCCGCCATTCTGATCGTCATCATGGCGGCATGGCTGGAAGTCCTCAGAAGGGCTCAGTACCGGACCCTGCACTGACTGCTTCCCTCAAGCCGGCGCTGCACTCGTTTCAGAACGGATTTTTTTCAATAGCGTCCGGGCTTCATCCCTGCGACCTTCGTCGGCCACTTCGCGGCCGGGACGGCTCGGAGCCTTCAGCGCTTTTTCCAGGTAGGGAATAGCCTCGCTCTTTCGGTTCCGGTAAGCGAGGAAGTCACCATAGAAAAAATTGGGATCGATGCCGTCTGGATTGATGGCAAGTGCTTGGCGAAGCAGCGTTTCTGCTTTCTTGTTGTCGCCGAAGCCAACCGGCCAGCCTGGAACCTTGTAGTACAGGACGCCCAGGCTGTTCACGGCGGAGCCATCCAGCGAGTTGCTGTCGATCCGTATCGCGGTTTCGTATTCCGCCTTGGCTCGCTTCGCAAGGCTCAGTGCGCCCAAGCCGCCTTTCGCCGCGGCCCATGAACTCAGGATGATCCCTTCCCAGGTATGCGGCTCGGGCCGGGCGGCGTAGCGCGTGGTCAGCCTATGGGCCTCGTTGGACAGGGCCTCAAATCGCTCGACGCGCTGATTCACCGGTGTCTTGTATTGGGCGATCGCCCATTCGTTCTGCAGGCGGCGGATGCCCTGATCAAGATCGCCGGGAGCCGGCTGGGCAATGGCGGCGAACGACACGAGCGCCGAGGCAACCGTTACCGCAATCGTCCCGCGCGAAATACGAAATGCAATCATGATGAGGCTCCAGAGGGAGATTTCGACGATTTAAGGGCTCGCCGGTGCTTGGCGAATGCACGATCCAGCCACTCCGGGAAGGCACCATTCAGCCGAACGGCGATCGCTTCAAGGCTGCCGGCGAACCGGAGCGCTGATTCCCTGCGGAGCATGCGCGCTATGTCGCGTGCTATCGCCTCGGGAGTGTCGCTTGACGATCCGGTGGCCTGGTTGAACGCCAGGACTTCGGGTGTGTTGAATGGGGTGTCGATCGCGCGAGGTGCGTAATACTGGATGCGAACGGAGGAATCGGCAAGTTCGCGTCGTAGCGCTTCAGTGTACAGGCGGAGTGCCGCCTTGCTGGCGCCATAGGCCGAGAAGCCGGGCACACCAAGGCTGCCCAGTGTGGACCCGATATTCAGCACCTGGGCACGTTTGCGCGAGCGCAGCATGGGCAGCATCCCGGCGGTCAATAGCATGGGCGCCAGGATATTGGTATCGACGAGTCGACGGGCATCATCGGGTTGCAAATCTTGCGCTGGCCCGAATGCCCCGACCGCGGCGTTGTTGATGAGAATATTTGCCTGCCGTGCCGCTGCAGCGTCAAGGATGGCCGCCCGGCCCCTGTCCGTGGTGATGTCGGCGACGAGGGCGTCCACGCGGGATCGGCCCTCCGAGTATTCGCAAAGCGACTGAGCCAAGGATAGCAAGGGGTTTGCGTTGCGACCCACCAGCAACAGGCGCGCGCCGTCGTCTATCAGTTCGCGCGCGATGGCGCTCCCCAGGCCGCCCGCTGCGCCTGTAAGCACGACGGACGCGTCGTTCGGCCTCATACTGACGCCTCCGACTTCGCGCTGCGTGGCAGTCCGCGAAAAATCGCACCGTACAGACGATAGAAAATCCGGGCGGAGTGGATCACTGCGGCTTGATCGTCGGCGTTGTCGACCCGGTCCATTAGCTTGGCAAAATGCGCGGTGTGGTCCCGATCCAGCGTGCCGTGCGTACGCAGGTAGCTGAATGCGCTGTCAGGAAGAGCCAACTGTCGCTGGATCTGCTCCGCCGCATTCAATGCCAGAGCTACACTCGTGCCTTCCAGCACGTGCACCATGCCGAAAAAGCCGATCGGATTCTTGCGGGCAATCATGTCATAGGCGTAGGCCACCATGATCTCGGTATCCTCGCCCGGTCCTGCGCGCCGAACCGCGTCGGCGTCCTGCCCCAGTGCGCGCAGGTCATTGAGTATCCAGGCGTCGTGCCCGGTTTCCTCTTCAATGTAGTCATCGACGGCGGCCAGCATCCAGTCCAGGCGTGCCGGAAGTTGCCGGCGGCATGCGCGCAACAGCGGTACCGTGTGGCTCACGTGGTGATAGGCTTCACGCAGAAAGGCTATGTAGGCTCCCGGCGCAACGTCGCCCCGCAGGGCATCCAGGATGATGGGGGTCTGCAGAAGCGAATTTCGGCTGTCGGCCGTACGCTCCACCAATGTTTTGAAGAAGGACATGATGATTCAAGGCAAGGGTTGGGAAGAAACCGGCAAGAACAGGTCGGCATGCATGTTCAGCACGGCGCGGCGACGGGGGCGGCCATTGGCCGTTGCCAAGCCGCTCGCCGCCGAAAAATCCGCTCGGGCGCGCCTCCACGGGCCGATCCGGGCGTAGTCAGGCAGTTCTTGGTTGACACATTTGACGCAGGCCTCGATCGCTTCGTCGTCCGCTGCGCGTGCAGGCCAGATCACGGTGCCCAGGACGGGTTCTCCGTCGCCCAGCACGACGGCGTGGGCAATGGGTGGCAGGCTCATCAGGCGTAGCTCTATCCATTCCGGCGACACGTTGCGGCCGAAGCCTGTGACCAGGACGTTCCCCTTGCGGCCCTGAATATGCAGGAATCCTTGTTCATCGAGATAACCCAGATCGCCTGTAGGCAGCCAATCCCGATCCGGGAAGGGTTGATCCAGATAGCCATACGCATGATTGCCGGCAATCTCGATTTCGCCCTGCTCCGTCACGCGAAGGCGAGCGTGGGGCAGGGCGCGGCCGGCCGAACCAGGGCAATCGGCGCCGGGCAAGTTGAGCGTCTGTACCGAGCACGCTTCCGACAGGCCATAGCCCTCGTAAGCCGGAAGTCCTAGCGCTCGAGCTTCAACAAGTAGCTCCGCACCGACCGGGGCGCCTCCTACCGACATCAGCCGGATTCCGTCCGGCGCACGACCGCGGGTCGCCTGCAACCACGCGACATAGGCGCGCAGCATCTGCGGCAGCACGATGACGCTCTGGGCGCCTGAGGCCACAAGCGCCGCATGAAACTGCGCAGCGTCGAAGCGTGAAGAGCCTGTCAGGCCGGTCTCGCGCAAAGGGCGGATAGTGATAGTCGCGCCTGCAATGAGGGGCGCGTACACGCCTGCAATATTCTCCAGCAGGACGGGCAAGGGCAGAGCCGTCATATGGCTCCTGATCCCGAGCGGCCGAGTGGCCTGCGCCAGACCTTCGGCGACGGTGAGCATTTCGTGTGCGCCGATGCACACACCTTTCGGGCGATCCGTCGATCCGGAGGTAAATGTAATCTTTGCGGTGTTGGCCGGTACTGTCGACACAGCGGGACGCCGAAACAATGCCCGTGTCCCCTGAGGCGCGTCGACGGCTTGAAAAGCCAGGGAGTCCGCCATCGGCTTCATCGACAAGGAGCCCGTGATGCTGTCGGCACCCGCGGCATCGAGGGCGCCGCGCCATTGTTCTGTTGTAAAAAAAAGCGGCAGCGGCACATGCGTCACCCCCGCCCGAAGGCACGCAAGGTCGTGCAGAATCCAGTCCGTACCATTGTCCATCAGCGAAGCTACGACGCGAGCACCCTGGCTCGCCAGGACGTCGGCCTGCATGTCGACCCGTTGGGCCAGTTCGCCATAGGTCAGGCACTCCGCGGGCGTTTGAACAGCCCTATCGTTCTTGCGTAAAGGATCCTGCAGCAAGAAAAAAAAGTCGTCTGTGTTCACGCCTCCTCCTCCGGAAAACACGCGAGAATGGCGGTGAGACGCGCGGCAAAGACCCGGGGTGCATGCGTGTAGTAGCTTCCCCAATCCTTGCGTTCCTCTTCATCCAGCCGATCCGCGGCAGCGACCGCAATAGGCTGGTGCGCCAGACCCATGCGACCAAACAGGTAATGCAGTTCAACAGTGAGCGTACTGATCGCCCATTCGTATCCTTGTTGACGGAGATGTCGGGCGAGCAATGGCACCAGCAGGCGCCCCGCACCGGGGCGAACGGCGGCGAATTGGCCTGCCTCGACGATAAGGCTCCGAGCCACTGGCGCACCCTGTTCGTTCAGGTAACGCTCGACGGGCGCAGCTAGGTAATGCTCGAGGAAGAGGGGCTGACTGCCGTCCCGATAACCTGCCACGGCCAGAATCTCACCATCGAGCTCCAGGCTCACCAACGTCGGAAGCCATTGCTTCACTTGGGCGCCGAAGCGCTG
>Ga0182739_1004157_pt1 | contig 12142 bp, 9 predicted proteins | sample eDN5th30CBELigBY_FD_128873 | JGI IMG/M metagenome (GOLD analysis project Ga0182739, IMG submission 128873) | Enriched backyard soil microbial communities from Emeryville, California, USA - eDNA 5th pass 30_C BE-Lig BY (version 2) (version 2) | ecosystem: Environmental > Terrestrial > Soil >... | reverse complement strand
CAGGGCGATGTGCCCGAACAGCGCGAGAAAGAAGAGGGTGGGCAGGACGCCGACGTGGAGGCCGAAGAACCGAGTGATGGTCTGGTTGCCGTACTCGGTGCCGCCGACGACGATCTTCTGGATCGCCGGGCCGAGCACGGGCGCACCGCCGGCGATGTTGGTCGCCACCTTGGTGGCCCAGTAGCCTTTCTGGTCCCACGGCAGGAGATAGCCGGTCAGGCTGAAGCCCAGGGTCAGGAACATCAACGCCATGCCGAACCACCAGTTGACCTCGCGCGGCTTGCGATAGGCGCCGGCCCAGAGTACCTGAAGCAGGTGCATCGCCAGGAGCACGACCATCGCCTGCGATCCGAAATGGTGGATGCCTCGGATGAACCAACCCCCGGTCATCCCCTCGTTGATGTAGAAGACGCTGCCCCAGGCCGTCGAGGACGACGGACTGTACGACAGCATCAGCAGCAGGCCGGTCGCCAGCTGGATCATGAAGGTCGTGCTCAGCGCCGAGCCGAACACGTACCGCCAGCGCGCACCGCCTGGAATCGGCTCTTCGAGCGCCTCGTGCATGAGGGCCTTGTAGCCGGTCCGTTCGTCAAGCCAGTTGGCGAGTTTGTTAAGCAAGGGGGATCTTCTCCTCGGACTGAGCCCGGAACCGCTGGAATTTGACCTGGACCTTCGGATCGGAATCGGTCGTGACCTTGACCTCGAGCTTATCCATGGCGCGAGGCGGAATCTTGTTCGTGGCCCCGCCGCACAGGTCGAAGCTGCTGGTGTGGCAGGGACAGAAGAAGCTCTGGCCGTCGTCCCCAAGGCTCACGGCGCACCCCAGGTGGGGGCACTCCGAGGAGAGGGCCAACACCTCCTCCTTGGCGTCGCACGGCGGCTGGCGGATCAGCCAGACCGAGCTGACCGGCTCCTTCGGGTATTTCACCCAGGCATCCTGCCGCTCCTCGATGATCGGGACCGACATCGGCACTCCGACCTTGAGGTCGCTGAGTTTGGCGACTTCCTGGAATCCGCCTCCCTCGCCCGTCTTGCGGTTCAGGAGGGGGTTGAGGATGTAGGCAACCCCCGGGATCGCCAGGCCGAGCCCGACGAGGTTGCCCACGACGATCGTGCCGTAGCGGTAGAAATCACGACGGTTCATCAGGTGAACTCCTGCGACGACGAGGAGGGAACGACGACCGGGAAGGTCCCAAGGGCTGGGGCAAGGAGCTCGAGGTCAGGAGCCGGGCAGGGGGGGCTACCCGACTCATTCTTGCTTGCTGCAAACAGGCGGAGGGCGTGGCGGGTTGGCTCAGTCCGGTCGTCCCAGAGCGACTTCGAGGTTGGGGTCAAGGTTCGCGTGAGCGTGAGAGCCAGCCAGCGAGCGAAGGCCTCGGAGGGTCTTACTTGGCGTTGGCGTCCAGGGCCTGCTGGACGGCGGCGACGACCTGCTCGACACTTTCGGTCAGGGGGCCGGGCAACGTGGCGCCGGCCGCGGCGCGGTGGCCGCCCCCGCCAAACGCACCCGCCAGCCTGGCGCAGTCCAGGCCCTGCCGGGATCGGATGCTCAGCTTGATGCCGCCTCGCGACTGCTCGAAGAAGAGCAGCCCAACCTCGACCCCCTTGAGGCTGACCGTGAAGTCCACAAGGTCTTCGGTGTCCTGTGGGATCGCGCCGGAACGCTCGATACCGGCCTGGGTGACCGTCGTATAGGCGACCCGGCCGTTCGACACGGTGCTCAGGTTCGAGAGCGTCTCGCCCATCAACCGGAGCCGTCCCAGGCTGTTGCGTTCGAAGAGGGCGCGATAGATCTCGTTGATCGGGGCTCCCGCCTCGACCAGATCGGCCACGGTGCGGAGCGTGCCCGGCTTGGTATTGGGGTGGTGGAACCAACCGGTGTCCATCGCGATCGCCGTCAGCAGGCCGGTGGCCACCTCGCGGGTTATCGTCCCCCCGAGCGCCTTGATGGCCTGGACGATCAGCGAGCCGGTGGCCTCCGAGGTCGTGTCCTTGAGGAAGGTCGCCCCCAGGTCGTCCTGGCTCACGTGATGGTCGATCACCACGCGAGGACCGCTGAAGCCGCGGATCAGGTCCGCCATGTCCCCGAGCTGGCTCCAGGCCGAAAGGTCGAGGATCACAGCCACTTCGCGGTCCGAGAGGTCGGGCGGCCCCGACTCGGCCCCGTAGTGCTCGAAGAGGGTCCCGTCCGGGTCGAGAAAGTCATAACGGGGAGGCGTCCGGCTCGAATTGACGACGCGAACATCTTTCCCTTTTTGACGGAGCAAACCCGCCATGCCGACCTCCGACCCCAGCGCATCACCATCAGGGCGCACGTGGGTCGTCACGAGAAAGCGGTCGTGGGTCTCGATCAAATCAGCCAGCGGGGTCCAATCAATACTCATAGCGGGGCTCAGGCGGGTGTCGAACTCCAATCAGCTCGACATCTTATCGCATCGCCGAGCCGCCCCGCAACCCACCAGGGGACCCATCGCCGGGTGCGAGAGAAGGGCGGAAAGCACCCCCGGGGATCGCCTGAACCTCGGGAAAACCATTGGTTTGCGACGACATGCAGCGGCACGGTCACGCCTCGTCGGAGCCTTGTCCTGCTCCGACCACGGCCGAGTGGCACCCACCTGGGTTGGTGGTAGGGACTACACGTCGTTGGAGTGTGCCGAGATCCTACCTCTGACCGCAACCACCGCGAGCGGCTTTCCAAAGGCGGCGACTGTGGCCTGGTAGTGGGCTTCCCAGTTCTCTTCGCTTTCGGCTCCTTGGTCGAGCACCAGGGCAAGGAGGTGGGCGAACGGGTGGTCGCCGTCGGCGAGCGAGACCACTTCGGGCGGGATTGCCGCGGAACTAGCCGCCGAGAGTGTTGCGTGAAGCGTCCTGGCCGGCTCCAGGCACTCGGCGAGGAGGGCCTGGTCGTTCGCATTCTGGCATCGGAACGCGAGCACGTTTTCGAGGACGTCCAATGCCTGGCGACGTCCTTGCTCTTGATGGCACCACTCGACTTCCGCGTCACGGATTTCATGGAGCAGCGCTTCGAGGTCGTCGAGGCGGGCGACATCGCGGTCGGTCGTGATGGGGAGGTGAAGGTCCACGGCCCGTTGCGAGGCCTCGGCTCGGAGACTCGCGAAGCGGCCGTGGCAGTCGGACGCCGCCGCGAGGACGTTGAGGTCGGGAGGGAGCCCTGAACCTTCCATCAACGACGCTTGCTGGAGCAGGCCATCGCTGACGGCGGCGAAGTCGTGGACGAGGTGGGCGAACTCCTCGAGCAGAATCTGGCAGGGGCGCGGAGCGGCCGTCGATGGTTGGGAGGTTGGTGCGTCTGTGTCCGTGGAGAAGTCTGTCGAACGCGACAACACCCTTTTGGCTTCCAGAGGTGCGACGGGGTGTGTCGAATGACCGTCGTCCTCGTGCGGGGCTTCGATCTCGGCCGTCGGAGATCGTCCGATCTGCGCGAGGACGGCCGACAGCGCCGCCTGGCTGGAGAGTGTTTCGGGATGTTGCGGTCCGAGCGCGTCGCGTCGAATCTCGAGGGCCTGGTGGAGCAGCGTTTCGGCGTCGTGCGGTTGGGCCTGCTCGCGGAGAAGGAGGGCGAGGTTGTAGAGGCTGGTGGCGAAATCAGGATGGGACTCGCCGAGAGCCTGGCGTCGGATCTCGACGGCCTGGCGGAGGAGGGGCTCGGCTTCGTGGAACTCTCGCCGGCCGCAGAGCACGAGGGCCAGGCTGCTGAGTCCGGTGGCGTACTCGGGATGGGCCTCGCCGAGGGTCTGGCTCCGAATGGCCAGCGCCTGGCGGAGCAGCGGCTCGGCGCGGTCGAGGTCGTGGGTTTCGCAGTGAAGCAGGGCGAGGTTGTTCAGGCTGGCGGCGAAGTCGGGGTGTTGTTCGCCGAAGAACTGGCGCCGGATCGTCACGGTTTGCCGCAGGAGGGCTTCGGCTCCCTTGAAATCCCCCTGGCGTTGGAGGAGGAGGGCCAGGTTGCTGAGCGCCGTGGCCACGTCGGGATGGTTTTCGCCGACGGCCTCGGTGTGCCGGTCTACCAGGCGCCGGGCTTCGACCTCGGCCTCGGCGTAGCGGCCCGCCTCATAAAGCCCGAGCATCTCCAGGCGAAGCCGTTCCAGCTCGTCGGATTCGTGGTTCGCGGCCGGACTCGACACGGCCCGGCGCAGGTTATCGAGCCAACCCTTGGCGGCCTTGAGCCTGGGGTGATCGAGGTAACTTGCCAACCCCCCACTCTCCCTGCCGTCGAACGGACCGGCCCCCGGCTCGTGGTCGGGGAGCAACTCGCTCGAGACTTCGTCGGCTGCCACGATCGTCGCCATGGTGATTCGTCCTTCGATCGGCCCTCGTTGGGATCTCAAAGCGGGGACCGATCCTTTGGCTCCCTTTCCCTAGTGTAGGTCGGGCCGTCCACCCGAGCACGAACGATCGGAATTGCGGCACGTCGCGTTCGATCCGTCACGCCGTCGTCCATGCTCGGGAGCCGCGGCCGGAGATTCGGGCGTGCCCGCCGCGACTCGGCCGGGGGGTAAGCCGAGCGGCCTGCACTCCGTTCAGTGTCCCATCGGGTTCCTCTGGAGCTTGAGATAACCCGCGCGAAACAGGCCGTAGAGCAAGAGATCCGAACGATAGGTCCGGCACTGGCTCTCGATCGTGGCGTCGCCGTGGGGGGCGAACCGGCCCAGCCGGAGCACCTCGGCGGGGTGGCCGTTCAGTGGCAAGCGGGTCTTCTTCGGCTTGACGGTGAATCCGATCTTGAGGCCGAGCGCCTCGCAGGTCTCGAGGACCCCTGAGGAGTGAGCCCCGTTGGGATAGGCGATCGTGCTGGGACACTTGCCGGTCATCTCCGCGAGCGAGTCCTGCGCATCGCGGATCTGCCCTCGGATCTGGTCCGGCCCGTAGTTGGTCAAGATCGCATGGTTCGCGGTGTGGTTGCCCAGATGCACATAGGGGTGTGAGGCGAACTCGCGGAGCTCCTCGGGATTGAAGGGACGGTCGATCGAGCCCCGCGGCACGAACGCGTCGGGGCCGAATCGTGCGATGAGCTTCGCCTCAATCTCCTCGGTCGTTTTCGACTTCATCGCCACCCCTTCGCCGTATGCCTGGCGCGGGGTGGCCCCCTGGGCGATCCGCTCGCGATAGAGGACATCCCACCAGAAGCATTTGTTCTGGCGAACATGGTCGGTCGAGACGAAGAAGAGGGCCGGAACCTGGTACTCCTCCAGAACCTCGAGCGCCAGTGTGTTGTTGTAATAGCCGTCGTCGAACGTGATCAGGGCGTACCGGCCGTCGGGTTCCAGTCCGGCCAGGAGATCCTCCGGCGAGATGAACCGGTAGCCATGCTTCAAGTAGTATTCGACGAAGCGACGAAACTGGGCCACGGTTGTGCGCTGGAGCGGGTCGACCAGGTTTTGCCCGATCTCCCGCTCATCGCGGAACAATGAATGGAACAGGAACGAGAGCAGCCCGTTCCGCTCGCGGAACAGCGCGAGATAGGCACGCGCAACAAGACTATCTGTTGTGCGTATCAGTGTCTGTATCGAGGAAATCATGGGGATGTTATTCCCTGTCGATCGCGATGGTTCGTTGAGGGCCGCGGTTCGACCGTTGCGATTACCAACGCCAACCGGAGCGGAGCTCCTTGTTCACGACGCAGTCGCCCGGCCACTGGCCTTGATAGAGGTCGATGACGATGCGGGCGGCCTGTTCGGCCATGTCGTCGAGGGCGGTCGAATCGACACCGCCGATGTGGGGGCTCATCACGACGTTGGGCATGGTCAGCAAGGGGTTGTCGGGGTGGGGCGGCTCGAAGGCCATGACGTCGAGCCCGGCGCCGGCGAGGTGGCCCGAGGCGAGGCTTTCGGCCAGGTCGGATTCGACGACCAGGCCCCCGCGTGACGTGTTGATGAAGATCGCGCCGGGGCGCATGCGGGCGAAGGCGTTGCGGTCGAAGAGGCCAGCGGTTGACGCTGAGAGTGGGAGGTTGACGCTGACCACGTCGGAACGGGCCAGGAGCTCCTCGAACGAGACGTACTCGAGTCCGTACTCCTGGGCGAAAGCGGGGTCACGGTTCCGGTCGTAGACGAGCACGCGCATGCCGAAGGCCGCCGCCCGGGTGACGACCGAACGCCCGATCCGGCCCAATCCGACGACCCCCATCGTCGTGCCGCGGAGCGGTCGGACCTCCCGGCGGTCCCACCCGCCGTTGCGGATCGAGCGGTCGAGCGCCATCAGGTTGCGAGTCAGGGCCAGCAGCAGGGCGAAGACCTGTTCGGCGACGCTGGCGTGGTTTGCCCCCGGGGTGATGGCGACCGGGATCTTTCGCGCGGTGGCCGTGCGGATGTCGACGGAGTCGAAGCCGACCCCCGCGCGGGCGATGGCGCGGAGTCGAGGGGCGGACTCGATCATTCGGGTCGTCACCGGGTCGCCGCCGGCCAGCAACGCATCTGTCTCCGGCATCGCGGCAATCAGGTCCGACTCGGTCAGTCGATGTTCGCCCGGCGGGTCGATCGGGGTGAACCCCGCCTCCTGGAGGATCTCACGGTAGCGACCCGGCCGGTAGCGAAGGGGCGTCGGCATGATCAGGATGTTTGGCATCGTTCGAACGCTCTCTATCCCGGAAGCTGGAGGCGGCTCAAGACGGCTTGGGTTGGTCCGGGGGCCAACCGGCCCCCTGGCTTTTCGCGATCGAAGGAACCGCGCACGCGGGCGCATCGCCGTTGTTTTCAGCTTACGCCACGGCGCGACAAACGGTTTCGAAGCGGCTTCAAGGTTCTCATGAGGGCCGGCCACGGGTCGGACCACTGGAAGTAGGGGAAAGACTGGCGATGGAGGACGCTCCGCAACCAGGCGCCGAAGCTGAGCTCGCCACGGCGCCGAAGCTCGAGGAATGCCTCGAAGTCGCGGATCGGATCCCAGAGCCGCAACCCGCGTCGGTAGTGCTCGAGCGGCGGCTGGGGGAGTCCGACGATCCGGTTGTAGACGAAGCGGCCGAGGTCGAACCCGCTGCGGGCGACCAGGCCGTTGGAGGCGGTGAACCGCGCGTTGCACTCGATCAGCTTGAGCTGGCCGTCGCGCGGGTCGCGTTTGAACTCGACGTTGGCCAGGCCTCTCAGGCCGACCTGGGTGCAGAGCTTCAGGGCCAGGTCGGCCACCTCAGGGTTCCAGTCGGTGACGTGATAGCAGGCGGTCCCCATCCCCACCGGGAATCGTCGGATGATTCGCTTGGTGAAGTGAAACAGCGGCTGGCCTTGCTCATCGAGGTACGTGTAGTAGCTACAGAGCAGGTCGTCGGGCCCGGGGATCAACTCCATGAGCAGGGTCTCGAGGCCCGCCTCGCTCACGGTGTCGAACGTCCTCAAGAGCTGATCGAAGTTCTCGACCACGACGAACTTCTTGCCGAATCGCTCCTCGAAGAGGTGCGAGAGCCTGGGCTTGACCAGCAGGGGGTACGTCAGGTCGTCGCGAAGCGCCACGATCTGATCCATGGTCTCGGCCAGCCAGAACCGAGGGGTCGGCACGCCCGCGGCGGCGGCCTCCTGATAGGTGGCGAGCTTATCGAGCATGCGCCCCTGGGCTTCGAGATTCGAGTCGTCGAGCTGGAACCGAGCTTCGAGTTCGTCGCGATGCCGGGCGATGACCTGGATGCCGGCGTCGCTGCACGAGAGCAGGACGGCCCCCTGAAGGTGGTCCGACTCCGGGCCCAGCAGGAACCGGGCCCAGGCCGCTTCCAGATCCTCATCCGCCTGAACCGCGACCTCGAGCCAGTGACAGTGCCGCGAGTACCGGACGTAGGCCTCGGGCTCATTGATCGCGTAGACCGTGACGCCCGCGGTCGCCAGACTCCGGACGACCGACAGCGCATTGGCACCGCCCCCCAGGAGAATCGCCGGGGGCCGCGTTCCCCAACGCTGGGACCAGGAGTCCGGCCGGGTGCAGGGGGCGGTGGCGCTCAGCATGGAAGTCGATCCTCGTGCAAAAGGAAGTTCGGCCCGATCAGGACGGTGTTGAGGAAGAAGGATTCACGTTTCGACGCGATGGACTAAGTGTTTGGCTGCGATGATTTTCAACATGATCATATTAGGGTGGCTTGGGTCTCGTCTTCGAGACCCCGGTGCCCAGGCCTGCGACCCGGGGTCTCGAAGACGAGACCCCAGCCACCCCAAAGATCAAGACCTCCAAAAAGACCGTGTGCAACCGCTCAGGCCTGGGGCAACGCGTCCGAGGTCCCGTTGGCCAGCGCCTCGGCGAGCTCGGTCCCCAGCCAGCGATCGCTGTCCGCCTCATCGTTCCCGTCGAGGCCATCGAGGATCGGGCAGCTCTGTTCTTCGAGCAGTCGGTCCACCCACTGGTTGGAGAACTCGCCTCGCTTGACCGACTCGAAGTAGGCCTGGTTCGAGTCCTGGTGCTGCTTGAGTCGGTCGAGCAGCTCCGTGGCGATTTCCTTGGGCACGACGATGATGCCGGCTGCGTCGGCCACGATCAGGTCGCCGGGGTTGACGACCTTGCCGCCGCAGCAGATCGGGTAGTTGATCTCGCCGGGGCCGCGGTGCAGCGGGCCGATCGGGGTGGTGCCCCGGGCAAAGACCGGAAGGTCCAGTTCCTCGATCCCCGGCAGGTCGCGCACCAGGCCGTCGATCACGAACCCGGCGATCTTGCGATGCTTGGCCTTGGTCGAGATCAGGTCGCCCAGCACGGCGTTTGCGGTCGACCCGGCGGAGTCGACCACGATGATGTCGCCGGGTTGGGCCACGTCGAGCGCCTTGTGGACCATCAGGTTGTCGCCGGGGAAGACCTTCACGGTGCAGGCGGGCCCGCAAAGGACGTGGTGATCCCCCGTTAGGCAGCGAATCGACGGGTCGACCGCGTAGAGCCGGTTCAGGAGGTCGGAAATGTCGGGGGTCGGGAAGGCGCGAAACTCGTCCATGATGTCCCGGTCCAGCCGTCGGATCTCGGTCTTGACGCGGAAGCCGGGGCCGGGGTGCAGCTCGGAAGAACGGGGCTTGTTGGACATCGACTTCACTCCTCCTCGCGAATTGACGTTGCTGGGATGAATCGTTGTACGGTCTTGCATGTTGGACCGAGGCGCTACGCGGCTGGCCGCGGTACATTTGGCAGTTTTGATCGTTGGGGTGGCTGGGGTCTCGTCTTCGAGACCCCGGAGCGAGGGCCCGGGCGCCGGGATCGGTCGTACCTCGGGTTGGACACAGCTCAGGTAGGCGTCCAGCGTGCGGTCGACCATCGCCTGGGCGGTGAAACCACGAGCGAGTCGCCGGGAGGCCTGGCCGTAGCGTCTGAGCGTGACGGGGCTGGACATCACCTCGACCAGCGCCGAGGCGAACGCTTCGGGATCGTTGGGGGGGACGACCATCCCGTTACGGCGGTGCTCGACCAGAAGCTCAACCCCGGCCGGTTGCGTGGCGACGACCGGCAAGCCCGCGGCCAGGGCCTCGAGCACGACGTAAGGGAGCCCCTCCTTCCGGCTGGAGAGGGCGAGCAGGTCGAACGCGGGGAGCACGCGACTGCCGTCGCGCTCACCGAGCCAGTAGATCTTGCTGGCGATCCCGAGCTCTTCCGCCAGACTCCGGGCCGCGGGTTCGAGCGGGCCAGTGCCAACGATCGCGAGCCGGGCCCGTGGGAGCGACCGGCTGGCGGTCGCGAACGCTTTGATCAGCACATCCGGGGCCTTCTGATCGACCAGCCGGCCGATGAAGCCCGCAACCACACCGTCGTCGGCGATCCCCAACGCCCGTCTCGTTGCCGAGCGGGAGGAGAAGGCGATCGGATCCACACCGTTGGGGATCATGATCACGCGAGATCGGCCGAGCCCGCTGCCAACCCCGGCCCGCTGCTCCTCCGGCGAGACGGTGACGATCCGGTCGGTCACCTTGCTCAGGGCCCACTCGATCGCGTGGTAAAGCCGGCGCTTGCTCAGCCGGATCCCGGGATCCATGACGATGAAGCCGTGGAGCGTGTAAAGCACGCGTGACGCCGTTCCGAGGGCCGCCAATCGAGCGAGTGCTCCCCCTTTGGACGCGTGGCCGTGAATCACGTCGAACGGCCCGAACTCTCCCATGTAGTGCCGGATCGCGCGGAGCGAGGCCAGGTCGCTGGGATGGATCCCATGCTCGATCGGCACGCTCCGGTGTCGGAGTGCCTCGGCCCGCTCGAGCCTTCCTCGGAAGAAACGGTCCATACGGTGGGGCGATGAGATCAGATGAACCTCGCAACCACGCGCCAGGAGCCCTTCCGCCAGGTCGAGCACGTGCCGGCCCGCTCCACCGCCGCACGCCTCGGCGATCATGAGGATGCGAAGCGGTCGGTCCGCTCCCGGTGCTTCGATCAGACGACCTCGTTCCGAGGACGTTTCCAACGCCCCCACCCGACCGGGCTGGCGGACCAGCCGCTCGTATCCGAGGGCCTGAGGAGACAGGAGAAGGTCGTTCACGAGATCCGTGTCCTTGAAGGAGCCAATCCTGAAAGGCCGCCTCAGACCGAGGGGGTCACCCGCCCCGAAGCCACTCCGGCCCCGACGAGCTCGGACGGCCTGCTTTGGTCGGTTTGAGACAACAGAGATTGGTAGACGTCTTCATAGCGATTTGTGACGGTGCCAAGATCGAAATAGTCCAGGGTACGGCGGCGAGCGGCGACGCCCAGCTCGTCGAGTTGGCGACGAGGGAGGTCGAGCAGGTCACTCAGGGCGTTGCCCAGGGCGGCGGAGTCTCGGGCCGGCACGACACGACCGGTCGAGCCGACCATCAGGGCGGAGTCACCGACGTCGGTGACGACGCATGGGGTGCCGCACGACATCGCCTCGCCGACGGCCAGGGGAAACGCCTCGCTGAACGACGACGAGGCCAGCAGATCGAGGCTCGCCTGGATCCTGGGGATATCGCGCCTCGGTCCCAGGAGATGGCAACGCCCTCCGAGCCCGAGCGACTCGATCTCCGATGACAGCACCTCGTTGCTCGGGTCCACTCCTTCGCCGCAGAGCAGGAACCGGGCCCTGGGGTGACGGGCCTTGACGACGCCGGCGGCCCGAAGGAAGTTGAGGTGATCCTTCAACGGGTCGAACCGAGCCACCAGGCCGATCAATGGGGTCTCGTCCTCGACGCCCATCTCGTGGCGGATCGCCGCGCGAGCGGCGGGATCGGGGCGATAGGCCGCGGTGTCGAAGCCGTTGGGGATCACCGTCATTTTGGATGCCGCGAAGCCGAGCTTCTCGTAGTTGGCCCGCGCGTGTTCGGAGCAGCAGACGATACGGGAAGGGACCCGGGCTGAGAGTCGGGCACAGGCCGACACGGTCCAGAGCGTGCTTCGCTTGGTATAGCCCGGGACGTGGTTCGAGTGGTGGATGCCCCAGACCACCGGCGCCGAGACCGCCAGCCGAGCGGCCAGACCACCGATCAAGTTCGAGTGATCCATCCAGGTCTGGATCACCTGCGGCCGTTCTTGTTGGAGCAGGCGGGTCAGGGCCAGGAGCCCTCTGGGGTCGGGAATCCCCGGCTTCATCCCCACCACCCGGATCGGGACGCCCAACCGCTCGATCCGGTCGGCCAGCGTCAGGTCGGCGATCAGCAGCACGACGACGGGGTCGAACCGTTCGCGGTCGGTTCGCTCCAGGAGGTTGGCGAGCATCATCTCTGCCCCGCCGAACTCGAGGCTATTGATGATATGGACGATCTTCGACTTCAAGCGGACACCTCCCTCGATGAATCCAGGGCCGGAGGCGGGAAGAGCTGGTCCCAGCAGAGGAGGATTCCCAGGAAGAACCAGATCGCGGAAAGCGACATGTAGCTGGTTGTGGCTCCGACCCCCATGAGCCAGGGGGCGAGCGTGCAGAAACCCAGCAGCGGGGCCGAGGACCGGAGGATCGCCCGGAGGACGACCGAGAGAACGGCGAGCATCGCCAACGCGCCGAGCAGGCCCATCTCCATGTAGTAGCAGACGGTCAAGCTGAAGATGGCCAGCGTGCCCTCGTCCTCGGGCAGTTGAACGCTGGCCATCCGGCGCCCGATGATCGGGGGCGACTGTCCGGGCCCCACGCCGAAGGCCAGGTTCCCGAGCTCCACGTTCGAGGTCAGGCCGGCCTCGATCGACTTGCCCCGGATCCCCCACGACGAGGCGACCCGCTCCTCGTAGCCCTGGCTGAGTCCTG
>Ga0182739_1004156_pt1 | contig 12145 bp, 3 predicted proteins | sample eDN5th30CBELigBY_FD_128873 | JGI IMG/M metagenome (GOLD analysis project Ga0182739, IMG submission 128873) | Enriched backyard soil microbial communities from Emeryville, California, USA - eDNA 5th pass 30_C BE-Lig BY (version 2) (version 2) | ecosystem: Environmental > Terrestrial > Soil >... | reverse complement strand
ATGGTGTTCCAGAACTACGCGCTCTACCCGCACATGACCGTGTTCGAGAACATGGCGTACGGCTTGAAGATCCGCAAGTTCTCCAAGGACGAGATCAAAAAGCGCGTCGACATCGCCGCGCAGATCCTCGAACTGGGCCACCTGCTGGACCGCCGTCCGCGCGCCCTCTCGGGCGGCCAGCGCCAGCGCGTCGCCATGGGCCGCGCCATCGTGCGCGAACCCAAGGTGTTCCTGTTCGACGAGCCGCTGTCCAACCTGGACGCCAAGCTGCGCGTGGCGATGCGCCTCGAAATCATGAAGCTGCATCGCCGCCTGGGCACCACCAGCCTGTACGTCACGCACGACCAGGTCGAGGCCATGACGCTGGCGCATCGCATGATCGTCATGTACCAGGGCGTGCCCGAGCAGATCGGCACCCCCATGGAAGTCTTCGAAAAGCCCGCCTCCACGTTCGTGGCCGGCTTCATCGGCTCGCCTCCGATGAACCTCATGGAAGTGCAGGTGGCCGGCGACGGCACGGTCAAGACGGCCGACGGCAACGACCTCGAAATCTCGCCGCTGCAGGTGCCTTCGCAGGTGCGCGGCCGCAAGGTCATCATGGGCATGCGTCCCGAGCACATGCTGCTCAATACGCAGGGCATTCCCGCCGAAGTCGAAATGGTCGAAACCCTGGGCTCGGAACAGCTCGTCCACTGCCGCTGCGGCAAGAGCACGCTGGTGGTGCGCTGCACGACGCGCCAGTTGTCCGAGTCGTCCGCTAAGGTCGGCGCCCGCGTCAATGTCGGCCCCGACGGCCGCCATCCCCTGCACTGGTTCGAGGCCGACACGGGCCGCCGCGTGCAAGGCTTGTAAGCCGGCAGCGAGACGCCGCGCTTCTTTGCCGCACAAAAAAAACGGGCCGCAAGCGAATCGCTTGCGGCCCGGTTTTTTTTTCGGGCGCCAGGCAGGCGCCGCCCGTGCACGGGACGGGCCCCGCAGGACCCGTCGCGCCGCGGTTTACTTGTAGACGGTCTTGGAGCCGTCCTTGTGCCAGACGAACACGTCGAACTGGAAGTTCGTCAGGTCGCCCTGCTTGTTCCACGACACCTTGCCGATCGGCGTGTCGAAGGTGTTCGAATGCAGGTACTTCGCGACCTTGGTGGGATCGTCCGAGCCCGCGCCCTTGATGCCGTCCGCGATGAGCTGGGTGGCCGTGTAGGCGGTCATCTGGAAGGCGCCGCCGGCATTGCGCTTCTTGGCTTCAAACGCCTTCACGATGTCGGCGTTGGCGGCGTTCTGGGTAAAGTCCGCCGGCAGCGTCAGCAGCATGCCTTCGACGGCGTCGCCCGCGATGGCATTGATGTCCGGGTTGCCGGTGCCTTCCGGCCCCATCCACTTGGCCTTCACGCCCTGCTCGGCCGACTGGCGCAGCAGCAGCCCCATCTCGGGGTGATAGCCGCCGTAATAGACGAAGTCCACACCCTGGCTCTTGAGCTTGGTGATGACCGCCGAATAGTCGCTGTCGCCAGCGTTGATGCCTTCGAAGACGGCAACGGTCACGCCGCCCTTCTCGAGGTCGTTCTTGACCGCGGTGGCGATGCCCTGGCCATACGACTGCTTGTCGTGCAGCACGGCGACCTTCTTGGGCTTGATCTTTTCGAGGATGAACTTGGCGGCGGCGGGGCCTTGCTGGTCGTCGCGCCCGATGGTGCGGAAGATGAACTCGTAGTTTTTGCCGTCGGTCACGGCCGGCGACGTGGCGGACGGGGTGATCATCACCACGCCTTCGTTGTTGTAGATGTCGGCGGCGGCGATCGTCGCGCCCGAGCACACGTGGCCCACCACGAAACCGATCTTGCTGTTGACCACGCGGTTGGCGGCGACGGGACCCTGCTTGGGCTCGCAGCCGTCGTCGATCACCACGGTTTCCAGCTTCTTGCCATTGACGCCGCCGGCGGCATTGATGCGCTCGACCGCGGTATCGACCCCTTCACGGACCATATCGCCATACTGCGTGACCGCGCCGGTGGTGGGGCCGACGACGCCGATCTTGATGGTCTGGGCGTGCGCGGCCGCGCCAAACGCCAAACCAGCGGCGACGCCCAGCGCTGCAATGACCGGGGTCAGACGGAATACTGGCTTCATGAGTGGACTCCTCGAATGACTTGTAATCGTTGATCCGTCAACGAGCGGACGGCCGGATATCGTTGATGTCGCGCCCGAGACAGTGCATTTGCACGGCAAGCATACACTGAAATATCGCGGCTTTTGGCCGGTTCCGGGGCGGTTTTGCCGCCGTTTCGTATTGCGCCGCGGCATCGCCGCCACGCCCCGCTTTATTCCGAACGCCGTATATGCAAAAGACGATTAATTCGTTTGAGTTACTAAAGCGCGGCGGCATCATGTGCCGCATGAGACTCCAACCGATAATCGTCCCGGGCTGGAAAAACTCCGGCCCCGATCACTGGCAATCCCGTTGGCAGGCCGTCATGCCCCATGCCCGGCGCATCGAGCAGCACGATTGGGACAATCCGTGCGCCGCCGATTGGATTTCCAGCCTGACCGCCAGCGTCGACGAAGCACGCAGCCCGGTGCTGCTCATCGCGCACAGCCTCGGCTGCCTGATCAGCGCCGCCCTGCCCGTGCCGCTTCGGGCCAAGGTCGCCGGCGCGCTGCTCGTCGCGCCCGCGGACGTTGAACGTCCCGACACCCCGCCATGCCTGCGCGGCTTTGCCCCGGTTCCCCGCCAGCCCCTGCCTTTCCAGAGCGTGGTGGTCGCCAGCGATAATGATCCCTACTGCTCGCTGGACCGCGCCATGGCTTTCGCGGCCGACTGGGGTAGCCGCATCGTCGTCATCCCGGGCGCCGGCCACCTCAATGCAGACAGCGGCCTTGCCGACTGGCCGCAAGGATTGAAACTGCTGGGCGCCCTGCGGCGCAGAGCCTCCTGGCGTATCCCCCCGCCCCCCAAACGCATCCCGCCCATTCCGGTGTACGGACTGTAGGCGGTTCCCCCGGCGTCATGCATGCCACGCGACGGCGTCGCCCAGCCGCCGGCAGGCCATACGTACCCCAGCGCCCTCGCGCTTACTGGGGCATTTTCGCCACGCAATTGCATACGTTTACACATTTATTCGCAGATATCCTTCAAACCGATTCTGCGCTTCGATATTCGTTAATAAACGCTAGCGATTATCTTTATTCGGCCAAATGAAATGTCCGAATCTGGGCATCATTGAAGTGATTTGTCGAATTTTGCGCCAATGCAGTTACAAGTAGTTGTTATGCTGGCGCCCGCATTGACCGCGTAGAAGCGAATTTGCTGCTATTGCAGGCCCAATCCGGGCGATTACCGCACTCGCAGCAGAACCCGATTCGGTCGAATTCGATACATATAGTAAAATCGCCTTCTATTTATCCAAATGTCACGGCGTCCGGGCCGCAACACTACCCCGCTTTGCTTGGTATTTAGGTGCGAGCGGCGCAGTCCCACCCCCGGCGCAAGACCGGCATCAAAAATGAATCAGCAGAGCATTACCCTCGCGCCCCGGCTACGGCGCAACTCCCCGCTCCACGGCGACTCCACGCTGCTACCGCATTCCGGACTGGATCGTCCCGTCATCCCCGGCTGAACGGCCCGCGATTGACTGTCGTCGTGGGCTTTCGCCTTTCCGCCAGCCGAGGCGCGCATGACGCGCGCCCCCTGATCGGCGCCCCTGCGATCCCCGTATCCGCTCCACCGCCATTGCTTACTCACCCGCCGCCGCGCTGCGGGGCTTGAAGGACTTCGCATGCGTAAACGCGTCGCCATCATCGGACTTTCGTTCCGGTTTCCCAGCACCACCAATGACAGCTATTGGCCGGCCCTCCTGGAAGGCCGCGATCTGGTGACCCGTGTCGAAAAAGACCGCTGGTCGGCCGACGCCTACCTGCATCCCGCGAAGGACCATCCCGGCACCGCCTACACGTTTGCCGCCGGCTCCATCGGCGACGTTTCCGGATTCGACGCGGCGTTTTTTGGCATTTCTCCGCGCGAAGCCGCGCTCATGGATCCTCAGCAGCGGCTGTTGCTGGAAATGAGCTGGGAAGCGCTGGAGCACGCCGGCATCCCGTCTTCCACCCTGCGCGGCTCCGATTGCGGCGTCTACATCGGCATCGCCAGCAGCGACTACGCCTATCGCCTGGCCGAGGACCTGGGCGCCGTCGACGCGTCGATGGCCACCGGCAACACCGCCAGCATCGCCGCAAACCGCCTGTCCTATTTCTTAGACCTGCGCGGTCCCAGCATCGCCATGGACACCGCGTGCTCGTCCTCGCTGGTCGCCTTTCACCAGGCGTGCCGGGCCATCCTGTCGGGCGAATGCACGCAGGCCTTGGCGGGCGGCGTCAGCCTGCACCTGCATCCCTACGGGTTCATCACCTTCTCCAAGGCGTCCATGCTGTCCCCGCGCGGCCGCTGCAACGTCTTTGACGCCTCCGGCGACGGCTATGTCCGCTCCGAAGGCGGCGGCATGTTCCTGCTGAAGGATTACGACCAGGCGGTCGCCGACGGCGACAACATCCTGGCGGTGGTGGCAGGCACGGCCGTCAACACCGACGGCCGAAAATCCGGCCTGACCGTGCCCAGCGTCGAGGCCCAGGCCGCGCTGATGCGCCAGGTCTACGAACAGGCCGGCATTGCCCCGTCCGAAATCGACTACCTGGAAGCCCACGGCACCGGCACGGCTGTCGGCGATCCCATCGAAACCCGCGCCATCGGCCTGGCCCTGGCGCAGCAGCGAGACAAGGGAGCCCCCCTGCCGATCGGTTCGGTGAAAAGCAACCTGGGCCACCTGGAGGCGGCCTCCGGGGTCGCCGGGCTGGTCAAGGCGCTGCACGTCCTGCAGCACCGCGAGGTGCCCGCCACCATCGGCATCAAAACCCTCAACCCCAAGATCGAGTTCCAGAACTGGAACCTGGACGTCGTCACGCAGAACCGCAAACTGCGTCCCACCGGAAAGCTGGTGGTCGGGGTCAACTCGTTTGGCTTTGGCGGCGCCAACGCGCACGTCATCCTGGAAAGCGCGCCGCCGCGCAGCCCCGCCGCCGAAGGCAAGATCGTCAAGACCGCCCCGATCCCCGTGCTGGTATCGGGCAAGTCGGGCCCGGCCCTGAAGGCCGCGGCCGGCCAGATGGCCGCCGTCCTGCGCGGACAGCCCGCAAGGTTCCTGTACAACGCCGCCTACCATGCGGCCATGCGGCGCGATTGGCACGGCGAACGCGCCGTCGTGTTCGGCACGCAGTGCGATACGGTCGCCGAAGCCCTCCAGCAATTCGCCGACAGCGGCGATCCCAAGGCGGGCGTGGTGACCGGCAGCGCGCTGGCGCACGCGCGCGGCCCGGTGTTCGTCTACTCCGGCAACGGCTCGCAATGGGCCAACATGGGACGCCGCCTGCTGGCCGACCCGGTGTTTGCCACCGCGATCGACGACGTGGACGCGCAATTCGCGCAGTACGCCGACTTCTCGCTGCGCGCGGAACTGGCCGGCGAAAATGGCGATCATCGCTACCAGCGCACCGAATTCGCCCAGCCCGCCCTGTTTGCGCTGCAGGTCGGCATCACCCGGATGCTGGCGCAGCGCGGCGTCGTCCCGGTGGCCGTCATCGGCCACAGCGTCGGTGAAGTCGCGGCCGCCTGGGCTTGCGGCGCCCTGACGCTGCCCGATGCAGTTCGCGTCATCTTCCAGCGCAGCCGCCTTCAAGGGCAGACCAAGGGCCTGGGCCGCATGACCGCCGTGGGTATCAGCGGCGAGCAGGCGCTTGCCCTGATCGCCGAGCATGGACTGGCCCAGCACGTATGCGTGGCGGGCTTCAACAGCAGCCGCGGCGCCACGGTGGCGGGCGCGCCCGACGCGCTGGCCGTGCTTGAGGCCGCGCTGGCGGAACAATCCGTGTTCTACCGCCGCCTGGACCTGGACTACGCTTTTCACAGCTCCGCGATGGACGCCATCGAGGCAGGCATCCGCGAATCGCTCGCCGACATCCGGCCGCGCACGAGCGACGTACCGTTTTATTCCACCGTCACGGGCTCACCGCTCGACGGGGCCGCACTGGATGCCGCCTATTGGTGGCGCAACGTGCGCGAGGCCGTTCGATTCGAACAGTCCGCCAATCAACTGGCCGCCGACGGCAACAACATCTACGTCGAAATCGGCCCGCACCCCGTGCTGCGTTCGTACCTGAACGACACGCTCAAGACGGCCGACATGCCGGGCAGCGTGCTGAGTACCGCCACGCGTGGCGCCGACGATCCGGAGAAGATCTGGGGCGCCGCCGGACAGGTCATCGTGGCCGGCGGCCAGCTCGACATGGCCTCGCTCTTTCCGTGGGCCGCGCCCGCGGTGGATCTGCCGACCTACCCCTGGCAACGCGAACGCCATTGGCACCCGACCACGCCGGAATCGCTCGGCCTGCTTACGCGCCGCCTGGTGCACCCCCTGCTGGGCTACGCCATGCATCAGCATGAGCACACCTGGGAAAACCAGCTCGACACGCAGTCGCACCCCTTGCTGGCCGACCACGTCGTCGGCGACGCCGTGGTGTTTCCGGCCACCGGCTTTGCCGAGGTCGCACTGGCCGCCGCGCTGCGCTGGCAAGGCGGCAGCGCCGACTGCGCCGAATTCGAAGAGCTGGAGATCCACAGCCCGCTGCTGCTCGGCGCCGCCCCCAGCAAGGTGCTGCGCATGCAGCTCGACAACAGCGACGGCCGCTTCCGCATCAACGCCAAGGACATCGGCAGCACCGAGCCGTGGGTCAGGCACGCCAGCGGCCGCCTGTTGCGCGAACCCCGCCTGGCTCGCCTGACGCAGCCCGCGCTGACCCTGCCGGCGCGCGCGCCCGACTTCACTCGCGAAAGCCACAACGCGCTGACGTGCGCGGTGGGCCTGGACTACGGTCCGGCCTTCCAGGCCGTCAAGCATGGCTGGATGGAATCCGAGACCAGCGTGCTGGCCGTGCTGGAGGCCGACGCCTGCCTGGACGCCGAGCTGGACGCCACGCACTTGCACCCCGCCCTGCTGGACTGTGCCTTCCAGCTCATCATCCAGTTGCTCAAGAACGACGCGGCCATGGGCCAGGGCATCGCCTATGTGCCGTCCAAGATCGGGCGCCTGAGCCTGCGCGCCAAGGCTGGCCAGCCGACCGCCGCGCGCGTGCGGCTGGAGCGCCGCGCCCCGCATTCGCTCACGGCCACCTTCGAGCTGTACAACGCCCAGGGCGAGCAGATCGCCGCCGTGGAACAAGCCCGCTTCCGAAGCATCCGCTTGCGCAAGGCGGGGGCCGACCACCTGAGCTTTCTGGACACGGTCGCCGTTCCGCGTCCGCATGCCCCCTTTGGCGCCAACCCGATCGACCACGACGCCTTGCGCACGGCGCTAGCCAAGGCGATCGACCAATGCAGGACTGGCGAAGCGCATGCCCGCTACGCGGAGGAAGTCGACCCGCTGCTGGAAAGCCTGTGCGACAGCTTCGCGTTGGACGCCCTGCGCGCCCTTGCCCCGGACGGACGGCAGATTCCGCAGGCCCTGCTGGCTGACATGGGCCGACACACGCCCGGCGCCGCGCCGCTGCTGCAATATCTCGTGGACAGGCTGTCCGCTGCCGGCCATGCCGACGCGCAGGCGTCGGGCATCGCCGTATCCGCCGACCCCGATGCCGACAGCGGCGCCACCGATATCTGGAACACCTTGCTCCGCGAGTACCCGGACTACGCGCAGATCGTCCACGCCGTCGGCCGCATCGGCCTGCACTTGCCCGCGCTGCTGCGCGGCGAGGCGTCGGTGGAAGAGATCTGCCCGCGCGCGACCTCCCCGGCCACCATCACCCGCAGCCTGCTTGGCACGGCCAGCGGCCAGACCCTGGGCATCGCCCTGCGCAACGTGCTGGAAGCCGCTCAGGCGGCGCGCCTGCCGGGGCAGCGCCTTGCCGTGATGGAGATCGGCCAGGCCACGCCGCTGTTCAACTTCAGTTGCTGCGATGCGCTCGACTTCGACGTGGCGGACTACACCTACGCGTCGACCGACGCGGACGCCCTGGATCACGTCGCCGCCCAACAGGCCGAGCGCTATCCCCACGCCCGCACCGAAAGCATCACCGAGAACGGCGCCGCGCCCGTCGCGCGCCACGACCTGGTCATCTTCCACTGCGACTTCAACACCCTGGACGCCGCCCGCAACGCGCTCCGGCACGCCCGCAGCAGCCTGCGCGATGGCGGCCTGCTGCTGTTCTGCGGCGCGCACCCGGCCGCCTGGGCCGACTTCGTCTTCGGCGCGCGTGCGCAGTGGTGGCAGCGCGGCGAGCACGGCGAACGGCTTTCCACCCAGCAGCCCGCGGCCTTCTGGCAGGAGGAATTGCAGGGCTTGGGTCTGCAATGCGCAGACGTGCTCGATTTTGCGCAGGCCCCGGCGACCGGCGCCTATGTCCTGACCGCCCGCCTGAATGCCGACGCCTGCGCCGAACCCGCCGCGGTCGCGGCCGAGCCGGCGCGTTGGCTGATTCTTGGCGACAAGAACCCCGAGCATGGCTTGAACCTTGCGCATTCGCTCAAGGACGCCCTGGCCGCCGCGGGCCACAAGGTCCGGCTGGAAGCCAATGTCGCACCCCAGGCTCTGGACGCCCTGCTGGCCGGCGACGCCTCGGGTCCGGTGCAGCACATCGTGCACCTGGACGGCCTCGCCTGGGCCGACGCGCACGAGACGCCCGACGAACTGCTCGCCAAGCAGACGCGCCGCTGCGCCGTGGCTGCCGCCGCCATCCAGGCGTGCGAACGCACGCAAGTGCCCGCCACCCTGTGGCTCATCACCGCCGACGCCGCGCAGTACCTGCGCCAACCGCCGCAAACCGCGGGCATGCACGCCTTGAACGACGCCTCGCTGTGGGGCTACGGCCGCACCCTGGCCAATGAAGCATCCAATTTCCGCGTCCGCATGGTCGACCTGCCGCTGGCCATGGCGGGCCAGATGGCCAACGCCCTGACGCGCGAACTGACGACCCCGGACAACGAGGACGAAATCCTTCTTGCACCGGGCGGCGAGCGCTATGCCCCCCGCATGCGCATCACCCCACGCCCTGCGCTCGCCCAGCCATCCGAAGGCCAGGCCGTGCGCCTGGGCTTCGAATTCCCGGGCCAGTTGCGCAACCTGCGCTGGGAATCCTGCGCCGCGCCCGCGCCGGTCAACGACGAGCTCGAAGTGCGCATCGAAGCCACCGGCTTGAACTTCCGCGACGTCATGTACGCGCTGGGCCTGCTGTCCGACGAAGCCATCGAAAACGGCTTCGCCGGTCCCACCCTGGGCCTGGAATTCTCCGGCACGATCACCCGAGTCGGCCCCGACGCAGGCGGCTACCAGGTGGGCGACGCTGTCGTCGGCTTCGGCCCCGCCAGCTTCGGTGACCGCGTGCTGACGCGGCCCAATGCCATCTCCCACATCCCCGACGGCTTTTCGTTCGAAGCCGCGGCCACGATCCCCAGCACCTTCTTCACCGTCTATTACGCGCTGCACCACCTGGCGCGCCTCGAAGAAGGCGAGAAAATCCTGATCCACGGCGCCGCGGGCGGTGTCGGCATTGCCGCCATCCAGTTCGCCCAATGGCTCGGCGCCGAGATCTACGCCACAGCCGGTTCCGACGAAAAGCGCGATCTGCTGCGCCTCTTGGGCGTGCAGCACATCTACGATTCGCGCTCGCTGTCCTACGCCGACGAAATCCTCGCCGACACCGGCGGACGCGGCGTCGACGTCGTGCTGAACTCGCTGGCGGGCGAAGCCATCAACCGCAATCTGCGCGTGCTCAAGCCTTTCGGCCGCTTCCTTGAACTAGGCAAGCGCGATTTCTACGAGAACACCCGCATCGGATTGCGTCCGTTCCGCAACAACATCAGCTACTTCGGCATCGACGCCGACCAGTTGATGAACGAGCGGCCCGACCTGACCCAGCGCCTGTTCGGGCAGATGATGGACCTGTTCCGCCAGGGCGCGCTGCATCCACTGCCGTATGCCGTCTTCGACGCCAACGACATCGTCGACGCCTTCCGCTACATGCAGCAGGCCCGCCAGATCGGCAAAATCGTCGTCACCTATCGCAATGGCATCAGCGGCGTGCATCACCCACACGCCCGGACCGCACCCGGCCTGACGCTGCCCGCCGAAGCGACCTACCTCGTCACCGGCGGCCTCGGCGGCTTTGGCCTGCGCACCGCGCAATGGCTGGCTGACCGCGGCGCGCGCAACCTGATTCTCATCAGCCGCAGCGGGCCCGCCACCGAGTCGGCCCAGGCCGCCGTCGCCGCGTTCGAAGCCCGCGGCGTACGCGTCCACGCCGCCGCCTGCGACGTCACCGACAGCGCGGCGCTCGCGCGCCTGTTGCAGGAAACGGCGCAAACACTGCCGCCCCTCAAGGGCGTAGTCCACGCCGCCGTCGTCATCGACGACGGACTGGCGCGCAACGCCACCTCGGAACAGATCCAGCGCACACTGGCCGCGAAAGTGCTCGGGGCCCAACACCTGCACGAGCTCACCCGCACGCAGGCCTTGGACCTCTTCATCTGCTATTCGTCAGCCACCACGCTGTTCGGCAACCCCGGCCAAAGCAACTATGTCGCCGCCAACGCCTGGCTGGAACGCCTGGCCGCGCAACGCCGCGCCGAAGGCCTGCCCGCCACCTGCGTGCGCTGGGGCGCCATCGATGACGTAGGCTTCCTCGCTCGCAACGAAAAAATCAAGAACGCCCTCCAAAGCCGCATGGGCGGCGGCGCCCTGGCCTCACAGGTCGCGTTGGACGCGTTGGACGCCATGCTGGCGGCAGACGCGTCCGGCCTGGGCGTGCTGGAGCTGGACTGGCGCGCCCTCAGCCGCTTCCTGCCCTCCGCAGGCCTGCCCAAATTCTCCGACATCGCCCGTCACGCCGGCGATGCCGCAGACGACGAGACCGGCTCGGACGACATCGCCCACCTGATCGCCACCCTGGACGACGAAGCCCTGCACGACCGCTTCATCGAAATGCTCCAGGCCGAGATCGGCGAAATCCTGCGCGTCGCACCCGACAAGATCGAACCCACCCGCTCGGTCTACGACCTGGGCCTGGACTCGCTCATGGGCGTGGAACTGGTCGTCGCGCTTGAAAACCGCTTCGGCATCCGCCTGCCCGTCATGGCGCTCAACGAAAGCCCCACCCCCGCCAAGCTCGCCCAGAAGCTCGTCGTGCTGCTGCGCGACGAACACGACAGCGCCGACGACGACACCGTCGCCGCCAGCGTGCAGCAAGTCGTCGCGAGCCACGCCGCGGAGGTCACCTCCATCTCGGTCTCGGAGTTCGTCGACGAGCTCAAGCTCAACGGCAGCTTCTCCAAGCAACGCATGATCCAGTAGACAGAATTGAGCACCGCAAAAAAGCTGCCCGGCCTTGCCGCCGGCATCAAGGACAAACTCATCCAGCAGGCGCTCGAGCGCAAACTGCGCGCGGCCGCCAGCACAGGCGGCCAGGCGCTGTCGCGCCCCGCGGAGAAAAAGGCCGAGATTCCGGAAGAGCATTACCGCTTTCATCTCCATCCGGGCTACCAGCAGCTGCGCATCATCAACGACGGCGCCAGCCGCCTGGGCGTCAAGAACCCGTTCTTCAAGCTGCACGACGGCACCGCCGGCGCCAGCACCCAGATCAGCGGCACCGACTACATCAACTACGCCAGCTATAACTACCTGGACATGTCAGGCGACCCGGTCGTCGCCGCCGCAGCCAAGGCAGCGATCGACCGTTATGGCACGTCCGTATCGGCCAGCCGCCTGGTCTCCGGCGAACGTCCCATCCACCGCGAGCTCGAAACCGAAATCGCCGCGCTGTACGGCGTGGACGATGCGATCACCTTCGTCAGCGGTCACGCCACCAACGTCTCGACCATCGGCTACCTCTTCGGCCCGCGCGACCTGGTCCTGCACGATGAACTGATCCACAACAGCGTGCTGCAAGGCATCCAGCTATCCGGCGCACGCCGCCTGCCCTTCCCCCACAACGACTGGGAAGCGCTGGACACGATCCTGAATGAGCAACGCCACCAGTTCGAACGCGTCCTGATCGTGCTGGAAGGCATCTACAGCATGGACGGGGATTACCCCGACCTGCCCCGCTTCATCGAAGT
>Ga0182739_1004155_pt1 | contig 12145 bp, 8 predicted proteins | sample eDN5th30CBELigBY_FD_128873 | JGI IMG/M metagenome (GOLD analysis project Ga0182739, IMG submission 128873) | Enriched backyard soil microbial communities from Emeryville, California, USA - eDNA 5th pass 30_C BE-Lig BY (version 2) (version 2) | ecosystem: Environmental > Terrestrial > Soil >... | reverse complement strand
ACATTCCGTAACGCCCCGCACCCCAAACGACGGACACCAACGCCAAATAACTTGCAGAAAAAAAACAGCCCGAAAAAACTCTCAGATTCCCAACGTCATGAAACAACTGACGAACTTGGGCTAACGCTCTACGGAACCGAAGGCCCAATTTCAAAACCGCCTCGTGAACGGTTACGGTAAGCTCGCCAGCGCCTGTGCCAGTTCGGGTTGTTCGAATTGAAATCCCTGAGCGGACGCGACTGCTGGCAGGACGCGGCAACTGGAGAGAATCAGGTCATCCGCCATTTCGCCCAGGGCCATTTTTGCGATGAAGCCCGGCACGGGGAAAATGGTGGGGCGATGCAGACGCTGGCCCAGCAACTTTGTGAACTCTCGGGAGGTGACCGGATGCGGACTCGTTCCGTTCACCGGGCCAATTAGCGCTTCATGCTCCACCGCGAACGCGAACAACCGGACAATGTCATTCAACGTAATCCAGCTCCAGTATTGTTTCCCGCTTCCCATGACTCCTCCCACTCCCCATTTGAACGGAGGAAGCATGGCGCGGAGTGCTCCGCCTTGCTCGCTGAGGACCATGCCGGTCCGGACATGCACAACTCGTGTCCGATTTCGCGCAGCATCCGCCGCCGCTTCCCAGTCCCGGCAGACCGTTGCCAGAAAGCCTTCTCCCGGAGCACTTTCTTCCGTCAGCGGAGCATCTCCAGCATCTCCGTAATACCCGATTGCCGAAGCCACAACGAACACACGTGGCGGGTCGGACATGCGTTGCAGGGTTTCCGCGAGAACGCGTGTGGGAGGGACTCGGCTGTCATAGATTCGCTGCTTCTTGTTCGCGGTCCAGCGTTCGCCCGCAATACTCTCTCCTGCCAGATGAATCAGCGCATCTCCCCCCGCCAGCAGTTCGGCAGGAAGTACCGTCGCCTGCGAATCCCAGACTCGTTCATCCGGGTTCTGTGTCGGCTCTCGCACCAGCGGGAAAACTCGATGTCCCGCAGTCTTCAAATTGGACATCAAGTGACGACCAATCAACCCGTGCGACCCGGTCATCAAAATGTTCACGGTCCAAACTCCTTATCCAGAAATCATTCATTGCTTTGAAGAGAGCAGACCACGCAGGGCGTGGAGAGTGAGTCACACCGGATGATCCGCGCCGTAGACTGTTAGACCAGTTTGGTCTTTATTCTATCATGCTCGGCCATGAATCCCTTGTGCTTCACTGGAATTCACGTGAGAGATCATTGGCAACTCCGCTCTCATCGTCAGGTGAATGTGACGGCAGCCATTTCGGGGAAGAGCCTGGATGCCTGGGGCACGAAACAGCTTCAGACGGCAGCTCAAGGCATGGGTGCGATCAGGGCTGTTGGAAAGAAAGCATCTGCTGGTGCAAAAGGCCGCGAAGAAAAGGACACCTCACAGGAAAGACGTTCGGCAGTACGCATTGCCTCTCGGAATACGATTGGTCCCGTTCAGCTCAGATCGCCACGGGTGATCCGCAGGACTTCTTCCAGCGTGGTCTGGCCGGCGGCCATTTTTCGAAATCCTGCCTGACGCAGGCTGACCATTCCTTTTTTCAGGGCATTGGCCCGAATGGCTCCGGTGCTGGCGCGCTCGTTACACAAATGGCGGATCTCTTCATCGTTGATCAGGAGTTCATGCACCCCGGTCCGACCGGAATATCCGGTGTCGCGGCAATCTCGGCATCCCACTGGCTCGTACAGTAGCGGCTTTTCCTCCGTCACATGAAAATCCGGAGGCAAATCTTCCAGGCCCGAGGTGAGGCGCCGGCAGCGCGGGCACAGTTTCCGCAAAAGACGCTGGGCCAGAATGCCTTCCACCGTACTGGCCACCAGATAAGGTTCCACCCCCATGTCCACCAGGCGAGTGAACGATCCGGGGGCATCGTTCGTATGGAGCGTGCTGAACACCAGGTGCCCGGTCAGTGAAGCCTGAATCGCACTGGTGGCGGTTTCGCCGTCCCGAATTTCTCCGATCAGCACCACGTCCGGGTCATGCCGCAGAATACTTCGCAAGCCCGCGGCAAAGGTCAGTCCGATCTTGGAATGCACCTGGATCTGGCTGATTCCCGCCAGTTGGTATTCCACGGGGTCTTCCACTGTGATGATTTTTGTGGCGGGGCTTTTAATCTCGCTCAGAGCGCTGTAAAGCGTCGTCGTTTTTCCGGAGCCGGTCGGCCCGGTCACGAGGACGATTCCGTGAGGAAGTTCGATCAGTTTCTTGAAGGCATCATAGGTGTCCTGCGGCATGCCGACCCCTTTGAGGTCGAAGACCATCCGCTGCTTATCGAGCAGACGCAGCACGATCCCTTCCCCGTGCAGCATCGGGATGATGGACATTCGCACGTCGATTTCCCGCCCCTGCACGCGGATGTTGATGCGTCCGTCCTGCGGCAGCCGCTTTTCCGCGATATTCAACCGCGCCATGATCTTGAGCCGCGTCACAATCGACGATGAAAAATGATTGATTTCCGGGGGAACTGGCTGCACGCGCAGCAGGCCGTCTACCCGGAACCGCACGACCAATCCGGCCTCCTGCGGTTCGAGATGCACGTCACTGGCCCGTTGATCCAGAGCTTCAAGGAGTAATTCATTGACCAGCCGGATCACGCTGGGCGCCAATGCCGACTCCGCCAGCTCTCCCATGCCGGCTGGAATTTCATCCAGCAGATCGTTCTCGTCAGTCCGCTGGGCGACAAGCTCCTTGATCGTATCGCCCCCCACTCCGAGGTTGCGTTTGATCAGGTCGAGAATCTCATTCCGGCTGGCCAGTACCGGCTCGATGCGAACGCGGCCCAGCGTGCTGAGTTCGTCAATTGCCTCAAGGTCAAAGGGATCACTGATGGCGACCCGTACATGGCCATTTTCCCGCTGCAGTGGGATTGCTTCATAGCGGAACACCGCGGAAGTGGGAAACAGGTTGAGAAGTTCCCGGTCGACTTCGAAAGCCTTCAAGTCGACAAGCGGCATCCCCAGTTCGTCCGAGAGCAGTTTCAGTGCGTCTTCCTCGTGCAGCACTCCCATCTGGATGAGTACCTGATCAATCCGCTTCAACGGATCGGTCTGCTGGGCCAGTTCGACCTGCTGCGAAGTAACCAGTCCGGAATTGATCAGAATTTGAGCGAGATTCATGAGCGAAATACCGGACGGATGGAAAAAGCGATTGTCATCTCTGCGCGGAGCATCGCGCGGGGAGTCGTGATGTTGCGGCGACTACTGACCTCGTCCGCCCCCTCCCCGGTTGCCGCCGCCAAAGCCGCCGCGTCCTCCGCCGAATCCGCCCCGGCCTCCAAATCCTCCGCGTCCTCCTCCACCCCCACCCCCATTTTGCATCCGCTCGCGCATGCGCTGCTCGAAGAACTGGCGCATCTGATCGGAGCTATTGCTGTTGCCGGGGGCACCGGGTGTCCCCGCGGGCGGAGTGGGGGTCGATGACGTCGATGCGGGAGTCTGACGCGATCCGGTAACACTGACTTTCACCTGCGGCATCAGCGAACCCAGAGCTCCCTGTACGACGACCGAATTGGTGTTTTCCAGATTGACGACGCGCACCGTGCGCCGGGCCTCCTGTGCCGCCTGATCAATGGACTCCACCAGGGCTTCCACTTCCTGAAACAGGGCATCATCCGCCCAGACGATCAGATGACTGGTACTCTTATCGACTCCCACCGACAGTTTCGGCGCGGTTGCCGGAAGGGCCTCGTTTCCGCGTCCCCGCTGACCTCCTCCCGCCAGCATGGCGAATGGATTATTGTTCTCCTGCACGCGGGGCGGGTCGATATAGTTTTTGTAAACGTCCTTCACGATAGTGAAGACTTCGTCCACGCTGGCATACTGCACCGGGATCAATCGGGCGATCTTGTCCCGGAGTGAATCTCCGCCCAGGTCGGTCGCGTCGAGGACTTTCAGCATCTCTTCCACTTCCCGGACCTGGGCGGCCGGTCCCGTGACAAACAGGGCGTTCTGCCGGTTGTCGGGAATAATCTTGAGCGTTTGCGAGACACCGCCAGCGCCCAGCCCGGTAATGTCCCGCAGGCTGCTTCCCAGCGAGGTGACCCCGCTGGAGAGTGTGTCCATCATGCCTCCGGTGCTGGACGAGGCTGCAGCCACCGAACTGCCCGGAAACAGTAATTTGAGCATGTTGGCTGCTTCCGTCGCATCCGCCACCCGCAGCGTGAACACCGTCCAGGTGACACGGGGAGGAATTGCCTGCATGGTCTGGGAGAGCAGTTCTTCGAATTGATTGAGTTGTTCAGGATCGGAAGAGGTCACGAAAATTTCATCCCCGCGAACCACGATATTGATCTCCGCACCGGATCGCGACTGACTGGAGGGAGCGGGCTGCGCCGGCACGGGATCTGTTTTCTCAGCAGGCCCGTCGAGATAGGCGTCCAGCAGGTGATCCAGTTCCGTTTTCCCTGATGAGGCATCGGCAGAGCGTTCTTCCGTGGCCGGGGCTGACTGGGACACAGTCCGGACCGGCACACGATGGTGCGGCAGCGGCATCACGCTTGCGGACGGACCTTCCGGGGGGATCACACGGGTCTGCGGCGAAGTCGCTTCGGGAGTCGCACTGCGTGTGGGAAGTTTCGGTCGTTCCGGCCGTGTCTTCTCCGGTTCCGACGGATTGATGACCCGGATTGGAGCTCCGTTGTTGGCGTTCCACATTTTCTGGATCAGCGGAAGCAGTTCCGCCGGGTCACGTCCCGCCAGGGGAATCGTGCGGGCCAGGGAATTGTCGTTACCGGCGCGCCGACTGGTGCCATCTTCCCCCAGTTGCAGGAGAAGCGTCCGGATCTGGGCAATCTGGTCGGAGCTTGCCCGGATCATCAGTTGCTGGCCGTAATAATCCGCTTCGATGATCGGAGCCGCTTCCCCATCTTTCACAAACATGGAGCGGAGCGTGGTGGTGACGGAGACCGGGTCCAATCGCGACAGCGGAATCACCGCCATCTGCCGACTGCCGCCCAGACCGTCCATCTGGGCGATCAGCGTTTCGACCTGCCGATGCTGATCGGGAGTGGCCTGGATATGGATTTTGCCGTTTCGGGCGTCTTCATTGACGACGACTCCCGGCATCAGCGAGTCGATGGTCTTCGTGACTTCCCGGGCATCGGCGGATGTCACCTGATACACCTTCAGGAAGGGGCGGTTGGTTGACGGGGTGAATTGTCCAGCATCACCATCCAGGTCAATCGTCTTCAAAGCCTGTTCCACGAGCAGATGCTGCGCCAACGTGGCGGTGACCAGCAGTTGATTGGTCCGGGAATCCGTGGCGACCCGAACGGGACTGGAGTCAGCCTGTGCGGGTGCCTGTTGAGGGGGCTGCTGCTGGAACCGGCGGTCACGGGGATCTCCTCCTCCCATTCCGCGCCGACGGTCTTCGTTCATCGAGCTGACATTGGTGACGCGCGGGCTCACTCCCAGCAGCGTCCGCACGATCTGCTCGGCATCCATCACGTCGATATGTCTGACCTGGTACGACTTGAACGTGATGTCATTGGGGCCACCCCGGGCGGTTACGTCCCGCAGCAGGTCACGAATGCGGAGGAGATTCGAGCCGATATCCGTCACCAGTACGGAATTCGTCGACTTCAGACCGACCACTTTCCCTTGTGGCCCCTTGATTTCGTTGACTTCTCCCGCCACCTGGGACACATCCACGCCTTCGAGCGGGAAAATCACCGTGAGCATCTCGTTTTTGCCGCGATGTTCCAGTTCGTCCGGGGAAACATTCGGGATCAGGCTGGGGGGAATGGGATCGTCGATGTTGACGCAGACCAGGAAATCGTCCCGCCGCAGCAGGCAGTATCCCTTGGGCAGCAGGTATCCGTTGAGGATGTCCAGGGCTTCCGTCGGCGTATAGGAATTCCGGTCATAGTAATTGAACGTGCCGGGAGGGAGCGCGTTCAGATCCAGAGACAACCCGGCTTCTTCCGCGAACAACTTCAGCACATCCCCCCAGGGGGCATAGCGGAAATTGAACGAAAATTTGCGGTCCGCCGACTCTGGAGCGGTCCCCGGTGCTGTCGCTGTCGGTTTTGAAGAATCAAACGAAGTGACCGGCGCAGCGGAATTGCCGGCAGGTTGTAACGTCACGACCGGCGGGGTGGGGGGGGCGACGGTCGATTCGGGAGCTTTCGGAGTTTGTTCCGCCACTGCCGGAGGAATCGTTGCTTCCGCGGGCGCCGGAGCGGGTTCCGCGGGCATGGCGGTGGCTGGGGGTGCCGTTGTCGACAGCGGAGTTGCCGCTGGTCTTGCGGAATCGGACGCCTCTTCCGAAGCCGGTTTTGCAGGCATGGCTGCTGTCCCCGAGGCAGCGGGAGCCTCCGTGGGGGCTTCCGGAACGACAGGGGGAGGCCCGGTGCGTTCCGTCCATTTCTGCCGCTGTTCCGCCGTCAGGATTTGCAGATTTCGCGTCAGCCATTCCTCATCGACTTTTTCGCGTTCTTCATTGGTGGCATTCCGGCCCAGTGCCAGGCGGGCCATTCTCCGCTGTTCGCCAAAAGTCGACAGTTCTTTTTTCTGCTCTTCGGTGATACCGAACTCCGTTGCCAGCTCGGCATCCCAGACGAAAATCGCCGGGCCTTCGTGATGCAGATACAACTGTTCCAACCGGGTCGCCTGGGCGGGGTCGAGAATGGCTTTGGCTTCTGCATCGGCAGCCTTACGGAGTTCGACAAACCGTTCCCGCATCTGCTCACGGACCTGATTTCGTTCCTCTTCCGATTTGGCTGCGGCATATCGTTGAAAGATGTCGCTGAACTTGTCCCGGTAATCCCCCTGGGATTCGGCCAGCAAGTCGAATTTCTGCTGCTGTTGAGGAGTGATCTTCAGTTCCGCGCGGACAGCCTCGTTTTGCAGTTCGCGCAGCAGCCCCCGGTTTCCGCGTCCGCCAAATCCGCGTCCGCCAAACCCCTGGGAAAACGCCAGCCCCGCACAAAGTTGCAGACTCAGCAGCCCGGTGATCAGCAGGCGCCCGTAACGAGTTGTGAAGGTGATGGACATGAACCATTCCCTTGATGAAACTTCAATATGAAATGAGAGCAGTCAGCTCCCGTTGAGCCTGCTTCAGTCCCGGGTTTGACGGATCTGACTGGTTCGACTGATTTACGACTGATTGAACGGTGAAGCCCGATTCGTCAACTTGGCGGATGACTGACAACGTCTTCCGGATGCAGGACTCTCTCCGCCCGACTCTGTCATGATCATACTCGTTTTAACGGTTTGACCATCCGGTCGCGTCAGAATGGAGACTCCACTGGAGATTTTGTTCAAAAACCTTCAGACTTGGAGATTCCCGGGAGATCGCTCCAATCGGATGTGTGGTTGCAGTTCAGGTGCCACATCAATAGTAACAGTAAAAGTTTGAAAGTTCGGATGAATTCTGACGCCGGTCCGGCAACGGCGGGCGGTTTCGTCAAGACGCACCCCCAAACCCGACCATGACACGGTATTCAAGGGATTTTGACAAAATTCTGGAGATTCCAGACCGGGAAACGTCCTTTGGTCAAGAATTCGCAGATCTCGCCAGAGAGGCCGATCCGATTTTCATGAAACGGGGTTTCATGGTGAGTCGAACAAGCCGCGCTGCTTCATTCAACACCGCAATCTTTGATTCGGACCGAGTGACATGCTGAAAATACCTACCTTATCCAAACTCTGCGTGTGTTTACTGTTCTGGCTGTCGTTGGCGCAGTCTATGCCGGTTAGCGCGCAGGACGACGGAGACGGATCTGCCGAAGAATTTGATCGTGGCGGTCGGTTCGGAGGGGGCTGGCGTGACCGTGGCTTTCGCGGTCGCGGCGGCTTTCGCGACAACGATTCCGAGGGAGGCGGCTTTCGCGGCGGCGAAGGAAACCGAAATCGGGACTGGGGGAATCGGGACTGGGGTGGCGGCGGCGGCCGCTGGGGCGGCCGGGGAGGATTCGATTCAGGAGATGACGAATCCATGCCATCTTCCGAAAACGGAGCCCGAACGAGTGTTTCGCGCCCGCGCGTCACGGTCGAGATCCCTTCTGCCTTTGTCGACGGAGACCGGGATGGAGACGGCCAGATCGGTCTTTATGAGTGGCGACAGTGGCGGCGGGGGGACATGGCGGGCTTCCTGGCACTCGATCATAACGGAGACGGCTACCTGACTCCGTCGGAACTCGTCAAGGGGCCCCGCACTCCTTCGCATCCCGCCATGGCCGGGCTCTCACTGGTCTCGACCGATGCCAGTCCGTCAGCAGGAGCGTCCAGTAATCCAGCGGCCGCGTCCACGAATTCTCCTGAAACCAGCCGAGCCAACAATATGTTCCGCATGCTGGACTCGAACCACAATGGCCAACTCGATCCGGAGGAATGGGGCCGGGCGAAAACAACCCGTGCCCTGTTTGATGCGGCGAAGATTGACCTGAACACAGCCATGCCCAAAGAGGACTTTATCAGACAGTTTGTCGAACTCAGCAAGAACCGCTGACAAAAATGGCCTGTCTCCGCTCGCGGAAAGAGAATTCTCATTGTTTGAGTGGCTTTATTCGCGCGGCACTCAGAAACCATCACGCCATCACACACCGATTCCCTTCCGCCTGATGGGCTTCAGGGGCGGCCGCCTTCAATCGAATTTCGAAAACTGTTCAGGTCGATGCCCGATTATCAATACATTGCCCGGGGAGCTTCCGGCCAGCAGATCAACGGGACGTTGACGGCTGGTTCCGAGAAAGAAGCGCTGGCGTCGCTGGCGGCGCAGCGTCTGTTTCCCATCCACGTCGAGATGGCAGCTTCCTCGAAGGCGTCGGAAAAACAGATTGTCCGCCGGGTGCCTCCTCGATATCTGGCAGTGTTTTATTCGCAACTGGCGGACCTGCTGAAGTCCGGAGTACCGTTGTTGCGTGCCCTGGAATTACTGTCCAGACAGTCGACCCATCCCGCACTGAAGTCGGTGACGCAGGATGTTCGCGATCAGATTGCAGACGGAGCGCGGCTCCATGACGCCATGCGGCAGCATCCCAATGCGTTCAACGAACTGATGATCAGCATGGTGCGGGCCGGGGAAGAAGGAGGCTTCCTGGAAGACGTACTGAAACGTGTCGCCGACTTCACCGAGCATCAGGAGGAACTCAAGGGGCAGGTCATGGGGGCCATGGTCTATCCCGCCTTTCTGCTGAGCTTCGGAGGACTGATCGTGGCTGCACTGATGGTCTGGTTCGTCCCCCGGTTCGAACCGATCTTCGAAAATATGGCTCAGCGGGGCGGCCTTCCCTGGACAACATCATCACTGCTGGCCCTGAGCGATTTTGCACAGAACTACTGGATCATCGCACTGGCCCTGATCGCAGGAAGTGCGTACGGCCTGATCTACTGGATGCGGACGCCGCAGGGCCGGGTCCATCTGGACCAGATTCGGCTGCGCTCCCCCGGACTGGGCCCGATTGTCCGTAATCTGGCCATTGCCCGTTTCTGCCGCGTGCTGGGAACACTCCTGCGAAACGGCGTGCCGGTACTGAACTCGTTGCGGATCGCCAAGGATGCCACCGGGAATAAAGTCCTCAGCGCCGCTATCGAAAAGGCGGCGGACAATGTCTCTACCGGAAAATCACTTGCCCGTCCGCTGGGGTCCAGCGGACAGTTTCCGGAAGAAATTGTGGAAATGATCGCGGTGGGAGAAGAATCTAACAATCTGGAAAACGTGCTGATCGACATCTCCGAAAATCTGGATCGCCGCACCGGACGTCAGATCGACATGGCGGTTCGACTGCTGGAACCCCTGCTGCTGCTGATGCTGGCTTCCGTGGTGCTGTACGTCGTTGTTGCACTGTTGCTGCCGATTCTCCAGACTTCAAGTGTGGTATGACTTCAAGTGTGATGTATGAGACAGAAGAAAGCGATCTTTACGCAGGTCTGGCATTGACGAATACACTCTGGAGAAGCATGCCAAGCGTGTTTCGATCAGCATGAAGTGCGTGACCTGCCGGAAAGAAGAGAGAATCGGAGAAAGAAGGGCGGTTGCCATGTCGCGCCGCGAGGAAACAATACCGTTAATGGGTTTTTGAACGGGACGGCATTCGGGCAGTCTGGTTCATTCGCTTCTGGAGAAAGAATAAAGTGATGCAACGTCGTCTTCGTAGACAGCGGTCCCGTCGTGGTTTTACGCTGCTGGAAATCCTCATTGTGCTGGCCATTATCGGAGTGATCGCTGCCATGGCGGTGCCTCGCCTGTTAGGTCAGCAGCGTTCAGCCAATATCAAAACAACCCGGGCGGCCATTGCGGCTCTGGAAGAAGCAGCACAGTATTTCGCTGTTGGCAATGCGGGAACATTTCCGGAAAACGTTCAGGTGCTGATGCAGAAAAGCCCGGATGGAACAGATGCTGTGCTCGACAAAATCCCCACGGACGCCTGGGGAACTCCTCTGAATTACGAGTATCCCAATTCCAAAGCCAATGTCAGCCGGCCGGCCATCTGGTCATCAGGCGAAAACCGCCAGAATGAAAACGGCGGCGGAGATGACATCAATAACTGGCACGACCTGGCTGCCACGACCAAGTGAAAAAGCCCCCTGTCAACGTCCAGAACTGCGCCAAGGCCACTCTTCCCGGTCCGGGACGTGCGGCGTTCACGCTGCTGGAGTTGCTGCTGGCATTGTCGATTCTGGTGACGCTGGCGACGTTGAGCTTGCCGGGACTGATCCGGTCATTGAAACAGCAGGGAGTGCAGGGAAACGCGGAACAGGTCCGGCAGATCCTCGACCAGGCGCGGATTCGGGCGGTGGAGGAAGGCCGCATTCTTCAGTTCCGGTTCGAACCGCACGGCACGCACTACGTCCTGCTGCCGTTCGAGCCGCTGGAAGAATCCGCCGGGTCAGCTTCACCCATGACAACCACCACATTTGGAAAGGAACCTGTTCGCACAGACCCGTTCCGGATCTATGAAACCTCGCAAGGATGCTACTTTCACGTCGACAGCAGCCTGCTGAGCGGTGAGAAAGCGGTCTCCGAACGATTGGACGATCCCTGGCTGAATCATCTGGAAAACCCGACAGCCGGCCGGGACGCTGCCTGGTCCGCTCCCATTTTATATTTCCCGGACGGCTCCGCGACGGATGGCTCGCTGGTCGTCATGGACAAGTATCGACAGTACATCAAGCTGCATGTACGCGGCCTGACCGGAGCAGTCTGGACGGAACCGCTGGCCGTCATGGCGGAACGACTCGGCCAGACCGGCCCCTAGTCGTGTGACTGCTTTGTTCAGACCGGTCTTTGATGTCCACCCCGTCCTGACAGGGGGCCGGCATGTTCCGGTCGCCATCAGAGATGGTTCGCATACATCCAGAATCCTCACACGCAGAGAGAGTTTTGATCGTTTGCAATCGTTGAAAATGCAGGTGATATGACAGGGCGTCGGACCAGTTCGTTCTCGAATCGACGGGGGATTTCACTGTTTGAAGTCGTCCTCGCACTGGCGATCTTTATTGGCGCTCTCACCGCCGTGGCCCAGATCCTGCGCACCGGCAGCCGTGCCGCTGTCCGGGCTCAACTGGAATCAGAAGCCGTCCTTTTGTGTGAGCGGCGGATGAACGAAGTCGTCTCCGGCGTGCTTCCGCTGGAAGCGGTGGACCGGTCCGGATTCGATAATCGTTCGAACTGGTTCTGGAGTCTGAGCCTCTCCGAAAGTGGAAGTGTCAACCTGTTGAAGCTGGAAGTCAAAGTGGAGCACGTCGGCGAGAACAGTACGAATCAGATCTCCTATCGCCTGACCCGATTCATGCTCGATCCGCAGGTCTACGTCGATGCCGCCAATGCCGCCGCAGCGACCGCCAGCAGCACCACGGGAGGACTGTGATGAGCCGTTCCCCCGGGTATTCCCGGCTGCTGATTTCCCGCAGTTGCCGGAAAATTCCGCCGTCAGGCCGTGATGAAGCCGCCCGGTTGCGGGGCTTCACCCTGATTGAAGTCCTGATTGCCCTGGGGCTGAGTGTCGTTCTGATTTCCGCGGTGTATGGCGCGGTGGAAATGTATTATCGCTTTCAAACTGCGGGACGGGCGGAAATCCGCGGGCAGCAACTGCTCCGCTCGCTGACTCGATTGATTGCCCAGGATCTTTCGTGCATCGTTCAGGCACCGCCCGAACCGCAATCAGCAACAGTTT
>Ga0182739_1004153_pt1 | contig 12148 bp, 8 predicted proteins | sample eDN5th30CBELigBY_FD_128873 | JGI IMG/M metagenome (GOLD analysis project Ga0182739, IMG submission 128873) | Enriched backyard soil microbial communities from Emeryville, California, USA - eDNA 5th pass 30_C BE-Lig BY (version 2) (version 2) | ecosystem: Environmental > Terrestrial > Soil >... | reverse complement strand
GTTGGCGGTCTGATGTACCGCTACCGCTTCCTGCTTCAATTCCATCACCCTTCCCAGGCTGACAGCCATGCGCTGCACCGCCACGTACAAGCCCAACAGGCTCTGCACCGGCCCAACCGCCATGCCCATGTAAGTAGAAAAAGCGATCAACGCGCCCAATTGCCAGGTGCCCTGGATCACCCACCAGCCACCGACCAGGAACGCACAGGCGCGGCACCACGAGGTGAGCGTGCCGGGGATGGCCTGGGTGAAGAATTCGGTCACCTGCACCTTCAGCAGCTGACGCATGTAACCTTGCCCAAGCTGGTCCAGGCGCCCTGCTTCCCGGCCTTGCTGGCCGGCCGCCTGAATGAACTTCATCGCCGGCAGGGTCTCGACCAGGAAAGACGACACATCCGCCGAGCGCTCACGCAAGTTGCGCACTTCGCGCTCCACCTTGCGCCGCATCCAGCGCAGCCACAGCACCTCGATCGGCACCAGCAGCGCCAGCAACAGGGACAACTGCCACGACAGCATCAGCATCAACGTCACCGCGCCCACCAGGCCGATCACCGCCGACACCGCCGAGAACAGCGAGTCCACGGCAAAGCGCTGGATCTCTGCCACATCGCCATCCAGCCGCGAAAGAATGTCGCCGATACGCCGCCGCCCGTAAAAGGTCGGCGACAACTGCTGCAGATGGCGGTAAAGGTCGTCGCGCAAGGCGAACAGGATGCGCCCCGACAGGCGCGTATGCAGGTAGCGGTTGACGCCAGCCAGCACCGTGCCCAGCAGGCCCGCGCCGATCATGATTGCCGCCATGTGCCAAAGCGTTTGGTAATCCTTGGCCAGCAGCCCCTCATCGATCAGGGTCTTGACCAGCCAGGGTTGCGCCAGCGCCAGCAGCGATGCACCTAGCGACAAGCTGAGCAACAGGCCGATGGCATGCCGATGGGGGCGCACGAAACCATACAGCCAGGCCAACGCCTGGCGCATGAGTACGGGGTCGCTGGAATCCACCAGCCTTGCGAACAGGCCGCCCACGTCAGCCGCGCAACTGCTTGAGCTTGCGGTACAGCGTCGCCCGGCTGATACCCAGTGCCGCGGCGGCGGCCGAGACGTTGCCCTGGTGGCGCGCCAGAGCACCGCGAATCTGTTCCAGTTCACTGTCCTTGAGGCTGCCGGAGGGCGCTGTGCTGCTGGCCAGTTCGTCCAGCAGGCAGTCGGTAAGGTGATCGAGGGTCAGCACCTGCTCGCCATCCTCGCGCATGGCCAGCGCGGTGCGCACCACCATTTCCAGCTGACGGATGTTGCCGGGCCAGTCGAAGCCTTCGAGCAACGCGGTCAACGCCGGGTCGAGGGTTACGCCACGCGCATCGGCCTTGTCCAGCAGGCCCTGAATGATCGCCGCCAGGTCCTCACGTTCGCGCAGGGCCGGCAGGCGCAGCGACACACCGTTGACCCGGTAGAACAGGTCTTCACGGAAGTGTTGTTCCTGGACCAGGCGCTTGAGGTCGCGGTGGGTGGCGCAGATCAGCGCCACGTCGATGTCCTGCTCGTCACCCGCCCCCAAGGGTGCTACCCGGCGCTCCTGCAGTACCCGCAACAGGCGTGCTTGCAGGGCGAGCGGCATGTCGCCGATTTCGTCGAGGAACAGCGTGCCACCATGGGCCTGCATCAGCCGCCCGACCATGCCGCCCCGGCGCGAACCGGTGAAGGCGCCCTCACGGTAGCCAAACAGCTCGGACTCGATCAGCCCTTCGGGAATGGCCGCGCAGTTGACCGCCACGAACGGTTTGTCGGCACGCGGGCTGGCCTGGTGCAAGGCCCGAGCGACCACTTCCTTGCCGGTACCGGTTTCGCCCAGCAGCAGCACTGGCAAGCCATTGCCAAGCCCCTGGCGAGCCATGCGCAGGTTGCGCGCCAGGCGTTGATCACCACCGGCCAGAGCATCGAGTGCAGGCGACTGTTTGCTCAAGGCCGGCTTGCTGGATGGTGTGCTGGGGGTTACCCGGCCATGGCGCGGCAGCTGTAGGGCACGGAAATAGAACTCGCCCTTGGCGGTCTGCACGCTGCTGACCCCGCCCTGCCACAGGCGAGCGATAAAGGCCGGGGAACGTTCGCCCAGCAGGTCGGTGCTGCGCCGCCCAATCAGTTCGTGACGCGGCACCTGCAACAGCTGGCAGGCACTGTCGTTGGCAGCCAGCACTTCGCCGTCCAGGCTCAGGGCCAACAGGCCGTGCCAGGCACTGTTGAGGTACTGCGGGCGGCTGTGGAAGGCCAGCACCAACTGGTCCGGGTGGCACAGGCCAAACAGGCGGCTTTCAATGTTGCCCGCCGCCAGCATCAGGGTCGACAGGCTGTCCTGCGGTTGCGCCATCACCCCTTCGCGGGTGATGTCGAGCACGCCGATCACCTCGCCGCGCGGGTCGCGCAGTGGCACGGAAGTACAGGAGAACGGGCTCAGGCGGTCAAGGTAATGTTCGCCGCAGTTGATCAGCGTCGGCCGGCCTTCGACCACGGCCGTGCCGATGGCATTGGTGCCGCGCAGCGATTCGCTCCAGCAACTGCCCGGGTGCAGATCGCGCAGGCCTTCGCGTTGCAGCACGTGCTTCTGGCCTTCGATGGCCAGCACGTTGGCCTGGGCATCGCCGAGGATGACGATGCCAGCCTTGCCCTGGCGCGCGACCAGGTAGTCGAGTTCGGGGGTAACGGCATCGATCAGCAGGCGGTTGCGCTCCAGCAGCAGGCGCAGGTCATGGCCCTGTTCCAGGCCCAGGCCGACCTGTTCGCCCTGCAGACAGTCCAGGCCGTGGCCCAGGCTGCGGCGCCAGGAAGCGTCGATCTCGTCGCGCAGCATGCCCAGCGGTAGTTCGCCTTCGCTGGCCAGCTTCAGGCGGGCCTCGCGGGATTCGTGCAGCGGGTCGTGGGCGTTTGTTATTAGTTGTCGCGCCATTTTCTACTCCGGCTGTGCCCCGCAATGTGACGGGGTACGGGCTTGGGAATTTTCCGCAGTGTGCGGGAGAAATGGCTGGGCGTCATCTGGTAGTGGATGGATTAGGGTGTAGCTGGCCAGGTTACTTGAAGCTGGTGCAATCCCTGTGGAAGCTGGCTTGCCAGGGTTCGCACCCACCCTGAGGACTGCGCTGTACCTGTGGGAGCGGGCGAGCCCGCGAAGAGGCCCTCGAGGTCAATCAGGGATATCGATCGATATCACCAATAGCCAAGCCCCGTCAGGCACTCGACGCCGCCTTCCGCCCAGCCAGCTGCTGCCTCTCAACCCCATCCAGCAACGCCTCCACCACCGCCTTGGCCGAATCCAACCCATGGTCATTGCTCAACAACAGATCGCGGCAGGTGCCCTTGGCCAGTTCCAGCGCCTTGAGGTTGGTCGCAAACGCCCCTTTCAGCAGCGTGGACAGGTGCACCAGCGCATCTTCGTAATCCACGCCGGAACGAACGGCGAACAACGGTGGATGGCTGCATTCGCAGGTGGAGAAACTGGAGGCCGCCGTGGTGGCGCGTACAGGAGGATCAGGTAAGCCTTTTGTCATTGTGTCGCTCCTTGATTCACTGGAGTCGCCACACAACGTGACCAAACGAATGGGTGGCGACTGTACGCGGGTTGGTCAACCGGGAATCAAGGAAACCGGCGCGCACGGAGGCGCCCCACGCACAGCCGCCATTAAACGAAACAGCCGGGCACAAAAAAGCGCCAACTGTATCGCAGAGCGGGCGCTTGTGCGCCTTGATGATTGCGGGTGACCAAACCCGACTGCTGGATTGACAGCAGCGGGCAAAGACTACCGAGGTCAGGGAAGGGTTTCAAGCTGAGGGCATGCGCAGTAACACTTCTGTTGCCTGATCGCACTCCTGGCCGGCTGCCACAACCGCCGCTCGATCCCCTGCGCCAGCAAGTGCCCCACCGCTGCGCACGTTGGTGTCGGTTGGGCCTCATCTGGTTGATGGAGCCCGTTAGGGTTGAGCAAGGAAGATAAACACTGAGTTACAAGTATCAGAAGCTTCCTACTTGTCGCCAAATCATCAACACCCCGTTTATTTCCATCCCTCCACGGCGCTCGTACCCTTCCAGTACACCCTCACCCTGAACGCTACTCCACGTTGCAGCGCCCACAGGGCTGTGCCCCGCGCATCAAGGACATGCCATGTACCGACAATCCGATCTGCGCTTCAGCTTCCAGCCCTTGGCCGGTGATCATGAATTCGAGGTGGTTTCATTCGAACTTGACGAAGCCATCAGCGCACCCTTCCAGCTGAGGCTGGAATTGATCAGTCACGAGGATGACGCCGACTTCGGTAATTTGCTCGATAAACCGGCGCTGTTCACTATTTGGAAAGGGCAACGCCCACTGCGCTTCGTGCACGGTCTGATCAGCACGTTCAGCCAGGGCGAAACCGGTTTTTACCGTACTCGTTACCACGCCTTGGTCGAGCCGACGCTGGCCCGGGCCGAGTTGCGTTCAAACTGGCGCATCTTCCAGCAAAAAACCGTACCGCAAATCCTTGAACTGATGCTGCAGCGTCAAGGCATCAGCCGTTATGAAATCAGGAGCATCGGTGAGCACCAGGTACGCGAGTTCTGTGTGCAGGCCGGTGAAACCGACCTCCATTTCATCGCCCGCCTGGCGGGCGAAGAGGGTTTCGTCTATTGCTTCGAGCACACGCCGAAACACCATCAGCTGGTCATCACCGACCGGCTACTGACGCTGGGACAGATCAGCCGATGGGCAACAACTGCCGATGAAGACAATGAAGGCTCTTTCGAACAGGACGAGGTCGGTCCCGACCAGGTACTGTACCGGGCCATGGGCGGTGGCGATCAGGCCAGGCCTTGCCTGAAGCGCCTGCGTTACAGCGAACAGGTTCGTACTGCGCGGCAGGTGCAACGTGACTACACCTTTACTAACCCACAGTATCGGCAGGAACACCGAGCATCCGACAGTCGTATCACCCATCAGTCCCGGAACTATGAGCGTTTCGACTACCCCGGCCGTTACAAGCGTGATGCGGTTGGCGTGCCCTTCACAGCCAACCGTCTCACCGCCCTGCGTCATGATGCCTGCATTGCGGAGGTTGAAGGCGACGATGTACGGCTGCAGCCCGGCCTGGGTTTCACCCTTGTCGAACATCCCCGCAAAGATCTCAACGCACACTGGCGCGTGATGCGTGTGCACCATGAAGGCAGCCAATTCACCAGTCTGCAGGAAGAAGCAAGCGGTGCCGATCAGAGTACACGCTACACACAGGAAGCCGTGCTGGTGCCCGGCCGAATCGAATGGCGACCCGCGCCGCTGGACAGGCCTCGTATCGATGGCCCACAGATGGCTACCGTTGTCGGTCCAACCGGCGAAGAGATCTATTGCGACGAATGGGGGCGGGTCAAGGTCAGCTTCCCATGGGATCGGGAAAGCAACAACAATGAGTTCAGCTCCTGCTGGGTACGCGTGTCGCAAGGCTGGGCCGGTGGCAGCTGGGGCTCGATGGCCATCCCGCGCATCGGCCAGGATGTGATCATCCAATACGTCAACGCCGACCCCGACCAACCAATGATCACCGGACGCACCTACTGCGGGGATCAACTGCCGCCCTATGACCTGCCGGAACACAAGACCCGCATGACCATCAAGAGCCAGACCCACAAGGGCAATGGCTTCAACGAACTGCGATTCGAAGATGAACTGGGTCGCCAAGAAGTGTTCATGCATGCAGAAAGGGATATGAACACCAAGGTCAAGCACGACCAGACCCTCAATGTCGGTAACGACCGCGCCACTGCAACAGGCCGGGACCACACCACCAGTATCGCGCGTGACGAATCAATCGAAACAGGCCGGGACCGTCGCGATCATGTTCACCAGGACCGTTTCACCAGGATCGACCGCAACGACGTCCACACGGTCGGTAACTCAAGCCGCACCAAGATCACCGCCGACCACAGCCTGAACATCGGCGGCAACCAGTCACTTGTTATCGAAGGCACGCGTGCCATTGAGGCCCGCACGGCGCAACGCCTGTTGACCCGGGCGTACATGCTTCAGGGTACGGAACGGATCCACATCCGTGGTCCGAGCGGCAAGATCATTTTCGATGCCGACGGCATCACCATCGAAGCGCCCAACATCCGCTTCAAAGGCAACGTCACCTACCAGACACCGGTGCAGGCCCAACTCGATGCCATCGAAGCCGCTGTCCGCGAGGGCTCGCCGCTGATTGAAGAGTGCCCTTTTGCCGGTGAGGATGACGCATGAGCCTGCACCGCCAACTAACTGAGGGAAGCCTGTGCACGGGGACCGTGAACGCAAGCCTGTTCGTGCTTGCCGAAGCGTCGGCCAATCCGGACCTGCTGGGTAGGCTGGAGTTTCATGCCAGCCAACACCACAGCCTGTGGTATCTGGAATATGACGCCGGGTTGGAGAGGCATGCCCCAATACTGTTCCAACTGATCGCGGGCAGCGAAGTGGACGCGTGGCTAGGCGGACTGAAGGGGCGTTTCACCGGTACCGTGATCGAAGCCGCCTTGCCCCTTGAAGCGCTCGCACGGCACCTGCGCCGCTTTGGCAAAGCTCAGGCAGGACGACGTCGTTATTTTTTGAGGCTTGGTGACCCCCAATCATTAAGCCTGTACGTCGCCTCACTGACCTACCGTCCAGACATCCTGGGCCGGCTGTTCGACAACGGACGGGTACGCAGGCTCTATTTCCACGATGCGCGCACCGGGCTTGCGCTCGGCGCACAGCCGCTGTTTGAGCAAGCAGAACATGGCAGCGAACGAGAGGGCTGCCTGGCTTGGCTGCCACTGCGCCATGAGGTGTCGGGATGATTCTGCAAAGTCTGGATCTGGATGCACTACAAGGGGCGGTACTGTGGTCAACCAACCGCAGGCTGTCTGACTTCCTGCTAGAGACGTTGAATGGTTCACTTCCGCGCTTTCATACCCGCGGCGAGGATGTTCCTCCCTTCGTAGCCAAAGCGGGGGCGCTCGTCAGCAAAAACGGTTACACCTGCGGCAAGGAGTACAGCTTGCTCGTGCTCAGCCATTTATTGTTAGGCTTGGGGTGGTGGGCCGATCCCGCGTGCGAATCGGTGTGGTCAATCAGACAAGCACCTGGCCTCACCCAGAATGAGCAACTTGACCTGCTGACCATGCAGGCGGCAAATCATCGTTCACGGTGGGAGCGTCAGCTTACCCCCATGCACGACATCACACTGGGGATGTTGCGCTGGACCGACGACGACCGCGACCAAGACCGCCGGTGGCGATCGCTGGAACAACTGATGGCCCTGCGTGGCGTACCTGAAGACGCATATCATGCGTGCTATTGCCGCTATGAGTCGGATGCCTGCAGCCGCTATGCGCTGCCCGTCATCAACCACGTGGAGCTTAACGGAAACGAAATCCGCGCCTATCGCTATTACGGCAAACGGCTACCACAGCCCTCCGACGACCTGCACAAGCTGCCCCAATTGTCCCGCAGCCGAGTGCTGCTGCATGTCCTCCTGGCCATAGCATTCGGTCGTTACTTCTTCCTCAACCCTTTGTTCACTCCCTGGGTGAAGTCGCTGGAGGCCACCGACTCGCCCAGCGAGCGACGCCACGCGTTGGCAAGTCAACTTGCAGCTCATCAACAGGCACTCAAGGAGCCGAGCCCGCATGTTTGAATCATCTGCTTTACAAGCCTTGAGTCATGCCGCACTCAACGGAGCGCTACCCATTCCTCCAGACATTTGCGTGCCGTGCTCTCTTCCCGGTGCAATGTTTTCGCTCGACGGTGGTGATGGCTGCGACCAGGTACTGGGCATTCCGTCGCAGAACGGCGTTGGCCCCGCTTGGTTTCGCAACAACCCCTGGATCCGCGACCCAGCACGCAATCACCGCGACACCTTCCTCCAGCAAGTGCTGGAACACGCTGGCGATACGCTGGGCAATGCCTGGCTGGCAGATTTTTACGCCTTTGCCGCTCGCGAAAAGCTGCAATTGGTATGCATCGACGATGAAATCCGCCTGGACGAACTGGCCCCGCCAGTACTCGACCACATGGGCAAGCGCGACCAGCAAGGCTTCGGCTTCACCCTGCACAGCAATTTCCTGTTCACCGACCACAAGATCTACTTCGCCACCTTCACCCACGTAGAGTGGCGCGAAGCGCAACGGGAAGAATACATCGACGAGCACGGCACCCAGCGCATCAGTCCACCCTACACCTGGCACACACCCAGCGGCCTGTACCCAATCAACCTGGCCTGCGAACAGCTGGCCCGCCACTATGCCGAAGCCAAGGGCCGCGCACGCCTGTGGCAAGGCGTTATCGGTGCGGGCGAATTCGCCCTCGGGCTTCTGGCAGTCATCCCTGTGGTGCGGGGTGTCAAGGGTGCCCTCACCCGCGGCCGCTATGCTTTCGTCGCCCTGGAAGCCGCCTTGGCAGCAGACGCCATGATCGATGGCAGCAGCCGCATGATCACCGGCGAAGGCCTGAGTATCGGCGAGCAGTTCTTCACCGACCTGGCGCGCCTGGCCAACCCAGACACCGCCGAGGCACGTGGCAAGCAAGTATTCATGGCCATCAACCTGGCCTTGCTGCTGCCGGCCGCCATGGGCGGCGCCCGCTGGCTGATGCACAAGCTGCGGCCCGGCAGTATCACTACCGTGCGCCTGGACAACGCCGCACTGTCGCAAGAAGACGTCCGTCGCCTGGGCAACCGCAGCGATGGCGAAGTCACCGTACTGGAAACCCGCATCCAGCGCCGCACCCGCGAAGGTGAGCTATCGGTCACTGCCCGCGAACTGCACTCGGTAGACCGCAATGCCAGCCAGGTCGCACTCGACGTGGTCGGCGGCAAGGCCGACTACGCCTTCATGGCCACCACCCTGCGTGACCGGCTGGTGGCACTGATCCAGCACAGCGTCGGTCCAGTGCGTATGGGCGGTAGCCTGACCCGCGTCGTCGCCGATGCCGGCGAAGAAGCCTTGGCAGCGGCCCTGGTCAGTCACTGGAAGGTCAAGCCCGAAAACATCCTCGGCATGAGTACCCACCCCTCCCGGCCCAGCCAGTTCGGCTTGAAGAACAAGAGCGACCAAGGCATCGACATGCTGGTGTACGTACCGCCTCCGCCTTCGATGACGGTACGAAATCCAACGACGCAGGAAATGCGCCATCACATTGATGGGCTGAAAGGCACGGCGCCGCTGAACGAGCTGAAGTTCGAGGCGGGGACGTTGTTGGTGATAGAAGTGAAGACGACCCTTGGAAAAAGCAGGACGCCTGGGTTCCTGAACACACAAATGGCCGGCGGAAGTGCGAATGTGGAGCGTATACAAAGACTGATAGCACGAAGGAAGGGAGGCTGGAACATCGACAACCTGAAGGTAGCAATGCCTGAGATTGCAGCCAAAGCAACACATCTGCGCAATGCAATGAGCAGCGGAAAAATCTCATACCTTCACGCGCAGGTGTTTCTTGCTCCTAGCGGACAGCTAAACAAGGTTGCGGGCAACTCGATCGGAATTCAGATAAATACCTGGTGACGAAAATGGCATCAACCTCTAGATCTCGACTAACCAGTAGCCTCAGAAACATTCGCGATTGGGCATCATCTGACGCATCACTTGAAAGATGCAGAATCACTGATTACATACAAGGGAATGACAGCATCGCTATTGCCGCCGACGAAGTATTCAGGCTCGGCATGAATAGCATAGGAGACAGTCTACTCCAAGCCGCTGAAAACCCATACGCGAAAGCGCCCCAAACACTGGCTACGGGCGTATTGAGGCTACTAGTAGGAAACAGCGTAATCGTCGAGAATCTTAAAGGCACTTCCCGAACCGGCCTTGATGATCTGGATGGCATCACCCATGTAATGCTATGCGCCTTGGCAACCGGACAATTTACGGTGGTAGTACCTTGCCATGATGCAGTCTTCTCCGGCATTAACAATGGCTACGGTGTGAGAGATGGTCACAATCCACCGATTGGCACCACCCTACGTTACGCCGCTTTTGGCCTGACCATCATCGGCGACTGGCTAGACAAACCGCTAGACCTCGACAAACACGCCCTGCCCCGCGACCCTGCCTGGGGCCAACTGGTCGCTAACTGGCGCGAGCCCGACCCCGACAAGCTGATGCCGATGCTGGTCACCGCCTGCGATACCCACGTTGAACGCATCGCCCTGACTTCCCGCGAACTCGACTCCGGCAACTTCGAATTCGGCTCGCCCTTTGAAGCCGTCTACCCTGCCGAAATCCTCGCCATTCTCAACCTGCGGCGCTCGATGGGCCTGCCAAACCCTTCCATCGACCACCCACTGATGAAGACGCCCTACGCTCAGCTGACCTGCCCGCCAGGCATGCGCTTCGAGCCGGATGAGTTACTGATGCGTTTCCTGGCTGCGGCCTGCAAGTATGATCCCGATGCCGTACCGGCTGGGCTTTACGAAGCCGTCGTGCAGAACAGTGCAGAGGATTGAGCGATGTCCAGAAAAGGCGCAATTCGCAAAGGCGACCCTCACAGTGGCGGAGGCCGGATGGGGGAAGGAAGCGGGATGGTTGTCAACGGGCGGCCGCAATGCATCCTTGGTGATCATGCGCCCTGCCCGCTTCATGGTGGGACATTTGCACTGGTATCTGGCGGTGATCGTGGTGTGCTGTGCAACGGTATTGCGTTGGTGTTCGAGCCGGCAGAGCTTGCGTGTGGATGCAGGGTTTCATCCACCTGCTCGGGACCTTACGCCAAAGATGAATGAGCGCGCAGCGGATCTTCGGGGCTTGTTCCACACATTGGTTTCGGGCCAATTAATCTTTTGCCAATGCGCCCTCACCTGACAATCAGCGGAGCAACCCTCGATATCGGATCGGACAAACGAGGCGGATAAAGATAACCACACAGAAGTGGCCGGACCGAAACAAATGTGTGCGGGCTTGCCGCGCGGGCGGCGTTCGATCTTACAGGCGCCCAATCCCGATCACCAAGCACCTGGACGCCCCACCCTCAGTCCTGCAACGCATTCCCGCGCCCGGCCAACGGTTGCCTCTCAACCCCATCCAGCAACGCCTCCACCACCGCCTTGGCCGAATCCAACCCATGGTCATTGCTCAACAACAGATCACGGCAGGTGCCCTTGCCCAGTTCCAGCGCCTTGAGGTTGGTCGCAAACGCCCCTTTCAGCAGCGTGGACAGGTGCACCAGCGCATCTTCGTAATCCACGCCCGAACGAACGGCGAACAACGGTGGATGGCTGCATTATCGCGACACAAGGCCCCACATCGACCGCGCAGGTGCCGTTGAATCTGCTTCAAGGCTGCAGATTCTGGCTCAAGAACTTGTCCACCGTGGCCTTGCCATCAGCTGGATCCCCCGCCACCTGCCACAGCCGCCGCTCGATCCCCTGCGCCAGCAAATGCCCCACCGCCGCTTCGATCGCCGACAGCACGCACAACTGCGCCGGTTCATTGGTGGTATACCCCACCTCGGCTTCCAGCAGTTTCTTGAACTCGATGAACTTGAACACCCCGGCACTGCGCCCCACCGAGTAGATGGTCTTGCTGGTCATCACGTTGGCCAGCACCTGCCCGGTGCGCACGTCCACAGCGCGCAGGTTGACGGTGACCTGGTCCACCCGGTACTCGCGAGAGATGTCGATCCCCAGGTAGCGGGCGCCCTCGCCGCCGCTGCGCACGTTGGTGTCGTAGGCGATGATGCCGCCTTCGAGCATCAGGTTGGCGGCCTGCAACGGGGGCAGTTCGCCCATGATGTTTTCCGCTACATCCGGCTTTTTCTGCGATGCACGGATGATCTTGCGTTCGGTCAACAGGTTCTGCAGCCCTTCACGCTCCAGCACCACGAACCAGCCGCTGGCACTCAGGGCGTCCATCAACATGCTGGCCGCGCCTTGGGTGACGCTGGTGGAGAACGAGCTGGCCGGGGTGGGCTTGTACTGCCCGGTCTGGTCGCGGAAGCCGTACACCACGGCCATCAGCCGGCCTTTGGGGCGTGGCATGTTGATCAGGTCGTAGTAGGTCGAGGCCCGAGGGGTCAGGGTCGGGGTTTCCGAGTCCTGTTCAGCGGGCATCGGTTCGCGCAGGCCACAACCTTGCAGGCCCAGGGCGGTGAGGATCAGCAGCGTGCTCAGCAGACGTTTCATGGTGTTC
>Ga0182739_1004152_pt1 | contig 12149 bp, 9 predicted proteins | sample eDN5th30CBELigBY_FD_128873 | JGI IMG/M metagenome (GOLD analysis project Ga0182739, IMG submission 128873) | Enriched backyard soil microbial communities from Emeryville, California, USA - eDNA 5th pass 30_C BE-Lig BY (version 2) (version 2) | ecosystem: Environmental > Terrestrial > Soil >... | reverse complement strand
TGCCGCGTCGTTCTCCGGCTTCTACCTGGCGATGATGCTGGTGCTCATTGCGCTGATCCTGCGGCCGGTGGGCTTCAAGTACCGCAGCAAGATGGAAGGCACCCGCTGGCGCAACCGCTGGGACGCCGTGCTGTGCTTCTCGGGCGTGGTGGCGTCGCTGGTGTTCGGCGTCGCCATGGGCAACATCATCCTGGGCGTGCCGTTCACATTCGAGGCGGTGACCCTGCGCCCCGTCTATGAAGGCCACTTCTTCCAGTTGTTCATGCCCTTTGCGCTGCTCGCTGGCGTGCTGAGCGTGGTCATGCTGGCGATGCACGGCGCGGTGCTGCTCGCCTGGCGCACGGACGATCCCGTCTCGTCGCGGGCCCGCAACTGGGGGCGCCTGTGCGCCTTGCTGACCGCCGCGCTCTTCGTGGCCGGCGGCTTCTGGGTGGCGGGCGGCGTGCCGGGCCATGCGATCACCAGCGCGGTCGACATGGCCGCGCCGTCCGATCCCATGCTCAAGACGGTGTCGGTCCAGACCGGCGCCTGGATGGCCAACTACGCGAAGTGGCCGTGGATGTGGATCGCGCCCGTCCTGGGCGTGGCCGGCGCGGTGCTTGCGGCCCTGCTGCTGACCGTGCGCGCCAACGTGCTGGCGTTCCTGTCGTCGTCGGCCTCGATCGCCGGCGTGATCCTGACGGTGGGCTTCTCGCTGTTTCCGTTCATCATGCCCTCGTCGACCAATCCGAAGGCCGGCCTGACGATCTGGGACGGATCCTCCAGCCACCTGACGCTGTGGATCATGGTGATCGCCGTCGCCGTCTTCCTGCCCATCGTGACCGTCTATACCGGCTGGGTGTATCGCGTCATGCGCGGCAAGGTCACCCATGATTCGGTGGGCGACACGCCCAACTCGTACTGATAAAGGAGCCTGCCCCATGTGGTATTTCTCGTGGATTCTCGGCCTGGGCCTGGCGTGCGCATTCGCCATCCTCAATGCAATGTGGTTCGAGCTGCGCGAGGGTCATACGCATGACCCGCGTGCCAGCCGCGACGACGAGTGAGCGGCGGCGCAAGCAGCCTCGAGCACGATCCGTCCGCGTCCCTGCAGAAGCCGCCGCGCGAGCAGTCGCGGTGGCTGATGGGACTGGCCAGGACAGCGCGCTTTCCGCTGATCCTGGCCGGCGCCGCGCCGCTGGTCGGCGGGGCCCTGCTGGTCGTCCAGGCATGGCTGCTGGCCAGCGTGCTCGATTCGGCGATCGTCGGCCAGGTGCCGAGGCATGAACTGCTGGGCGGCATCCTCGGCATTGCCGCGCTGATGCTGCTGCGCGCCTGCATCGCCTGGGCGGGCGAGCGCGCCGGCGCCGATGCGTCCGAACGGATCAAGCGCCATGTGCGCCAATCGCTGTTCCAGCGGCTGGTGCGCAGCGGACCGTACTGGAGCCGGGGCAAGGCATCGGGCGAGCTGGCGAGCGCGGTGGTCGACCAGGTCGAGGCGCTGGACGGTTTCTTCGCCAAGTATCTCCCCGCCATGGCCGCTGCCGCCATGCTGCCGGTGGCGTTCTCCGTGGTGCTGCTGCCCATGGATGTCGTCGCCGGCCTGGTCCTGCTGATCACGGCGCCGCTGATTCCGCTGTTCATGGCGCTGGTGGGGTGGGGCGCGCAAGGCGCCAGCCGCCGTCACCTGCGCGCCTTCGCGCGCCTGTCGGGCTTTTTCGCGGACCGGTTGCGCGGCCTGTCCACGCTCAAATTATATGGACGCGCCCAGGCCGAGGCCCAGTCCGTCGTGGCCGCCAGCGATGCGCTGCGCCAGCGCACGATGTCGGTGCTGCGCATCGCGTTCCTGTCTTCGGCCGTGCTGGAATTCTTTGCCGCTCTGGGCGTGGCGGGCGTTGCCGTCTACATCGGCCTGACCTACCTGGGATTCCTGGACGTGCGCTGGTCGCCGCTGACCTTGCAGGCCGGGCTGTTCTGCCTGCTGATGGCGCCGGAGGTCTATGCGCCGCTGCGCCAGTTCGCGGCCCACTATCACGACCGCGCGACCGCGCTTGCCGCCGTCACGCAGATCGCCGTCCTGTTCGACGGCCTGCCCCAGGACGCCGGCGATGAGGCTGTCGAGGAGGGCGTGCCCACCGCCGCGCCCGTGCATGCCAGCCAGGGCGCCGGCCTTGCCATGACCGGCCTGCGCGTCGAGGCGCCGGGCCGCGGCCACGCGGTGCTGTCGGACGCCGCATTCACGCTGGCGCCGGGTGAGCACGTGGCGCTGATGGGACCCAGCGGCGCCGGCAAGACCACACTCATCGAAGCCATCGCGCGCCTGCGGCCGGCTGGCGGCGATATCCGCATCGACGGCCTGCCCCTGGCGCAGTGGGAAGAAGCCGCCTTGCGTCAGCGCGTGGCGCTGATCGGCCAGCGGCCCCAACTGCTGGCCGGATCCATCGCCGACAACATCCGCTTGGGCCGTCCCGGCGCCACGGACTTGCAGGTGCAGGACGCCGCGCGCCGCGCCTGTGTGCTTGAATTCGCGCAAGACCTGCCGCAAGGGCTGGACACCCCGCTCGGCAGCCGCGGCCATGGCCTGTCCGGCGGACAGGCGCAGCGCGTGGCGCTGGCCCGCCTGTTCCTGCGCGACCCTGGCCTGATCCTGCTGGACGAGCCCACCGCGCACCTGGACGAAGCCACGCAGGCCCGCGTCCTGGACGAAATCCTGGAATTTGCCGCCGGCCGCACCTTGCTGCTGGCGACGCACGCGCCGGCAGTCGCCGCCCGGTTCGGCCGGGTGGCGCGCGTTGCGCACGGCGCTGTGGAAGACGCATGAAAAATCTGTTGCTGCTCCTGCCCCTGTATGCGCGCCGTAAAAGCGGGCTTTTGCTCGCATTGTTCTGCGCGCTGGCCACGGTGGCCGCGGGCGTGGGCCTGCTGGGGGTGTCGGGCTGGTTCCTGACGGGCGCGTTCCTGGCCGGCGCCGGCAGTGTCTTCAATCTGTTCGCGCCCTCGGCGCTGGTGCGCGGGCTCTCCTTCCTGCGGATCGTGTCGCGGTATGCGGACCGGGTGGTCGGGCATTCGGCCACGCTGCGCCTCTTGGCCGATCTGCGCGCCATGGTGTTCGCGGCGCTGATCCGGCTGACACCGCGCCAGCTCGCGCGCTATCGCAGCGGCGACCTGGTCGCCCGCATGACGAACGACGTCGACGCGCTGGACACGGTGTTCCTGTTCGTGCTGGCGCCGCTGGCGACGGCGGTCCTCGCGGGCGCCGTGCTGACGGCCGTGCTGGGGCAATGGCTGCCCGCCGCCGCGCTGGTGTTCGCGTTGGCGCTGCTGACGGCGTGCGTGTTTGTGCCCCTGTGGCTGGTGCGCGCGGCGCGCAAGCCGGGCGCGGCGGCGCAGGAGAGCGCGGCGGGGCTGCGCGCCGCCACGCTGGACGCCGTGGACGGCCATGCGGACATGGTGGCGATGCATGCGCAGGATCAGACACTGGCGCATTTCAATGGCCTGTGCGAGGCGAGCGCCCGGGCGCGGCGCAGCCAGGCGCGGGTGGCGGTGCGCGGGCAATGGTTCCTGCAGGTGTGCGCGGGCATTGCGGTGCTGGCGCTGCTGTGGTTCGGCCTGGCCGCGCACGAGGCGGGCCGCATTGAGGGTCCGGTCCTGGCCGGCCTGCTGCTGGCCGTCATCGGCATCTTCGAGGTGGCCGGCCCCATCATGCGCGGCGCTTCCCGCATGGGATCGGCGATGTCGGCGGCCGCGCGCATCCGCGAGATCACGCAGTGCCTGCCCGACATGCAGGATCCGGCCGTGCCGCGTCCGCTGCCCGCCCGCGGCGCGCTGGAACTGGACGGTGTGCGCTTTGCCTACCCGGCGCGCACGCCGGGCGACAGCACCCCGGTGCTGCATGACATCAGCCTGCGCATCGAGCCGGGCGAACGCGTGGCCATTCTGGGCGCCAGCGGCGCCGGCAAGTCCACGCTGCTGCATCTGATCCTGCGGCTCGAGGATCCGCAGGCCGGGCAGGTCAGGTTCGGTGGCTGCGATGCGCGCGAATGCGCGCAGGCGGACTGGCATCGACGGATCGCCCTGCTGTCGCAGGATTCGCCGCTGTTCCTGGGCACGCTGCGCACCAACCTGCTGATCGGCGACCCGGATGCCGACGATGCCACGCTGTGGCGCGCCCTGGACGCGGCCAGGCTGGGCGACTTCGTGCGCGGCCTGCCTGACGGCCTGGATACCTGGGCGGGCGAAACCGGTTCGCAGCTGTCGGCCGGACAGGCGCGCCGGCTGTGCCTGGCAAGGGCGCTGCTGGCGCCGGCCGCCATCCTCGTGCTGGACGAGCCGACCGCGGGGCTGGACGCCGCGGCCGAGTCCGCGTTCTTCGCCGACCTTGAACATGCGGTGCGCGGACGCACCGTGGTGCTGGCGACGCACGCGGCCCTGCCCGACGGCGCGGTGCATCGTCGCCATGTTCTGCGCGATGGAACGTTGCATGACATGTCATCGCAAGCGGCAATCCTGGCTTAAGCGGGGCGGCGCGGTTATAGTTCGCCTTGCTTCAATTCTCTTCAGGGACGCACTTCATGCAGACCGACAACGCCGAGTTCATCCGGCGCACCATCCGCAGCGTTCCGGATTGGCCTCAACCCGGTGTCACCTTCCGCGACATTACGCCGGTGCTGCAGGATCCCCGTGCGTTCCGGGTCCTGATCGATCTCTTTGTCTATCGCTACATGCGCCAACGCCTGGATCTGGTGGCGGGCGTGGATGCGCGCGGTTTCATCGTCGGCAGCGTGCTGGCCTATGAGTTGAATCTGGGCTTCGTGCCCGTGCGCAAGAAGGGCAAGCTGCCGTATCGCACGGTGGCCGAGGAATATTCGCTGGAATACGGCAACGCGGCCGTCGAGATGCACACGGATTCGGTGCGCACGGGCCAGCGCGTCCTGCTGGTGGACGACCTGATCGCCACGGGCGGAACCATGCTCGCGGCCATCAAGCTGCTGCAGCGCCTGGGCGCCAACGTGGTGGAAGCCGCCGCCATCATCGACCTGCCGGACCTGGGTGGTTCCGCCAAGGTGGCCGCCACCGGCACGCCGCTCTACACGGTCTGTCAGTACGGCGCGGACACGACGCCGTAGCGCGTAGCGCACGGGGTGCGTCCCCGCGCCGGCGCGCGCATGTGCATGGCTTAAGCGTCTGAAAGCCGGGGCTGGATGAAATCCAGGAAAGCCTTGGTCTTGGCGGGCAGCATGCGCGAGGGCAGCAGCGCAAAGAGGGGCAGGGGAGTCAGGCTCCATTCGGGCAGGACGCGCACCAGGCCCGCCTGCTTGATGGCGCGCTCCATCGCATCGAACACCAGCAGCGGCGTGATGCCCAGCCCATGGCCGGCCAGCCGCCCCAGCATGCCCACGTTGTTGGCCGACAGGCGGCCCGATACCTGCACGCGTTCCACCTTGTCGCCTGAATGGAGCATCCAGAAGGATGAGTCCTCGCGCATCGTCGGCCGCAGGCATTCGTGGTGCGACAGATCCGCCGGCACCCGCGGTTCGCCGTGGCGCGCCAGGTAATCGGGGGAGGCGTAGAGCTGGTGCGCCATCAGCACGATCTTGCGCGAGATCAGGCTGGAATCGGGCTGCTGCCCGAAACGCAGGATCAGGTCGAACGGATTGCTGATGGGGTCGATCGGGCGCATGCTCAGATCGAAGTCGCACTCGATGTCGGGATGCTGCTCGCGGAACTCGCGGATCACGGCGGGCAGGAACAACTGCGCCAGGCTGCTGGGCAGCGAGATGCGCAGGCGGCCCTTGGGCTGCACCGCCATGTCGAGCAACTGGTCGTGTGCGATGCGCGCTTCTTCGACGATGTGCCGGCAGCGCTCGAAATAAATGGCGCCCGCCTCGGTGAGATCGATCTTGCGCGTGCTGCGATTGAGCAGGCGCATGCCCACGCTGCGTTCCAGTTCGCTCACGCGGCGCGAGAGCGTGGACGTCGGGATATTCAGGGCCTCGGCGGCGTGGCTGAAGTTCTTGCGCTTGGCGACCTCGACGAAAAGCGCGATGTCGTTAAGCTGAATGTCCATGGGGCCCTCGAGACTCAAAATTCCATTGCTGGCAGATTTGTATGATAAATGGAATTATTGTCCCGCCAGCAGAAATGTCTATTTCTCCACACTGCATGACGGTTGCATCGCGTGGCGGCGTCATCTCCCGTTACCCAGCTTGCCGAAAACTGAACGCCGGCAAGGCTTGCCGCCACTGGGCGCCAGGCGGGAGCGCCCGGGAAGTGCGCAGCAAGTGCGCAAGTCGGGACGGATACGACTTGAAATTGTCCCATCCGTGCAAATATGTTCACCAAAATAAGGGTTTTTACTAGGCCCGGATCGCCAGATACTTCGTCCCAGCAATCAAATTGTCACATCGGCGCTGTCAGCCTGGCAGATGGCGATGCACACGTTTAGGATGGAGTCATCTCAATGAAAGTGAAAGCCCTAGCTACCGCACTCATGGTTACCGCCGCTCTGGCAGGCATGTCCGCCGCTCACGCCGATGGCAAGACGCGTGAACAGGTGCAGCAGGAATTGCAGGCCGCCAAGGCGGCAGGCACCGTCACGTTTGGCGAACTGGACTACCCGCCGGCCGTGGCCCAGACCACCAGCCTGTCGCGCGAACAGGTCCAGCAGGAGCTGCAAAGCGCCAAGGCCGCGGGCCAGGTGACGTCCGCCGAACTGGACTATCCGCCCAAGACCGTGGCGCCGGCCGGCGGCAAGAGCCGCGAGCAGGTCCGCCAGGAATTGGCCGACGCCAAGGCGCGCGGCGAATACACGTTCGGCGAACTGGACTACCCGCCCCAAGGACGCTGATTCACGCGCCGGCAGTCCATACGCCCGGAGAGGTCACCGCACGAACCCCTTGTGACGCCAAGGGGTTTTTTGTTCCCGCGAGTTCGCCCCGTCCACGATAGTGTGGCTTTTACGCCGCACAAACTGTTCCGCAGGCTGCACTACTCTTGTCGGCCAGAACGATCCCGGCGCATCCTTGCAGGCAAGGCTTCGGGTTTTGTGAGTAAAAATTCGTATTCGTTATCAACGCGTTAGCTGGATTCTTCAAATGCGGGGCGCGTTCAGCACCCCGTCATTATCCCAACCGTGGAAAGTAGTTCGTCGAAATGCTGGTTACTGCGGCGCGCTGCAAGCTGGACACTAGCTTCAGTGCATGCGCCGCTCGATCGATTGCAGCGGCATGCGGGATCGCGCCGTGGGTCGCGGCGCCCTGCAATGTGCCTTTCATCTCGCCATTTTGGGGATTCAAATGAAGAAGACGTTTTTGGCCGTCGCGTTGCTGACGGGCTTTGCCGGCGCCGCGCAAGCCGCCGATTCCGTGACGCTGTACGGCTTGATCGACGCCGGTGTCGGTTACGAAAAAGTGAAGTTCAAGGGCGATTCGCAGAGCCGCTTCGGCGGCGTGCAGGGCGTGAGCAGCGGCTCGCGCTTTGGCCTGCGCGGTACGGAAGACCTGGGCGACGGCCTGCGCGCCGTGTTCACCCTGGAAGGCGGCTTCGGACCCATGAACGGCAAGTCGCTGCAAAGCAACCGCCTGTTCGGCCGGCAGGCCACCGTGGGCCTGGACAGCGATTCCTGGGGCCGCCTGGAATTCGGCCGCCAGACCAACCTGGCCTCCAAGTACTTCGGCTCGATCGATCCGTTCTCGACCAGCTACAACACCGCCAACATGGGCACCACGTTCGGCAGCGCCAACACGATGCGCCTGGACAACATGGTGCTGTACCAGACCCCCAGCCTGAGCGGCTTCAAGGCGGGCATCGGCTATTCGTTCAGCGCCGACGACACCGTCAGCGACACGACGCAAACCGGCTTCGCCACGGGCAACAACAACCGGGTGATCACCGCCGGCGTGCAATACGTCAACGGCCCGCTGAACCTGGCCGCGTCGTATGACCGCTTCAATCCGTCCAACAACCGCGTCGGCGGCAAGGATGCGGCGCGCATCCAGGAATACATCGTCGGCGGTACGTACGACTTTGAAGTGGTGAAGCTCGCGGCCGCCTTCGGCCAGACGCGCGACGGCTGGTTCGTCGGCCAGAACATGGGCACCACCCCCGACGGCATGAACACCCTGGGCTCGTTCAAGCTGGCTGATGGCTTCCGCGCCAATTCGTACATGATCGGCGCGACCGTGCCGATGGGCCGCCATGCCGTGTTCGGTTCGTGGCAGCGCGCGACCGCCAGCAACGACAAGCTGACGGGCGACGATGCGACGTTCAACGTCTACAGCCTGGGCTACACCTACGACTTCACCAAGCGCACCAACCTGTACGCGTACGCCTCCTACGGCGACAACTACGCGTTCCAGCACGACGCCACCGACACCGCTGTCGCCGTCGGCGTGCGCCACCGTTTCTAAGCGACGGAACGTCCGGCTGGACCTTGCTGAATGCGCGGCCCATTCTCCGTGGGCCGCCGAGTGACAGCGAACCCCCCCCTGATTGGGTTCGGCCGGGCGTGACTTGAGCACAGAAGGGAAGGGCCTCCGTAAGGAGGCCCTCTCGCTTTCTGGCGCCGGCGCTACAGGAACAGCTTGTAGGCCGGGTTGTCGGTCTCGTTCCAGTGCGGATAGCCCAGTTCCGCCACGAAGCTGCGGAACTGCTTCTTGTCCGCGGGCGGCACCTGGATGCCGATCAGGATGCGGCCGTAGTCCGCGCCCTGGTTGCGGTAATGGAAGAGGCTGATGTTCCAGTCGGGATTCATCGCGTTCAGGAAGCGCATCAGCGCGCCCGGACGCTCGGGGAATTCAAAGCGGTACAGCAGTTCGTTGCGCGCCAGCGCCGACCGCCCGCCCACCATGTGGCGCAGGTGGGTCTTGGCCATTTCGTCGTGGGTCAGGTCCAGCGTGTCGAAGCCGTGGCGGCGGAAGTTGGCCGCGATCTTGTCCGGTTCGGACGCGGACGAGACCTGGATGCCAACGAACACATGGGCGCGGTCCGCGTCCGAGATGCGGTAGTTGAACTCGGTGACGCTGCGTTCGCCCACCAGTTCGCAGAAGCGGCGAAAGCTCCCGCGCTGCTCGGGCATGGTGACCGCGAAGACGGCCTCGCGCATTTCGCCGACCTCCGCGCGTTCGGAGACGAAGCGCAGGCGGTCGAAGTTCATGTTGGCGCCGCAGGCAATGGCGACCAGCGTCTTGTTCTTCAGGTGGTGTTCGGCCGCGTACTGCTTGGCGCCGGCCACGGCCATCGCGCCGGCCGGCTCCAGCACGCTGCGCGTGTCCTGGAAGACGTCCTTGATGGCGGCGCAGATCGCATCCGTGTTGACCACCACGTAATCGTCCACGTACTTGCGCGCCAGCTTGAAGGTTTCGGCGCCCACCATCTTGACCGCCGTGCCGTCCGAGAACAGGCCCACGTCGTTCAACTGCACCCGCCGGCCCGCGCGCACGCTGCGCAGCATGGCGTCGGAGTCCTCGGTCTGCACCCCGATGATCTTGATCTCGGGACGAAGCTGCTTGATGTACGTCGCCACGCCGGCGATCAGGCCGCCGCCGCCGATTGCCACGAAGATCGCGTCGATGGGGCCCGGGTGCTGGCGCAGGATCTCCATCCCCACCGTGCCCTGGCCCGCGATCACGTCGGGATCGTCGAAGGGGTGGACGAAGGTCAGTTTCTCTTTCTTTTCCAGCACCTGCGCATGCGCGTAGGCGTCCGAGAAGCTCTCGCCCGCCAGCACGACCTCGCCGCCCAGCCGGCGCACCGCGTCGATCTTGACCTGCGGGCTGGTCGTGGGCATGACGATCACGGCGCGGCAGCCCAGGCGGCTGGCCGCCAGGGCGACGCCCTGGGCGTGGTTGCCGGCCGAGGCCGCGATGACGCCGCGATTGCGCGCCGCCGGGCTCAGGTTGGCCATCTTGTTGTAGGCGCCGCGCAGCTTGAAGCTGAACACCGCCTGCGTATCCTCGCGCTTGAGCAGCATCGTGTTCGACATCCGCTGGGACAGCAGCGGCGCCACCTCCAGCGGCGATTCGACCGCGACGTCATAAACCTTGGAAGTCAGAATGCGTTTCAGATAATCAGTGGACATGGGCCGCGCGACTGGGCAAGAGTGAGGACTGGCCGAGATTATTGCAGGGAATGCGTGTCGCCTTCCCGGTTTCCCGCGGCTACACTGCCGCCACCATGGAAGAAAGTCTCCTATCCGCAGTCAATTGGCTCCTCGGCGTGCTGGCCTTGCCCTCGGTGGGCCTGTCGGCCATCTTCACCGTCTCGCTCGTGTCCGCGACGCTGCTGCCGCTGGGCTCCGAGCCGGCGGTGTTCGGGTACATCAAGCTTTCGCCGGACATGTTCTGGCCCGCCATCCTCGTCGCGACCCTGGGCAACACCGTGGGCGGGGCCATCAGCTACGCCATGGGGCTGGGCGCGGAAAAGGCGGTCGAGCGCTGGAAGGAAAAGCACCCCCATCCGCATCCCAAGGCGACCGAAGGCGGGCGCATGCGCGGCCGCTGGCACGAGCGCGCCCACGACTTGCTGCATCGCATGGGGCCGCCCGCCCTGTTGCTGTCCTGGCTGCCCGCGGTGGGCGATCCCCTGTGCGCGGTCGCCGGCTGGCTGCGCCTGTCCTTCTGGCCCTGCGTGCTCTACATGACGATCGGCAAATTCATGCGCTATCTGTTCATGACGGCCGGACTGCTCTGGTTCTTTCCCGGAAAAATCTAGCGCTGACGCCGTGCTTAAAAAGGGACGGTGCACGCCGTTCCGATAGCGCCTTTGGACGGCTTGGCAGGGATATTAGGGGTCAAGTCGGGACAATGGCATAAAATACTTTTTTAAGGGCCCCCTCTTGCCGCCATGAACGCCCCTCTCGCCAGCCACATCTTGAACGGGGCGATGCCGCCCGCAACACCCGCGCGCTTGCGCGAAATCCCCTACAACTACACGTCGTTTTCCGACCGCGAAATCGTGGGCCGGCTGCTGGGCGAAGACGCCTGGAGCCTGCTGACTGACCTGCGCGGCGAACGCCGCACCGGCCGTTCGGCCCGGATGCTGTACGAAGTGCTGGGCGATATCTGGGTCGTGCGTCGCAACCCCTATCTGCAGGATGACCTGCTCGACAACCCCAAGCGCCGCAAGCAGCTCATCGAAGCCCTGCATCACCGCCTGGGCGAAATCGACAAGCGCCGCGAGCCCGGCGCGCCCGCCGAAGCCGGCCACGATCCGCATCGCGACGAAAAGGTCGTCGGGCTGCTGGCCCGCGCCCGCTCCGCCATCGCCGCCTTCGAAGGCGAGTTCGACCAGACCGCCATGATGCGCAAGCAGGCGCAGAAGGTGCTGGGGCGCATCACGGCGCGCGACAACATCAAGTTCGACGGCCTGTCGCGCGTGTCGCACGTGACGGACGCGACGGACTGGCGCGTGGAGTACCCCTTCGTGGTGCTGACGCCGGACAGCGAAGACGAGATCGCCGCGCTGGTCACCGCCTGTATCGAACTGGGCCTGACCATCGTGCCGCGCGGCGGCGGCACCGGCTATACCGGCGGCGCCATTCCGCTGACCTGGAAGTCGGCGGTCATCAACACCGAGAAATTCGACAAGCTGGGCAAGGTCGAGTCCTGTATCCTGCCCGGCCTCACCGAACCCGTGGCCGTCATCCACGCCGGCGCCGGCGTGGTCACCAAGCGCGTCTCCGAAGCGGCCGAGGCGGCCGGTTTTGTTTTCGCCGTGGACCCGACCTCGGCCGAGGCCTCCTGCGTGGGCGGCAACATCGCCATGAACGCCGGCGGCAAGAAGGCCGTGCTGTGGGGCACCGCGCTGGACAACCTGGCCTGGTGGCGCATGGTCGATCCGGACGGCAACTGGCTGGAAGTCACGCGCCTGGACCACAACATGGGCAAGATCCATGACGTGGAAGTGGCCCGTTTCGAGCTCAAGTGGTTCGACGGCAAGGGCAAGCCCGGCGAACGCCTGCTCAAGACCGAGACGCTGGAGATCCATGGCCGCGTCTTCCGCAAGGAAGGCCTGGGCAAGGACGTCACCGACAAATTCCTGGCCGGCCTGCCCGGCATCCAGAAGGAAGGTTGCGACGGCCTCATCACCTCGGCGCGCTGGGTGCTGCACCGCATGCCGCGCCACACGCGCACGGTCTGCATGGAGTTCTTCGGGCAGGCGCGCGACGCCAT
>Ga0182739_1004151_pt1 | contig 12151 bp, 13 predicted proteins | sample eDN5th30CBELigBY_FD_128873 | JGI IMG/M metagenome (GOLD analysis project Ga0182739, IMG submission 128873) | Enriched backyard soil microbial communities from Emeryville, California, USA - eDNA 5th pass 30_C BE-Lig BY (version 2) (version 2) | ecosystem: Environmental > Terrestrial > Soil >... | reverse complement strand
GGTGTCGGTGATGATCGAGGCGATGTCGTGCCGGTAGCGACCCACGAGGAACACTGCGGCATCCGTGATGCGGTCGTCCACGCGCTGCTGCAGCGCCGCATCCGCCGACAGCCTGCCGCCGATCTCGGCGAGGGCCTCGGCCGCGCGTCGCCGCAGTCCGCTCGCGGGGTCGGCGAGCGCGCTGAGGAGTCCCGCCTTCGCGGTGTTCCACGCCTCGGTCGCGAGCTTGCGCACCCGCGGGCTGTCGAAGACGGCGCTCTTGGCGTCCTCGAGCCGTCCGATGGTGGCCGGGTCGTGCTGCAGGTTGTCGGCGAGTCTCACGAGGTAGCCGTCGATCGCTGTGCGGGCGGGGTGCTGCGGGTCGGACTGCACGGCCGCGACGAACTTCACCGCCTCGTGGTAGACGGTGTCGTCGACCAGCCGCATCGCGACGGACGGCACCCACGAGGGCAGTCGCCGTGAGACCAGCCCCGTGAAGGCGTCGCGGCCCGTGTGCAGCCAGGTGGCGATGCTGTCGATGCCGAGGTCGATCGCGCCGCGGTGCGCGTCGGCGGCCACGACCCGCTCCAGCCACTCGCCCACGGTCGGGCCCCACTCCGGGGTCAGGAGATGCTCGCGCGCGAGATCGCTGATGAGCTCCTGCACCTCGTCGTCGCTGAGGGCGTGGAGGATGCCGGTGGCCATCGCCGCACCCTCGGCGGCGACGCGTTCGGCGTGAGCGGGCACGCGCAGCCACTCGCCGGCCTTCCGGGCGATGCCGGTGGAGACGAGCTTGGCGCGCACGACGTCGCCGTCGAGGAAGTTGGTCTCGACGAACTCGCCCAGGCTCCGGCCGATCTCATCCTTGCGGCGCGGGATGATCGCGGTGTGCGGGACGGGGATCCCGAGCGGATGCCGGAACAGCGCGGTGACGGCGAACCAGTCGGCGAGGGCGCCCACCATGCCGCCCTCCGCGGCGGCCCTCACGTAGGCGAGCCACGGGTAGCGCTCCTGGAGGACGAAGGCCACGACGAACACGATCGCCATCAGCAGCAGGGCGCCCAGCGCGACGCCCTTCATCACCCTCAGGCCTCGGCGGCGCTCCTGATCGGCGGGGCTCAGCAGCTGCGTCGGTGTGCGGGCCATCCCGCTATGTTCGCACGCGCGCTCCGCCGGTGGGAGAGCGGCGTATCCTGACGGCGTGATCGACGACATCAAGAAGCGCGCCCTGCACCGCACCAGCATCCTGGAGGGCCAGGTGCGGGGACTGGCGAAGATGATCGAGAACGAGGACTACTGCATGGACATCATCGGGCAGTCCCGCGCGATCCAGAAGGCCCTGGCATCCCTCGACAAGCTCCTCGTCGAGAACCACCTGCGCACGCACGTCGCGCACATGTTCGAGCACGGCGGCGACGAGCGCGAGCAGGCCGTCGCCGAGCTGCTGCGGGCCTTCGACTTCGAGAACCGCTGACCCCACCGCCGCCGCCGTGCGCCGCCGCCCGCGACCGCGCCATATTCCTGTTGCCGCTGCAGATAGATGGCGCGCTGACAGGAAAGTGGCGCAGAAGGCGCGCTACGAGTCGAGCGGGCCGAGCCAGGCGGTCGCGACGGTGCTGTGGGCCGACTCCGGATCGGACGGATGGAACAGCCCCGCCAGCACGTCGCGGTACAGGCGGCTCAGCTCGCTGCGCGTGAAGTACGACGATCCGCCGGCCACGAGCATCGCCTCGTCGACGACCTGCTTCGCCGTCGTCGCGGAGCGGTGCTTGACGCCGCTGAGCTTCGCGAACCACAGTGCGCCGTGGTCGACGCGGTCGTCGACGTCCCGGCTGAGCGTCTGCAGCTGGGGGAGCAGGGCGTCGTACGCGAGCGCCATGTCGGCGATGCGCCACCGGATGTCGGGGTCCTGCGAGTAGGTCGCTCCCGTCCGCTTCGAGGTGCGCTTCCTCGCCGTCTCGACGGCGAGATCCAGCGCGCGCCGGGCGATGCCCGTGTAGACGGATGCCAGGAGCAGCTCGAACACGCTGAAGATCCCGAACACGAGCGGGTCAGGCTGGGGACCGGGCGCGAGCCGCCGGACGACACGGTCGGCGGGGGCGACGGCGCCGTGCAGCTCGGTCGTCCGCGACTGCGTGCCGCGCATGCCGACGGTGTCCCAGTCGTCGCGGGTGACGACGGCATCCGTCCGCGGCACGAACGCGTAGACCATCCGCGGCGCGTCGGGGCTCGTCGTGTCGAGGCCGTGGAGGCCCAGCTGCGTCCACACGGGGGCGAGCGAGGTGAAGATCTTCGTGCCGGTGAAGGCGTAGCCGCCGTCGGGCCGCGGGACCGCGTCGGTGTCGCTGCCGAACAGCACGAGGTCGTTGCCGGCCTCGCTGATGCCGAACGCGAACACCTCTCCCGCCGCCGCGCCCTCCTGCACGAAGCGGAGCGTGTCGATGCCGCGGTCGGCGAGCACCTTCGCGACGCCGGTCCACACGAGGTGCATGTTGATCGCGAGGGCCGTCGCCGGGGCCGCCCCCGCGAGCCGCTGCTGCAGCACGGAGACCTCCGCCAGCCCCAGCCCCGCGCCGCCGAGCGCGGTCGGGACGAGGAGCGCGAGGTAGCCGGCATCCCGCAGCTCGGCGAGGTCCTCGTCGGGGAAGCGGTTCTCGGCATCGACGGCGGCGGCCCGGGAGCGGATGCGGTCGAGGAGGTCGTCGGGCAGGATCTCAGTCGGATCGAACGTCACGCATCCATTCTGCTCCGCCGCGCCCTGGGTGGCGCGGTGAGGGAGGATGGGCCCATGATCTCGACCGAGAACGCGCTCGCGCTGCGGGATGCCGGACTCGTGTGGCATCCCGCATCCGGCGACAGGTTCCAGCTCGATGAGCCCGAGTTCGAGGCCGACGTCTTCACGGTGAGCGAGATGACGATCGAGCCCCGCCGGTACCCGACCGGCACCATCCTCGCCTTCAACGGCACCACCGAGTGGGCTCTGGACTCGGTCGCACTGGAGGACGCGCTCTGGCTGCCGAGGGAGGATCAGCTCCGTGAACTGCTGCGGGGATCCTTCCGGGCGCTGCGGCGGCTTCCCGACACGCACGTCGTGGAGATCGTCCTTCGACAGGCTCAGGAACCGGATCGACAGGCTCAGGAACCGGATCGACAGGCTCAGGAACCGGAGGAGCGGGTGCTGTCGTTCGAGCATCCGCAGCCCGAGGACGCGTACGCCCTCGCGCTGCTGGCGGTGCTCCACCGCATCGCCTGAGCCGGATCAGCGCAGGGCGTCGAGCAGGAGGCGCATCGACTCCTCCGGCTTGTCGCGGTGCAGCGAGTGCCCCGCTCCCGCGACCACCGACATCGTCACGACGGGGTTGCGCAGGACCTCGTCGGCCAGCGCCCCGCGGAAGATCGAATGGACGGCCGGATCGCTCGCGAGCACATGCGTGGGGACGGACAGCCGGGCCGCGGCATCGCGGACGTCCCACGGCCGGTTCTGCCTGCTCGTCTGCTCCACCGCCCACCGGCTCGCCTGCTGCGCGGCGAGGGACTTGAGCTCGATGTCCTGCGCATGCCAGTGCGGATGCGCGGCGCGGACCGCGTCGGGCGAGGGATCGGCGAACGCCTCCTCCTGACCGGCGCGGACGGCGTCCCGATCGGCGTCGTCGAGCTGGATGCCGGGGTCCACCAGGACCAGTCGACGCGCCCAGTCCGGCGCGTCCGCGCTCGCGAGCGTCGCCGCCGCGCCGCCGAGGGAGTGCCCGATGACGAGGTCCCACGCACCGCCGCCATCGGGCGCGGTGTGCCCGACGTCGGCGGCGTAGGCGGCGATCGTGTAGTCGAGCGCGCGCGGTGCGGTGCCGTGACCGCGCAGGTCCACGGCCGTCGCCTGCCAGCCGGCGTCGGCGAGGGTGGCGCCGAAGCGCCACATGAGCGCGGCGCTGGAGCCGAGGCCGTGGATCAGGAGGGCGCGGCGGGAGGCGTCGGGAGATCCCCACGACAGTCGGGGGAGCGTCACGGGAGCGGGCATGGAGTCAGCCTAGGGGCGGGCAGGGCGCGTCGGCCGGGCTCACGTGATGGTCGGGACCGGCTCGGTGTCCGGGATCGGGCTGATGTCGCGGTGCCGGAGGTCGGGGAACCCGCGGACGCACAGGGCGGCCACGACGGCGCCGGCGATCGCGAACGCCGCGGCAGCCCAGTAGGCGCCGACGGGACCGACGCCGTCGATGAGGAAGCCCGCGACCGCCGATCCTGCCGCTGCGCCGATCAGCTGGCCCGTGCCGATCCAGCCGTACGCCTCGGCGGTCTCGCTGAACTTCACGCTCGCGCTGGTCATCGCGAACATGACGGCGAGGGCGGGCGCGATGCCGATGCCCGCGACGAAGAGCGAACCGCTGATCCACCAGAAGTCCAGCGCGAACATCGTGGCGGTGAGGCCGACCGCGACGACCGCCAGGCGGCGGGCCATCGCCCACGGGCCCATCGGGATGTGGCCGAACGTGAGGCCTCCCGCGAGGCTCCCGATCGAGAAGATCGCAAGGACGAGCCCCGCCTCCAGGCCGCCGTGCCCGAAGGTCGCGACGACACCGGCCTCGACCGCGGCGCACGCGCCGATCAGGAGGAAGCCCGTGACGGTCGCGAGCAGCACGACGGGCTTGGCGAGCACCTTGCCGAAGGCGCGGCGGCTGCGCGGGATGCGGACGCGGCCGACCTCGGGGGAGAGGATGAACCACGCACCGCCCCCGACGAGGATCGCGACGATCAGCAGCAGGCCGGGCACGGTGCCCGCCTGCGTCGCGACGATCGTGATGAGCACGGGGGCGAGGATCCAGATGATCTCCTGCAGGCTCGCGTCCAGCGAGAACAGCGGCGTCAGCTGGCGTGAGGTGACGATCTTGGGGTAGATCGTGCGGACGGCCGACTGCACGGGCGGCGTCGAGAGCCCGGCGACGAGACCGAAGACCATGTAGCCGACGAGCGGCATCGGCACGAGGGCGAGCACCAGCAGCGCCGTCGCGCAGACCGCCGTCGTGAGGGTCAGGACGCGGCGGATGCCCCACACGCCCATCCACCTGCTCGTCACGGGACCGGCGACGGCCTGCCCGATCGACGCGGCCGCCAGCACGAGGCCGGCGGCGCCATAGGAGCCGGTCGTCCGCTCGACGTGGAGGAGGATCGCGAGGCTCGTCATGCCGTTCGGGAAGCGGGCCGTCAGCTGCGCGGCGATGATGCGCGCGACTCCGGGCGTGCGGAGCAGTTCCCGGTAGGCGGCCACACCACCACGCTACCGATCGGCGACGACACGCGGCGACACGCCGCGACACGCCGGAGGGCGCAATCCACAGGCAGATCCGATGTCGGAACCGCGTCGTAGCCTCGCGCCTGTGGACAGATTCCGATCGCGTCCTCGAAATGCCCGTGATTCAGGCTTTTTCCAGGTTCGGACGGATGCCGGGATCTGTGGATGAAACGGTGGACAACCTGTGTTGTATCAGGGGAGAGCGGTGGAAAACTACACAGATGTAACTACTAGCCCTTGTGGTGCCACCCAATGTCGGCACCCATATGTAGTATTGGGACTCCCGACGGCGGCAGTGCCGAGGGCAACGAGGATTTGAGAGGAAGAGACGGATCACCATGGCGATCACGGTCTACACGAAGCCGTCCTGCGTGCAGTGCAACGCGACCTACCGCGCGCTGGACTCCAAGGGCATCGAGTACGAAATCCTGGACCTGTCGGAGGACCCGGCGGCGCTCGCGCACGTCAAGTCGCTCGGCTACCTCCAGGCGCCGGTCGTCGTCACCGACGAAGACCACTGGTCGGGCTTCCGTCCCGACAAGATCGACGAGCTCGCCAGCCGTCTCTGACCCCGGTCGCGGAGAGGAGCGGTCATGCTGACAGCGACTCACGCGCCGCTGCTCGTCTACTTCTCGAGCGTCTCGGGCAACACGGCCCGGTTCGTCGAGAAGCTCGGGATGCCGGCGGTCCGCATCCCGCTCCACGCCTCCGACCCCGCCGTCGAGGTCACCGAGCCTTTCGTGCTCGTGACGCCGACGTACGGCGGCGGTCAGGGACGCGGTGAGGAGAAGGGCGCCGTTCCCAAGCAGGTCATCCGGTTCCTCAACGACGAGGGCAATCGGAGCCTGATGCGCGGAGTGATCTCCGCGGGCAACACCAACTTCGGCGAGGCGTTCTGCCTCGCCGGCGACATCATCAGCCGCAAGTGCCACGTGCCGCACCTGTACAAGCTGGAACTGTTCGGCACGCAGGACGACGTCGATCGGGTGACCGACGGATTGGAACGATGGTGGAAGCTGCAGTGACCGACACGACCTTCAAGACCGACGAGCGGTTCGAAGGGCTGGACTATCACGCGCTCAACGCGATGCTGAACCTCTACGGCGCGGACGGCAAGATCCAGTTCGACGCCGACAAGCGCGCCGCGCGGGAGTACTTCCTCCAGCACGTCAACCAGAACACGGTGTTCTTCCACTCGCTCAAAGAGCGCCTCGACTACCTCGTCGAGAAGGAGTACTACGAGGGCGCCGTGCTGGAGAAGTACCCGTTCGACTTCATCCAGCGCCTCAACGACCGCGCGTACGGCGCCAAGTTCCGCTTCGAGACCTTCCTCGGCGCGTTCAAGTACTACACGAGCTACACGCTGAAGACCTTCGATGGCAAGCGCTACCTCGAGCGCTTCGAGGACCGTGTCGTCATGACGGCGCTCGGGCTCGCCGACGGCGACCAGAAGCTCGCCGAGCAGCTCGTGGACGAGATCATCTCGGGCCGCTTCCAGCCGGCCACGCCCACGTTCCTCAACACCGGCAAGGCCCAGCGCGGCGAGCTCGTCTCGTGCTTCCTGCTGCGCATCGAGGACAACATGGAGTCGATCGCGCGCGGCATCAACTCGGCGCTGCAGCTGTCCAAGCGCGGCGGCGGCGTCGCTCTGCTGCTCTCGAACATCCGCGAAGCCGGTGCCCCGATCAAGCAGATCGAGAACCAGTCCAGCGGCATCATCCCCGTCATGAAGCTCCTCGAAGACAGCTTCAGCTACGCGAACCAGCTCGGCGCGCGGCAGGGCGCGGGCGCGGTGTACCTCAACGCGCACCACCCCGACATCATGAAGTTCCTCGACACCAAGCGCGAGAACGCCGACGAGAAGATCCGCATCAAGACGCTGTCGCTCGGTGTCGTCGTGCCCGACATCACGTTCGAGCTCGCCAAGAACGACGAGGACATGTACCTGTTCTCGCCGTACGACGTCGAGAAGGTCTACGGCGTGCCCTTCGGCGACGTGTCCGTCACCGAGAAGTACCGCGAGATGGTCGACGACGCCCGCATCAAGAAGACCAAGATCAAGGCGCGCGACTTCTTCCAGACGATCGCCGAGATCCAGTTCGAGTCGGGCTACCCGTACATCATGTTCGAGGACACGGTGAACCGGGCCAACCCCATCAAGGGTCGGATCAACATGTCGAACCTGTGCTCGGAGATCCTGCAGGTCAACACCCCGACGACGTACAACGAGGACCTCTCGTACGCCCAGATCGGCAAGGACATCTCCTGCAACCTCGGCTCGATGAACATCGCCCTCGCGATGGACGGCCGCGACCTCGCCGGCACCGTGGAGACGAGCATCCGCGCCCTCACGGCGGTCAGCGACCAGAGCCACATCCGCTCGGTCCGCTCGATCGAGGACGGCAACGACCGCTCGCACGCGATCGGCCTCGGCCAGATGAACCTGCACGGCTACCTCGCCCGCGAGCACGTCCGCTACGGCTCGGAGGAGGGCCTGGACTTCACGAACATCTACTTCTACACGGTGCTGTTCCACGCGCTGCGCGCTTCCAACAACATCGCGATCGAGCGCAAGACGACCTTCGACGGCTTCGCGGACTCGACCTACGCGTCGGGGGAGTTCTTCGACAAGTACATCGAGCAGGAGTGGGCGCCCCAGACTGAGAAGGTCAAGGAGCTCTTCGCCGGCATCCACATCCCGACGCAGGACGACTGGACGGCGCTGAAGGCGTCGATCCAGGAGCACGGCATCTACAACCAGAACCTGCAGGCCGTGCCGCCGACCGGATCGATCTCGTACATCAACAACTCGACGAGCTCGATCCACCCGATCGCGTCGAAGATCGAGATCCGCAAGGAAGGCAAGATCGGCCGCGTCTACTACCCGGCGCCGTTCATGACGAACGAGAACCTGGAGTACTACGAGGACGCGTACGAGATCGGCTACGAGAAGGTCATCGACACGTACGCCGCGGCGACGCAGCACGTCGACCAGGGCCTGTCGCTGACGCTGTTCTTCAAGGACACCGCCACCACGCGCGACATCAACCGCGCGCAGATCTACGCGTGGCGCAAGGGCATCAAGACGATCTACTACATCCGCCTGCGTCAGCTGGCACTCGAGGGCACCGACATGTCCGAGTGCGTCTCCTGCATGCTCTGATTCCCGGTCGTTGAGCGAGCGAAGCGAGTCGAAACGCCGCTCCTCACCTCAGGGATCCGCCCCTTCCGAAGGACAAGAATCATGACCCCCCACGAACCGCTCAAGCTCGTCGACCACGTGCAGGCGATCAACTGGAACCGCATCCAGGACGACAAGGACCTCGAGGTCTGGAACCGCCTCGTGAACAACTTCTGGCTGCCCGAGAAGGTGCCGCTGTCCAACGACGTGCAGTCGTGGGCGACGCTCACCCCCGAGGAGCAGACCGCCACGATGCGCGTGTTCACGGGGCTCACGCTCCTCGACACCATCCAGGGCACTGTCGGAGCGGTCTCGCTGATCCCCGACGCCATCACCCCGCATGAGGAGGCCGTCTACACGAACATCGCGTTCATGGAGTCGGTGCACGCCAAGAGCTACTCGTCGATCTTCTCGACGCTGTGCTCGACGCCTGAGATCGACGACGCGTTCCGCTGGTCGGTCGAGAATCCGAACCTGCAGCGCAAAGCGCAGATCGTCATGGACTACTACCGCGGCGACGAGCCCCTCAAGCGCAAGGTGGCCTCCACGCTGCTGGAGTCGTTCCTCTTCTACTCGGGCTTCTACCTTCCGCTGTACTGGTCGAGCAAGGCCAAGCTGACGAACACGGCCGACATCATTCGCCTCATCATCCGCGACGAGGCCGTGCACGGCTACTACATCGGCTACAAGTTCCAGAAGGGACTGGAGAAGCTGACCGAGGCCGAGCGCGACGAGATCAAGGACTACACGTTCTCGCTCCTGTACGAGCTCTATGACAACGAGGTGCAGTACACGCAGGACCTCTACGACGGCATCGGCCTGACCGAGGACGTCAAGAAGTTCCTGCACTACAACGCGAACAAGGCCCTGATGAACCTGGGTTACGAGGCGATGTTCCCGTCGAGCGTGACCAACGTGAACCCCGCCATCCTGTCGGCGCTCTCGCCCAACGCCGACGAGAACCACGACTTCTTCAGCGGCTCCGGCTCGTCGTACGTCATCGGCAAGGCCGTCGCCACGGAGGACGAGGACTGGGACTTCTAGTCCGTCGTATTGGGCGTCCCAGGAAGTGGCCCAGATGCACGCTGACTTGGCAAAGATCGGGTAGTTGGCGCTTGGAAACACTGAGTGTCCCTCCGCGGTCGCGAGTCGCCTGCGGAGCTCACTTCGTCCTGGCCCGGGATGCCTTCGAACGACCCCGCCGGTGAGGTATCCCGTCGGTTCGCGATCAACCTCCGCGAGGCAGTGGGACACAGAGTGTGCGGTCCGTCGCAACGGCGGCTGGCGTCGACGAGGGGACTGTGCGCCGCGTTCTGAATCGAATGGTGCGACGGCGGTAGCGCCACGCTGCATGTGCGTCCGCAGCTCAACGCGAGCGCGGATGACTACACGGATTTGAGGAGCGATGTGGGGAAGCGGTCGCTCAGCGTTCCGCGTCCTATGCGTGACCGGCTTGAAGAGCATCTCCGCGTCAACGCGGCGCCCGAGGCCACGTCGCCGCAGGTGCCGGCTGTCGTCCGCGGAAGCCTACCGCTGTCCAACACGCGATGGGGCCTTATCTGCGGTGACAGTCGGGCTGCGGTCCATGGTTTACCCCGTAGGTTCCGATTCCACGACCTGCGGCACACCGGGCTGACGATGTTCGCCCAGGAAGGCGCGACGCTGGCAGAGCTCATGCGCCGTGGAGGGCACGCAGACATCAGCATCGTGCTTCGCTACCAGCACGCCACGATGACTCGTGACCGCGAACTCGCCGATCGGATGAGCGAGCGGGTCTCGGCCCGTCTCGCGGCCGCGAAGGAGGCGCACAAGTCGTGACGGGGGGAGAGGTCATGCACGGGTGGGCGTGGGGCGCCTTACTTGTTGTAGCTAGCGCGAGTGCGAAAAGTAGGCCATTTGTGGCATACTTTTCGCATCAGGGATGAGAGGGAATCATGCTTCGCAAGGACCTCTGGGATGTCGCCCTCGACCAGTACGGGTTTGTTACGGAACGGGACGCTCGGAACTTGGGAGCTGCACCCGGGGAGCTCGCTCGCCTCGCACGTCGAGACAAGCTCGAGCGTGTGGGCCACGGCATCTATCGGTTCCCCGAGCTCCCCGCCACCGAGCGCGATGGGTACATGCTGGCAGTCCTTTGGGCGAGCACTCCGGGCGCCGCGCTCAGCCACGACACCGCATTGGCGGTGTACGAGCTCTGCGATATCAACCCGGACCGAATCCACGTCACCATCCCCAAAGGTCATCGGATCAGCAAACGTGGCGGAGACGCCTACATCCTTCATCGCACCCGCCTCACCGAAGCGGACCTCTCCTGGTGGCAGGGCATCCGCACGGTCACAGAGAAGACCGCCATCCAGCAGGGAATCGACACCGGCGTCCCGGTGCATCTGCTTCGAGCGGCCATCGACACCGCTCACGAACGGGGCCGGATCACCATCGTTGAGGCGACAGACCTGACAACGCAGATCGAAGCAAAGTATGTCTGACGACCCTTTCGCCGCGCTCCCTGAGAAGGACCGCACTCCTGTAAGCGCCCGAGTGCTGGAGCAGTGGGTGCATCAGGCATCAGCGGCGCTCGGCACGAACGCTGCCCGTACAGGATGGATTCTGGCGTCCACGGTCGTCGTCGCTGCGCTCCAGCGAGCGTTGGGTCACGATCGGCAGCCGCTCTTCCTGCTCAAGGGTGGGGTCTACCTCGAACGACGACTCGGTGCGTCGGCACGGGCGACGCGCGATATCGACACCCTCTTCCGTGGCTCGGTGGATGAGTTCGTTCTCGCCCTGGACGAGGCGCTGGCTCAGCCATGGGGTCCCGTCACCCTTTCCCGCTCGCCGATCCAGACGATCGACGCTCCTCGAATCGTGAAGCCGCGCCGCTTCGACGTGCTGCTGTCGCTTCGCGGTGTCACATGGCGACGCGTCCAAGTCGAAGTGGCCTTCGACGACGGGCACGTCCGCGAGATCTCGGACCGGGTCGCCGCGCCCTCCACCGGTTTCTTCGGCATTCAGACTCCTGACGCGCTCGTCGGGATCGCGATGGCCTACCAGGTCGCACAGAAGCTTCACGCATGCACAGACCTCCACGAACCGCCCACATTCGTAAACGACCGGGTTCGAGACCTCGTTGACCTGCTGTTGATCAAGCGCGCATATTATTCGAGGCCAGGATTGCTCGACGTGGTGAGGGGAGCCGCGCTCGACGTCTTCCAGGTACGCGCCGCGGAAGCAGCCCAGATCGAGATGCGCCCGCGCTCGTGGCCGCCAACGATCGTCACGAACCCGCTCTGGGCGAGCACTTTCGCGACACCGGCTGCGCAAGCCGGCGTCTCATTGACACTCGACGACCTCATCGCGGAACTCAACGAATGGATCACCGCGATCGACCACGCGCGACCATAGGCTGCAGATGCAGATCCTGGTCAGCGAGAGCAGTGAGCCGCTGACCGTGCTGGATGCCGGCTTCGCCGTGCTCGAGAACGGCTGGGCGCCGGTCGAGTCCTCGCTCGGCTGAGGCGCGGCGTCGGCGCGGTGCGCCGCAGCGCGGCGATCGTGCTCGTGCTCAGTGGGTGTCCTCGGCTTCGGTTTCGGTGCGGTCGCTGGACCAGAGGGTGTGGTAGGTGCCGGGCTTGTCGGTGCGGTGGTAGGTGTGTGCGCCGAAGAAGTCGCGCTGACCCTGGATGAGTGCGGCGGGGAGGCGGTCGGCGCGG
>Ga0182739_1004150_pt1 | contig 12154 bp, 10 predicted proteins | sample eDN5th30CBELigBY_FD_128873 | JGI IMG/M metagenome (GOLD analysis project Ga0182739, IMG submission 128873) | Enriched backyard soil microbial communities from Emeryville, California, USA - eDNA 5th pass 30_C BE-Lig BY (version 2) (version 2) | ecosystem: Environmental > Terrestrial > Soil >... | reverse complement strand
TCGGACACGTAAAGATCCTGTTCGAGGTTCAGCGCCGGCGCGGTCAGCCGGGTGCGCAGGTCGGCCTCGTCGCCGTTGCGGGTGAAGGTGATGCAGTCGGTCGGGCAGATGTCGACGCAGGCGTCGCATTCGATGCACTTGTCGCGGGTGAACACGGTCTGCACGTCGCAGTTGAGGCAGCGCTGGGTTTCCTTCCACGCGGTGGCGGCGTCGAAGCCCAGTTCTACCTCGGTGCTGATGCTGTCGAGCTTCTTCGCCGCCTCCGACCACGGCACCGCGTAGCGCTCGTCGGGCGAGACGGCGTTGTCGTAGCTCCACTCGTGGATGCCCATCTTCTGCGATTCGAGCCGCACCATCGGGTCGGGGCGCTCGCGCGGGTCCTCGCCGTGCAGCAGCTTGTCGATGCTGATCGCCGCGGCGTGGCCGTGCGCGACCGCCCAGATGATGTTCTTCGGTCCGAACGCGGCATCGCCGCCGAACAGCACGTGCGGCAGGGTTGACTGGAACGTGGCCTTGTCGACCACCGGCATGCCCCATTCGTCGAAGCCGATGCCGGCGTCGCGCTCGATCCACGGGAAGGCGTTTTCCTGGCCGACCGCGATCAGCACCTCGTCGCAGGGATGGAACTCGTCCGGCTCGCCGGTGGGCACCAGCTTGCGCCGGCCACGCTCGTCGTACTCGGCGCGCACGCGTTCGAAGGTCATGCCGGTGAGCCGGCCGCTGGCGTGGACGAAGGCCTTGGGCACGCGATAGTCGAGGATCGGGATGCCCTCGTGCATCGCGTCCTCCTTCTCCCACGGGCTGGCCTTCATCTCGTCGAAGCCCGAGCGCACCAGCACCTTGACGTCGGTGCCGCCGAGCCGGCGCGCGGAGCGGCAGCAGTCCATCGCTGTGTTGCCGCCGCCGAGCACCAGCACGCGCTTGCCGATCCTGGTGACGTGGCCGAAGTAGACGTTGGCCAGCCAGTCGAGGCCGACGTGGATGCTGGCCGCGCCCTCGGTGCGACCGGGCAGGTCGAGGTCGCGCCCGCGCGGCGCCCCGCTGCCGACGAAGACCGCATCAAAGCCCTCGCCCAGCAGCGCCTTCATCGAATCGATGCGCCGGCCGCCGACGAACTCCACGCCCAGGTCGAGGATGTAGCCGCACTCCTCGTCAATCACTTCCTCGGGCAGACGGAACCGCGGCACCTGGGTACGCATGAAGCCGCCGGCCTTCGGATCGGCTTCGAACACGGTGACGCTGTAGCCCAGCGGCGCGAGATCGCGGGCGACGGTCAGCGACGACGGCCCGGCACCGACGCAGGCGATGCGTTTTCCGTTGGGCTGCGCGGCGGGCTTGGGCATCCGCGCGCGCACGTCGCCCTTGTGGTCGGCGGCGACGCGCTTGAGCCGGCAGATCGCCACCGGCTCGGGCTTGTCGCGCATCGATTCGGGACCGTTGTTCTCCTCCACCCGGCCGCGCCGGCAGGCCGGTTCGCAGGGGCGGTCGCAGGTACGGCCGAGGATCCCGGGGAAGACATTGGAGTGCCAGTTCACCATGTAGGCATCGGCATGGCGGCCGGCGGCGATCAGGCGGATGTATTCGGGAACCGGCGTATGCGCCGGGCAGGCCCACTGGCAGTCGACGACCTTGTGGAAGGTGTCGGGGTTGCGGATATCGGTCGGTTCCACCGCTGCGCTCCGATTCTGCTGGGGAATCCTGCTGGGAAATCCTGCCGGGGAATCCTGCGGCAAATCTCGCTGGCACATCCCGCGGGCAGGCCGGACACGCCGGCCAACGCTCGCCGGTTCGAGTCTAGCGCGCAATGCGCGCCGCGGTGGAAGGGGCCGGCGAGGCCACGACCTTGCCCGCCGAACCGGAACCGCCGGCAACGGCGGCGGTGCCACGCCTGTAAATACAGAACCGATTGGTCTAGTATTAGGCCATGTCAGTTCCCCCCGCCCGCAAGCCCGGCGCCGCTGCGCCTGTCAGGCACGCCAGCCCCGGTCGCCCCAAGGATCTCGCCAAGGGCGCGGCGATCCTCGAGGCTGCCAAGCGCATGTTCACCGTGCACGGATTCGACCGCACCAGCATGGACCAGATCGCCGCCGAGGCCGGCGTGTCCAAGCTCACCGTCTACAGCCATTTCGGCGACAAGGAGGCGCTGTTCGCGGCCGCGGTCAAGTCGCACTGCGAAACCCAGCTGCCTGACGCCCTGTTCGAAGCGGCGCCCGAGATGCCGCTGCGCGAGCGCCTGCTGACGATCGCGCATGCCTTCTTCGCGATGGTCAGCTCGCCCGAGGCCGTCGCCGGCCATCGCATCATGTGCACTCCGCAGATCACCGGTTCGCCGCTGCCGGCGATCTTCTGGCAAGCCGGCCCCGAGCGCATCCAGGCGGTCTTCGCGGCGCTGCTGCAAAAGCGCGTCGATGCCGGCGAACTCGACATCGCCGATGTCCCGCTTGCCGCATCGCAGTTCTTTGCCCTGCTCAAGGGCGAGGCGCACGCGCGGCTGGTGTTCGGCTGCCTCAAGGGGGCCCGTCCGGTGGAAGAGCATCTCGCCGCGGCGGTGGACATGTTCCTGCGCGCCTACGCCCACCACGCGAAGGACGGCGCCCGCGCGTGACCATGCGCACGGTGCCGGCGGTCTCGGTGACTTCCGGCACTGCGTGCTGCTGTGCTGCAACAGCCATCCTGCTTCCTGCCCGCTGATGCGGGGACAGGGGTCAAACACGGTTAAAATGGTGGGCTGACCGCACCACTCCCCTAAAGAGAAGAGCAGCGATGATGGACTACACCAAGGCCCGCGAAACGATGGTGGAACAGCAGGTGCGTCCCTGGGACGTGCTCGACGTGCGCGTCCTGGACGTGCTGGTCCGGCTGCCCCGCGAGGCGTTCGTGTCCGAGACCCACCGCGCGCTCGCCTATGCCGACATCGAACTGCCGCTCGGCCACGGCGAACGCATGATGAAGCCGGTCGTCGAAGGCCGCGCGCTGCAGGCGCTGGAACTCGACCCCGGCGACGAGGTGCTGGAGATCGGCACCGGCAGCGGCTTCCTGTCCGCATGCCTGGGCATGCTGGCGCGCGACGTGGTCAGCCTCGAGCGCCACGCCGACTTCGTCGACCTCGCGCGCGCCCGCCTGCAGGCGCAGGGCATCGCCAACGTCGCGGTGGAAGTGGCCGACGCGATGGCGTGGGACACCGATCGGCGCTTCGACGCGATCTGCGTCACCGGCGCCGTCGCCGCGGTGCCGTCACGTTTCCTGCAGTGGCTGCGTCCCGGTGGGCGCATGTTCGTGGTCCGCGGCAACCCGCCGGTGCTGGATGCGGCGCTGCTGCGCCAGGATGTCAACGGCATCCGCACTGAATCGTTGTTCGAGACCGACCTCACTTACCTCGTCGGCGCGGCCCCGGTGCCGGCCTTCGTCTTCTGAAACCACTTGCGCTGAAGCCAAGTGCCCTGATCCCAAGGAACTCCGCATGAGCCGCCGCCCCCTCGCCCTCGCGCTCGCCCTGGCCGCCCTGCTGCCCGCCTCGGCATTCGCCGAAGACCTGCTGCAGACGTACGAGCTCGCCCGCACCGGCGACCCGCAGCTTGCAGCGGCCGAGTCCGGCCGCCTCGCGCAGAAGGAAGGCGCGGTGCAGGCGCGTGCCCAGTTGCTGCCGCAGATCAACGGCAGCGCCTCGCTGTCGCGCTCGCACGTGGCCGGCCAGGACTACTCGGACCCGACCACGCGCAGTTACAGCGCCAACCTCGACCAGACGGTTTTCAACTGGAGCAGCTTCGCCAACGTGCGCGCGCAGAATGCGCTCAGCCACGCGGCCGACTACGACCTGGAAGCCGCCGGTGATTCGCTGATCACCCGCACCTCCGCCGCCTACTTCAACGTGCTGGTGGCGATCGAGACGCTGGCCGCCGCCGAGGCCGCCGAGACCGCGCTCAAGCGCCAGTTCGACTACGCCGACAAGCGCCTTGAAGTGGGCCTGGCGCCGATCACCGACGTGCACGAGGCGCGCGCCCAGTACGACAGCGCCCGCGCCAACACCATCGCCCAGCGCAACGCGCTGGCCGATGCCTACCAGGCGCTGACCGAGATCACCGGCACCCGGATCGGCAACCTCAAGGGCCTGCCGGACGACTTCCGTCCCGAGCTGCCGGCGGGTGGGGACGCCGACACCTGGGTCGCCTCGGCCATGGAGAACAACCCCTCGCTCAAGTCGAGCGAGTACCAGGTCAAATCTGCCGAGCAGGGCGTCTCGTCCGCGCGCGGCGGGCACTATCCGACGCTGAGCTTCGGTGCTACCTACGGCAACCGGGACAGCTGGGGCGGGCCGGAGTTCATCCCCGATCCCACCGATCCCACATCAACGACGCGCGCGGGCGAAAGCCGCGGCATCGGCCTGACGCTGACCGTGCCGATCTTCTCCGGTGGCGCCACCCAGTCGCGCGTGCGCGAGGCGATCGCCAACCGCGACATCCGCCAGGACCAGTTCGAGCAGCAGAAGCGCGCCGTGGAGCGCAACACCCGCAACTCGTACCAGACCCTGGTGGCCGGCATCAGCGAGATCGAGGCGCGGCGGCTGGCGGTGGTCTCTGCCGAAGCCGCCTACGATGCATCGCAGGTCGGCCTGGAAGTCGGCACGCGCACCGTGCTGGACGTGCTGATCAACCAGCAGAACCTGTTCAACGCGCGCCAGGCCTACGCGATCGCCAAGTACAACTACCTGCAGAACCGGCTGCTGCTCGACCAGTCGGCCGGTTCGCTGGATTACGCCGACGTGCAGGACGTCAACCGCCTGCTCACCGTCGATGCCAACGCACAGCTTTCAACCGAGTCGGCAATGCAGCCGGGCGACCCGCAGGCCCGGTAAGCCCGCCTCCATCGACTGCCTCCGCGGCCCGGCCATGCCGAGCCGTCGCGTTCCTGGCGCCCCGGGCGGCGCAAACCCGTTCAGGCCGGCTTGCGCGGCAGGTCCCTGCCAACCAGCTCGAGCGTGCGTGCCAGCGCGCCGCGTCCCTGCATCACCAGCGCCATGCCGGCCGCGGTCATCGCGGTGCGGCGCGCGCCGTCGGCGAGCAGCGCCTCGATCGCATCGCCCACCGCGTCGGCATCCTCGCCCACGCACAGCGCATCGACGCTGCGCAGCTGCCGGGCGATGTCGGCGAAGTTGTGCAGGTGCGGCCCGGTGACCACCGCGGTCCCCACCGCCGCCGGCTCGAGCATGTTGTGGCCGCCGATGTCCTGCAGGCTGCCGCCGACGAAGGCGACCTGCGCGCAGGCGTAGAAATCCATCAGCTCGCCGAGCGTGTCGATCACGAACACCGCGTCGTCGCGGTCCGGCCAGCGGGTCAGCCGGCGCGTGGCCACGCGCCAGCCGGCGTCGATCGCAGCCTGCGACACCGGCCGGAAGCGCTCGGGATGGCGCGGCGCCCACAGCAGCAGCAGGTCGGGCCAGCGTTCGCGCAGGCGCCGGTGGATCGCGACCACCGCCGCCTCCTCTTCGGGATGCGTGCTGGCGGCGATCCACGCCGGACGCGTGCCCGCATGCTCGCGGAACGTGGCCGCCGACGCCTGCCAGCGCGGGTCCATTGCGATGTCGAACTTCAGGTTGCCGGTGACCACCACCGCATCGCGGTCGGCGCCCAGGCGCACGAAGCGCTCGCCATCGCGGCGCGACTGCGCGGCGACTGCGCGCAGCGTGCGCAATGCGCGCCCGACCAGCGCCCGCAGCACCCGATAGCCGCGCAGCGATCGCTCGGAAAGGCGCGCATTGACGATGTAGACCGGAATGCCCTGGTCGCGGCAGCAGAACAGCAGGTTCGGCCACAGCTCGGTTTCCACGATCAGGCCCAGCCGCGGCCGGTAGTGCCTGAGGAAGCGACGCACCGCGCCGGACAGGTCGTAGGGAAGGTAGACGTGTTCGACCCGGTCGCCCCACAGCGCGCGCGCGCGCGACGAACCGGTGGGCGTGATCGTGCTGACCAGCAGGCGCAGGTCCGGCCGTTCGCGCAGCAGGGCGTTGATCAGCGGCGCTGCCGCGCCCACCTCGCCCACCGAGACCGCGTGGATCCACACGGTTTCGTGGTGCCCCTGCGCGCCATACGCGGCGTAGCGCTCGTTCCATCGCTGGAAATACTCGGGCTGGCGGAAACCGCGCCAGATCAGGTGATACACCGTGACCGGCACCAGCAGGTACAGCGCGGCCGAATACAGGGCGCGCAGCAGGTGTTCGATCGGGTCGTTCCGCATCCGGGAAGGATAGCGGGGATTCGGGATTCGGGATTCTGATTGATCGTCATCCTTCGCAAGCGCCGGTTTTCCATTGCCACGGTCGAATGCCGGGTTGTGCATCGCACCGGAGCCGCATTCGCGCAGCGCCAACGGAATTCCACTCATCCGTGGATCAGGCCCGTTATTGAAGCCGGGCCTGTGGCAGCGATCGCTGCGTGGCCGGCCGGGCCGCTGCTCGCCACCGGTAGAATCGCGGCATGAGCGCAACTCCCGACATCGGCCCGCCTCCACTCGGTCCGCGCCACTGGCCGGCGTGGCTGGGCATCGGCGCGATGGCGCTGCTCGCGCGGCTGCCGTGGTCGTGGCAGCGCGCGCTCGGCCGGCCGCTGGGCGCGCTGCTGTGCACGCTGCTGGGCGAGCGCCGCCGGATCGCGCAACGCAATCTCGAACTGTGCTTCCCGAAGCTCGATGCAGCGGCGCGCGACGAACTGCTGCGCGAGCACTTCCGGTCGCTGGCGATCGGCGTGTTCGAGTTCGCACGCGCGTGGTGGGGATCGGTCGCGTCGCTGCGCCGCGGCCTCGTGGTGGAAGGCCTGGAGCACATCGAGGCCGCGCGCGCCGACGGCCGCGGCGTGATCGTCGTCTCCGGCCACTTCACCACGCTGGAAGTCTGCGGCCGACTGATGTGCGACCACATCCCGCTCGCCGGCATGTATCGCCCGCACGCGCAGCCGGCGATGGAATGGGCCGTGCGTCGCGGCCGCGCGCGCTATGCCGCGGCGATGTTCCCGAAGCAGGACGTGCGCGGCGCGGTGAAGCACCTCAAGCGCGGCGGCCTGCTGTGGTACGCGCCCGACCAGGATCCCAGCCGCGGCGACAGCGTCTACGTCCCGTTCTTCGGGCGGCCTGCGCACAGCCTGACCTCCACCCACCAGCTCGCGCGCATGTCCGGCGCGGCGGTCGTGCTCTTCCAGCACGCGCGCCGCGCCGACGGCGGCTACACCCTGAAACTGTGGCCAGCCTTCGACGATTTCCCCTCGAAGGACGCCACCGTCGACACCGCCCGCGTCATGGCCGGCATCGAAACCATGGCCCGCGCCGCGCCCGCGCAGTACCTGTGGATCCACAGGCGCTTCAAGCGCACGCCAGACGGCGTCTCGCCGTACGCCTAGCCGGCGCCCTTGCAGGAGCGGCTTCAGCCGCGAGTTCCTGATCTTCGCCAAGTCGCCCAGAGCTCGCGGCTGAAGCCGCTCCTACAAGATCAAGATCAAGAGCTCGCGGCTTCCGCCGCTCCTACAGGGGCGACGATTGGTGCCGTTGCCGTTGCCGTTGCCGTTGATGTTGATGTTGCTGTTGCTGTTGCTGTTGCTGTTGCCGTTGATGTTGATGTTGATCTTCGGGGCCCCTCCGTAGCGGCGGGGCCGGCGGATCAGACCCGCAGGGCGCCGCACATGGATGTGCGGCGTTTTCCGCGGGGGCAGGATGCCCCCTCGGAAAATCCCGCCGGCTCCGCGGACGCGACGCGCAGCGTCGGGCGCGCAGGCGGGGTGTGTTTCTTTGCGCCAGGTTTCTTTGCACAAGCAAAGAAAGGTGGCTCGCGCCGTCACGGCGCGAAAGCTCTTGATCTTGATGTCGGCGAAACGGGAACGGCCGGCAGGTCAAGACCCGCCCTGCGACGAATCCGCGGCGGCAACGCGAAGAGCGCGCTTGGGGCGTAGCCCCGACCAACGGCGCAGCCAATTGTCCTGGCAAGCGGTGAAACGGCTGGCCGATTGGCCTTCAGCAAACGGAAGAAATGCCTGCGCGACTCACTGCGCCGCGGGAACTTCGCCCGGCGGCGGCTCCGCACGCGCCAGCAAACTGCCCGCGAACAGCGCCGCCAGCAGCAGCGTCAGCCCGCCCCAGAACGTCGAATAGAACGCCAGGTGGGTGTTGAACGGAAACACCGTGACCCCCAGCGCCAGCATCGCCGGCCGCGCCCGCTCGCGCGCGCCATCGTCGGCGAATCGCCATGCGCGCCACGCCAGCGCAGCGCCCGACAGCCACAGCAGCAGGCCGATCAGGCCGGTTTCGCTGAGGATCTCCAGCACGATCTGGTGGGCGTGGAAGGCCGGGCCCGAACCCCAGGCCGGGATCTGTTCCGGCTCCGGGTCGCAGGCCGGGAATGCTTCGCGGAAGCTGCGCGCACCCACGCCATTGACCGGATGCTCGCGCGCCATGCACAGCGCCGCGCCCCAGATCCGGCCGCGCCCCGACAGCGCACTGTCCAGCCCGGTCTCGTCGGCGGTCAGCGCCTGCGCCGTGCGTTCGACGCGGTCGCGCACCTGCGGCACGGTCAGCGCCAGCACCAGCAGCAACGCACCGCCGAACACGAACACGCCCGCCAGCTTCTTCCAGCCCAGCAGGCGCCAGCCGGAGAACAGCAGCACCAGCGCATACGTGATCCACGACGCGCGCGCGCCGCCGAGCAGGATGACCACCCCGACCAGCGCCGCGGCAACGATCCAGCCGACGCTGCCGAAGCGACGTCCGGCGACGTACAGCACGAACGGCGACAGGCTGGCCAGCACGATGCCGAGCTTGAGGTTGCACGGCCCGAGGATGCCGCTGAGGCGGTCGACCGCCGCGACTTCCTCGGCGCTGCACATCGGCCGGTGTTCGATCAGCTGCTTGAGCGCATCCAGTCCCCAGAACAGCGGGCTGGTCCCGGACAGCGCCTGCAGCAGCGCGTCCAGCGTCCACGCGCCGGCGATGATCGCCAGGCCGCCGAAGGTGATGCGGCGGCCGCGCTTGTCCGCCACCGCCGCCGCGACCAGCCACAGGAACGGCAGGTAGCGCAGCGCGGTGGCGGCCTTGTAGAACGCGTGCCTGGCATCGACCGCGTCGAATGCCGACAGCAGCTGCGGCAGCCAGTAGGCGAAGAACAGCGCGCTGGTCAGTGCCCACGCCGGGCCGCTGAGCAGCTCGGTGCCGCCGCGGAAGCGGGTGGCCAGCAGCTTGAAGATCGCCGCCAGCGCGCCGAGCACCAGCACGCCCTCGGCGATGCCCGGCGCCGGCCACAGCGCGACGAACGCCAGCACCCAGTACGGCGCCCAGCGCCAGCCGCTGCGCGGTGCCGTTGTTGCGGTGCCGATGGCATCTGCGGTCGGATGGGTCATGGGGCCAGTTCCCGGTAGACGGCGAGCGTGGACTGCTGCATGGCCTGCAGCGAGTAGCGCGCGACCAGGGGCGGCATCGTAGCGTGAAGCACGGCGCGCTGCGCAGCATCGCCAAGCAGCGCGCGCGCGCCGGCATGCAGCGCGTCCATGTCGAACGGCGCGACCGCGCCGGCCGGCTGCAGTTCGCGCAGCAGTTCGCCGACACCGCCGTGCGCCCATCCCAGCACCGGGCGCCCGACCGATAGCGCCTCGATCACGGTGCGGCCGAATGCTTCGGGCTTGCGCGACAGCTGCAACACCAGGTCGCTGGCGGCGTAGGCATTGGCGATGGCGGCCGTCGGCGGCGTGATCGCCAGCGCGTCGGCGATGCCGAGTGCGGCGGCACGCGATTCGAGTTCAGCGACGTAATCCGCGCGCGCCGGATCGCGCGCACCGGGCATCCACAGTCGCGCATCGAGGCCATCGCCGCGCAGTCGCGCAAGCAGGACCAGCGCGTCGGCATGGCCTTTCAGACGGGTGCCGCGCCCTGGCAGCAGCAGCAGCGGGCCGTCGCCGCCGAGCCGCGGATACGGCGCCGACACGCCAATGCGTGCAATGCGGTCCGGCCACGGCGCGGACGGGAAGGCTTCCGGGTCGATGCCGCGCGGAACCACCCGAAGTTTCGCGGGATCGGTGCGCGGATAGTGCCGCAGCACGTAGTCGCGCACCGTATCGGAGACGCAGACCACGCGCTCGCCGTACGTCATCACCGCGCTGTAGCGCGAGGGCGAGTTGAGCCCGTGCACGGTGGTCATGAAGCGCGGCCGCCGTGCGCCGGGCATGCCGCGCAGCGCGCGCCAGCCGATCCACGCCGGCAGCCGCGAGCGCGCATGCACGATGTCGACCCCTTCGCGCGCCAGCAGTTCGCGCAGCGGACGCACCTGGCCCAGCGTCGCCAGCGACTTGCGGCCGATGTCGAGCGCGACGTGCTCGGCGCCGGTTTCGAGCAGCCTCGGCACCAGCCGTCCGCCGGCGGAAACAACGATCGCACGATGCCCCGCGCGCACCAGCGCGTCGGCGATCTCGAGGGTGGAGCGTTCGACGCCGCCGGACTCCAGCGCCGGCAGCAGTTGCACGACGGTCAGCGCACCGGGCATGTCCGGGCGGGCCGGGCGCGCGCCGTCGGCCTCAGTCGACCAGCACGAAATGCGCGCCGCAGTACGGGCAGTCGGACTCGCCGCCCTCGGTCTCGATCGGCAGGTAGACGCGCGGATGCGAGTTCCACAGCCCCATCGACGGCAGCGGGCAACTCAGCGGCAGGTCGGCGCGATGCACCTCGTAGCGCTTCTGGGCATTGGCTTGCGCGGGCGTGGCGTTGGCTGCGGTCATGGCGGAGGAGACTGGAATGCGGGATGCCCGCAGTTTACCAAGGCGGGGCCAAGCCGGCCCGCTCCCCCGCTCCACCGGCCCGGCGGGGGCGAATCCCCAAGCCAGCCGGCGCAATCGCGCCGGGCGCCCGCTCTTGCCCCGACCCCGACGCCTGCCCCTGCTCCTGCTGCCGGAAACCAGCCGCCCAGCCAATGCCGGCAGACCCGGGGGCGACGCACATGGATGTGCGCCGCTTTTCCATGTGGCAGGGGGGCGATCAGAAAAATCCCTGCGCCAGTGAATCGCCCGGTGAGCGCCGTAAGGGCAAGCGTTCTTCCTTGCTTCCGTTTCTTTTGACGCCCATCAAAAGAAATGAAGCCGCCGAAGGCCGGAGCCTCCGAGTTGGGGCTGATCGCCGAATCTTCAGGCCGGCAGGTCGAACAGGAGCACGTCGGCGACGTCGCCAGCCGCGCCTTCGAGGTGCAGCTCGCCTGATTCGTCCACGTAGCCGATCGCGTCGCCCGCCACCAGCGCATGGCCGTCGACTTCGGCGGCGCCCTGCGCCAGGTGCAGCCAGTAGCGCCGATCCGGACGCAGCGCGAACGCAGCGGTTTCGCCTTCGCCCAGGCGCACGCCGTGCAGCCACGCCTGCTGGCGGATGGCGAGGCTGCCATCGGCGCCATCGGGCGAGGCCAGCGTCGCCCAACGGCCGCGCCGCGCCTGCGGGTCGAAGCCCTTCTGCGCATGCGCGGGCGGCGCGTTGACGCGATCGGGCTGGATCCAGATCTGCAGGAAGTGCACCGGCGCATCCTTCGAGGCGTTGAACTCGCTGTGCTCGATGCCGTGGCCGGCACCCATCCACTGCAGCTCACCTGGTTGCAGCACGCCTTCGCCGCCATTGTCGTCGCGGTGCGCGAGCGCGCCGTCGAGCACGTAGCTCAGGATCTCCATGTTGGCGTGGCCGTGCGGCGGGAAGCCCGCGCCGGGCGCGACCCGGTCTTCGTTGATCACCCGCAGCGGACCCCAGCCCATCCACGACGGATCGTGGAAGTGGCCGAATGAAAACGTGTGGCGGCTGTCGAGCCAGCCGGTCTTGACCTGGCCGCGGTCGGCGGCGGCGCGCAGGACCTGCATGATGGATGCTCCTGTTGCAAGGCGGAAACGAAACCGCCGCGCCGTTGCGGGCGCGGCGGCGATGCCGGGCGTGCCCCGGCTGGTTACTGCGCCGCTTCGGCCTTGGGCACGACGGCCTCGGTGGTGATGCGCAGCTTCACTTCATCGCTGACGTTGGGCACGTAGCTGGCGACGTCGAAATCGCTGCGCTTGATCGTCGTGGTGGCGTCGAAGCCGATCGCCTCGCGCTGCGCCATCGGCTGCACGGCGGCCTTGTTGAGCGTCACGTCCAGCACCACCGGCCTGGTCTTGTCCTTGATGGT
>Ga0182739_1004148_pt1 | contig 12164 bp, 11 predicted proteins | sample eDN5th30CBELigBY_FD_128873 | JGI IMG/M metagenome (GOLD analysis project Ga0182739, IMG submission 128873) | Enriched backyard soil microbial communities from Emeryville, California, USA - eDNA 5th pass 30_C BE-Lig BY (version 2) (version 2) | ecosystem: Environmental > Terrestrial > Soil >... | reverse complement strand
TTCTCCTTAGGCCGGGCGAGTGGTGCGTTGTTCGATGCGCTTTTCGGGCGTGGCGTTCAGCACGATCCGTTGCACATAGATGCCGGGCAGGTGGATCTGATCCGGGTCCAGGCTGCCGGTGTCGACGATTTCTTCGACTTCGACCACCGTGAACTTGCCCGCCATGGCGACGTTGGGATTGAAGTTGCGGGCCGTCTTGCGAAACACCAGGTTGCCGCTGCGGTCGGCGATGTGCGCCTTCACGAGCGACACGTCCGGTACGAGCGAACGTTCCATGACGTACTGATGGCCGTCGAACTCGCGGATTTCCTTGCCGTCGGCGACGATGGTGCCCACGCCCGTGCGGGTGAAGAACGCCGGAATGCCGGCGCCGCCCGCGCGCAGCTTTTCCGCCAGCGTGCCCTGGGGCGTGAATTCAAGCTCGAGTTCGCCGGACAGGTACTGGCGTTCGAATTCCTTGTTCTCGCCGACGTAGGACGCGATCATCTTGCGCACCTGGCGCGTATTGAGCAACTGGCCCAGGCCAAAGCCATCGACGCCCGCATTGTTGCTGATGCAGGTGAGATCCTTGACGCCCGAATCGCGCAGCGCGGCGATCAGCGCCTCGGGGATACCGCACAGGCCGAAACCGCCCACGGCGATCATCTGACCGTCCTTGACGATGCCTGCCAGCGCCTCCTGGGCGCTTGCATAAACCTTGTCCATCGCTCCAACTCCTAGTTAAGGTCGAACCAAAGTAAGCCTGCCCGCCGCTACCCGCGCACGGGTCCCGGAAAAATCGGGGAAATCGGGGCAGACCCAGTCTTTCCTTGGGGCGCGGCTGCTGGCGCTTGCCACACGGGCATCGCGGCTGGGCCCGATTTCCGTGGAACGGCTGCGCCGTGGGTGGCGCGCCCTCATTGCTTTTGTGATTTTGCGCTAGATTTTACCGGCATGTCCGGCCAAAGCACGCGCTATTTTGGCGGGGCCGCGCCCGCGCTGCCCGCGCGGCCCACGTGGATTACGCTGCCGCGGTGAATTGCGTGCCCAGTTGCGCCAGCACTTCCTGCGGCCACGGCGCGGACGTATTGGCTACGTAGTCCATCCAGACCAGGACGTTACGGCCGCGGGCATATGGGCCCACGTCGTCGCCCACTTTCTCGAGCAGCAACTCGAATTCGGCGCTGGAACGGCCGATGCGCGTCACGGTGTGCGTGACCCGCACCGTGGCCGGATAGGTCAGCGGACGCAGGAAATCGCACGACGCATGCGCCAGGATGGCGCCATTGTCGGCGGGCAGCTCGAAACCCGCGCCATACAGGATCTGCATGCGGGCCTCTTCCATGAGTCGGAAATACAGCGTGTTGTTCAGATGGTTCAAAGCGTCTGAATCGCCCCAACGCAAAGGCAATTCGAGCTGATGGGTGGCGCCCACCGAAAGAAGCCGCGCCGACGGATTGTCCGGGTTCACCAATTACTCCTGAAGGCTAAAAGAAATGCGAAGGCATACAGGACCCTCGCCTGCAATACAATCGCCGATAATACTTCCAGCCAAATATGGAATACATACGGGGAGCTTTGCAAATGTCTGAACGCGAGTCGATGGAATATGACGTGGTCGTGGTTGGCGGTGGACCCGCTGGCCTGGCCACCGCAATCCGTCTCAAGCAACTGGCCGCTGAGAAGAATCAGGAGATCGGCGTCTGCGTGCTCGAAAAGGGCGCGGAACTTGGCGCGCACATCCTGTCCGGCGCCGTCATGGACCCGCTGGCGCTGACCGAACTCATCCCCGACTGGAAAGAGAAAGGCGCGCCGCTGAACGTGCCCGTCACGCAGGACAAGTTCCTTTTCCTGTCCGAGACCGGCGCGCGCGCCACGCCGAACTGGCTGCTGCCGCAGTGCTTCCACAACGAGGGCAACTACATCGTCCGCCTGGGCGACGTCGTCAAATGGATGGGCGAGCAGGCCGAAGCGCTGGGCGTGGACATCTTCCCCGGCTTTGCCGCCGTCGAAGTGCTTTACGACGAGAACGGCGCCGTCCGCGGCGTGGCCACCGGCGACATGGGCGTGGCCCGCGACGGCAGCCACACCGACCACTACCAGCCCGGCATGGAACTGCATGCCCGCTACACGGTGTTCGGCGAAGGCGCGCGCGGCCAGCTCGGCCGCCAGCTCATCGAACGCTACAAGCTGGACGACGGCCGCAATCCGCAGTCCTACGGCATCGGCATCAAGGAAATGTGGGAAGTCGATCCGGCGCAGTCCAAGCCCGGCCTCGTGATCCACACCGCCGGCTGGCCGCTGGACGCCGACACCTACGGCGGCTCGTTCCTCTATCACCTGGACAACAACCTGGTGGCCGTGGGCATGATCGTCGGCCTGGACTACGCCAACCCCTGGCTGTCGCCCTTCGACGAATTCCAGCGCTACAAGACGCACCCCGCCATCCGCGGCACCTTTGAAGGCGGCAAGCGCATCGCCTACGGCGCCCGCGCCATCACGGCGGGCGGCCTGCTGGCGCTGCCCAAGCTCACCTTCCCCGGCGGCGTGCTGGTCGGCTGCGAGGCCGGCTTCCTGAACGCCTCGCGCATCAAGGGCAGCCACGCCGCGATCAAGTCGGGCAAGCTGGCCGCCGAAGCCGCGTTCGATGCGCTCAACGCCGACCGCCGCCAGGATGAACTGACCGCCTATCCCAAGGCCTTCGAGTCGTCCTGGCTGCATGCCGAACTGAACAAGGCACGCAATTTCAAGCAGTGGTTCAAGAAGGGCCGCACCGTCGCCACGCTAATGACCGGCATCGAGCAACTGCTGCTCAAGGGCAAGATGCCCTGGACGCTGCGCCACAACAAACCCGACCACGCCTGTCTGCAGCCGGCCTCGCAGTGCGCGCGCATCGACTACCCCAAGCCGGACGGCAAGCTCACGTTCGACAAGCTGAGCTCGGTGTTCATCTCCAACACCAACCACGACGAGAACGAACCGGTCCACCTGACCCTGAAGGATCCGTCCGTGCCGGTGAAGGTGAACCTGGCCAAGTACGGCGGCCCCGAAGCGCGCTATTGCCCGGCCGGCGTGTACGAGTTCGTCAAGGACGATCACGGCGAAGACCGCCTGCAGATCAACGCGCAGAACTGTGTGCACTGCAAGACCTGCGACATCAAGGACCCCACGCAGAACATCGTCTGGGTGGCGCCGCAGGGCGGCGAAGGGCCGGTCTACAGCGGCATGTAATTCCATCGGGCGCCCGCGCCCGGCCACAAGGCGCCCCGCGGGGCGCCTTTTTGTTCCGACCATCTGGAGCGACACCATGAGCGAACGCGTACTTCTCACCGGCTGCGGCGACCTGGGCCTGCGCGCGGCGCGGCGCTTGCTGGCGCGCGGCGCCGAGGTCCACGCCCTGCGCCGCCATCCGCCCGCCGGGGACACCAGCGGCATTCGATGGCTGCAGGGCGACATCACCCGTCCCGACACGCTAACGGCCCTGCCGCAAGGCGTGACCCGGCTGATCCACCTGCCCTCGCCCGGCGCGCGCGATCCGCAGGCCTACCGCGGCGTCTTCGTCGATGGCCTGGCCAACGTGCTCAAGGCGCTGGATGCGTCGCGTCTGGCCCGCATCGTCTTCGTGTCCTCCAGCGCGGTATACGGCGAGCATCATGGCGGCTGGGTGGACGAAGACACCCCGCCCGCGCCCCAGGGGTTCAATGGCCGCGTGCTGCTCGAGGCCGAGGCCGCGCTGGCGGCGCAGCCCGTCTCGTCCACGGCCCTGCGCCTTGCAGGCCTGTATGGACCCGGACGCATGCAGCTCATCGAGCGTTTGCGTAGCGGCGCGGCCGGCGCGCCGGTGCAGCCTGAACATTGGGCCAACCGCATCCACATCGACGACGCGGCCGCCGCGGTGGTCCATCTGGCGCTGCTGCCTGACGTTGCGCCGGTGTATATCGGCTGCGACGACACGCCCCTGCCCCTGCACGTCCTGTATGCGGAACTGGCCAGGATGATCGGCGCCCCCGCGCCGCGCGTGGCGCTGGCGCCCGCCAACGTCGGCAGCAAGAAGCTCAGCAACGCCCGCCTGCGCGCCAGCGGCCTGACGCTGCAGTGGCCCGATTCCCGCCTGGGCTACGCCGCCCTGCTGGCCGAAGGCGGCGCGGCGCAGGCATAGTTCGGCCGGCGCCGAATCGTTGTGGGCGGCGCTGGCAGATACTGACGGCCATCTTCACTGCCGGCCATTGCCATGCCCCCCGCCCATCCCCTGGACGCCGTCACCCACCCCGACCCCTATCCCTACTATGCCGCGCTGGCGCGCGACCGGCCGCTCTACCGGGACAGGGAGCTGGGCCTGTGGGTGGCCGCGCATCCGGACGCCATCAGCGCCGTCATGCGCCATCCCGCCGCCCGCGTCCGCCCGGTGACGGAGCCAGTGCCGCCCGGCCTCGGTCCGGGACCGGCGGCGGACATGTTCGGCCGCTTCGTGCGCATGAACGACAGCGCACCGCGAGAAGGCCTGAAGGCCCTGCTTGCGGACTTCATCCGCAGGCAGGCCCTTGCGCCGCCCCCGCACGCATGGCGCCACCCCGCGCCGCACGACGCTGCCGCGCTCGACTGCTATCTCGCCGCCGCGCCCGTGCATGCGCAGGCCGCCTTCCTGGGACTGCCGCCGGCCGTCCATGCCGAATGCGCGATGGATATCGGTGCCTTTCTCGCTGCCTTGCCGGCCAATGCCGCCGCGGACCGGATCGCCGCAGGGCATGCTGCGGCCGCGCGCCTTCAGGCCCGCCTGGTATCGCACTTGACGGGACCGCACGCGTCTCCGGCGCTGCGCGCGCTGAGCGCGCAGGCGGCCCGGTCCGGCATCGAGTCCGATCTGCTGGCGGCGAACCTGACCGGCCTGCTCTTCCAGTCCTGCGAAGCAGGCGCCGGCCTGCTGGGCAATGCGCTCGTAATGGCCGGACGGCGCCGCTCGCCAGCGAGCTTCACGCGCGAGGACGCCGGGACGCTGATCGACGACGTCGTGCGCCTGGATCCGCCCTTGCACAACACGCGGCGCTTCATGACCGCAACCACCGACATCGGCGGACATCGCATCGAGGCTGGCGAGCCCATCCTGCTGGTGCTTGCAGCCGCGGCGATGATCCGGCCGGACGCGGGCTGGACCTTCGGCGCGCACCGACATGCCTGCCCGGGCGGCCTTCCGGCACGCCGCCACGCGGCCGATGCGCTCGTCCATCTGCTGCGCGCGGGCGTGGACCCGGTCGCACTGGCGGCGCGATTCCGCTACCGTCCGCTGCCCAACGCCCGCGTGCCCCGATTCGATTTTCCCAAGGAGGACAACCCATGATTGCCGTGATATTCGAAGTCGAGCCCGCCCAGGGCGACCCCGCTCCCTATCTGCACATCGCCGCCGGCCTGATCGACGAGCTGCGGACCATCGACGGGTTCATTTCCGTCGAGCGCTTCCAGAGCCTGTCCGCGCCCGGCAAGCTGCTGTCGCTGTCGTTCTGGCGCGATGAGGCCGCGGTGCAACGATGGAGGTCGCTGGAGTCTCACCGTCGCGCGCAGGAAGCCGGACGCGGCGGCGTCTTCCAGGGCTACCGCCTGCGCGTCGCGCAGGTACTGCGCGACTACGGCATGAACGAACGCGACCAGGCACCCGCCGACAGCCGCGCCCATCACGGCTGACGGCGGCTCAGGCCGCGATGGTCTCGGCCATCGCTTCGCCCGCCGCGAGCGCCACCCGGTGGGACTGGCCGGACGCAGCCACGGCCGCCATCCGGGGCGCGGCCGCCGCGTCGGATGAGGGATCGAAGTACGCCGAATCGTCCCGTTCCTGGCCGGCGGGCAGGTCGCGCAGTTCCACCCGGAAGCCCTCGGCGGCGCTCCCGCGCAGCTCGGGCACCGCCTGCAGCAGCCGGCGCGTATACGGATGCGCCGGATGATCGAACACGTCGTCGCGCGTTCCCTGTTCGACGATATGGCCGCGCAGCATGACCACCACGCGATCCGCGATCTGCTCGACCACACCCAGGTCGTGCGAAATCAGCAGGCACGCGAACCCGTGCGAACGCTGCAGCGACATCAGCGTCTCCAGGACCTGCTTCTGCACCGTGACGTCCAGCGCGGACACCGGCTCATCCGCGATGATGACCTCGGGGCGCATGACCAACGCCCGCGCGATCGCCACGCGCTGGCGCTGCCCGCCCGAGAGTTCGTGCGCATAGCGCCCGGCATAGCCGTCGCCCAGGCCCACGTCGCGCAGCGCCTCGGCCACGCGCCTGTCCCGTTCCGCCGTCGTCATGCCCGCCTCGAGCCGCAGTCCTTCGCCCACCAGCGCGCCGATGGTCATGCGCGGGTCCAGCGACGAATACGGGTCCTGGAACACCATCTGGACGCGCCGCCGCGCGGAACGCCAGGCGGCGCCGGCCCCGCCCGGCGGCAGGGCCTGCCCGTCCAGTGCGATGCTGCCCTGCGCCTGCGGCACGAGGCCCAGGATGGACATCATCACGGTCGTCTTGCCGCTGCCGGACTCGCCCACGATCGCCAGGGTCTCGCCGGGCGCGACTGCAAAGCTGGCGTGGTGCACCGCCCTGACGGCGCGCTTGCCGCGCCATCCCGCGCGCACCGCGTAGTCGATCGCCAGCTTGTTCACCTGCAGGATCGGCGGCCGGACAACCGGCGCGCGCGCCTCGCCGCGCTTGGGCAACGCATCCAGCAGGCTGAGAGTGTAGGGATCGGCGGGACGCGACAGCACCTGCGCCACCTCGCCGGTTTCCACGGCGCGGCCCCGGCACATCACCAGCACTCGCTGCGTGTAGGCCGCCACCAGCGCCAGGTTGTGGCTAATGAAGATCAGCGCCGTGCCCTGCTCGCGGGTCAGTTCGCACATCAGGTCCAGCACTTCCTTTTGCACTACGCAGTCCAGCGCCGTCGTCGGTTCGTCGGCGATCAGCAGCCGGGGCTTGAGCAGCATCACTCCAGCAAGCAGGATCCGCTGCCGCATGCCGCCCGAGAACTCGTGCGGATAGCGCGTCATGCAATCGCGCGCATCGCGCACCCGCACGCGCTCGAGCATCTGGACGGCCGCATCCCAGGCGGCGCGGCGCGCCATGCCCCGGCGCAGCACCAGCGCTTCGATAAGCTGCTCGCCCACCCGGAAGGCCGGATTGAGCGACACCATGGGCTCCTGAAACACCATGCCGATACCGGTGCCGCGCACGGCCAGCCATTCGCTGGCGCTCTGCCCCAGCAGATTGCCGCCGTCAAAGAAAGCCCTGCCGCCCGTGATGCGGGCGGCGTCGGGCAGCAGGCCCAGCAGCGCCTTTCCGATCAGGGTCTTGCCGCTGCCGGATTCGCCGACGATGGACAGCGACTCGCCGGCGTGCAGGTCGAACGACACGCGGTTCACAACGGGCGCCGCATCGTCTTTGCCCGGAAAGCGGATCTCCAGGTCGCGCACTGACAACAAAGGTTCGCGCGCGCTCATGCCATCACTCCCCGCATGCGCGGATCAAGCCGGTCGCGCACCGCGTCGCCCAGCAGGTTGATGCCCAGCAGGCTCAGCGAAATCATCGCGCCGGGAAACACGGCCAGCCAGATGGCCTGGTCCATGGCGTTGCGGCTTTCGGACAGCATGCCGCCCCAGGTCGCCAGGGGCGGCGGCACGCCCAGGCCCAGGAAGCTCAGCGCGCTTTCGGCAAGCAGCGCCGAGCCGAAGATCGACGTGGCGAAGATCAGGAGCGGCGCCACGCAATTGGGCAGCACGTGGCGGAACACCGTCCACAGGCCGCCGTGGCCGGTCGCGCGCGAGGCGATGACGAAGTCGCGCTGACGCAGGGACAGCGCCGCGCCACGCGCGATGCGCGACACGGACGGCGAGTAGGCCAGGCCGAGCGCCAGCACCACGCCCCACTTCGACGGCCCCAGCACGGTCATGATGCCCAGCGCCAGCAGCAGGCCCGGAAACGCCATCATGGATTCGACCAGCACCGAAATGCCGCGATCCACCCAGCCGCCGGCGTAGCCCGCCGTCACGCCGATGGTCGTACCCAAAACCAGCGCCAGCAGCACCGAGAACACGCTGACCGCCACGCTGACGCCCGCCCCGGCCATCAGGCGGGACAACACGTCGCGGCCGAACTCGTCCGTGCCCAGCCAGTATTCGGCCGAAGGCGGCGAAAAGCGAGCCAGCAGGTCGCCCTCCAGCGGATCGTGAGGCGTGTAGACCAGCCCCACCAGCGCCAGCAGCACCACGGCGCCGACCAGAAAGCCGCCCAGGACGGCATTGGTATGCTTGAAACCCGACATGATGATCCTATTGAAGCTTCACGCGCGGATCGAACAGCGGATACAACAGATCCACCACCAGATTGACCGCCACGTACAAGAGCGCGATGAACAGCAGGCAGCCCTGCACCACCGGATAGTCCCGCGCATAGATGCTTTCGACCAGCAGCCGTCCGATGCCGGGCAGCGTGAAAACGGTTTCGATCACGGCCGCGCCCGACAGCAGATGGCCCAGCATCAGGCCGATCACGGTCAGCGTGGGGCCGAAGGAATTCGGCAGCACGTGTCGCAGCATCACCCGTTTTTCAGGCAGTCCTTTCGCCCGGGCGTGCGCCACGTACTCCAGCCGCAGCGTCTCGATGGTGCTGGCTCGCATCATGCGGGTGATCGCCGCGATCTCGGTCAGCACGATGGCGAACACCGGCAGCACCAGGTACTTCGCCGCGCCCAGGCCACCCTGCAGGACCGACTCAAATCCATAGACGGGCAGCCAGTTCAGCTTCACGCCGAACAGCCAGATCAGCAGGATGCCCACCCAGAAACTGGGCATGGAGACGAACAGGATGGACGTCGACACGATGGCCGTGTCGGCGCGCCGGTTCTGGCGCCACGCGGCGACCATGCCCGCGGGCACGGCCACCAGGCAGGCCAGCAGCGTGGCCGTCAGCACGACCTGCGCCGTGACCGCGAAATGCGTCAGCACCAGATGCGTGACCGGCTCGCGCCGGGCGATGGACATGCCCAGGTCGCCCTGCAGCGCATGGCCGACCCAGATCATGAACTGCTCGCCCACCGGACGGTCCAGGCCCAGCGCATGGCGCATGTTGGCCAGCAGCGCGGGGTTGTCGATGTCGCCCAGCATCAGCGATGCCGGGTCTCCGGGAATGGCGCGAATCATCGCGAAGACCAGCACCGTTACGACGATGACGGTGGGCACCGCCGCCGCGGTGCGCTTGAGTAGATAGCCCAGCACGGCGCCTCAGTTCTTGGTGACGTTGAAGAAGCGCGGCTTGCGCAGCGGCCAGCCGGTGAATCCGTGCAGCTGGCTCGACACCACCACATAGCCGGGCTTGTTGTAGTACATCAGCATCGGCGTGTCGCGCAGCATCAGCGCGTGCAGCTTGTCGAACGCCTGCTTGCGCGCGGCCGGGTCGGACTCGGCTTCGATGGATTCGAGAATGGCGGACGCTTCCGGGCTTTCCCATTGCGCCATCGGGGCCTTGGACTTGTCGCCGACCACGTCGCGGAACATCAGCGCGGGTTCGGTGCGCGCGGAATAGGCGAAGGCCATGAGCTGGAACTTGCCCTCGCGGAAATTGGTCACCTGCGTGCCCCATTCCAGCATGTCGAGTTCGGTCTTGATGCCGGCCTTGTTCAGGAGCTGCTGCGTGACGACCGCCACGCGGTACAGGTACGGATAGCGCTTGTTGGCCTGCAGCTTCAGCGTTTCGCCGCGATAGTTGGCGGCCTCGAGCAGGCGCTTGACCTCCTTCAGGTTCTTTTCATAGCCCGCGCGGTCCGCGTCCGAGTAATAGGCGCTGGCCGCCGGCACCAGGGACGGGTTGTAGGCCGCCTGACCATTGTTCAGCGCCTTGGCGATGGCGGGAAAATCCAGCGCCAGCGCGATGGCGCGGCGCATGTTCACGTCCGACAGAAGGGGCGAACGCGTCTGCATGAGCAGGTTGACGGTGTCCAGCCCCTGCTCGGTCACGATGTTCCAGCGCGGGTCCTTGGCGGGCAGGTTGTCTTCGTCGGCGTTATAGGCGTCGACCTGTCCGGCCATCAGCGCGGCCTTCTGCGCCGCGGCATCGGGAATCACTACGAAGCGCACGTTCGCCAGGGCGGCCTTCTTGCCCGCCATGCCGCTGGCCGCCTCGGTGCGCGGCGCATAGCCCGCATACGGCGTCAGCAGCACATGCTGTTCCTTCTTCCATTCCGCCAGCACATACGGGCCGGTGCCGACCGGCTTGACCCAGTTGCCGTCCGCGTCCACGCTTTTCGGGCTGAGCACCGGCATCGGGCACTGCACGCTGGCCATCTGGTCCAGGAACAGCGCATAGGGCTGATCCAGCTTGAACACGACAGTGGCCGGGTCGGGCGTTTCGACGCCAACGACCTTGGCGCCCTTGCTGCCGTCATACAGGTTCTTGCACGAATATTCCGACTTGGCGCCCGTCAGGTAGTCGTAGCTCCATTTGACGTCGGCCGATGTCATCGGCGATCCATCGTGGAAGGTCACGCCCTGGCGCAATTTGAAGGTGTAGGTGCGCTTGTCGTCCGACAGCGCCCAGCTGTCGGCCAGCATGGGCGCGACGCTCATGTCGGCGCGCAGCGCGACCAGGGCCTCGACCACGTGCGCCAGCACGTTGTCGGTGGAGGTGTTGCGCGAACGGCCGCCGGGCAGCGACGTGGGCGTGCCCGAGCCTTCCGCATAGCGGATCTCGGGCAGCGCGGCCTGGGCCTGGGTTTGGGTCAGCCCTGGCAGGCCCGTGAAGGCGCCGGCCAGGGCGGCGGATAACATCAGCGCGCGCTTGGCGCGCAAGGATTGCTCGGTCATGGAAGTTTCCCCCTGGAATCGGATCAGAACAGCCGGTACTCGGCGAAGTTGCGCCCTTCATAGGGCTTGCGCGCGATCCACATCACCCCGCTTTCGGGCTCCATCAGGGTCGTCGCCACGGTAGCGGAAATGCTGTCGAAGCTGGCCGGCTTGGGCGAACGCAGCACGCCATCGGGCGCGGCGAAGTCATCGGCAAGAATGCGCTTGACCGTGTCCCAGTCGACGCTGCCGCCCGCGCGCGCCAGCATGTCCTGAACGCGGCGCTGGCGGTAGATGGAGTCCGGATTGGCTGCCAGGCCCTTGTCGAACAGCTTGGCGCGCGCGGGCGGACTGATCCAGTGGTTGGCGTGCACCAGCAGGCCGTTTTCGGGCGTGATCCAGAAGATCTCGTCGGGCGCGCATTCCAGGTCGACGGCTTCGCCCTGGGCCTGCGCCAGCATCAGGTTGTTGGAGCAGAAGCGGCGCGACGCCCAGAGCACCTTCATGGCATTGCAGATGTTGGTGGATTCCAGCATCTTGCGGCGCACCAGCACCAGCGGGACCTCGGCGGGACGCTGATAGTCCTGCTCGCAGGACAGGAAATTGCCGGACAGGGACACGCCGGCGCTGTTGAAGCCGTGGCGCGCCAGGCTGCCCGCCTCGGTGAACACCAGCAGGTCCGGACCGTCTTCGCGACGCATGCGCAGCACGATGCCGGTATCCACGCATTCTTCGCGCCAGTCCCAGTTGTGGGCGTGCATCAGCTTGCCGCCGGCGGCGGCCTCGGGCAGCACGACCAGGCCGGTGCAGCCATCGTCCAGGCCCTTGCGGGCGCGGCCCAGTTCGGCGTGGCCGAACATCATCTCGGTGCGGCAGTTGATCACCACCACGTCTTCCAGCGCCTGGCCGGCGCCGTCGGCGATGCCGCGCAACTCTTCAAGGTAGGCGGCGTCGTAGTCGCCCACCACCGGCACCATGGCGGCGGCCAGCTCCTTGAGCCGGGCGGCGCCCACGCCGCGGCGTTCCAGTTGGCCGCGGTACAGCGCGACACTGCGCGCGACGCGTTCGGGCACGGCGGCGCCATGCTGGCGACCGCGTTCGTAAGGGCTGCCCTGTACGTCGACCAGGGGAAAGGGGGTAGGCATAGTCACGCTGGCAATGCTCCAGATTCAAGCGATGGCATAAAGTCCGGCAGATTTTGTACTAATATATATAAAAGTTCAATACTAGGGTTTGCCCAGGATATCGCCGCAGCCCGCCGCGCCCGCACCGCGAACCCCGGGCTCTCCGGTACCATTCCGACTCCGCCGCCCCAATCCGCCATTCCGACGCCCGATGCCCGCCGCCGCTTCCGCCCGCCCCACCCCGCTGC
>Ga0182739_1004147_pt1 | contig 12164 bp, 10 predicted proteins | sample eDN5th30CBELigBY_FD_128873 | JGI IMG/M metagenome (GOLD analysis project Ga0182739, IMG submission 128873) | Enriched backyard soil microbial communities from Emeryville, California, USA - eDNA 5th pass 30_C BE-Lig BY (version 2) (version 2) | ecosystem: Environmental > Terrestrial > Soil >... | reverse complement strand
GGAAGTGATAAAGTTATTATTATTCAGCCCCTTACTTCACATGCAGCCTAAGCACAATCGCATTCCTAAGAGAATGGAACGAGATTGAAAGCGCTGCTCGATAAGAGGAAAGGAAAGCTGTAGGGATCGCCACTAGCTTCCTCCTATCCCATCTCTAAATTACTTTAATACCGCCCATGTAAGGATAAAGCACTGAAGGAATATGGATATTACCTTCCTTATCTTGATAATTTTCTATAATCGCAATTAGTGTGCGGCCAGCAGGCAGGCCGGAGCCATTTAGAGTATGAACTAATTCGACACGACCCGTTTCAGGATTGCGCCAACGAGCTTGTAACCGGCGAGCTTGGAAATCCGTGGTATTACTGCATGAAGAAATTTCTCTATACCGCTTTTGGCCGGGTAACCATACTTCAATATCATACGTTTTAGTAGCAGAAAAGCCTAAGTCCCCTCCGCATAAATTAACGACTCGATAAGGCAATTCAAGCTTTTGTAAAATAGCTTCCGCATGGCCGCGCATTGTTTCCAAAGCTTGCTCAGAGTCTTGTGGCCGGGTAATCCACACTAATTCTACTTTTTCAAATTGATGTTGCCGGATCATCCCTCTTGTATCTTTTCCATAAGAACCTGCTTCGCTTCGAAAACAGGGGGTATGTGCTGTATATTTAAATGGCAACTCGCTTGCCTCCACGATTACATCGCGGTGAATATTAGTTACTGGAACTTCCGCTGTTGGCAACAAGTACCAGGGATCACCTTCTGCTCGTTCAATTCTAAATTGCTCTTCGGCAAATTTAGGTAACTGCCCTGTTCCATATAAGCTGGGGGTATTAATAATATAAGGCACATACACTTCCTGGTAACCATGTTGCTCAGTATGGGTATCTAGCATAAACTGAATTAAAGCCCGTTGTAAGCGGGCAAGTTTTCCCTTCAGCACCACAAAACGGGCTCCGGTAATTTTTGCTGCGGTTGAAAAATCAATTAGCCCTCTCGCTTCACCTAAATCACTATGCTCTTTCGCTTCAAACTCAAAAATTTTTGGTTCGCCCCAGCGCTTTATCTCAACATTATCTTCTTCTGTTTTGCCGAGGGGCACCTCAGGATGAGGCAAATTAGGAACCATAAAATAGATTTTCTGAAGTTGATTCTGTACATCCTCCAGCTCTACTTGCACTTGTTGCAAATCATCCCCAAGTTGGTTGACCTTCATGAGTAGAGGTTCAATATTTTCACCACGGGCCTTTGCTTGGCCTATTTGTTTGGACTCTGTATTGCGAATGTTTTGTAATGCCTGCATCTTAAGTTGCAGTGATTTACGTCGTTCTTCAAGCGCTTGAATGGTATCAATGTCTAGCTTAAAACCGCGCACTTGCTCTAGTCTTTTTGCAGTGAAATGAATATCTTGTCTAAAACATTTTGGATCTAGCATTTATCCTAACTCCTCAAATTTGGAACGCCAATCAATGACATCAACGTTTTTAGGAGAATTAAAACTAAATAATTTTGCACTTAGCTTACGGTTGATGACCAGATTATGAAACTGAAGTTCAGCGTTTTGCCCGAGATTATCCATGAAACTCATCGTGGTTAATGCACCTTGTTTAAAAATCATCTCAATGGACTCAAATAGCTGCATCTGTTCGTTGTTATTGTGTTCTTTGACCTGAAGATGGAACCACTGTACATCTGGAGGTGATGATTTTTTAATAACGGTAAAATACTTTTCAATTTCTTCAGCAGGCATGCTAAGCAAAAATATTGGAGTGCTCATTACAGCTCTATTAAGTTTTTGGATAGTAACTTGTTCCAGTTCGATATCATAGTTATAAAAATTTTCACCATCAGTTATGAGCAGCTGTTTGCTGGGCTGTTGGATTTCCCAGCGGAACTGTGCTGGCCTTTGCAAATAAACTTGGCCTTTAATTGCTGGGAGTGTTTGGCCATTCGGTTTACTGACTGATTCACTAAAACCCGCCTGTAAGGAATGAATATTATTAAGAATTGTATGGAGCTCAGCCACCGGAGGCACAGCCTGGGACATTGCCGGAAAAAGGATTAAGCTTAGAAGGTAAAACAAATTCTTTATTTTTTGGTTCATATTTGGTCCATTATAAAGGGAGGTTACTCTATAAAATTAATTGTATTTAATTAGCGACTGGCGGCGGAGCAAGCACTTCTCGCGCGCCACTTTTTTCCATAGGGCTCACTACACCTGCTCTTTCTAAGTCATCCACAATTCTTGCTGAGCGATTATACCCAATTTTAAAACGGCGTTGAATGCTAGAAATAGAAACTTTGCGCGTTTCAGTTACAAACTCAACAACTTGATCGTAAAGAGGGTCCGTTTCGCCTTCACCATCATCGCCGCCCTCACTGTCACCCGCCGAACCTCCGCTAATAATTTCATCAATATACTTTGGTTCACTTCTCTTTTTCCAATCTGCAACAACCTTATGGACTTCATTATCTGCCACAAAAGCTCCATGAACTCGAATGGGAACGCTGGTTCCTGGCGGTAGATACAACATATCACCGTGTCCTAGAAGCTGCTCTGCACCTTGTTGATCGAGAATCGTTCGAGAATCAATTTTGGAAGAAACTTGAAAAGAGATACGAGAAGGTATATTTGCCTTTATTAGACCCGTAATGACATCTACAGACGGCCGCTGAGTGGCAAGCACTAAATGGATTCCAGCTGCACGAGCTTTTTGGGCAATACGTGCAATCAACTCTTCAACTTTTTTGCCGACCACCATGATCATATCGGCAAATTCGTCAACTAAAACTAAAATGAAAGGCAAAGTCGCTAATGGCGGCGCTTCTAGCTCTTCAGGCCCTGGCTCCCATAATGGATCTAAAATAGGGGCACCTTTTTTCTCCGCTTCCCGAATTTTATGGTTAAAACCCGTAATATTACGCACTCCCAAAGAAGCCATTAAACGATACCGACGCTCCATTTCAGCAACGCACCACCGTAACGAATTGGCTGCTTCTTTCATATCAGTGACGACTGGCGTCAGCAAATGAGGAATACCATCATAAACAGCTAACTCCAACATTTTTGGATCAATCAGTATCATCCGCAGTTCGCTGGGAGAGGCTTTATAGAGAAAACTTAAAAGCATAGCGTTTAAGCCTACGGATTTACCAGAACCCGTTGTTCCTGCAACCAATAAATGAGGCATTTTAGCAATATCTACTACTATAGGATGTCCTGCTATATCTTTGCCGAGCCCCATACTCAATGGAGAGCGTGCTTGTTCATATTGCTTGGATGATAAAACTTCGGTTAAACGCACTATTTCCCGTGATTCATTCGGTAACTCGATACCAATAACGGATTTGCCGGGGATAACCTCCACCACGCGCACGCTAATAACAGAAAGAGAGCGGGCAATATCTTTAGCCAGGCCAGAAATTTTACTAACTTTTATTCCTGGAGCTAGTTGTAATTCAAAACGCGTCACTACTGGACCAGGGTAAACCGCTTCCACATGGGCTTGAACCCCAAATTCAGCTAAACGGTTTTCTACTTCTCTTGAAAGAAATTCTAATTTTTTTTCACTAAAGTCATTTTTATTCGAATCCTCAGCCGCGTCGAGCAAAGCTAAAGAGGGCAAAGAACCATCGCTTGAAATATCAAAAAGATTAGTTTGTTTTTCCTGGATCGCCCGCTTACTCAATTCTATTTTTTCAATTTTAGGTGTGATAACAGGCACTTTTCTAAGGGCTAACTTTTCTTTATCCGGGCTCGCTGCGATGAGAGGTTTTTTGATTAATGGGCGTTCCGCCTGTCCAAAATAACGGCTTTCATCTCGCTTTAAGCTTTTCATAAATTTTAATAGCTGTGGCAATCGCTCTTGTTTTAAATAAACAAACATTTTTTGGCTAAGCACACCCATTTGCCATGTCCAGCGTCCCACGGTTTCTAAGAAAGCAACCCATGAAAATCCTGTCAATAAAGTGACAGAAGCTAAAAATAACATAGCTAACAAAATGGTGGCGCCAATCGCATTAAAAGACTTTTCTAAGCCGGTACTGACCATATGCCCTAATATGCCTCCGGCGCTAAAGGGAAGCCAACTTGCCGTAGCTGGCAACTCAAGGCTTGCTAACCCGGCGCCAGCTAAAAGTACCAATATAAAGCCCACGCCTCGTAATGCAAACAAACGTAAATCGGCCCCGAGACGTGTTAACTGTTCACGAAAAATAACAATGGAGAGATAAATCAGCATCACTGGAAATAAATAAGCTAGATAGCCAAACCCATATAGGAAGACATCTGCAAACCAAGCACCTACATAGCCCCCCGCATTAGAAATAGTGCGTGAAGCTGTAGTGCGTGACCAGGCAGGATCAGCCTGATTATAAGTAAGTAAGGCTAATATAAGAAAGGCCGCTAAGCCAAATAGCAATAATAATAAACCTTCACGTAAGCGGTGACTTATATGAGTAGAAAATGATTCATTTTTTTTATTATTTTTTGTAGTCGCTTTAATTCTTGCTGCTGCTTGTTTCATTGTTTTCTGTTCGTGGTATACTTTAGGATTTAAAGATGTAAAATCAATTAAATAGGGCCTCTATGGCGCCTACCTGCTAACTATAGCGTTTTTACAATGAAATTAATAGCTCAATTACCATCAATTCAATAGGTAATGAGCTAAAAGAATTTTAATTCATTTAATAGAGAGTATTTTTAATGCAGCATCATCGACTTATAATTTTAGGTTCAGGACCTGCCGGCTATACTGCCGCCGTCTATGCGGCGCGCGCCAATCTAAGCCCAGTAGTTATTAGTGGCTTACAAGAAGGCGGACAACTGATGACGACCACCGACGTGGACAATTGGCCAGGGGATGTTGAAGGATTACAAGGGCCCGCTCTAATGGAACGGATGAAGCGTCATGCAGAGCGCTTTAATACCGTAGTAGTTAATGACTATATAAATCAAGTAGACTTTTCCGAGCGCCCTTTTAAGCTACAAGGCGATAATGCCAACTACAGTTGCGATGCTCTCATCATTGCTACGGGAGCCACTGCAAAATACTTAGGGTTGCCTTCTGAAGAACAATTTATGGGGAAAGGCGTATCTGCCTGCGCAACCTGCGATGGTTTCTTTTATCGCGGCAAAGAAGTTGCGGTGATAGGCGGAGGTAATACTGCGGTCGAAGAAGCTCTTTATCTCTCTAATATTGCCTCTCATGTCACCCTAGTCCACCGCCGAAACAGCTTGCGCAGTGAAAAAATATTAGCTGATCGTTTACTCGAAAAGACAAAAAGCGGCAATATTTCTATTGAGTGGAATCAAGTGGTTGATGAAATTGTCGGCGATGACTTGGGAGTAACAGGGGTTCGTCTCCAAGCTGTTCACTCCAGTGCTACTAAGATCCTAAATGCTCATGGGGTGTTTATTGCTATTGGCCATAAGCCAAATACCGATATCTTCTCAGGACAATTAGCCATGCGCGACGGTTATATTATTATTCAAAGCGGCCTTGAGGGAAATGCCACCGCAACCAGTGTTCCCGGAGTTTTTGCTGCGGGGGATGTAGCCGATCATATCTACCGCCAAGCAATTACCTCTGCGGGCACGGGCTGTATGGCTGCTTTGGATGCTGAGCGCTATCTCGATAATATCAGCAAGTAAGAAAGTGCAAAGCAGCTTAATTTTTAACATCCGCTATAACTATAGTATAAGATCGAATCCCCTTAAGGTCCCTTAGGTCTTATACTAAGAACTGAAAAAAGCAAATGAGTGCAAACAAACGAATATAGGCTAGATATGAATGTTAAGCTGAGAGACGGTTTAAGACTAATTTTAATACCTCCCAGCCTAAAATAGAAACCCCACTCCTCCTAAACGAGTAGAAGACTAAAAAATTGCTAGAACAGGCTTGATATAACTGAGTGTAAGCTATTGTTTATATATTATGCTCATTTAAATTTAATGCGTACCAATCTTGCTAATTAGGTAAAATTCAGGCATGATTAATGCCATTTAAATCGAACTGAGGTAAAGAATGGCAAGAGAAGACGATATTGAAATGGAAGGCACTATCAAAGAAACACTACCTAACACGATGTTTCGGGTAGAGCTTGATAATGGGCATCTGTTAACCGCCCATATTTCTGGTCGCATTCGTAAAAATTATATCCGAATATTAACCGGGGATCGGGTTATTGTTCAATTAACCCCCTACGATTTAACAAAAGGCCGTATCATTCGCCGTATATAGCATCGTTTCAACCTAATTTTGTTCTAGGGACTTGAATACTATTTAATTGTGTTTCTAAATCTTTACTGCTTAGCTTCTGCTGGGTTCGTGCCGCAGTAGTCAAAAAACTTTGGCTGTTTTTAGACGACTTATAATTGTTAGATTTTATTGCTTCTGCGGGTTTCCTTTTAACAGGTTGTTTTTTTATACCGTTAGAGGACTTAGATTTAAGCAACTGTTGGGTTATCGTTTCATTGTTTTGGTTTTTACCTCGCTTTGCTGTCTGGTTCGTAACTTTTGTTCGCTGGGGTAATTCTTCTTGAACCTTTGAAAAACTTTGTTTCATCCACTTTCCAAGAGCCGTTGCTAAATTTCTTATCTCTTTATCAGCTTGTTTAAAAACGCTGGACGCTGCCTTTTGCCCATTTTTGACTGTTTCCCGTAGAACTACTTTGCTCATCGTTAGTGAAGAAGAGGCAGCTTTCTGCACTCCCCATTTTGTTGCGCGCAAGGTAGCTGCAGCGATTTGTTCCATCCCCTTTATGACTAATTTAGAAGCATAACTGCTAGCTTGTGCAGATTGCTTAGTGCTCCATTGAGCAAGTTGGGTGAATAAGCTAACTTGAGATCCGCTCTGCTGTATTTTATTAGAGGCAGAAGGCTTATCTTGATAAGCCATGTGTGAATGCTGATTATTGTTATTCGTTGTTCTTTTGGCCATAATTTTCTCACTCTCTTTGTTTCAGGGGGGTTAATCGATTTAGTTAATTCGTCAAGCTATATACCCTATTTACGGAGCTTTAGCGCATATTTGGACGCTGATTTATTTTGACAGCACTTTCCTGTTGTTTCTCTGTCTGCAAGCCGCGCAGCTTTTCAGCTATTTCTCTTGCAGCAGTTAGCGCTTCTTTTCGCACTATTGGATCAGTGGCATTTTTTCCCTGCCCAATAACACGTTTACCTTGGGCTTTTAAATCTTTAATAACGTCTTCTTTAGGCTGAGGTAATTTTGTTATTTTGCTTGCAGCAGTTAATAATGGAGTAACAGAAGTTTTAGCGTTAGAGCTTTCCAAGGATAAAAAAGTGCATGCTTTGGCAACGGTTTCATCAATTTTTTTTATGCGGTTAAATATTTGATTATATACTCTCTCCAGTTTATGGATATTAATTTTCTTATCTGATTTCTTAGCCGCATCAGCAGCATCATAGAGATGGTTTGCCGCTTTTCTTAAATTTTCACTCTCGAAACTCATCAGGTTAGCCAAAGTTTGAATACTTTTGTTCAACGGATTTTTTAGAGCAGAAAAACTCTTAGCTTCTTTTTCTGCTAGTTTCATATACTTAAGACAATTAGTTGCATTTTTTTTGTCATTGTTTCTTAAGAAATTTTTAGCTTGCATAACGTACTGCTCGGCTTTTTTTTCGGATTTTTTGATGCAATCATTTAGTTTCTTTACTTCCTCAATTGCTTCATTTAGTGCTTTTATTTGTTGATCCACTTTCTCTTCAGTGACAAAATTTAAAACCTTTTTTGTCTTTTCAGGCAGACTGTGGAGGGATAAATAGCTATTTATTTCTTGTATTATATTTTTTTTAAAAAACATTATTTTTCCTTTATCCTTTATTAAGGACTACTATAACAAATAATAGTTAAGGGAAAATTAACTAGTAATTGACATTTTATTATTAGATAATAATCTTTTATTTATGCCCTTGCCTGCGGGAAAAAAGTATTAAACAACATCAAATCATATGGATTTCTGATATAACGCGCGATATAATTTATTTATTATAGATTTTATCTCGATTAACTAAATAAAATTTTTTATGGATGCCCCTCTCGAATATATTCAAAACCTAAGCTTCAAAGCCCAAGTCATTAGAACTCAGCGTTCTAAGTCTATTGTAATAAAAATAATAGACGGTGGAGTCTACATCCATGTGCCTTTGGACACTGCCCGCTCTGAAATTGAGTATCTATTAGACAAAAGAACTAGCTGGATTGAAAAAAACTTGCGCTTTCATCAGTTAAAGCCGAAATTGGTCCAAAAAAAGTTTATAAATGGGGAGTATTTTTCCTGCTTAGGCAGAGAATATTTGTTAAAAGTGAGTTCAGGTAATTATCAGCCATTTACCCTTGTTGATAAAAACTTAGTGGCGACGTTACCGGGCGGTGACAGTAATCCTCATATTGTACGTCGTGCAATTGTTCAGTGGTATAAGCACAACGCCCTAGAAATCTTACAGCAAAGAACCCTCTTTTATGCAAAAAGATTAGAGGTCAGACCTTATTCTATTGGCATTAAAAACTACAAAGCCCGCTGGGGCTGTTGTAGTGCGCAGGGGGAAATAATTTTTAATTGGAAAATTATTATAGCACCTGAATTTGTCTGCGATTACATAGTGGTGCATGAACTATGCCATCTTAAGCATTTTAACCACTCTCCGCGCTTCTGGAATTTAGTGGCAAAAATACTACCCGAATATAAAACGAGCATAGCATGGCTAAAGTTCAATGCTAATCTTTTAAATATTTCTCCCCCTCTTCTCCTACCTTAGATCAAATATCTATTACTTATGGCTTTACTTTTAAAATAGCTGCTGTTAGGTGGCTTACTTATTTAGCGCATTCTCCCTTTTGTTTAGTCGTGGCTTTGGCTTTAAAGCTAAACTTTAGCTTATTGTTAACCACAGTACATTTGACTGAGCCACCCCGGCTTAAATAACCAAAGAGCAACTCTTCGGCTAAAGGCTTTTTAATTTTTTCTTGGACCAGACGGGCCATAGGCCGGGCACCCATCCACCGATCATAGCCATGATCGGCTAACCAAATCAGCGCCTTCTTATCTACGTCCAAAACCACTCCTTTTTGCTCAAGCAGGACTTCAAGTTCCATAATGAATTTATCCACCACATGAGAAATAGTTTTTTGATCAAGCGGGTTAAAAGGAATAATAGCATCCAGCCGGTTACGGAATTCTGGGGAAAATAAACGCTTAATGCTCTCCATGCTATCCGCTGTATTGTCTTGCGCAGTAAAACCCACAGAATTTTTAGTAAATACTTCCGCTCCGGCATTGGTGGTCATAATGATAATAACTTGGGTAAAGTTTGCTTTACGGCCATTATTATCGGTTAAAGTACCATGATCCATTACTTGGAGCAGTAAATTAAAGATTTCAGGATGAGCCTTTTCAATTTCATCCAGTAATAATACAGCATGAGGATTTTTACTCACCGCCTCGGTCAACAATCCACCTTGATCGTATCCTACATACCCAGGAGGAGCTCCAATTAAACGGGATACCGCATGACGTTCCATATACTCAGACATATCAAAACGGATCAGCTGAATACCAAGAGTATGGGCAAGCTGCCGAGCAACTTCTGTTTTGCCAACGCCTGTAGGTCCAGAAAATAAAAAAGACCCAATTGGCTTTTCTTCATTCCCCAATCCGGAGCGGGAAAGTTTAATAGCACTACCTAAAGCTTCTATTGCAGGATCTTGACCAAAAACCATGACTTTCAGATCCCGTACTAAATTTTTCAAACGATCTTTTTCAGAAGCTGATACGCTCTGAACAGGAACTCGCGCTATTTTTGCTACAATTTGCTCTATCTCTTTAACACCGATATGCTTACGGCTTTTAGTAGCTTGCTTTAAATTTTGAAAGGCTCCTGCTTCATCAACTACATCAATCGCCTTATCAGGCAAAAAGCGATCATTAATATAACGTTCTGCTAACACAGCAGCGGCCTGCAATGCTGAGACAGAATATTTAACCTGATGATGCTCTTCAAAATGGGTTTTTAATCCCTTAAGAATTTCTATTGTTTCGGTAAGGGATGGTTCAGGAACCTCGACTTTTTGAAATCGTCTCGCCAGCGCATGATCTTTTTCGAATATACTGCGGTATTCAGCAAAGGTCGTTGCCCCCATACAACGCAATTCTCCATTGGCAAGCATTGGTTTGATTAAATTTGAAGCATCCATCACTCCCCCAGATACAGCTCCAGCCCCAATGATAGTATGAATTTCATCAATAAACAAAATAACACTTGGTTGTTGTTTCAAATAATTCAAAATGGTTTTTAGACGTTTTTCAAAATCACCGCGGTACTTAGTCCCAGCTAGTAAAGCGCCCATGTCTAATGAATAAACTGTGCAATGCGCAATGACCGCCGGCACTTGTTTTTCCACAATCATTTTAGCTAAACCTTCTGCTATAGCTGTTTTGCCGACTCCCGCTTCCCCTACTAGGAGAGGATTATTTTTTCGTCGTCGGCTTAAAACTTGGATAGTCCTATTTATTTCTTCTGTTCGGCCTATCAATGGATCAATACACCCTAACCTAGCCATCTGATTTAAATCAGTAGCATAAGCTTTGAGAGGATTGGACTCCTCAAGCATTTGGGTATCTTCCTCTGCTAACTGGCTAAACGGCATCTCAAATTTATTGCTTGCAAATTCTTCCTTAATATCTGCATGACCACCAGAGAGGAATCTTGCAATATCGAGGCGAGTGAGATTTTCACGGCGTAAATAATAAACGGCCTGGCTTTCTTGCTCACTAAAAATTGCAGCTAGGACATTGGCGCCTGTTACCTCAGTTTCTCCTGCGGACTGTGCATGAAAAACGGCACGCTGCAAGACGCGCTGGAACCCAATTGTGGGTTGCGTTTCTCGCTCGATTTGTCCTAATGAAATAATAGGAGTCGTCTCGGAAATAAACATCTTCAGATCAGTGCGTAAATTATCTATATTCACGTTACAGCATCTTAGCGCACTTGCTGCTGAAGGGTTATCCAACAAAGCTAATAACAAATGTTCCACCGTCATAAATTCGTGACGCTGTTCTCGCGCTTCTTTGAAAGCAAGATTCAAAGTAAATTCCAGTTCTTTATTTAGCATAGTCTAGCTCTCCCTTTGATGGACTGCTATACCCCTGTGAGGGTTTAGTCAACCGCTTCAGCCACGCATATTAACGGATAGCCATGGCCTCTTGAGTAGTCATTAACAAGCATGACTTTAGTTTCTGCAACATCCTTGGTGTATATTCCGCAAGTTCCCCGCCCTTGGTTGTGTACTTCAAACATGATATTGGTAGCCTGTTCTCGGTTTTTGTTAAACCATTTTTCCAGTATTTCGACCACAAAATCCATGGGAGTTAAATCATCATTTAATAAAATTACTTTATACATTCGCGGCTGTTTTAATTTAGGAGCAGTTGCCTGCATCCCTATTGTTTCTGTTTCTTCCATAAAGTTATTTCCCATACTATTAATGTAGCTCATTTTCTCAGTTTTGCCTGGTTTTGGTTGATTTAATTATGATATTATCTCTCAAATAGTAATCAATCAGCAAATTATGGAGAATAATAAGCAATGGCATATCAAAAAATTACCCTGCCTACCCAAGGCCAAAAAATTACTCTTAACTCAAATGGCTCTTTAAATGTACCTTCTCATCCTATTATTCCTTTTATTGAGGGCGATGGCATTGGAGTTGATATTACGCCGGTCATGAAAAAGGTAATTGATGCTGCAGTAACAAAAGCTTATAACGGTGCTCGCCAAATAGAATGGTTGGAGATTTATGCGGGAGAAAAAGCCACTCAGGTTTATGACAAAAATACTTGGTTGCCGGAGGAAACTTTAGCTGCGGTAAAAGAATATATTGTAGCCATTAAAGGCCCTTTAACTACGCCGGTAGGTGGTGGAATTCGTTCGCTTAACGTTGCTCTTCGCCAGCAGCTCGACCTGTATGTTTGTCTTCGCCCAGTACGCTACTTTCAAGGAACCCCTAGCCCCTTAAAAGAACCTGAGAAAACCAATATGATTATTTTTCGGGAAAATTCAGAAGATATTTATGCAGGGATTGAATGGCAAGCAGGATCTAAAGAGGCGGAAAAAGTTATCGACTTTTTACAAAAAGAAATGACT
>Ga0182739_1004146_pt1 | contig 12169 bp, 6 predicted proteins | sample eDN5th30CBELigBY_FD_128873 | JGI IMG/M metagenome (GOLD analysis project Ga0182739, IMG submission 128873) | Enriched backyard soil microbial communities from Emeryville, California, USA - eDNA 5th pass 30_C BE-Lig BY (version 2) (version 2) | ecosystem: Environmental > Terrestrial > Soil >... | reverse complement strand
GAGCCTGAAAATGCTAGTGTCGAGGGTGATCAATAACGACCTCACAGGTAATTCCACGACGTTTGACCACGTGAACACGACGAAAAACAACCTGAATGGCACGGCTCGACGTAGAACCAATGCGAATACGGAAGATTTGCTGGAGCTGACGGCTAATTACAACAAGTCGTTCGGCGACCATCGCGTCACCTTGCTGGGTGGCTATAGCTATCAGTACAATGTCGGCGAACGTTTTGAAGCCTATAACTTTGATTTCCCAACGGACGAATACACGTACAACCGACTGGAGAGCGGCACGGCCCTGCAACGGGGGTTGGGTACCATGGAAAGTTCAAAGGACATGTGGAAGCTGGCTGGTTTCTTTGGCCGGGTGAACTATTCGTGGAAAGAGCGCTATATGGTGACCGCCAGCGTACGGCGCGAAGGCTCATCGGCGTTTGGGGAAAATTACCAATGGGGTACGTTTCCAGGTGTCTCCGTAGCATGGAATATCGCGAACGAAGATTTTATGGAGTCCCTAGACTGGGCATCTGAACTCAAATTGCGTGGCGGCTTCGGGGTAACCGGTACCATCGCGAACAGTCCGTATCAATCGCAGACGAGCTATAATTTTAATACGTCGCAAGGGGCCTTTATCAATGGACAATGGGTGCCGGGCTTTGTGCCGGCACGGAACTTCAACCCCGATCTGCGTTGGGAAAAGAAAGAAGAATGGAACGTAGGATTAGATTTTGGCATATTGAAAAACCGGGTCACGGGTTCACTCGATTATTACGTGCGTAACGTAAAGGACCTGTTGTATAATTTCGAGGTTCCGACCCCACCGTATCTTAATTCAACCATGATGCTCAACGCCGGTGAAATGCAGAATTCAGGGTTTGAGGCTTTAGTAAGTGTTCGGGCAATTGACACTAAGACAGTAAAGTGGAATACCAATGTGGCCTTCTCGACCAACAAGAATAAACTGGTGAACCTGTCTAATGAGCTGTTTGATGTGACCCGTGCGTTCTTCGATGCCGGGCATACTGGTGAGCCCATTCAGATCAGTACCCACCGCGTAACCGTGGGTGGTCCCATTGGGCAGTTCTTTGTGTACAAAAGCGTTGGCCTGGATGAGAATGGCGGCTGGCTGGTGGAAAGTAAAGACGGTGAAATTATCTCCATGGAAGACGCGAAACCGGAAGACCGCCAGTTTTATGGAAACGGTATTCCGAAATTCAACGTCGGGTGGAATAACTCGGTAGAGATCCAGAATTTTGATTTAGCGGTAAATTTCCGCGGCGCATTCGGCCATCAGGTGCTGAACATGCAGAGCCTGTATTATGACAACCCGGTAAATCGGTCGTATAACGTATTGAAAACCGCGTTTGACCCGATTGACGGTAAAGAACTGAAGAATTCATTGGTATACGTATCCCATTACATTGAAGATGCAGATTACCTGAAAATTGATAACGTAACCTTAGGCTATACCTTTAAACCCAATGCCATCAAAGGGATAAGTAACCTGCGGGTATATGCTTCAGGGTTGAACTTATTCACGTTCACAGGTTATAACGGGATTGACCCCGAAGCGATAAATTTCGGTAGGATTGGAAACGAGAACTTCACGTTCGCTCCGGGAATTGACCACCGGGATAAATATCCTTCAACCCGGATGTATACATTGGGATTGAACGTTACTTTTTAAGATTGATTTATAATACGCATTAAAATGAAAGCGAAAACGAAAATATTAGCATATAGCTCCCTGTTAGCGATTACGTTGGGAACTGGAGTGAGTTCGTGTACAAACCTGGATGAAGTGGTATATTCGGAAGTATTGGCGAGTTCATTTAAACCGACCGAGCGCGACTTGCCCTATATCCTGGCGCCGATTTATGCGCCCTTCCGTACATCGATGCTGGGTTGGCACGGTTATTTTGACCTCCAGGAAGAATCGGCCGACGTCATTGTAACGCCAGTACGACCGAATGGCTGGGATGACGGCGGTACGTACCGCCGGATGCACCAGCATAACTGGACATCGGTGCAATCTCAACCCAACAATGCTTGGAATATGGCGTTTTTAAGTGTCTCCAGGTGTAATATGATTATCATGCAGATTGAAGATGGCACCCTTACCCTGCCCGATGATGTGGCTGCCGCAGCATTGGTAGAGTTACGTGCCGTGCGGGCCCTGGCCTATTACTTCCTGTTGGATAACCATGGCAACGTGCCCATCGTAACCGACTACCGGGATGCCTCATTGCCTAAGCAAAACACCCGGCAGGAAGTGTATGATTTCGTATTGTCGGAACTGGCAGCGGTATTGCCGAATCTGACCGAGGAAGTTTCGACGAATACCTACGGTCGGATGACCAAGTGGGGAGCAAAAGCGCTGCTGGCAAAAATTTACCTGAATGCCGAGGTGTATACCGGCACGCCGCAATGGGATAAGGTGATTGCAGAGGCTGATGACATCATCGCCGGCGGGCAGTTCTCCCTGGATGCGAACTATGCTGATGTATTTACGTACACCAACCAGAACTCCAGCGAGATTATTTTTGCCGTTCCTTACGATGAAATCTACGGAACCGGAGCTTCCATCCACATGAAGACGTTGGACCCCCTGAGCCGCCTGGTGTACGGGATGTCTGCTGGACCTTGGGGCGGGAACTGCGCGGTGCCGCAATTTATCGATACCTATGATCCGGACGATACCCGACTGAAGGATACGTGGATCATGGGCCCGCAATACAACGCCTCAACGGGTGAAGAGGTCATCAATTACGTGAAGGCAGTGTCTGAAATTGCGAGAGACGGTGGCGTGCCGAGCAACGCGGGCTACCGGGTGGGCAAGTACAAAATCAAGCAAGGGGCAACTGCAAGCCTGGATAACGATTTTCCGCTGTTCCGGTATGGCGATGTGTTGATGATGAAGGCCGAAGCGCTATTGCGCAAAGGCGATGCCGATGGTGCGGCAGTCCTGGTTAGCGAAGTTAGGGCGCGGGCTTTCAAGGATAATCCGGAAAAAGCGGTCGTTACGGGTGCCGATTTATTGAAGGGAAGCGTTTATCAGTATGGATGGCAAAACCCCGATGGAACTATTGACCAAGTAAATGGCGGTGCGGATATCAAATTCGGAGCTTTCCTTGATGAGCTAGGGTGGGAATTTGCCGCAGAAGCCCGCCGTAGGCAGGATCTGATCCGTTTCGGGGTATTCCAGACCAAAAGTTGGTTTAACCACCGGCCGCATGCGCAGGCCCAGACCCGTACACTGTTCCCAATACCGGACGGAGAACTATCGAAGAACCCGAACCTCGAACCGAACCCGGGCTATTAACCCGTTTTGTTAGTTAATTTTGTTTAAATAGTCATACGGCCCCGGCCGTATGACTATTTTTGTTTTGACGATGTCGTGAATGCCCTCTCGCGATAATGGTACCGGTCAGCGGCTAATTTTTAACGTTGATCGGTGAATTTATGGGTTGTTTGTGCGCACGGGTTGACATACCTTAGCCGGGACACTCCGCTTGACGGAAACCAATTAATCCGCTTGACGGAAACCAATTAATCGGTGGTCATCGGGCCGCCGATGTATGCCGCGTATATATATTCAACATAAATTATGAATGAAAAGATCGATTACAACATGAACAACCCGTCAAGACGCAAGTTTTTGAGCACCATGGGAGCCATGCTGGCGGCTGCGGCAACTGCAAAAGCCGAACACGGTACATCACTGATAGTAGGAGGTTCACATGCGCAAAAGTCTAGGGTGCCAATGGTATTGTCATATCCCGCGAATATGAGGAAATGAAAGTACCGAATCTGGAGGCCATCGGCAGGGCCGTGCGGGAGTGGGATCAATCAGGAACAACATAATGATAAAACATAGTAATGGGTTTAAGTAACTTTCTTTGGTCGGCAGCTATCGTGCTGACCGTATCGCAGGCCGTTGTCGCCCAGGAACGGCAGAACGATAGGGTAACATTAAAAAACGAGCAGATGGAGGCCGTTATCGGCAGGAATGGAATCACTTCCATTAAAAACCCCCACGATCCTTACGGTGCAGAAGTGGTAGGGGGAAATGCTTGGGGCCGGGCTAACCTGACGTACCGTATCTGGGATGGAAGCTGGCTGGCTATCCACCGGGGAAGCAGTACAAATTTCACGGTGCTCTCAGATGCTGCGGTTCGTATTACCGACTACGAAAAAGGCATGCCCCAGCAGATGGAACAGACCTTTACATTGGTGGAAGACGGGTTGGATCTGAGCATCCGCGTGAAATCCATGATGCAGTTTCCTTTTGAAATCGGGGATCTGTCGCTTGACCTGCGCGCCCACGGACCGAGAAGTGAGCAAACGAAAGAAGGGATTTTCCAGAAAAGCTTCGTGAAACACCAATACATTTCGGGCCACGGGTCATTTATCTTTTATGCGAAACCGTCGGGGGACGGACCTTTCCTGATGGTTTTACCCAAGGAAGGAACCAGCCTTGAATATTTCGATAGCCAGGGAGGTGGCGAACGCGTGTATATCCATTCGAAGTTGCCGGGAAGCCTGCAGACCCAGGGTACCTGGCGACAGGAGCATACCAGCGTATTGCTCAATCCCGTGGGTGAACCAGATAACGAAGTGGAGTACGGTTTTAAGCTGCGGTGGGCAACCGATTACGACGAAATGCGCGAACTGCTGTACCGGGAAGGGTTATTCGATATCCGGGTAGTACCCGGCATGACGATGCCCACGAATCTGAAAGCACAGTTTTCGGTTCGTACTAAAAATCATATTGACTCCATCTCCGCCGAGTTTCCGGCATATACCAACTTACGGTTTGTGAAAGAAGCGACTCCCGATAATTTTGTGTATGAAGTGCAATTCGATAAATTGGGTGAGAACATGCTGACAATCCACTACGGAGGGGGGTATAAAACTTACCTGGAGTTTTTTGCGACGGAATCCCTGGAAACACTGATCAAAAAACGGAGCTCATTTATCGTCAACCACCAGCAGCACCGGGATACCAGTAAATGGTACAACGGATTGTACTCCATCTACGATATGAAAAACGGCATATTGCGGAGCCCGGACGATACCGATGGCTTTGAAGGGTGGTGGACTTACGTGGTGGCGTCTGATGACCCTGTGCTGGGCAAAGCACCGTATGTAGCGGCAAAGAATGTCTACTATCCGGAAGACTCGGAAATTGCTTCCGTGGAGTACCATATCGAGCACTTCGTATGGGGCGGGTTGCAACGTACCGACCAGGAGGCGCCTTATCCATACGGCATTCATGGCGTTCCCAACTGGAAAGTTTCACGGGACATCAACGCGCGGACGGCATTCCGCGCCCGGCAGCTGGATAGGATGCAGGTGTGGCGGACGTATGATTATCCACATGTGTTTATGCTCTATTACCACATGTATGAGATTGCCAGCAAATACCCTGATAAGGTCCATTACCTGGATGCCGATGGCTACCTGGAGCGGACATTCCAGACAGCCAAAGCTTATTTCCTGTACCCATATGAGATTTGGGGCGACTATTACAAAATATATGAAGTGGCATGCTATAACGAACTGCTGATTCCTGATATCATCGCCGCGCTCGAACAGCATGGTAGGCATGAAGATGCCGAATGGCTCCGCAACGAGTACGAAAAGAAAGTGAAATATTTTATATATGATGATAAATATCCGTATAGTTCGGAGTACTCGTTCGATCGTACAGCTTTCGAATCGACGTATGCCTTTGCGAAATACGGGATGATAAACGAAATGAAACCCGACTCGAACCTGTGGTTTGACAAGAACCGGGAAATCTGGTACTCTCATCCTAATGTGAATAAAAAGGCATCACGTGACTTTATGGAGCGCCAGCATTATGCCGGTCTTTCCATCCGCGGTTGGCTTGAAACGAATTATTACAAGCTGGGAGCCGATAACGGCATGAGCTATATGGCCAAGATGGGAGGATGGTCCATTTTGGATTACGGGATTAATTTTGCGGATAAGCCACATGACTGGCTACAGTTGGGTTATGCTTCTTACCTGAGCTCGTGGGCATTGATGAATACGGGTACGCCAGCGTCAAATTACGGATTCTGGGCGCCAGGGGAGAAAAACGACGGTGCGATGGGATGGGCATTCATCGATGAGAAGCGGGGGCGTTCGTGGTTGGGTAGGGAAATGGACCGAGGGCCGTGGTATTATGACGGAGAAGCTGATCTCGGACTGGGAGCTGGGATCCGTATGGCAGCAACCGTGGTGTCTGATGACCCGGTATTTGGATGGACAGCCTATGGGGGCGAGCTAAGAGAAGAAGGGCAGCAGCTGTACGTGACTCCCAAGGATGGGCTAAGAGTGCGGTTTGCACAGGTGACGGCAGATAAGCGCGTAGTCTATGAATTGGATCGCGATGGCTTTTTGAAGGACGCTGAAATCGTTGCGGAAAAAAATAATCGGGCGGTCGCATTTACCGTGGAAAACCGGTCGGGTGATGCCCACACAACCAAGCTAACGATTTCTTCCATTTTCAATGCCATTGACGTTGCACGGGTAACCATCGACGGTAAGCCACTGCAGGTAGTGAAGAATACCGGTCATTCCGTTGAACTGGAGTTGCCGTTGCAGCACGCGTCGCACCGCGTTGAAGTCAGCATTACGTATAAGCAATGAGCCTGGGTCATTCGGCTGTCATCATCGTGCCGGATAGCAGTTATTCTTGCAGATCTTGCGGATTATTCTATAGAATAGTGGTAGTTTTGGCTGTTCTGAAAGTATAATAGCAAGATGATTTACGTGTACAAACATTGCAACCAAACGCTTCGTGGTTTTTTAGTCCTGGTATCCATTGCAGTTTCGTCCGTTGCGATGGCGCAGTATTCAATTGGCGGCAATGTGCTCACGATTGAAAACAACGGAATACCAAAAGCCAGTGTGCAGCTGCTCAATTCCAATAGCGCAACTTCAACGGATGATCGGGGGCATTTCATGCTCGGCGAGGTACCTGCCGGTACACTCACCATCCGCGTAAGTGCACTTGGATATGCAACGGAAAACCATACCGTGTTTGTAGATGGCAATGTAAACCTCGACTTTCAATTGACGGCTATTGAAAACCGCTTGGACGAGGCGGTGGTTACCGCCCAAAAAATGGAAAGCGATCCCCATGATATTCCAGCGAGTTTATCGGTAGTTAGTGCCAAACAGGTAGAGCAGCAGTACATCTGGAATGTGATGGACATCACTGCACTGGTGCCTAACCTCAATATGGCTAATCCCGGTGATGGGCGGAATGTTGCATCCCTCCGGGGCATTACAACGACCTCGTACAACCAGGCGGTAGCCACTTATGTAGACGGGGTAAACCAATTCGGATTGGACACCTATATCCCCTACTTACAGGATGTGGAACGGATAGAAGTGCTCCGCGGTCCACAGGGCACATTGTATGGCCGGAATGCGATGGCTGGGGTAATTAATATCATTACCAGGCAACCGACGAATCAAACCAGCGGATTGGCCGAGATTAATGTGGGCAATTATGGGCAGCAGCGTTACCTGCTTGGCATACGTACACCGATTGTCAAAGACAAGCTGTTTTTGGGTGCATCGGGCATGTATAATGGAATGAACGGGTTTTTTACCAATGATTTCGACAATTCGCATTACGACAGGCAACATACGGTTTTTGGTAATTATTACCTGAAATACCTGTTGAATAATCAGTGGGCTATGACGTTGAATTTTAAACATGTCGCTAATCGCAATGACGGTGCATTCGCATTGATCATGGGCCTCGACGATGCGTTTGAAACGCCTTTCCATTTAGCGCAGAACGCGAAAACGGAAATGGTGGACAACTCGCGGAATGTGTCGCTCTCCGTCAACCATTTTGGGAATGTAATCAATTTCAGCTCACAGACCGCTTACCAGTCGAACCATCGATATTACCGGGATCCCATTGATGGCGATTTTTCTCCATTGGATGCGATTTCTATTGTCAACGATTATGGTACGGATTGGAACAACGTAAACGTATGGACGCAGGAGTTTAAACTTTCGTCGGCGCCGGCTAAGGATGCCCCGATAAACTGGACCGTGGGTACGTTTCTCTTTCATCAGGATGCGCCCACCAGGCAGGGAACGCACTTTGGTGCGGATGCCGGAATGATGGGTGAAGGGACGCCGACCCATGCAACGAGCATTTTGACGAATTCGGCGGTCAACCAAGGAGCGGCAGTGTTCGGCCAACTGGGGTACGACTTCGGGAATGGCCTGGAACTGCAAGCCGGACTGCGCTACGATTACGAACATGCTGCATTGGATGCACGCGGCGAATTCCTGCCGGATGGGGGGGATGTGATAGTTACACAGCCGGATACGGCTGCCTCGGCAAATTTCCATGCGCTTTCACCAAGCTTCACAGCGAAGTATGCGTTTGATGAAGCCCGGCATGTGTATGCGAGCTATAGCCGCGGATTCCGAGCCGGCGGCATTTCGCAACTTTCATCTGATCCCGGCGAAGCTTCCCTGCAAGTGTTCAATCCCGAATATAGTAATAATTGGGAGGTGGGGTCCAAGAACATCTTATGGGGCCAGCGGTTGCAGCTCAACCTGGCAGCATTTTATTCGCGGGTAAATGATGCGCAGGTGCCTGCGCTGACGTTGCCCGACGCAATAACGGTGACTGAAAATACAGGCCGTATGGAAAGTATGGGGGTGGAACTGGAAGCAACCGCACGTGCTGCGAGGAACCTGACGTTGTGGGGAAATGCTGCATTTACCCATGCCCGTTACGTGGATTTGAACACTGCCGGGGAAACGGGTAACGTACAATTGAAGGGAAACCGACCGGTGTTTACACCGGAGTGGACTGGCTTTCTGGGTGCTCAGTATGTGCTGCCGGTCGGTAACGGCGACCACCAGCAACTTCAATTAGGGGTATATGCGAAGTTTGTCGGTCAGCAGTATTTTACGGTTGAAAACACCTTGGGACAGGAAGCCTATAGCTTATTGAATGCGAATATCGGTTATTCCTATCGCGGTTACGAGTTGATCGTATGGGGCCAGAACTTAGCCGACAAGCGGTACGCGGACTATGCATACGACTTTGGTTTTGCCGCCGTGCACCTGGGAAGACCCGCCACCTACGGGGTAACGCTACGGAAACGGTTTGGGTTATGATTAAAGTGTTAAAAACTTCTGCCTGTACTCCGTTGGCGTCATGCCAATAAACGTTTTAAACTGCTTGTTGAAATTAGACAGTGTGTTGAATCCCGACTCGTAGCAAATCTGCGCAATATTCTTGGCCTCTTCGGTAGATAAAAGCCGGCAAGCATTCCGGATACGCAGCTCGGTCAGGAAGTAGGAAAATGATTTGCTGGTCTTTGTTGTAAAGTAGCGACTGAACGATGTTGGCGTCATGTTCAGCAGCGCGGCTACCTCCTCCAGCGTGACTTTGTACCTGAAATGCTTTGCAGCATAATTATAAACGAGATTGATGCGGTTTGTTTCTACTTCTTTTAATCGATAGGATACCATATCGTCGTGAAGCAATCGGAATTCCTTGGTTTTAATGAGTAAATCGAGTATGCGGAATAAGAGGATGACACGTTCCATTCCGTGCAAATGGAGCAGTTCATGCATTAGCTTTGCGGTGCGCTGGGCAGTTTTCCCATAGATTTCCATGCCGCGCCTTACTTTTTCCAACAGCGTCTTTAACTGACCAAATTCCTCTTTCTCGATGAGCTGACCGAGTGACGCCCCGTTGAAGTAAATCACCAGGCCCCGACTGATTTGTTCGCTGTGGGTTTCGAAATAACACTCGTCGCTCCGCCATAAGTGGGGAGTATTAGGGCCGAGGAATGTCATATCGCCGCCGTCAAACGGTTTTACGGTATTGCCGATGAATTTAGTGCCCGTACCTTCAACCACTAGAAAGAGTTGATATTCCGAATGTGCATGCCATGTTGCGTCGAAATGCCGGTCATGGAGCTCGCGTATGGAGAATATGTTGGATTCGGGGATCCGCGTTTTCTGGATGGCAGTTTTTTTCGGAGCAACGGACATGATGGCCTTCTCATTGATTTAATAAATGCTCAAAAATACATAAACGAATGACGGTTGTGGTTTATTGTAAAGGAAATGTTATCAAATTATCCCGCATGAGTGTTACATCGACATTAATTAGATAAAATATAGTCAGTATTTGTTAATTAATAGGTGTGCGCCGAAAAGCTAAACTGCTACCTTAGCGGTTATATTTAATAACCAATACGATAAATTAGATATTAAGATTTAGTTACATAGTTTCTTTATGGCATTAGACGTTAAACTAGGTGTAAGTACCTGGCTGTGGACATCACCGTTCCGGACGGAGGAAGCGCCGGCATTGTTTGAGAAAATTGCGGGTATGGGCTACCGTGCGGTTGAAATTGCGGTGGAAGATCCCCAATTGATCGATACACAGGCGATAAAAAAGGTGTTGTCGGCGAATAAGCTGGAGGTGATCATCTGTGGTGCGTTTGGTCCTACAAGGGACCTGACAAGCGATGACGAAGAACTGCAAAAAACAGGGAAGGCTTATATTGACGAGTGCCTGGCTATCGCTGAAGCACTTGGTGCGCGGATTTTTGCGGGGCCAATGTACTCGGCAGTAGGGAAGGCCCGTATGGTGCCGGCTGAACAACGTGCTATTGAGTGGGAACGCGCGGTCACCAATTTGAGGGAGGTGTGTGAAAAGGCCGCTGCAAAAGGAGTAGCTATTGCTTTGGAGTCGCTCAATCGCTTTGAGTCTGACCTGGTGAATAACGTAGACGATTTACTGCGCCTCATTGGCGACATTAATCATCCGGCGGCAAAGATATGCCTCGATATGTTTCATATGAATATTGAAGAGCCAGACCCCGAGGGAGCTATCCGCAAGGCGGGTGATAAATTGGTTCACATGCAGGTATCGGAAAACTACAGGGGCACGCCAGGCTCGGGAAATGCCAGTTGGGATGCTTATTATCGCGGATTAACGGCTATCGGTTACAATGGTGTGGTATCTATAGAAAGTTTTACACCTCAGAATAAAGAACTGGCCGCGGCGGTGTGTATCTGGCGCGACCTTGCGGAGAGCCAGGATGCTTTTGCTGCCGACGGGTATGCCTTTTTGCGTGGCTGGACAGCTGGCAATTGACGAGCACGAATAAGATAAACAGGAATAGCAAAACATAAAATATACGAAAGGCAAACAAAAAACATGAGTAAAAAACCAATCAACGTGGCCATCGTTGGCCTGGGTTTCGGAGCAGAATTCATACCTATTTATCAGCAGCATCCGGATGCGAATATGTATGCCATCTGCCAGCGGAATGAAGAAAGCCTGAATAAAGTCGGCGATGCATTTGGTATTGAAAAGCGATACCGCGATTATGATGAATTGCTGAAAGACGATCAGGTAGATGCGGTGCATATCAATACACCCATACCCAACCATGCTGAGCAATCACTGAAAGCACTGAGGGCAGGTAAACACGTGGCGTGTACGGTGCCTATGGCTACTACGGTAGAGGAGTGCCGGCAACTGGTGGAAGCAACGGAAGAAACCGGATTGACCTATATGATGATGGAAACCGTGGTGTATGCGCGCGAGTTTCTGTTCATGAAAGAATTGTATGAAAAGGGAGAGTTGGGCAAAATCCAATTCCTCAAAGCGAGTCACCAACAAGATATGGACGGGTGGCCAAATTACTGGCCGGGACTGCCGCCTATGCATTACGCTACACATTGTGTGGGCCCGGTGTTGGGACTTACGCGCGGCGAAGCGGAGTATGTTTCTTGCTTCGGGTCGGGAACCATCAGAGAGGAATTGCATCAGCATTACGGATCGGCGTTTGCCGTCGAAACCGCCCATATTAAATTCAAAGACTCGGATTTGAGCGCCCATGTCTATCGCTCGCTATTTGATACGGCTCGCCAATACAGGGAAAGCTTCGAGGTGTATGGTTCAAAGAAAGCCGTGGAGTGGCCATTGATAGAGGGCGATCCGCTGGTGGTGCATACGGCCAAAAAAGAAGAGCATGAGATACCTGAACCGGTGAAATGCCCGGATTACGCGCACCTGCTGCCCGAGCCTATTCAGCATTTTACTACGGGTGGAGTATATGACGAAGGCGATAACCAACATCTTTCT
>Ga0182739_1004145_pt1 | contig 12172 bp, 7 predicted proteins | sample eDN5th30CBELigBY_FD_128873 | JGI IMG/M metagenome (GOLD analysis project Ga0182739, IMG submission 128873) | Enriched backyard soil microbial communities from Emeryville, California, USA - eDNA 5th pass 30_C BE-Lig BY (version 2) (version 2) | ecosystem: Environmental > Terrestrial > Soil >... | reverse complement strand
TGCGCCAGGCCCTTGCAGAAACCCCGGTCCCACACAAACTGGAGGTCGCACAACTGGGGGCGGACATGATTGGCACCCGTAGTGATTATGGTCCTTTCCGCGATCAGGAAATCCCTTTTCTGTTCTTCTCAACAGGCGAGCATCCGGACTATCACCGTCCAACAGACACCCCGGACCGGATCGATTATCCCAAGGCGACCCGTATCATTGAGTTCGTGACCAGCCTGGTGCAAAGACTTGGAAATACACCGGAGGAGCTGAAATGGCAGGCTCCCGCCTACCAGAAGCTGGAAGAAGCTCGCGCCGTTCACCGTGTGACCGAGCAACTGATGCAGGCCGATGACAAAGAAACGATCAAACTCTCGATCACCCAGCGTTTCTTTGTATCACAGGTGAAATCGAAGACCGCCTACATGCTCAAACGGGAAAAAGTCTCGGATGAAGAACGCAAATGGGTGGCTCGCACCGCCCAACTTCTGTTGATCTCCGTTTTTTAGACCGGTGCTCTGTCCGGGCATTGATTTGGGGGACGTGATTTGGGGGGGGATCGCAAAACGTCCTCCGTTGTCGGACTTTGCATGAAGGCCTCCCCTCAATTTTAGACCAGTTTAGTTTCGTCTCTCCTGTGCCCGGGTCGAACAGGTTTCACTTGACGACTTGATGAAATGTGGAATGCCGCAAGGCAGGGCTCGGACAGCACGGGATGAATGTGCCGATCAATCTGCCTTGGGGGCTGATGCATTCCAAAGGGCAAGGCTATGATGCATCCTGCTCTTCAGCCGGTGTCTCTGCTCCTTCTTCCGGCGTAAATTCCGGCAGGATAGGGCGTCGTTCGGGATACAGATGGTACAGCGGGTATTCCGAACCGATTTCTCTTAAAGCGATCACTGTTCCATCGGCACTGGTGAGAAAGATCCGATCTGTTCGGTCGTTCGCAGCATGGATGGGAAAATTCCGCATGTTGATCATCCCGATTCGCTTTCCGGTCTTTCGATCCAGGACGAGGAGGTTTTTATTTTCATCGCGGGCATAGACACGGGATTCACTGGCAGCCACAAAAGAATTGACCATGGGGGCCTGCCACTGTTGAAGCCCTCCAACGGTGGCCAGGGAGATCAGCCCTTCCCGGTGGGGCACAATATAGACAGATTCCCCGACGACTCGGGGCTGTTGAAGAATGGGCGTCCCGCCGGCAAATGTCCAGAGAACGCGCCCCGATTCAATGTCCATGCACAGCATGCGGGAATTTCGATCCGCGACAAAGATGCGATTTTTTGAATATCCCAGCGGGGTATGAATCTCATTCCCCGATTCGAGTTGATACCGCAACTCCTTGTTCGCTCCTTTCAGCGAATACACGATACCGCGTCGCGATGCGAATACGACATTTTTCCCCACGCTGATGGGCGGAGAAATAATCAGATCGGGCGTTTGAAAATTCCAGAGTCGTGACCGGACGGTCCACTGCGGCAGCAGGCCGCGCCGGTAGAGACTGCTGACCTGAGCCAGATCATATGCCAATACGCTCCCATCTAAGGTTCCCACAAAAATAAAGGAATCATCCATTTCCGGGGAGGTTGACGGGTATTCCGACACAATCAATTCCCACGTCTTTTTTCCAGTGGCTTTTCGCATGGAATAAAGGTGCAGACCAATCGTGATGAGCACATCATTCTCACTGGTGGTCACGGGGTAGGACTGTTGTTCCGGAATGCCGACCAGTTGGCTCCATAGTTTCTTCCCTTGCTCGGCGTGAAAACTGCTGATGATTCCCGTTGTCGATTGCACGAAGGCATTCTGCTCGTCCACGACAAAGAATTCCACGCTATCTTGCTTGGGGTTCACACTGGCCTGAGCCCACCAACTCATTGTCAGGCCCAGCCGATTCAACTCTGCTTCATTGGGCAGAAACGAGCGCGGCGCCGGCTGTGCATATGCCGGGATGCAAACCAGAACGGCAAAACTGGCAAAAATAAGTCGAATCGTCGGCAGCATGGCAAAATCCTGGGAATAATCTGGAGCATTCTTAGTCTATCAGATCGACGTCCGCCACCCTTGGCAACCACGTTCGATGCGGCTCTGGCTCTGGTCCGCCCATCTTTCTTGAGCCTGACACATACAATCCGAACTCGAAGAGATCGCTTCTCCGGAAAAAACGGCGTAACCGACAAGAGTCGGGTAGGACGAACCGGACCGGTTCTTTCACATGCAACGAGCAGAACTCGACGTGAAAACGTCGAGTTCTGCCAATCCAAGGGCGGACAATTCGTTTCCATTGGATTAGAATCAAATGTTGTGCCCTGTCCGGGCTTGGATTTGGGGGGCGTGACCGCGATACGTCTCCGTTGTCGGACTTTGCGTGAAGACCTCCCCGAAATTTTAGAATCGACGGGGCACTCGTTTTTCAAGTTGACGAAGCAGCCGTCCTCCATTCATCCGCAAAAAACAGCTTCAGAACACGTTTCAGAATTCAAAACGGAATTCCAGACAGAGAGACGTCTATTATGAAATGCGCCTATCTCGACCAGCCCGGACCACCGGAACAACTTGTCTATGGAGAGCAACCGATCCCGGAGATTCTACCGACACAGGTGCTGGTGAAAATTGGTGCTGCCGCGATCAATCCCATCGATACATACATCCGCAATGGAACCATCCCCATGCCGGTGGAGTTTCCGTTGATTCCGGGATGTGACTTGGCTGGGACCGTTGAAAAAACGGGGAGTGCGGTCACACGCTTTCGTGTCGGAGATCGAGTCTGGGGGAGCAATCAAGGTCTCTTCAAACGTCAGGGGACGCTGGCGGAATATGCAGCTGTGGAAGAAGAATGGCTGTATCTCACTCCCGCTAAAATGACGGACGTCCAGGCAGCAGCAGGCGCCCTGACCGGCATCACCGCTCAACTCGGCCTGTTTCAGCAGGCACATTTAAAAACAGATGAATACGTTTTTGTGAATGGCGGGACTGGAGGAGTGGGCTCCATGGTGGTGCAATTCGCCAAGGCGGCTGGAGCACATGTCATTGCCACTGCGGGCAGCGCGGAAAAACGCAACTTGTGCGAGAAACTGGGGGCAGAAATCGTTTTGGATTATCAATCGCCACAACTGGATGACCAGATGAAAGCAGCCGCGGCCGACCATGGCGGGCTGGACTTGTGGTGGGAAACTCAGCGCGAACCCAATCTGAACCGTTCTATCGGAATGATGAAGAAACGCGGCCGGATTATTGTGATGGCGGGACGCGAAGCGGAATTGACATTCAAACTGGGACCGTTTTACACGAACGATCTGAAGATCCTCGGCTTCGCAATGTTCAATGCCACACCTTATGAACAACGAGTCTGTGCCGACCGGATGAATGAATGGTTCACCGCCGGAAAGTGGAAACCGCTGATCGGAAAGCAATTTCCACTCAGTCAGGCCGTCGCCGCACATCGCCTGCAGGAAGAAAACACATTACACGGCGCGGGATCGCTGACCGGGAAAATCGTCGTTGTTCCGGATTAGAACGCATTCACCCCGCATTGTCCGGGTTCTGAAGGATTCAAAGGTCAGAGAGGAAAAGAGCAGGAAAAAATCTGTGATTCATTGAACTTTCTGACATCTGATTCCCGACCTCTTGCCGTCGCTGCACTTCAAACTTGGATAGACTCTCTCTTTATTACCCGGATTCGAAGACGCCATGAATGTCCCTGAATTTATGAAGGCCAAATCGCAAGGCCGCAAATTGTCCGTGCTGACAGCATATGATTGTTTATGGGCGTCCATGCTGGATGAAGCAGGCATTGATGCACTGCTGGTCGGCGACTCCATGGGGATGGTGTTTCAAGGGCACCAAAGTACCTTGCCAGTCACGTTGGAGCAGATGATCTATCATGGAGAAATTGTGACCCGGTCCACAAAACGGGCACTGGTGATTGTGGATTTGCCGTTTATGTCGTACCAGGTCAGTCCGCGGCAGGCGGTTCGTAATGGAGGACGCGTGCTGAAAGAGACCGGAGCTGCCGCCGTGAAACTGGAAGGAGGAGTGCATCAGGCCAGAACCATCGAACGACTGACTGCCTGCGATATTCCAGTCATGGGACATATCGGTATGCAGCCTCAATCGGTTCGTAAGCTGGGGAAAATGTCAGCGATTCAAAGAGATGAAAAGCAACTTCTGGCCGATGCCGTGGCTGTGGAAAGGGCAGGCGCGTTTGGAATTGTCCTCGAACTGATCCCGGCCGACATTGCCTTACGCATTACAGAAACGCTTTCGATTCCTACGATCGGCATTGGAGCGGGGCCCCATTGCGACGGGCAGGTCCTGGTGACCCCGGACATGTTTGGCATGACAGGCTTCAAACCGAAGTTCATGAAACAGTTTGCCGAACTTCGCAGCCAGATCGTCCAGGCAACTCAGACTTATATTCACGAAGTTCAGACCTCCACATTTCCCAGCTCGGGACACAGCCATTGAAAGCCCCATCGTGTGCACGATGGATTCAGACAAGAGCAACTTGCTCGATGTGCTCCGGGAAGTACCCATCCGTTTTTTGCAGGAGCTGTCATCATGGCCCAGGCCATTGCGAATCCCGAAGAGTTAAGAGCATTCGGCATGAAGCTGAAGCAGTTTAATAACACTCTCGCCGACCAGGCTGCCATGCTCGTTACTCAATTGGAAACATTGAGTGCCACCTGGCGTGATCAGGAAAATCTGAAGTTCACAGAGGAATTCAAGGAACATCTGCGTCTGCTCGCGCAGTTTGTAGAGGCCAACAACCGACATATCCCTTATCTGCTGCGAAAAGCCGAACGGCTCGAAGAATACCTGCAGCAGCGTTAAGATGCCTGACTCTCTAGACCAGTTTGGTCTCTCATGTGCCCGCGTCGAAAGGGTTTCACCTGATGAAAGACTGAATACCGCGAGGCAAGTTCGCCACAAGATTCACAAAAACGCTCTGGCAAGACCATCTCGACCTGTGAGAGGAGCATTTCGGCGATGAACACTGTTTCTTCCCAGCACCTTTCGGCGGCATTCTCATCACGCCATGGGAATCAGCGATTGTTTTATCGCCGGAGTTCTCTTCTGCTGTTATTCGCAATCTTGGCAATACTGATGACCAGCTGGGGAAGCGCGATCACCCGGGCCGGTGAGCAGTCAATCACAGCAGCAGTAACAGCAGTAACAACGGCGACAGCAAAGCGGCCGAATGTGGTCTATCTCCTGGCGGATGACCTCGGGATTGGTGATGTGCAGGCATTCAATCCGCAGGGAAAGATTCAGACGCCTCATCTGGATGCCTTGGCGGCCGCCGGGATGAAGTTCACCGATGCCCATTCCTCTTCCGCAGTCTGTACGCCATCCCGATATGGAATCCTGACAGGAAGATATTCCTGGCGGTCCACACTGAAATCTGGCGTCTTATACGGATTTTCCCCTCCTTTAATCACCTCGGACCGACTGACCGTTCCCGGATTCCTGGCAAAGCAGGGTTATCACACAGCTTGCATTGGAAAATGGCACCTGGGACTGGGCTGGACTCTTCTAGAAGACGCAGCAGCGAAAGCGGAAACAGGCTGGCACGTGGATTACCGTCAGCCGTTTACGAATGGGCCTGTGACGCGAGGATTCCAATATTTCTATGGCATCAGTGCTTCTCTGGACATGCCCCCATATGTCTTTCTGGAAAATGACCGTGTCACCTCGATTCCCACCGTTGAAAAGAAATGGATTCGAAAAGGCCCAGCCGCCGCAGACTTCGAAGCTGTTGATGTGCTCCCCCGGCTGGGACAACGGGCCGTGGAATACATTGCCGGAAGATCTGAAAAGGCGAAGCAGGGAGAACCATTTTTTCTTTATGTGCCGCTCAATTCGCCGCACACCCCCATTGCTCCCGGTGAAGATTGGACAGGCAAAAGCGGTCTGGGGCCATATGGCGACTTCGTCCAGCAGACGGATGCCGTTGTCGGGGACATTCTCAACGCTCTGGATCGGCATGGACTGGCCGAGCAGACGATCGTGATCTTCACCAGTGACAATGGATGTTCCCCCTCGGCCGGATTTAACAAGCTGGCACAGTTTGGTCACAACCCCAGCGGACCATTTCGCGGATATAAGGCCGATCTCTTTGAAGGGGGGCACCGCATCCCGTTCATCGTTCGCTGGCCGACAAAAATCGCTCCACAGACCAGTTCGGATCAGACCATCTGTCAGGTCGATCTCTTTGCCACGATTGCGGAGATTCTGGGAATCGAACTTCCGGATGATGCGGGGGAGGACAGCGTGAGCCTCCTGCCGGTCTTACTCGGAAAAGCAGACAAGCCCATTCGCGAAGCCACTGTTCACCATTCTATCAACGGATCATTTGCGATTCGGCAAGGCCCGTGGAAATTGCTGCTTTGCCCCGATTCAGGAGGATGGAGCGCTCCCCGACCCGGACGGGACGACACTTCGAAGCTCCCTGCGATTCAGTTGTACAATCTCACCGAGGATGTCGGGGAACACACTAATCTTGGTGATCAGCATCCTGACGTTGTTGCAGGATTGACTCGACTGCTGGAAAAATACATTGCAGAGGGGCGAAGCACGCCAGGATCTCCGCAGCCCAATGACCGAAAGGTCATCATCCAGACATCCGCACAGGCATCTCGCCGTTAGACCAGTTTGGTCTATCTAAGCGGCTGTGGAGCAGGGACGGCGACGGTGCTGCTTTGTCCCAATTCCTGCAGATAGGCATAAAGATCCGCAAATTCCTGGTCGGACAGCCCTTTGAGAAGTCCGTTGGGCATGAGTGACTGGGACAATGTCCGACGCGCTTCGATCTCTTTCAGGTCGATCCGGTAGGTCTGGTTATTCACATCGCGCAGCGCCAGGGCATCCACAGCTTCATACAGAATCATCCCGGTACGGAGATGGCCATCGGTCGTCATGATCTGCGTGGTCTGGTAACGGGGAGAGACATCCTGACTGGGAAAGACGATGGCAGTGAACAGGTCGTTCCGGGAAAACCGCCCGGCGACTCCTTCCAGTGCCGGGCCCAGGGCTTTGCTGCGCCCATGGCACTGGATGCAGCCCCGCGCGGCAAAAATCTGTTGCCCCCGTGCCGGATTGCCGGACTGCCAGGAAATTGTTGCCAGCCGCTGATGAAGTTCGTCCAGACTTCCTTCGTCTCCGCCGCTGGCGAGTGCGAATTCCCGGGGGAATCGCACTTGTACTCCCTTCAGCCAGGCTGCAATTGCGGCCTGTTGAGGGTCTCCTTCCCGGCCCAGAATATAACCATAATCCGCCTGGAGATTTCGCTGCAGCAGTTCGACCAGCTGGTCCCGTGCCTGACGTTCTTCTTCCCGGTCTCCCAGTTTGCGGAGTGCCTTGGCAATCAGGACATTTTCCTGTGGGTCTGCAGAGGGAGCCAAGAGCTGCAAAGCGCCAATACACTGCAGCATGGCTTCCAGAGAGGCCGATTCCACTCCTGCCAGAAAGAGTGGCCGGTCCTGTTCTTCCGGATCGGTAGCCAGGGTCATCAGGACGGCATTGCGCAGTGCATAGTCCGCAAACTTCTCCCGCACCAACATTTTATCTTCGGGGCTGGATGAACCTGCCAGCAGGAAGACAACATCGGTGTTCCAGGCATAGTTCGGGTCCTGTCGGATCCGCTTTGAGAAAATGGCGACAGCTTCCGAAAATCTGCTGCGTGATAATTTTTTGACCAGTTGCACATGTCCCGGTTGCCCAAAATCGGGATGCTCCAGCACGGCCACGGGCAAATCCGGATCCTGACGCACAAGAGTTTCGTACATTTCGTAGACACGTTCATCCCAGTCGCTGTCTTGCTGCAACTGTCTGGCTGTGATTTTATTGGTGAGTTGAAGCAGGGCATTGGCGATGATCATTCGGTGCTGCGGAGCAGGACGAACCGGAATGCGGGAGACAGTGATCAGCCGATGCACATCATCCACCGGGCTGGATTCGGGAGTAATCTGAGCCAGCACTTTCCCCAGCAGCAGAGGACTGACGGGCTGAACCATGGCGATCACCCGTTCGAGTTCCCAGTCCACGCTTTCGATTCCCAGCGGGTACAGATCCACTAATGCAGCCTGCACTTTGGAGACTGGTGTTTCGAAGGCGGACAGATCCAGTCGCGGAGCGTAACCATCATAGACGGGTGCGAACTTTCCACCGGCCGGTGTCAGGTCTCCCAGCCCCAGTTGTAGAATCCGGACCGCCTCCAGCTTCAGGGATTCATCATGACTTCCCTTCAGGATCTTCAGTCCGATGTCAATCGTGTAGTCCGCGAAGCCTTCACGGGCACTGGCAAATGCTCCCGCCACGGGAATGGCTGCCGTCCAGCCTTTCGGGAATCCCACCTGCGCCATTTTGTGCGTGATGGAGCCGTCAATTCGGGAGAGAACCCGCATGGCGGTCTGCCGTATAAAACGATCCGGATGTGCCAGTTGCACCCCCACCGGCTGCACCAGTTCTTCCATGGTTACGTTGTCCGCCGCCATGATGGCTTCCAGTGCTGCCCGCACGACATGCGGATCCTGATCCAGCAATAATGGAGTGAGGATGGAAGTTCGCGGAGTTCGAGGCTGCGCACGTCCCAGGGCCCAGGCAACCCGTGCCCGGACGCTCGCATCTGCGGAACGCGAAAGTTGTCCGGCGAGATCCTGATCGATCCCGTTGAACTTTTCTGTCAGGATTTCAATTGCACGCACGCGCTCTGCACTGGGGCGAGATTCTTCGGCAGCCGCCTTGATAAATGGCCCGCTGGTCAATTTTTTGGCCAGCGGTTCCCAGACACGCCTGGACCAGCTGCTGAGAGGTTGCGGCGCACGCAAACAGACATCCAGTTGATCCGCAACGAGGACGGGAACCCCATTGCCCCCGGGCCAGGGGCGATAGGTTTCGCTTTTTTGCCGAGGTCGAATGCAGTACACACCGCCCCGTGTTCCCCGGCCTCCCACGCAGACATACATTTCCCCATTGGGACCGATCTCCACATCCGTGGGAGCAAAGCCATGTTGGCCCACGGCGGACATGAATTCGATCGGTTCCGTCTTCCAGGTGCTGCCATTCTGAGTCAGCGGGAGTGCGTAGACTTTGCCATAGGTCCAGTCCAGCACGAACAGCGCCCCATGATAAGTTGTGGGAAAAGCCGTGTGCTGATAGGTCGCCACACCCGTCGGCGATCCGCGTCCCATGGAGGCGGCGACGGGGGGCATATCAAAAAAATTGTCAGGTCGAATCCAGTCATTCGTCACCCAGCCGGCATGAGCCCCCGGCAACATCTGCAACACACGCGTAGGACGATACCAGGGGAGACTGATGACCTTTTCACCATCGCTGTCAAAAGTGAACAGATCTCCAGAAGTGTGAAAATCAAAGTCATACGCATTCCGTAATCCATGGGCATAGACCTCCCCTTCTGTCAGGTCCGGCTTGAGCCGCAGAATGACGCCGGCGTGCGGCTTCCGCACGGGGCTGGTTGGCATGGCCGCATACTTTTCATCCACTCCCGCAGCATTTCCCGCGATGAGATACCACCAGCCATCCGGCCCACGACGAATGGCATGCAGATCGTGTTCATTCCCAGTATGAATCTTCAGAAAAACATCCGCCGGCCCATCCGCCCGATCATCTCCATCGCGGTCGCGGTAGCGAATCAGTCCTTCACCTGCGGCACAGATCAGATCACGTCCCAGAAAAAACATTCCCTGAGCCCCAGCGGGAAGCTGATCGACGTAAGTTTTGGCCGATTCCGCCACTCCATCTTTGTCCGCATCAATCAGAATTTTGACATATCCTGCCCCGGAAACCACGACACGCCCTTGCGAATCGATGGTCATGGAGTAGATGTCATGAGCGAGGTCATCGTCGGCAAAACGCGTGACCACAAATTCGTCCGGGACACGAACTCCCAGCGGATTCTCTTCCGCAGAAAGCTGTGCGGCAAATCCGCAGCACACCAGCCAGACGAGACTCGCAGCCAAAAGCAGTGCGCTGACATGATGCTCGCTCCGATTTCGGCAGCGATAACATCTTGCAACTGCTTCAAATCCAATCCTGTTCAGCATGAGAATCGTCCCTGATTCCTTGATGCACGGCTGCTTTGGAAGAGACAAGAGCCGTTTGCTCCGGCCAGGACTCGTCCAGCACACGTTTCGATTGCACGTTTCGATTGATAGTAAGCCCTGCCAAAACGCACGGCAAACTTGCTCACGGACAGGAGATGCCTCTTATCCGAGAGGTTTTGTTCACGGCTCTAAAAAGCTGTTGCCGCAATGCCAGGCGCAGAACAGACAAGGATTCTGTGCTGATGGAATTCCAATGGCAATTGGAATGGGCACATGCTCCGGAATCTGTTAAGTTCCTCATCATAGTGGTCTTTTGAAGTTGAGAGCAAGTTGCACTTGGGGTCTGGTTGAGATGAGAACGCGGCAAGAGGGGCCATTCCAGTCACGAATCCGCCGGTAGCGTCTTCCAGCAAACAGGATGAGTGCAACAAATTGAAGCTTTCAAGTGGTCAAATTTGCTGACGCCACGGAAGACGGTGGAGTTTCCCGAGACGATTCCTGCAAACCAGAATGTCACATGTCCCACGATATTTACTCACCACTGGGTGAAAAACGCTGTCGGATTGCCATTGTCGTCCTGATTCTGCTTTATCTGGGCGCTGCTGCGATGGGCTGGCCACAGGCTGCCACGGCCTTAATTCAGCAACAGTCACATCACGATCACGTCGAACCTGCCCCGGGAACAACGGATGAAGAAAGTGACGTCCCGAGTGAAGAGGCGGTCTCTTCTGAAAAGCCGACTCCGCCGCCGGTGTTCGCGATCATTCCTTTTTTTCTGCTTCTGGGAGCCATTGCCCTGCTGCCCCTCATCCCGGCGACCGAGCACTGGTGGGAAAGCAATCGTAATCGTTTTCTGGTTGCAGTCGGTCTGGGATTGTTAACGCTGATCTACTATACGTTTCTACACCGACACCCGGTGGAACAGCATTTTGTCTGGCACGAACAGATTCCTCCATCCAGCCCGATTGGCTGGAATGTCTCCTGGACGGTGTTGCAGAACGCGCTTTTGGGTGAATATCTGCCGTTTATCGTGCTGCTGTTTTCGTTGTATACCATTTGCGGAGGAATCCGTATTTCGGGAGACTTGCCCGCCCATCCCGGCACAAACACCATGTTTATGTTGATTGGCGGCAGTCTGGCCAGTTTCATCGGAACAACCGGAGCCGCCATGGTGCTGATTCGTCCCTTGCTGGAGACGAATTCAGAGCGCCGCCATGTTGCTCACACGGTCGTGTTCTTCATTTTCATTGTCTGCAACTGTGGGGGGTGCCTGCTGCCGATTGGTGACCCTCCATTGTTTCTGGGGTACTTGGAAGGAGTCCATTTCCTTTGGACATTTTCGTTGTGGAAAGAATGGCTCTTTGTGAATGCTTCGTTGCTGGCGATTTATTACCTGTGGGACCGTTTTTACGCTTATCCGCGTGAGAACATTACGGATGTCGTCCGTGATGAATCACGTGTCCGGAAGCTTGATTTTCAGGGATTGGGTTTGAATTTGCCCTTATTGCTGGGGGTGGTCCTGGCCGTTGCCTTACTGGACCCGGGCAAGCCCATTCCCGGAACGGACTGGCATGCCTGGTTGTGGCTGCGTGAAATCGTCCAGCTGTCCCTGGTGGCAATCTCCCTGTTCGCGGGGGCAGAAATCATCCGTCGGGAGAATCGCTTCAACTTTACAGCCATTATCGAAGTGGCGGCGCTGTTTATCGGGATCTTCGTCTGCATGCAGCCCGCCCTGCAGATTCTCGATGTGCGAGGGGCTTCACTTGGACTGAGTTCTCCAGCCCAGTTTTTCTGGGCGACCGGCGTCCTGTCTTCGGTGCTGGATAATGCTCCCACCTATCTGGTTTTCTTCAAAGTGGCCCAGACGCTGCCGGCAGAAGGGGCGACAGAAGCCGGAGTGGCGATCTCGCTGCTTACCGGCATCAGCCTGGGGGCTGTAATGATGGGCGCCATGACCTATATCGGCAATGGTCCCAATATGATGGTCAAGAGCATTGCCGAAACATCCGGAATCAAGATGCCCAGCTTCTTCGGATACATGCTTTACAGCTGCCTGATCCTGCTGCCATTACTGCTTGTCATGCAACTGCTCTTTGTCTAGACCAGTTTGGTCTATC
>Ga0182739_1004144_pt1 | contig 12173 bp, 10 predicted proteins | sample eDN5th30CBELigBY_FD_128873 | JGI IMG/M metagenome (GOLD analysis project Ga0182739, IMG submission 128873) | Enriched backyard soil microbial communities from Emeryville, California, USA - eDNA 5th pass 30_C BE-Lig BY (version 2) (version 2) | ecosystem: Environmental > Terrestrial > Soil >... | reverse complement strand
TGTGATGTCCGGCTGGACCTGGCTTCGAATCGCGGCGATCCTGGGATTCCTCTCGGTGGCCCTCGGGGCTTTCGGTGCGCATGCGTTGCGTGATCGCTTCAAGGTCGAGGAGAATGATTCCTTCTCGGTGCGTGCGAACAAGGAACGTATGCTCGAGAATTTCGACACGGGCGCTCGATACCAGATGTACCATGCGCTGGCGATGGGCGTGGTTGCCCTGCTAGCGATTCATGGCAAGACTGGAGGCGCCATCTCGGTCGCTGGTTGGGCGTTCCTGGTGGGGACGATCTTGTTCTCGGGAAGTCTCTATGTGCTCGTGCTGACGGGTCAGCGGTGGCTCGGTGCTGTGACCCCGTTCGGCGGCGTCGGGTTCCTGATCGGATGGCTGGCGCTTGCCGTGGCCGCCAGCAGTGGCTCGGGCCGTCCTTGAACGGCCGGTCGAGTAGAATCGACGGGACGCGCCGGGTGAACGGCCCGGCCTTCGCGACGGAAACTTCACCACTCCTTCGGGTCGGTCATGTCTACCTATATCGTGACAGTTACGGCGGCCGATCGAGTGGGCATCGTCTACTCGGTGGCGGGGACCCTGCGCGACCAGGGGGGGAACATCCTCGAGCTGAGCCAGACGGTCATGCGAGGCTGCTTCACCATCATTCTTGCGGTGGAGTTTCCCAGCCCTCGCGTGCCTCAGGACCTGGCCCGGGTGATCGCCGAACGGGGCAAGCGGTTCGACCTCACGGTCGCCGTGATCGAGATGAAGCCCGAGCCACTGGAGCCGCCGGTCCCCAACGGCGAACGGTTCATCCTGACGGTGCTCGGCGCTGACGGGATCGGCAACATCCACGGGATCGCGGGCTGCCTTGCCGCCCACGGAGTGAACATCGTCGACCTGCATGCCCGGGCCGATGGCACGCGCTTCTCCCTGATCATGGAGGCGTTTCTTCCGCCGGATCTCGCCCCCGGCACGATCCGGGAGGAGCTCGAGCGGTTCGGCCGCGATCATGGGCTGGAAGCCTACGTGCAGCACGAGAACATCTTTTTGGCCACCAGCGAGCCCAGCCCCGTGCGCGTGGGACCAGCCTGGAAAACGCAAGGAGACGCCGTTGCACCGCACTGAGGATGTCCTCGCCACCCTGGGCATGATCCGCCAGCACAAGCTCGACGTGCGGACGGTCACCATGGGCATCGACCTTCAGCCGTGTGCTGCGCCGGACCTCACGGTCCTCTGTGCCCGGATCCGGGAGCGGCTGCTCCAGTACGCCGGTCGGCTCCGGGCGGTCTGCCTGGAGGTCGAGGGGCGCTATGGGATCCCGATCGTCAATCGACGGATTGCCCTCAGCCCGATCGCGTCGGTGGCTGCCGGCCACTCGGCCGAGGGATATCTCGAGGTGGCCCGGACGCTCGACGCGGTGGCTGCCGAGGTTGGGGTCGACCTGGTCGGAGGTTTCACCGCCCTGGTCCAAAAAGGCTGGACCGATGGCGATCGCCGGCTGATCGAGACTCTCCCCGAGGTTCTGTCAACAACCCGTCGGGTCTGTGCGTCGGTCAACGTCGGCACAACGGCCGCCGGGATCAACATGGACGCGATTCTCGCGCTGGGACAGGTTCTGAAGGAGACCGCCGAGCGGACGCGCGATCAGGACGGATTTGGCTGTGCCAAGCTGGTGATCTTCGCCAATGCCCCAACCGACAACCCGTTCATGGCCGGCGCGTTCCACGGCGTCGGCGAGCCCGACTGCGTGATCAACATCGGGGTCAGCGGCCCTGGGGTCGTCAAGGCGGCCATCGAAGACCTCCAGACCCATGCGACCACGCGGCTGACCCTGGGCGAGATCGCCGAGGAGATCAAGAGCACGGCGTTCCGGGTCACGCGGGTCGGCGAGTTGATCGGCCGTGAGGTGGCGACTCGACTCGGTGTTCAGTTCGGGATTGTTGACCTCTCGCTGGCTCCCACGCCCCAGGTTGGCGACAGCGTCGGCGAGATCCTCCAGGCGATGGGGGTGGTTCGCATTGGTGCACCGGGCTCGACGGCGGCCTTGGCCTTGCTCAACGATGCGGTCAAGAAGGGGGGAAGCTTCGCGTCCTCGTCGGTGGGGGGGCTTTCGGGGGCGTTCGTCGCCGTGAGCGAAGACTCCGCGCTGGCCAAGGCGGTTGAGGTGGGAGACCTCACCCTGGCCAAGCTCGAGGCCATGACGGCCGTTTGCTCGGTCGGCCTCGACATGATCGCCGTGCCGGGGGACACCGACGCCGAGACCCTCTCGGCCCTGATCGCCGATGAGGTGGCCATTGGTGTGATCAACCACAAGACGACCGCCGTGCGCGTGATCCCCGTCCCCGGCAAGGCCGCGGGGGACCGCGCGGTCTTCGGCGGCCTCTTCGGTGAGATGCAGATCCTACCGATTCATGCCGCTGGCGGCAGTGCCGACTTTGTTCGCCACGGCGGCCGGATCCCCGCGCCTCTGTCGAGCTTGCGGAATTGACCGAGGGGCGATCGCCTTGGCGTCAGGGTTGAGGTCGGGTCGGGTCGGGTCGGCCACCGTGTGTCGACACCACGGCGTGCCGGCGGGGGCCGCCGACCCGATGAAAGGGAGCAGGGCGACGGTTCAACTCGCCGTCGCGGCCAGCGCCATCAGGGCGTAGGAAGTGACGATATTTGGGTCACCTTCCATGAAACGGTCGTCATTGTTGACCCACGCCCCATTCGAATCTTGCCGTTTCGCCAGGGCCGCGATGAGTTCCGCCCTCCAGTCGTGGTCTTTGCCGGAGGCGTCGGTGAAGGTCGGCTTGCCCAGTGCGGACATGGCGCGGGCGAACATCAGGTAGTAATAGTAGAGCCCGCGCTGGCCGCCGCCGGGGTTCTCGTCAAGAGTATAGTTCTTGGCGATGTAACCCAGCGCGGCCTTCACGCGGGTGTCGTCGGGTTTCAGTCCGGCATAAACCATGCTCTTGAGTCCGGCATAGGTCATGCCCGCCGTCGATCGGATGCCGCCGTCCAGGGCCTTCGCCTCGGCGCGGGTCTTGGCGGCTTCTCCTTCACGCCCACGTCCCGCTCGACCCGGCGGGGGAGCGACGGCGCCTGAGGTGTAGATGAAGCCGCCGTCGTTGACCTTGCCGGCCCACGGCTGGTCATTGAACTCGCTCTTGAGGTTCTGGCACCGCGACACGAAAATCAGCGCCTTCTGCAAGGCCGGGTCGTCGGCCGGGAGGCCGCTGTCGTGCAGAGCCTCAATCATGAACGAGGTATTTGACAGGTCCGGTCGGCTGTTGCCGCCACCGTAGCCCAGGCCACCATATTCCGGGTCGGTCCGCGACTTGTTCTCCCCCTCGTCGTACTGCGAGCTCTTGAGGAACTCCTGGCACCCTTTGACCTGGGCCTCGTAGCGGCCTTGTTTGTTGGCCTCCTGAAACGCCATCAACGCCACCGATGTGGAGTAAACCGAGTGCGGTGCCTCGGAGAGCCCACCCTTGGGGCCCACGAATTTCTCCAGGTAACCGAGTGCCTTGACGACGGCAGGCTCATTCGGGGTGACGCGGTTTGTCCGGAGCAGGGCGGTGACCACCAGCGCGGTGATTCCCGGCTCCTGCCGGTTGCTTGACCAGCTTCCGTCGTCGCTCTGGCGAGCCCGGAGATAGCCGACCCCCTTGTCGAACATCCCCGATCGGGCCGACGAATCATCGGCCGCCCAGACTCGCCTGGACCCCGCGTGCCCAACGAGGAAACCAGCGGCCCCAAGTCCCAGGCCGATGCCCTGTTGAAGAAAAATGCGTCGATTTGTGCTCATGGAACGCACTCGTTTCGATTTCGGGTTGGGAGGCTCGATCTTGTTGAAAACGGCGGAATCCATCGTGGACAATGGCTGATATTAGGGTGCGATACTGGTCGCGTCGACTTTGTCCTGCGGGCTCGGCTAGGCCGCGCCGCGGCCGGCCTGGGGAAGTTTGAGGGGGGCCGTCCGACCGGCGCTCAGCGCGGGTCCGAGGGCCACGAGCAGGCACAAGCCGAGAGCACTCGAGAGACCGATGGCCAGAGCCTTCCAGGGCAGGATCAACGGCGTGCTCATCCCGCCGAATGGGCTCAGGTAGCGTGCCATCCCGGTCCCACACCAGCCGGCCATGAGGCCGAAACCAATTCCGAGCACGCAGACGGCCAAGCCGAGCGAACGACCGACGCCGGTCTCAGGTGGTGATCTTGGCGGCAAGCCCGGCTGATCCGCTCTCGCATGGCGGATGCTGCCGAGAACGCCTCATGGAATCCAATGCGCCGTAGGCTTCTCGTACCCTGCCCGGGCCGGGAAAGTCCCTTGGATTGCCGAAGTGAGTATCGTTTCGAAAGACACGTCGACATGTCAACGCGAATTGTTGGCCACGAGCGGCCAAAATTCCGCCATTGGAAGTGACCAGGAACGAAGGGAGCCTGTGGAGCCTGACGACAATAACTGGGATGCCAGGGCGGGGAGGGGAGGGAGGAACTCGTATGATCTGGGGCAGGCGGTGAACGGAACGCGGGAATCCTCGCTCGGTCCGGTGATCCTTGCGGCGTGGTCGAAACACACTTCAAAGGGAGGGATCGCCTGGTCCCTCCCTTGAGTGAGCATGTTCAACGCACCTGGTTCGACTCGCGAGCGGCCTCGGTCTGGACGCGGCTGGAGTGTCTTGCGAGCAATTTGGGGGCGGGGATCGCCGACTGCCGCGATAGGACTTCGAGTAGCGAGGGGCCACCGGTTCCCAGCCGTCGGAAGAAGAAGCCGTTGCAAACGACGACGTTCTCGCGGTACGGCCGGTGGCGGAGAAGGCGACGATGGGCCTCGGCGACCCGATAGTGCGGGACCATCGCGAACAGGTGGTGGGTCAGGTGGAAGGCCTGGCCATACGGGAAGACGCAGGCGCTCCAGAGCGGGTTGACCCGGAAGACGCGCGAGTTGGTCAGGTCGCCGTCGTCAGGGGCATTGCTGTGGTGGGCGATCTCGCGAAGTTGCATCAGGAGGGGGTAGGTCGTCAGCAGCGGGGTCACCCAGAACAGCCAGAAGATCGGCCAGACGTCCAGGGCATGCACCGTGGCCAGCATGGCCAGCCAGTAGGAGCCTCGCATCCGCCGGGCGACCGACTTCGGATAGGCGGTCCGAACCACCGGGCTGGGCTCGGCGGTCCCGAGGTTGGCGGCCTTGGCCCGGCCGAACAGGTAACGGAGGATCGAGGGGGGCCAGAGGCCGCGAAGCACGTAACGCCGCCAGAATTGCGCCTTGCTGACCGGGAAGTGGTGGGGATCCGGATGATTCAGCCGCACCAGGTCAGGGTCGCGCTCCGGGTCGTTGACGAACTGGTGGTGCCCGAAGTGCGCCGCGCGGTATTGCTGCGTCATGGCCACGATCGGGAACATCAGCAGGAGGTCGGAGGCCAGCTCGTTGGCCAGTCGATTCTTGAACAGGGTGTAGTGGCTGGCGTCGTGGGCCAGGCCGGAGAGACGGTGCTGGGAGACGGCGACCAGGGCCACCCCGGCGGCGGCCCAGGGGATGAAGCCCCCTGTCGAGAGCCGGCCGGACGACCAGGCGAAATATCCGGCGGAGCATCCCCAGAGTACCAGGCCGAGCCAGAGATACTCCAAGGTGAGGTAGACGATATTGGTCCGGTTATCGGTCCGTAACAAGGGCCGGATGGCGGACTGGGCTTCATCCCAGGAGAGGTCGGTAGTCGGTTCCATGACTGGCCTGCATCCATGATCGGGGGGGCTCGCCGACGAACTCGCGCGTCGGAGTTGAGTCGGTTCCCGATTAGTATCGTCAGGCTGCCTGCACTTCCGACAGGAGCATTCGGGTCGCTTCCTGGAGCGGGTCCTCGAAGATCTGTGACGGCGATCCCGACTCGATGACGCGGCCATCACCGAAGACGTGGACGGTATGAGCCACCTGGCGGGCGAACCGCATCGCGTGAGTGACCACGACCATCGTCAAGCCGTCCGACGCGAGGTCGGACATCACGGCGAGCACCTCGGCGGTCATCCTCGGGTCGAGGGCACTGGTCGGCTCGTCGAACAGGATCGCCTGCGGTTCCATGGCCAGGGCCCGCGCGATGGCGACGCGCTGTTGTTGGCCCCCGGAAAGTTGACGGGGCATCGCCCCCAGCCGGTCGGCCAGGCCGACCCGATCGAGCAGTTGCCTGGCTTTCGCCTCCGCCTCGTCCTGGGACAGCCCTCGAACGTGGACTGGTCCCTCGGTGACGTTCTGGAGCACTGTCCGGTGCGGGAAGAGGTTGAAACTTTGGAAGACCATCCCGACGTCGAGGCGGATTCGCCGAAGGAGCCGCTCGCGGGTCGCCGTCGGGGTGTCGGAGTCGAGACGGAGGCCGTCGATCGTGATCGCGCCCCCCTGAAACGGTTCCAGCCCGTTCAGACAGCGGAGAAAGGTGCTCTTGCCTCCCCCCGAGGGGCCGATGATCGCGGCGACCTCCCCCCGGGCGACGCTCAAGGTCACGCCCCGAAGGACTTGCAATGGGCCGTGCCGCTTGACCAGACCGACCACGTCTATCATCCCAGGGCCCCTCCTTTCGCCGTCGCGGCGTCGAGTTGACGTTCGGACCAGCGTGAGAACCAGGAAAGCGGCAGGCTCATTGCCATGTAAAGAACCGAGGTGGCGATCGCGAACTCGATCCAGCCCCCCGTGCTGTTGCCCAGGATCGAGTACTGCTTGGTCAGCTCGACCAACGTGATCGCCGAACAGACCGAGGTGTCCTTGAACAGGGCGATGAAGTCGTTCGTCACCGGTGGGATAACGATCCGGACCGCCTGGGGCACGATGACCCGTCGCAAGGCCATTCGGCGCGACATCCCCAGCGCCAGCGCCGCCTCCATCTGCCCGGCGGGAATCGCCTGAAGCCCCGCCCGGTAGATCTCCGCCTCGTAAGCGGAATAGTTCAGCGCCAGTCCGCCAATACCAGCCACCATGGGCGGAAGCTTGAGCAGGTAGAACAGGACGAAGAGCTGGAGCATCAAGGGCGTCCCTCGCAGGAACTCGACGTAACACGAGAGAATTACCTGGACCGGACGGGGCCCGTAGAGTCGTCCCAGGGCGACCACCAACCCGATGGCCATGGCCAGCGGCATCGAGGTTACCGACAGCACGATGGTCATCACCGCCGCGTCGAGCAGGAGGGTTCGATAGTGCCAGAGCAACTCCAGGCCACGCGGCGGCCCCGGGCCCGTGGTGACAAACTTTTCACCGCTCCAGCCGGAGAGTTCTGCCTGGGCCTCGTTCCAGAGTCCATATCGCTCGTAGAGCTGACGCAGCTCGCCCGACGCGACGAGACGGTCGATCGCGCGATCCAACTCTCGACGTAGAGCGTCATCCTCGCGCCTCACGAAGATGACGTAATATCCCCGTCCCTCTGGAGGCCCCACCAGTTCCAGGGTCGGAAACCGATCGCGGTAGAAGAGCGCCGCGGGGAGGTCCTGGAGAGTTGCGTCGATCTGACCGTTACGGACGGCCGTCATCGCGTCCGTCGCCCCATCGAAGGAGAGGACTTCAACGGTCGCCCCAGCCGACTCTCGCGCAAAGTTGTCGGCCGCCGAGCTGCTGAGCACGCCCACCCGCCATCGGCGGTTTCCCGGGTGAGGACGCTGCACGTCGGCCCATGACCGGATCGATCCTCCTCGGGGGGCCATGAGCTGAAGCTGGTAGACGTAGTATGGGCGGGTCGCCAGATAGTCCCGGGCGCGGCTTTCGGTCCACTCGTAGCCGTTCGCCACCATGTCGACCCGGCCGGTGTCGAGCACCTTGAGGAGCCGGTCCCACGGCCCTTGCGCGAATTCGGCACGGACGCCCAGCTCTCGGGCCAACGCGTTCAACAGCTCGACCTCGAAACCGGTCACCGTGCGCGGCGACTTCGGGTCGGGGTAGGCAAACGGTCCGCCCCCTTCCTTGTCGCTGCCATAGGACATGACGCCAGTGCGGCGGATCTTGTCCAGGGTATCGGCCCGGCCCGTGGCGAGGGCCGGGCCGACCAGGAAAAACGCGGCCAGCATCAGCATCAGAACGAAGGAGAGTTGCAGCCGAAAGGGACGAGCCGTCTCGGAGGGTCGAGAGGTCGGAGGACAGAAGGCTCTCGAGTCAAGGTGGGGTCCGGCAGGTGGGTCGGGTTCGGAAGGACCGGCCGAATCTTCCATCAAGCGACCTCTTTCTTCTCGGGCGACGACAAGGGCCACGCTAATAATATCATGGCGGTTGAGCGACACATCCTCAAGTCAAACAGCCCTGATTGACTACGGCTGTCAGCGACCTGGGTGACCCTTCACCTTCAAGACGCCGGCCGGACTCGAAGGTCCGGTCCGTCACCTGGCTCGCTACGACTTCGACGCCGTGCGGAGCCGATGAACCCGGCGCACCCGGCGGCGGACGGTGAACGGGACCCGGGCCGCTCGGAGCCGGGTGAACCGTCCGATCCGGAACCGATGCCCGCGCCACTGGACGCGATCGTTCACCAGCGCGTCGAACCAGACCGGCAGCAGGAACAGATCCTTCGCCGGGCTGAGCAGCAGATGCCTGAGCCGGGGAAAACTCCCGCGGAGCCAGCGCGTCTGAAGGGCGTCGCGGGCCATTCCCAGTCCCACCAGGCCAAGCAGCCCCTCCCAGGCGAGCGGGGTCGCACTCGAGAGGGCCCAGATCAGTCCGATGATCGTCAGGTTGGCAGTCGGTTCGATGACGAAGGCGGGGAACGCAAGTCGTCGCCGGATCTTGTACCATCGCGAGTGCCGGTTCAGGAACCAGCGGAACCCGCGCGTCTGGTTGACGTTCTCGATCACGTGATGGCTCAGTCGGATCGAGTACCCGGCTTTCCTGACTCGCATCCCGATAACCTGGTCCTCGGCCAGGAGGTTCCGGACCGGAGCGAATCCGCCGATCGCCTCGAGCACATGCGCCGGGAAGAGCATCGACTTGCCCACGACGCAGGTCATCCGGAGCAGCGCCGCGGCCGCCACGCCCCCGGCGATGAATCCGTTGAGCTCGAGGTTCTCCAGCACGGCCCCGGTTTGGCGCTCGCCGACGCCCACGAACAGGTTCGTGACCAGGCCGACTCCCGGCTCGGCGAGGTAGCAGGCCGTTTCCCGGAGATAGGAAGGCCGCACCCGGACGTTGGAGTCGCTGATCAGGATCGTGTCGTGCCGGCGGTAGCCATCCATGGCCGCGAGGCTTTCCACCTTCGGGTTAAGTCCGAAGGGGGGGCGACCGACGATCAATTGGGCGTCGTGCTCGGGGAACTCCTCCAGCAGACGATGGACGATCGGGATCGCCGGATCGTCGTGGTCGGCCACGCAGAAGAGAAGCTGGTAGGTGGGATAATCGAGGCGGAAGAAGCTGCGAAGGTTTTCCTCAAGCCCCTCATCGAGTCCCTTGAGGGGCTTGTAGATCGTCACGGCCGGGGTGAAGTCAGGGAGGTTTCTGCGCTGTCGGGTCGCCCAGACGAGGGCGACCGTGCCGAACAAGGTCGTGACGACGGCAAAGACGACGATCAGACCGAGCAGGTGGTGGGCGTTGACCATCGGCATGGTAGGAAAGCGTCCCCGGCGGTGCCGCCGCCATCGGCCCGAAACTCGGATCGGGACCCTGCGTCAGAAGCGACTCCACGGCCACACGACGTGTCACTTGGGCTGGGGCATCATCCGCAGCTCCATCGAACCTTGGCAACAGGGGCAGCTCTGCGGGTATCGGACGCTGATCGCACAGATCTCACAATAGTATTCGGGCGTCCGCAGCGTTCCATCCACCAGGACTTTAAATGAGAGGACCTGAACGTAGGGTACCTTGGGAAACCGTCGGACCTTCAACTCCGCAGGACGGTCGCGGAGCCGTTCATCAAGAAAGAGCGCTCGACTGGCATCGTCGGACAGCAGTGGGATGAGCGATTGGTCCTTCGCCTTCAGAACAACCTGGTCGGCAATCGGACCATCGTCGAAGGTGAGCCCGGCCCCCTTCAGCTCGCGGGCGAGCTTGACCACCTCGCCATTGAGGATACTTGCCTTGGGGGGAGGGGGATCGCCCGGCGCGTCCGCCGATAACGCTAATAGGATGAAGCAAGCCATCATCGGCATGATCATCCTCCTGACCTCCAGATGAACGAACAGGGCAACCTTGCCGTATGTGGGGGATGGGCTTGAACGGAATCACAGTATAGCTGGGATCGTGCTGCCGGCCAAGCGGATTCCTCACCTTATGACGCCATGTCGAGTCGCGAGGTCCCGAATGAACCGACCATGCCGTGAGCGGTTCGCGATCCCGGGAGGAGGACCGAGGAAGTGCTCGCTTCCTTGCGAGTGCCGGGTCCGGGTACCATCGAAGAGATCCCCCCTTCAACCTTCTCAGAGCGCCGGCACGGCTCCCGCTCGCCGAGGAATTGCCATGACCATTCGGGCAACGATCGCGCTTTTGTTCAGCCTGGGACTGGTGAGTTACCAGGCGATGCTGCTCCCGGTGCATGGGGACGAGCCCAAACCGAGCGACCCGACCGCCGCCGCTCGGAACCGGATGGTTCAACGACACCTCGTCGAACGGGGGATCAAGGACCCGCGCGTCCTTGATGCGTTTCGGACGGTCCCCCGGCATCGCTATCTGCCCGAGGACACCCGACGGCAAGCCTACGACGACGAGTCGATTCCCATCGGCGAGGGACAGACGATCACTCCCCCCTACGACGTGGCCTTCATGACCGAGGCGCTTCACCCCAAGCCGACCGACAAGGTCTACGAGGTCGGTACCGGCTCGGGCTATCAGGCCTCGATCTTGTCGCGGCTGGTCAAGGACGTCTACTCGGTCGAGATCAAGGAGCCGCTCGGGAAGCGGGCCGCCCAGGTGATCAAGGAGGTCGGGTATACGAACATCCACACCCGGATTGGCGACGGGTACGCCGGTTGGCCGGAGGCGGCGCCGTTTGATGCGGTCATCGTCACCTGTGCGCCGGAAGCGATCCCTCAGCCGCTGGTCGACCAGCTCAAGGAGGGGGGGCGGATGGTGATCCCCGTGGGCGACCGGTTCAATCAGATGGTCTATCTCGGCACCAAGAAGGACGGCAAGCTGACCCTGAAGGAACTTCGTCCAACCCTGTTCGTTCCGATGACCGGCCGCGCCCAGCGCGAAGCGATCGAGGCTCGTAAGAGCAAGGAGAAGCCGTGAGCAAGGTCGTGCTTCGCCAATGGGTCTTGAGAACGCTCGTCGTCCTGAGCGGACTGGGGGGAGGATCGGCCGGGCTTCAGGCCGAGGAGGAGCTCGAACGGCCCGCACCGCCGGCCCTTGAGGACTTCGAGAAGGACAAGAACGGCGACGGGATCCCCGATGGTTGGTACAACGGCCGGGACGTCGTGCTCACGACCGAGGGGGGCCAGGTCGGTCCTCGCGCCCTCAAGTTCACCGTCGAGAAGCCAGGTCGCCCAGCGCGGTTGAGCCGGGCCTTCGGCATCGACGGCCGGAAGACCGAGGCGATCGTCATCGGACTCTGGATCCGGGCCGACGACATCCAATCGGGCGAGCGCCTGGGCGAAGATCCCGGCCTCATGATCGACTTGCTCGGCGAGGGCCTTCGCGCCTTGCGGCGGGGGACGCTGGGGCCCTGGACGAAGTCCACCGGCGGGCACTGGATCCGAGTGGCGCGACGGATCCCGGTTCCGCCCGGTACGAGGGACGCGATCCTGTCACTCGGCCTGCTCGGCGGGACCGGGACCCTGGAAGTCGACGGTCTGACCATCGACCTGGTTCCCGTGGGAGGGACCGAGACGACCGACATCGTCAATAACGGAAGCTTCGAGCTGGGCGACCCGAATCCGTTCGCCTGGACCCTCGACAACGGGGCCCATCGCACGTTCCCGGGCTTCCGATCCGACTCGGCCATCGAGCTGACCAAGAACGGCGCCCGGGCCATGACCGGACTGGCCGTGCCGATCGGCGGACTCGGTCAGCTCAACATCTCGGTGAGGGTCCGGGGCCAGGGACTTCGCGGGGCAGGAGGGGGTGTGACCAACCTCTTCTTCCTCGACGACGACGGCCGCGTCCTGCGCGGCGTTGATGGAGGGGTCAATATTTTTCGATGGTCGGGGACGTTCGACTGGCGGGAAGCCCGCGCCACCGTCCCGGTTCCTCCCGGGGCGGTTCGAGGGGTCCTTCAGTTCGACAAGGTGGATAGTAATGGCGTTTTGC
>Ga0182739_1004143_pt1 | contig 12176 bp, 18 predicted proteins | sample eDN5th30CBELigBY_FD_128873 | JGI IMG/M metagenome (GOLD analysis project Ga0182739, IMG submission 128873) | Enriched backyard soil microbial communities from Emeryville, California, USA - eDNA 5th pass 30_C BE-Lig BY (version 2) (version 2) | ecosystem: Environmental > Terrestrial > Soil >... | reverse complement strand
TGGGGATTTTATTGTTTTTTGGCCAAATGTCCCAACTAAGTATTTTTTTATTACGCTTAATAGAAGGAACATGGCTTTCAAATTTAGGTTAGTTCAGTTGATAGTGCGAGCATTCAATTTTCGGTACAATAAAATGAGAATTTTTTGTTGATTGAAGGGAGGTGTCTCCCTCCAATCAACAGGACGAGGGGGGTACTATGAAACAAAAAATACTAATTGTAGAAGACGATCAAATGATTCGTAACCTCATTAAAATTTATTTACAAAAAGAAGGTTATGAGGTCGTAGAAGCAGACGATGGTGAGGTGGCGAAGTCTGTTTTTCTTAACGAGCATCCGTGTTTAATTGTGTTGGATTTGATGTTACCGAAAGTCAGTGGGGAACAGCTTTGTGAATGGGTCAAGGAGCAAGGAAGAAATGAAGTGTCGATCATTATGTTAAGTGCGAAAGTGCAGACAGCTGACAAAATTCATGGGCTACGGCTCGGTGCAGACGATTACATGACGAAACCGTTCGACCCAGAGGAACTAGTGGCACATATTGAGGCAGTTTTACGGCGAACAGGACAGTTTTGTCAAAAGATTACTTATGAGGGACTTTGTATTAAGCCAAGAAAAGGAGAAGTCCTACTATATAATCAAAAACTCCGTTTAACGAAGCATGAGTTTCAATTGCTATTTCATTTGATGGATAATCCAAATATTATTATGCCCCGAGAAAGGTTAATCGAATCGTTATATCCGTATCTTGAGAAAGACGTGATGGAGCGAACGATTGATGCCCATATCAAAAAACTACGGGAGAAAATTGAAGAAAACCCAAGTCGACCGAAAAGAATTCAAACGGTACGAGGAATGGGGTATAAGTTTGTTACGAAATAGATGGGCGAGATTTTTATCAAAAAAGTTGTTATGGCGGTTAACATTCGTCAATAGTTTGATTATCACCGCATTTATTTTGTTTGCGGGCTGGGCGATTTATGAAGCAACTTGTATAGTTGTAGACGAGAATGTTGCGATTCAAGAAGGAAAAATTATTAAAGATATATTATTGCAGTACATAGGGATTTTCGTTGTATTATTTACTGCTTTTGTGGTATCACTTCAGTATTTTTTTACACGTCATCAATTACAACCGTTACGTGTATTAATGGAGTCGATGGAAAAGTTGAAGCAAGGCAAAGAAGTACAAAATGTTCGCTCAGAGTATGAAGATGAAATCACGGCGTTGATGGATCAATTTAATGATTTGGTCAACCAGTTAGAATCTAATAAAAAGCAACGTCATCAGCGTTTATCAGAGTTTTCTCATGAATTTCGTACACCTTTAACCAACATAAATGGCTATCTAAAGGCTCTTCAAACGGGCGTGATTTCTGGGAATCCAGAGCTCTTTCAAGCATTGCATCAAGAATCGAAGCGTTTAATTTTGATGGTGGAGCAATTAAAATCGATTGAAGAATTGACCTATGCGGAGCAGCAAAAGTATTTACAAAAACAAGACATTGAAATAGCAGACGTCATACATCAAGTTATCCAAATGTTTAGTTGGACAATGAAAAGTAGAAACATCGCACTCCATGTACAACTAGAGCAGCAAATACTTGAAGTAGATCCATATGGACTCACACAGGTAATGAGTAATCTCATTGAAAACGCCATTCGTTATTACGAAGGGACGAAACCTATTGAAATTGTCGGAAAAAAAATGACGAGTTTTTATGTTATTTCAGTTAGCGGACAAGGGAAAACCATTTCAGAAGCGGAAAACCCATTGATTTTTGAACGTTTTTATCGTGTAGACGCGATAAATCATTCAATAGAGAAAGGGGCAGGGCTCGGACTAGCCATCTCCAAGCAAATTGTTGAACAGCATGAAGGGACGATTTCGCTTAAGACAGACGGTACTTATCATACCTTTCTTGTAAAGCTCCCACTTCGAAACTAATGTCTTCTCCTATAGAAACGGCCATATTGAACGATGCTTGCAGCGAAGGAGAAGCGTATTATGTTTAATGATTGTCAGTGCCTAGTGGGGTACTAATACTTGAGGTATACGAGCATAGCGACTTGCCTATAATACAGATGGGCAAAGCAGGTTAGGGTATTTTTAAAATTAGCAACGCAATATCTGATTATGCATTTTTACTCTGGAGAATTAGTCCGAATGGAAGATAGGTTACATATGGGGGTATACAAAGTGGTACAATTAATTGCAGTGAAAGTAAAAATGATTTATTAAAGGAGACAAATTGGTGCCTTATTTACATACAATAAACCCTGTAGCGTTTGAAATAGGCCCAGTATCAGTCAATTGGTACGGTATAATTATTGCAACAGGTATTCTATTAGCTTATTTAGTAGCACAAAAAGAGGCTGTAAAAAGAGGCTTGCCAGAAGATACAATTAGTGATTTATTAATCTGGGTTATTCCTATTGCTATTTTATCGGCACGATTTTATTATGTGGCGATGGAATGGGAATATTATTCTCAACATCCTTCTAAAGTAATCGAGATTTGGAATGGTGGTATTGCCATTCATGGAGCATTAATTGGTGGTTTTATTACAGCATATGTAATTACAAGGACGAAAAAGATTAGCTTCTTAAAGTTAGCCGATATTGTCGCACCAAGTATATTAATTGGACAAATTATTGGGCGTTGGGGAAACTTTATGAATCAGGAAGCACACGGGGGACCAGTTTCACGTACATTTTTGGAAAATCTATATTTACCTAATTGGATGATTGAACAAATGTATATTGCAGAGCTCCAGTCATATGTGCATCCGACATTTTTATATGAGTCTTTATGGAATGTTGGAGGATTACTCCTTTTATTCTTGCTAAGAAATCTGCACTTACGTAGAGGTGAATTATTCTTCACTTATTTAATTTGGTATTCAGTCGGACGTTTTTATATAGAAGGACTTCGTACAGATAGCTTATATATAATTGGTGAACTACGTTCGGCGCAAGTCGTATCATTACTTTTAATTGTAGTAGGATTCTCTGCGATTATTTATCGCCGTTTTTATTTAAAATCGACCGTCACATATCAAGATAAATAATGAAGATGTAAACCAGAGGCTATCTAAAAGTAGCTTCTGGTTTTTGGTTTAGTGTAAAAGTGAATTTATTAATTGACATATACCCCAAGGGGTAGTAGTATTAAACAGATAGTAATTGCTCTTAAATATATTTTAAACCTTTATAAATTAAGGTTTTTAGAGGTTTTATAAAAGAAGTTTTATTTGTTGACATATACCCGTATGGGTAGTATGATACGGAATAGATAATGAAATGATTTAAAAAAGAGGTGAAATAATGCAATACGATGCAAAGGTTACAGCGCGAATGAAAAAGATTGAAGGTCAGCTTAAAGGTATTTTACGTATGATGGATGAAGAGAAAGATTGTAAGGATGTTATCACACAATTAAGCGCAGTTCGCTCCGCTGTTGATCGCACAATTGGTGTTATTGTCACAGACAACTTAGTAGAGTGTTTATCGAAAGAAGATGCAGCAAGCTTAGATAAAAATGCAATGGTAAAGGAAGCAGTAGAATTGTTAGTAAAAAGTCGCTAAGACTTTTTATTTTTAAAATAAATTATACCTATAGGGGTAAGGAGATATTATGGAAAAGAAAAGAACAACAATCGTTTTATTCAGTGGAGATTATGACAAGGCAATGGCAGCGTACATTATTGCAAATGGTGCAGCAGCTTATGATCACGAGGTAACAATCTTCCATACATTCTGGGGTATTAACGCGCTACGTAAACAAGAGCCTGTAACGGTGAATAAAGGTTTCCTAGAAAAGATGTTTGCTAAAATGATGCCACGTGGTGCTGAAAAACTAGGTTTATCAAAAATGCAAATGCTTGGTATGGGACCAAAAATGATTAAGCACGTTATGAACAAACACAACGCATTAACGTTGACGCAACTGATTGAGATGGCACAAGAACAAGATATTAAACTTGTCACTTGTACGATGACAATGGATTTACTAGGTCTTCAAAAAGAAGAATTATTAGATGGTATTGAGTATGCTGGTGTAGCTGCTTATTTAGCAGATGCAGAAGAAGGTAACGTAAACTTATTCATTTAAGAGGTGACCAATGGAAACTGCACTTTTAATTGCCGTACTTGTTGCATTTTTAGCTTGGCGTATGATGCCAACAAAAGGAGTCAACACGATTTCAACGGCACAACTAAAAACAATCATTAACAACAAAGATAAAGTATTCGTGGATGTACGTACGCCAGGTGAATACAAGGCAAGAGGCGTGAAACAATTTAAAAACATTCCACTTGGTTCAGACTTTTCAAAGTTACCTAAGGATAAAGAAATTGTCGTAATTTGCCAAAGTGGTATGCGTTCAAAGCAAGCATGTAAACAATTAAAAAAGTTAGGATATACAAAAGTTACGAATGTCCGTGGTGGCATGAGTGCATACTAAGGAGGAAGTTAACATGAAAACAATTTTACCAACAGAAGTTCAAGCAAAATTAGAAGCTGGCGAAGCAGTAAACTTAATCGACGTACGTGAAGTAGCGGAAGTGGAAGCAGGACATATTCCAGGTATTACGCACATTCCACTTGGCTTATTAGAATTCCGTATGCATGAATTAGAGAAAAAGACACCATATATTATGGTATGTCGTTCAGGCGGTCGCAGTGGTCAAGCGACAATGTTTTTAGAAGCGCAAGGTTTTGATGTAACGAACATGACTGGCGGAATGCTTAAGTGGTTAGGCGAAGTAAAATAATTTTTTTGATTAGAAATTAATCTAGATAGAATAAATCATTTGGATTATAAAAACAAAATTTCTATACCATTGGTGGTATTTACGGAGGTTCGAAATGATTAAATCAGATGTTCAATTAGATGCAAAAGGTTTAGCGTGTCCAATGCCCATCGTGAAAACGAAAAAAGCGATGAACGATGTCGCAGAAGGGCAAGTGTTAGAAATTCAAGCAACTGATAAGGGTTCTGTTGCCGATTTAGCTGCATGGTCAAAAACAGTGGGGCATCAATATATTGGCACAAACGAAGATAACGGTGTGTTCTACCACTATATTCGGAAATGTAATCCAGAAACAAGCGATTTAACTGAAAAAACATTTGAACAAACGATTTCAAATGAAGACGCTGTAAAAGGTGATGGCATCATTTTAGATGTTCGTGAAGCGGCAGAATACGCATTCGGTCACATGCCAGGTGCGAAATCCATTCCAATGGGTGAATTAACGAACCGTATGAATGAATTAGATCCAGCACAAAATATTTATGTGATTTGCCGTACAGGCACACGTTCGGACCTAGCTGCACAGCAATTATCAGCAGCAGGATTTACAAATATTTATAATGTTCTACCTGGTATGACAGAGTATACAGGCGAATTAGAGAAAGAGGTATAAGTATATGTCAAACAAAGTAGCAATTATCGCAGCAAATGGTGGTCTTTTCGATGCTTATAAAGTGTTCAACATTGCAACAGCAGCAGCCGCTTCTGAAAAAGAAGTAGCGATCTTCTTTACATTTGAAGGCTTAAACTTAATCCACAAGCAAGGGATGCAAGCACTTGAAATGCCGGCAGGAAAAGAGAGTTTTGCAGAAGGGTTTGCAGCTGCACAAGTACCGGCAATTCCTCAGCTGGTTGAAATGGCACAGGAATTAGGTGTGAAATTCATCGCTTGTCAAATGACTATGGATGTCATGGGCTTAACGAAAGAAGATTTCGTAGACGATATCGAAGTTGGTGGCGCTGTTACATTCTTAGAATTCGCAAAAGACGCAGCACCAACATTAACATTCTAATTTCTAGCATTTCCTTTTCATATATCTAAACATTTCCATTGGTTCCGGTAGCAATACGCTACCTGAGCCGAAAAAATTTTAATCAAAATAATACCTATGGGGGTACAATTAAATGACAGTAACAGCATGGAAAGCGGCACAAGTTGCACACAAAGTGATTGATAACAAAGAATTGTTTATTTTAGACGTTCGTAATGCAGATGCATTTGAAGATTGGAAAATTGATGGTCATAAATTCGAGTACTTAAATATCCCTTACTTCGAACTTTTAGATGGCGTAGATGAAATTTTATCGAAAATCCCTGCAGATAAAGATGTACTTGTCGTATGTGCGAAGGAAGGTTCTTCTATCATGGTAGCGGAAATGTTATCGGATGCGGGCCTTTCAGTGGGCTACCTTGAAGGTGGTATGAAATCTTGGTCAATGTACCTTGAACCAATTAAAGTAGGCGATCTTACAAACGGCGGAGAGTTATACCAATTTGTACGTTTAGGTAAAGGTTGTTTATCTTACATGGCTATTTCTAAAGGCGAAGCAGCGATCATCGACGCAGTACGCTTCACAGATGTATTCACAAAGTTTGCTGAAGAAAAAGGTGTAGAAATTAAGCACGTATTCGATACACACTTACACGCTGACCACATTTCTGGTGGTCGTAACATCGCTGCAGCTACTGGTGCAACATACCACCTACCACCAAAAGATGCGGAAGAAGTGGTATTTGACTATACACCACTTGAAGACGGTTTAAAAGTACAATTAGGTGCTTCTGAAATTGAAGTAGGTGCCCTTTATTCACCAGGTCACACAATCGGTTCAACATCATTTGTGATCGACGGTAAATTCCTATTAACGGGTGATATTTTATTCATCGATTCAATCGGTCGCCCTGACTTAGCAGGTCTTGCAGAGGACTGGGTTGGTGACTTACGCGAAACATTATATTCTCGCTACCGCACATTAACAGAAGATTTAATCGTGTTACCAGCACACTTCATGATCATTGACGAGTTAAACGAAAATGGTACAGTAGCGAAGCGCCTTGGTGATTTATTTGCGGAAAACCACGGTTTAAACGTAGAAGACGAAGACGTGTTCCGTTCGATGGTTACAGATAACTTACCACCACAACCAAACGCGTACCAAGAAATTCGTATTGTAAATATGGGTAAAGTGACACCTAGTGATGATGAACAAACGGAAATGGAAATTGGTCCTAACCGTTGTGCAGTACGCTAATTTAGTTTAGCAATGAGATGTTACACATATGCTTGCCTTACGCTCAAAAGGCAAGCAACCGTTTTAGTCGGTAAATTAGAAAATCGCTTACAAAAAAGAAATTTACGAGAAGAGGAATTCAACATGAATATTACAAAAACTTTGGATGCAAAAGGTTTAGCTTGCCCAATGCCAATCGTACGTACGAAAAAAACAATCGATACAATTAACTCAGGTGAAGTGTTAGAAGTACAAGTAACAGATAAAGGTGCACTTGCAGACTTTACAGCATGGGCTGGCGCAGGTGGTCACACAATTTTAGAGCAAAAAGAAGAAGCAGGCGTACTGTACTTCTACATTCAAAAAGCATAACAGTGTCTTGGGCGAGTAGAACATTGTTCTACTCGCTTTAATTTTTATGAAAGAAGGATAAACAAATGTATCGATATTTTATAGAACTAAATCGTTAATCGTTGGACATGGAAACACAGAATAAAATTGACACATAGGCAGTGAGTTGTAAGAAACTGAGTTGATTGCATTTTTTTGAAAGAGATAACCAAGCAGCAAAGCAAGTTCCTGCACAAGTAAAAAACAATTAAATATTTTATGTGTTTTACGGCAATAATCACACTGATGTTTTTACTTTTATCTAACAAGTGGCTGAGCTATACTGTACTGAAAGGTGGTGCAGAATGAGAACATTCAAAGATTTACACACCATTGAAGCTGTAAACAGCTTCATTTCCAGTAATCCATTATCCTTTATTTATATTTCGCGTACAGGATGCAGTGTTTGTCATGCCCTTTTACCTCAGGTCGGAAAACTAATGGAAAAGTTCCCGGAAATCCATCTCGCACACATAAATACCGTAGAAGTGGAGGAAGTTGCAGAACGGTTCACTGTTTTTTCGGTCCCGGCGATGCTTCTATTTATAGATGGGAAAGAATATTTGCGGGAAGCGCGTGTAGTCCAAATGAGTCTATTCGAAGAGAAATTACAGAAGATTTATGAAGTTTATATGAATTAAGGCTATTCTCGCATGATTGGGGAATAGCTTTTTCTATCTGGCAGCGGTCATTATAATTGTTGCGGGTTTAATTGCAGCACCAATTGGGGTAATAATAAGCATAAAGATGGACACAAAAGTATTACAAGGAATACTAGCTGTTCTAATATTAGCAACTGCTTTAAAGAAATGGATAGATTTTTTTAAAATTATCCAAACTAAATGATCAAATCATAATCTGATTAAATTATAATTCAAAATAGGGGGATATATATGGATTTTCATTTTACAGTAAATAGTGATAAAACAATTGATGAAGCGATTACATCTATAGAACAAAATCTTAAAGAAAATAAGTTTGGGGTTCTTTGGCAACTTAACTTGACTGAAACTTTGCTGAAAAAAGGCGTAGACAGCTATAAAAAGCCTTACCGAATTCTAGAAGTTTGTAATCCATTAGAAGCGGCACGTGTAATAGAGCATAATCCTTTAGTAGGTTACTTCTTACCTTGTAAAATTACCGTTTATGAAGAAGAAGGAAAAACCAAAATAGGACTTCCTAAACCAACTGCTATGATAGGTTTATTAAACGATGCTGAATTAATTACAATAGCAGAAGAAATTGAAAAAATCCTCATAGATGTATTAGAAAAAAGTAAATAATGAATTACCTGACAAGAATGCATGAAAAAATGCATTCTTGTTTTTTCTTTTTATTTAAGGATAACAGGTAATACTTATATAAGAATCACACTTAGGACTATTACATTTACAACATTATTTTAAAGAACAATATGATGCAGGCTTTCACTTGAAAAATTATTTACCACAATTTTTTACAGCCATGAATCATATCCAATCCATACATGAAATTGTTGAATTTAAGGAAATTCCTTCTATGTATGTTATTCCAACAATTGAAAATATCCTAAGAGATTATGGAAATTTTGGTGAAAAGTTTCAGAGATAACAGTACAACATTGGATAACTGCAATAGAAAATTCAGGTTAGCGATTACATCATTCGAGTACATTAACTGCTGAATATTTCTTAAGTTATGCACAACTTGTGATGAATAGCCGGAAATTATCGGTAGAAGAAACACACCAGGTTATGGAGGATTTTTTCTTCAAAGGAGAGCCACTTATTTACGGAAAGTCGACTCACCAACAATTTTTACAAGCAATGGCTGAGTTATGGGATAATGAGAATACTTAAAAACATCTGTTGGATTGCTCCACAGATGCTTTTTTAAATCCATTAATCTATAGTCTCAAGATAACGATATAGCGTTGATTTGCTAATACCTGTCTCATTTTTAATATCTAAAAGTGTAAATTTCCCGGACTGATACATATCAATGGCTTTCTTTACATTATCATCGGATTTTTTGGGGCGCCCGATAGATTTACCTTTCGCTTTTGCATCCGCCATACCTAAAGTAGTCGATTGCTTAACGATATCGCTTTGAAATGTTAAAAAGAAGTGTAAAACCTGTTCAAGCGATTTTCCGAGTAATTGTGTAGATGTAATATTTTCCTCCATGAAATGAAGCGTGACTTGATCACGTTTACAAATTTTAAGTAACTCCTCTAAATGCCTCGTAGAATCGGCAATACTAAAGAAACGTAGTACTTGAATCGTATCTCCTTTTTCTATTGCCATGAGTAATTCTTCAAGAGCTATCCGCTTTTTTGCACGGCCATGATTTTCAGTGAAAACTTGGTCACAATTCATTAAAGCAGCCGTTTGTATGTGCATACCTTCATCGTTGTATAGTGGTCGTTGATAACCGTAAATCATTCATTTCACTCCATTTTCGTCCCATAAAGGTTCCTTTTTGGGAAAAGTATGCTATGATATTCTAGGAATTTATTTTATATGAAGGAGAATATCATGCAAAGTTTAAAACAACAATGGTTCGGTAATGTACGTGGAGACATCTTATCAGGGATTGTCGTGGCATTAGCGCTCATTCCAGAAGCAATTGCCTTTTCCATCATTGCTGGTGTCGATCCAATGGTCGGACTTTATGCGTCATTTTCTATTGCAGTTATTATAGCATTTGTTGGTGGCAGACCGGGAATGATATCCGCTGCAACTGGCGCAATGGCATTAGTTATTGTTAATTTAGTAGCAGATCATGGCTTACAGTATTTATTAGCAGCTACAATTTTAACAGGGATTATTCAAGTACTATTTGGCGTGTTTGGCATTGCGAAATTAATGCGCTTTATACCGAATTCAGTCATGTTAGGTTTCGTGAATGCTTTAGCTATTCTTATTTTTATGGCACAAGTACCCCATTTTTTAGGTGAAGGGACAATGACGTATGTCTTTATAGCAATTACGTTACTAATCGTCTATATATTGCCACGTTTCTTTAAAGCCATTCCGGCCCCATTAATAGCCATCGTATTATTAACAGCTGTTACTTTTATGTTTAATGTGGAATTAAAAACAATTGGAGATTTGGGATCGATTACACAAAGCTTACCGAGCTTTTTCATTCCAGATGTACCGTTTAATTTAGAAACATTGTCTATTATATTCCCATATGCACTTGCACTAGCATTAGTTGGCTTAATGGAATCACTGATGACGGCTCAAATTGTCGATGATATGACAGATACGAAGTCAGACAAAAACCAAGAAGCGCGTGGGCAAGGAATTGCGAACTTAATTAATGGTTTCTTCGGTGGAATGGCTGGGTGTGCGATGATCGGCCAATCGATTATTAACGTTAAATCAGGCGGACGAGGTCGTCTTTCTGCACTTGTTGCTGGGGTCTTTCTAATGTTCTTAATTTTAGTGCTTGGGAATGTAGTGATTGATATTCCGATGCCTGTACTGGTCGGAATTATGATTATGGTGAGTATCGGTACGTTTGATTGGGGTTCGTTTAAATACATTGCAAAAGCACCTCGTACAGATGCGATTGTGATGGTTGCAACAGTAGCAGTCGTTGTCTACACACACAATTTAGCAATTGGCGTTGTACTTGGCGTAATCTTAAGTGCATTATTCTTCGTAGCATCGATTTCTAAGGTACGTATACACCAGGATAAAGGTGTATTTATTGTAGAAGGGCCACTGTTCTTCGCATCGACACAAAACTTTATTCAAACAATTGAAGAAGCGAAAGAAAATCATGCGACGATTGATTTATCAAGTAGTCATCTATGGGATGAATCAGCGGTGGGTGCTGTTGTAAAAGTCGTTTCAAAGCTAGAAGAGCAGGGGAAAACAGTGAACGTCATCGGCATGAATCCTGCGAGTGAAAAACTCTATAAACAATTATTAAATGTTAGTGTGTCACATTAAAGGAGGATTCTTTATGTATCAACATATTTTATTAGCGGTTGACGGTTCTGAAAATGCTGTGCGTGCAGCTAAAGAAGCAGTGAAAATTGCTTCAGATGCTTCATTAATTGAAATGATATATGTTGCAGATTTTGAAAAGGCAAAAACCGAAGTTTTACATGCAAAGTCCAGCGAAAGTTTAATGTTGGAGCGTAAACGTAAAATAGCGCCAATAGAAGAAGTTTTAAGATCCGCTGGTAAGCAATTTAAATTAACAATTTTACATGGTACACCAGGCCCTGAAATTGTGAAATATGCTAATGAGAAAAAAGTTGATCTTGTTATCATAGGTAGCCGTGGCTTGAATTCATTACAGGAAATGGTATTAGGTAGTGTAAGCCATAAAGTAATGAAGCGTGTTCATTGCCCAGCATTAATTGTGAAATAACGTGATGTAATTAAAAAGTACTTATCACCTTTTGCACCCCAAAAAGTTAAATATTATATATTAAGTTAGGCAACTTCAGGATTGAATTCGGTATTGTACCGGACTCAATCCTTTTAATTTTTCTATAATCCGTTTGTGATTATAATACAATCGTAGATACACTTACTGCCCACTTGTATTTGTAAACCCAGATACATAAGACGTAATAGGGATTGTGCCTGGAGAATACTAACTGAGGCTAGATAAACGGCTTTAGAGAAAAAAGGTTTATTAAATACTTTAACTTATTAAAGAAATAAGCTGCGAATAAGAAAGAGTATGTTTTGATTAATCTTAATCAAAACGCTCTTCTTATTGTTTGAGATTAAT
>Ga0182739_1004140_pt1 | contig 12179 bp, 8 predicted proteins | sample eDN5th30CBELigBY_FD_128873 | JGI IMG/M metagenome (GOLD analysis project Ga0182739, IMG submission 128873) | Enriched backyard soil microbial communities from Emeryville, California, USA - eDNA 5th pass 30_C BE-Lig BY (version 2) (version 2) | ecosystem: Environmental > Terrestrial > Soil >... | reverse complement strand
TTGTGTTCTGAACTTCGTCAGCCTGCATCGGCGAATTCCAGGAATTCGCCTGCTTCGGCTTCCTTGTCAGAACACAAATCGCTCGATCTCGACTGACAAAGCACCTTTCCGGACAGACTCTGAGTGAAATTCCATCCTGTCATGTCTCAAGAATCACTTTTAAGTTTTAGTACCCGCAATGATCATTTCAGAAGCTTCCGTAACTCTCTCCCGCTGGCATGAACTTGCTCGCCGTGTTCTGTCTGGAGAAATGATCTCCCGGGAAGAGGGGCGTGAAATACTCCTTGCTCCGGATGACGATCTGCTGGAGTTGCTGGCTGCAACTTATACCGTTCGCCGGGCTCATTTCGGCAAACTGGTTCAGCTCTACTATCTGAAAAACGCCAAAAGCGGTTTGTGTCCGGAAGACTGTGGATATTGTTCGCAATCCAAAATCTCGGACGCCCCGATCGAGCGGTATGCCATCGCCAATGAACGGGTGCTGATGGAAGGGGCGCGGGCAGCCAGTGAAAGTCAGGCCCGTACGTATTGCATTGTCGCCAGTGGTCGGGGGCCGTCCGATCGTGAAGTGGACCATGTCTGTCAGGTTGTTCGCAAAATCAAGGATGAACTGGGAATGCACATATGCGCCTGCCTGGGGCTCTTGAAGCCGGACCAGGCTCGCCGGCTCGCGGAAGCAGGTGTCGATCGGATTAACCATAACCTGAACACCTCCCGGCGCTACTACGAAGAGATCTGTACGACCCATACTTATCAGGATCGGCTTGATACATTGCAGGTCGCGCATGCAGCCGGCATGGAACTCTGCAGCGGCCTGATCGTCGGCATGGGGGAAGAGCATGACGACATTCTGGATGCGGTCTTCGAATTGCGGGGACTGGATGTGAAATCCATTCCGGTAAATTTTCTGCATGCCATCGATGGGACGCCGTTACAGGCGAAGGATGAACTCGATCCGCGCTACTGCCTGAAGGTGCTTTGTCTGCTCCGGCTGGCACATCCCGATGTCGAAGTCCGCATCGCGGGAGGCCGGGAATTGAATTTGCGTTCCATGCAGGCGATGGGGCTGTATGCTGCCAATTCGCTGTTCGTGAGCGATTATCTCACTACTAAGGGACAGACAAAGGAAGAGGATTTCGAAATGGTGAAGGACCTGGGGTTCGAAATCGTGATTGGCGGTCACGAAGCCCAGATGCCTTAGAGCGTTTTTGTCAATTTTGTATCGCACTTGCCTCGTGGCATTCAGTCTTTCATCAGGTGAAACTCTTTCGACGCGGGCACCTGAAAGACCGAACTGGTCGAGTGCCCTGTCGGGGCTTGGATTTGGGGTACGTGATCGCGAAACGTCCTCCGTTGTCGGACCTTGCGTGAAGCCTTCCCCCTCCCAATTTTAGAGTAGACGAAGCGTTAGAGCCCTGTCTGAGAATTTCCCCTTTCCTTCATAGGATTGCTTCTGTGCAAACAACGCCCATTGGGAAAGGCTGGGGCTGTTGAAGGAGTCTCTACGTCTGGAAGTCAATGCAGATGAAGCCATGCCCGCAATCGATTGACGGCTTCACGACTCTCTGATTCGAGTGTGCATTCTCCCCGCGCCGTTCGCGTCCCGCTTCGCAGCACTCCGCGCATTTCATCAATTGAATCGCATTCACGGTGGGCACCGTTCAGAGCAACTTGCTCCAGAAATTCTTTGTCAAGGAACTCCCAACAGGCTGTTGAGTTGCATGGAACTGCTGCCGTAGCTGCCGAATTTTGGTTCCAGAGAAATTGTGGCCCCCACATTGTTTCGACTGCGATCGTACCCCAGTCCCAGGTGGAACAGGAAATTTTCCCCAATTCGAGTGATGGTCAAGGCTTCACCGCGATCGATTCCTTCGGAAACATCATATTGTGCTGAGGCTGTGGCCACGTAGAGATTGGGGCTCATGACATACGAGACGCTGCCGGTGATCAGCTTACTGTCAATCGGTCCGACTTCGACATTGCGATATCCCAGGTACGCACTTCCCCGTCCTCCGCGCTGATGCAGGACGCCGATGTTCCAGATCTTCTGTCCTCCGGAAAAGACGTCCGTGACTCCATTCGCCACGACGGATGTTCGTGGGCTGAAATGCCAGGCATATCGGCCATTGATCAGGCCGACCGTTTCATTGAAGTTGTCTCGATCCGGATTGGGGAAAATTGAGGCCCCCAGGTCGAATTCCATCCAATCCACAATTCGCGGGGCTTCGGGTGGTCCGACTTTGGTCTGTAAACGGTGTCTCATGGCCAGTCGCAGGACATGCATGTCATCCACCAGTTCATTGAACGGCGCCGTCACAGTGCTGCCTGCTCCGGATCGGACTGCATAAAAACGTGGATCGAATTGCGGCGGGAGGTTCGGCAGGCCGAATTCGACCGGCAGGAGCCGTTCACGAAACCGCTCTTGCGCATTTTCATCGAACGCATTGTACTGTGCAACGTTGTTAAGATCTGTGGAAGATTCTGCATAGGAATAATCGAGATCATAAACCACTTTATGGGCCAGACCATTCAGCCCCAGGATCGAGTTCCTGACCTGCGGCATATATTTTGCGAATTCGACACTGGCCTGGATGCCTGCTTTTCCATAGGCCCGTCCCAGGTCTTGTCCCAGCAGATCCTGTTCCCAGTAGGCAAGTTCTCCCAGGGCATAGGGATTGACGTGCACCGGCCCCAGATCAAAGGGCATATTTAATTGATGCCGTGTCATGGCGACGATCCCTTCCACGTCCGCGAAATAAGGAAGTGGCATGAACGGGTCGAGCGTGGGATCGGGGGGAGCCTTGGCAGGGTTTAGAATTCCATAGCCCACGGAGGAATGTTGACTCCAGATAACGGGAGATCCGAATACGGGTTCGCCCAGAATGGTGAGATCGGCTTTGGGCAACCAGCTGGTCTGATCGTTGAACTCGTTGGAAGTGACGGTCCCTTCCAGGCTGGCAGTCAGGTTGTCTGTCTGATGATTCAGAACAAGTGTATTTTCCAGATCTTTTCCGGTATCCCAGGCACGTTCGTAGTATTGCTCCCTGAAATTCCGGTCGTCATTAAAAACGTGGCCGATTTCAAATTGCAGCCACGTCTCCTTACCAAAATAGGTGCGATCGCGAAATTCGATCAGTCCACGGTTATCATTCGGGACAGGGAGATCTCGGCGTCCCAGACCCAGGTTATCGGTGCCATGATCATTAATATAATAAACCTGTCCCCATCCCTCTTTATGCACCGGCATGCCGAACAGGACTGTATCGAAACCGAATGTGCCGCGTGTTCCGACACCGGGTCCGCGCTTGGAGAAATAGTCCGCCTGCAATTGCCAATCGACCGAGGAAGGCAAGTTGATGCCCGTTAGCGACTGGACATCCCAAGCCGTTTCAACGGTGGTCCCAAACATACCCGTAAAGCCAACATTCAGCTTCCTGATCGGAATATGTGGATCTTCCGCAACGCCACTTAAATAAGGGGCTGCAAAGAGCGGAATGTCTTCGATGAAAACAACGCTATTCCAGCTGGTGGCATAATAAGTGCCTCCTTCCGGTTCTCCGGTCACGGGATTGATGCGATTCGGATTTCCCGATGGGCGTTGTTCCAGGAAAATATCGCTGGCCTGAATGCGAGCCTTCGGCTTGCCGAATTCGCTGGTCGTGATAAATGCGTTTTTGGCGTGGAAACTGGTGTCGGAATTTTGACGTACTTCTGTTGCCCGCAGGCGCAGCATGCCTTGAAGGTCCGGCAGCAGAGTCCGAATTTCTGTATTCATGGTCAATCCGCGATGCTGATTCAGATCGTAATAGGCATGTGTGGCCCGGATATCATTGTTCCCCTGGCGGATCACGATATTTCCTTCCAGGTAAACCTGAAACGGTGTATTCATATCAATGTCGAAGCCGCCCAGATTGTTGATATGATTGGCATCCGTCCAGATCACTGCCCGGTCTGCAGTCAGGTCAATTCGAGACAAAACGGTCTGGCCGTTGCCAATCTGCAACGGCACATTATCCACCACGATATTTACGCCGCCCGTTAATGTCACCACATATTCCGGAGGAATAGAACCTTCGGAGATTTCGCCTTTGGCTTCCAGCTTGCCCCCCAGAAACTTAGGGGCAATGGTCACATGCTGGCGAATTCGATTTTCTGGTGCTGGCAGGAACGTCATACCTTGTCCCGGAGCCTCGAGAGTGTACTGGGTCTGTCTGAGCTGGCTGCGGGATTCCATCCGTTTCTGGCGGGCACGAATGTAGATCGGCTCATTGACAGTAGAAGGCAGATCTTCCAGTTCCCGGCCTGTAAAACGGATTTCATTTTCCGTTGTCAGATCCACCAACAGGACCGGTCGATGTTCACGGTGGCTGGCAGATTGCTCTGTCGCGCTGAATTCCGGACTCGTCTCGAGATAGGCCAGGAACTGCTTCTCCACGGCGTCCGGAGAAGAGATTTCCCAGATGACCATGGTGGGGGCCGACCATTTCTGTTGCCCCTGTTCAATTTGACAGTTCCCCCTCAATAGCAATACCGATTCATTGCCATCCTTGAAGCGGGCACAATAGTTGGCACTTGTGACAATTGGTGCAGACAAAGGCAACCGGGATACCAGGGGCGATGGGCGTGTCCGAGTTGACTCTGCCAGCAGACTATGCCCCGCGGTCGGACCGGTTTGCGCAGACAACGATCCCGCCATGCTGAGCAAACCTGCCAGCACGACCAGAACGCTTCCTGCGTTATGCGGTCGGAACAACGACACGCGAAATCCGTTCGCCAAATGTGATGAGGGTTGGGGGAGTTCCTCGTTCTACCAGTCACCAGCCGTGGCGACTGGCCCAGGGGGAGCTGATCACAACATCTTTCATAATGACCAGTTTGAAGAGTTACTCCGTGGAGAATCGGGGGAGCCATGAAATGGCCGCGGAGTATAGGCAGGTGTTAAAAATTGAGTCAATAAGGGTCAGAACGCGACCGGCGGATTCAAAGCCCGGGGCGCATGAATGGCCACTTCATGACAGGGTGAATCAGTCGTTCCGCAGCTCTCTTGAGAGAGCACGAAGGCTGGGCAACATGGGTGCGTTGGCAGTGTTGACGGCGAATTCAAAAAGACGTTGACCTATTTACGGGTTTCGACGATAAGATGCCTTGGATCTTGATTCCGATCGGAGTTCGTGCTGCGTCATTTTTGGACTGAGGGATGAGAAACTTGCCGCGAGCACGGCCACAACCGTGTGTGTCATGCTCGAACATCCAGCAACCTGTTTCCAGATCGTTATGTTTTCACTTCCCTTAACTTTTCGTCGCGTGGTTGCATTATTGGCGTTGTCCGCCCTGGGGATGGGAATTGTCCTGGCCTGGCAAACAGCGTCCGGAGAGTGGAATCGTCCCCGCCGCATCGGCACTTTTCAGATCCGTTCCGAAATCCCTCTCGGTGAACGACACGGCCAACAGCTTTTGCGGGAGATCGCAAAACTGAGAACAGAAATCGAATCAACACTGGATTTGCACGGCCCGGGACGTCCGATTCAAGTCAACCTGTTTCAATCCCGCGAAACTTACGCGGCATTTTTGCAGACCAGAATTCCAGCAGCCGAAAATCGATCCGCATTGTTTGTGAGCAGCCCTGATGGCGGTCAGATTTATGTCTGTTATCATCCGGATTTTGAACAGGATGTGCGGCATGAAAGCACTCATGCGGTGCTGCATGAATCGTTGCCTCGCATCCCGCTTTGGCTGGACGAGGGGCTCGCGGAATACTTTGAATTGCCCACATCACAGCGACGTGATGCCAACCCTTACCTGATCGAACTCCGTGAACAGATCGAGCTCGAATGGGCTCCGGATCTTGAACATCTGGAACAGTTACAGACAGTGGATCAAGTGCGAGCCCAGGATTATCGGGAATGTTGGGCATGGGCTCATTTTCTGCTGCATGGTCCAGAGATTGTACGACAGGAACTGCAGTCCTATTTAAAGATTTTGAATTCCGGTGAACCTGCTGGAAAAATGAGTGATCGTTTACGTGTGTGCCTGCCGGACATGGAGGTCCAGCTCATCCATCATCTGCGAAACTGGTGATCGTTGATGTCCATGAAAGGAATCTCCTTGAAGTCGTTTCTCCTGTCGGTCCCGGTGGCGCTGTTTGCATGCGTACTGGGGGTCCATGCCGATCCACCCCGTCTGCTGACACGTCATCCCGAAAAGATGCTCGACGTTTCCCTGACTCCCGATCATGCACTGGAAGGATATTTGATTGATCCGTTTGGAAAAGTGCTGAAAAATACAGTGATCACCATCGTTCAGAATCGAAAAGTGATCTGGACAGGTAAGACCAATTCCGACGGATACTTTCAGGTCAAAGGACTTTCCACCGGCGTTTATGAAGTGAGTAGTGACCGGTTGGCGGCCAGTTGCCGTATCTGGTCAAAAGATTCCGCCCCACCGCGTGCGTCCCGTTCATTACTGCTCACCCGGGATCTCGCCCCCACGGCGGGGACACTGGGGTCACGGCGTGATGATCTGACAATCCGTGTCTCCGGCTTTCCCACTCTGACTTTGCCCCGCATGATTACCAGAGACGTGCGTCAATTAATGAATCCATAACTCTGAGAATGAACCGATGCACGCATTTCAGGAATGAAAAAAGCTCGCCGCGTGGCGAAACGGGATTCATCGAGAGATAATGCGGGAAAAGCCAATGGCTCTGACCAGAATCGGGTCGAGACTTGTCTGGTTGAAAAGAGAGCCACGCCAGAGGAAGAATGAGGAAGAGGAAGCGTACACATGCAATTGATCATGTCATCTGGCATGTCTCGGCCCTCGCGCTGGGGACTGGCCATGATCTCCCTGTTGGGAGTCTGGGGCTTCCCGTTATTCGCCCAGGAACCGCAGGAACATCCATTGATCCCCGCCGTTCAGCTTCTGCAGCAGTCATATTCCATTGTCGAGCAACTGCAGGATTATGAAGCAACATTGATCAAGCAGGAACTGATCAACGGAAAGATCATCTCCCAGCGAATTCGTCTCCGGTTGAAAGAAAAACCGTTCAGCATTTATCTGCAATACGAAGAGCCGCATGCCGGCCGCGAAGTCCTGTTTGTTCTCGGACAGAACGACAACCAACTGCTGGTGCACGATGCAGCCGGGATTACCGCACTGGTGGGAACCGTCTCTCTGGCAGTCGATAGCCCTCGGGCCATGGCCGAAAATCGACACATGATCACCGAGATGGGCATGAAGAAGATGCTGGAACTCCTCATGGCCCAATGGAAACTGGAATCCAAGTATGGAGAATGTGATGTGAAGTTTTATCCGGACGCCAAAATGGGAAATGCGGAATGCGAAGTGATCGAATGCTCGCATCCTCGACCACGCAAACAATTTCCCTTCCACATGACCCGAATTTTCCTGGAAAAGCGGTCACGACTCCCGATCCGTATCGAAAATTACGGTTTCCCAGCACAGGCCAACCAGCCCGCTCCGCTCGTGGAAGAGTATACGTACGTGAATGTCAAAACAAATCTGGGGCTGACAGCTGCAGACTTCGACCGGCGAAACCAGAAATATTCATTTCGATGATTTCGCGCTGCCAGAATCAACAACTTGCCAACTGTGACAATGAGAGTTGATCGAAACGCAAAGTCCGACAGCGGAGGACGGTTTGCGCTCATACATTCCAAAACCAGGCCCTGGCAGAGCATTATTGACGGGGCATTATTGACGGGGCATTACTCAGCCGGGACATTACTCAGCCGGAACAGTCTTTTCGAAAACAATGATGTGTTGGCGTGGAAGTTTCTCCAGCGTTTCGACCCATTTCAGGTTGAGGCCCGGTTCATTGGCCTCTTTCTTCACTTGCTCTTCCGTCATCTTGTGAACCTCCTTGATCGGAATGGTGGGATCCTCTTTGCGGTATTCCACAAAAACCACCCGGCCTCCCGGCTTGAGCGAACGAGAAATCGCCTGCAGCATCTCATAGGGGAAGTCGAATTCATGATACACATCCACCATAATTGCCAGATCGACGCTGTCATCATCCAGGTTTGGTGAACGGGTGGTCCCCAGCACTCCTTGGACATTCGGAATTCCCAGACCTTTACACTTGATCTCCAGGGCCTGCAACATCTCCTTTTGAATATCGACCGCCATGACTTTTCCGGATGGACCGATCTGTCTGGCCAGACGGACGCTGATGACTCCCGAACCCGCTCCGATGTCTGCCACCACCATGCCGGGCTGCAGTTTCAGGGACTCCACCAGCAACGTCAGGCCTTCCTCTTGCTCTCGTTCAGGACGTTCCAACCAGGAAATTCCCTGATGTCCCATGACGCGGGCAATCTCCCGGCCCAGATAGAATTTGCCCAGTCCGTTGGGATCGTGATTGGTGCGGAACTGATAACGCCTCTTTGGTTTGGAGGTGTCTGCAGCAGACTTCTCTTCCCCATAACAGTGAGGCGCCAGTAAAAGTATCGCGCAGACCAGCAGAGAAAATGACTTCATTTCTATCCCCAGGTTTCGATTCAGTGTGATCGACAGGCTGCTGCCAGCGGATCGAGCGCATTCATGCCGTATGGTCCGGGTGCTGCCTCGCGGTATTCCACTTTTCATCAATCAAAATACCGTTTCCGCGAACCCAGGCCAGAGCAACTTGCTCTGGTTGGCTGGAATCCTCAGGGACGCGGGACCGGGTGCGGGTCCTGTTGTGCCGGGTGGCCGATCGACGAGATCATTTCCCGGAACCAGATGGGGACCGCGGTTGGGATGGCTCCCTTGTCTGCTGCGGCAAAATCCAATTCATTCTTCCAGTGGAGATCATCAACTCGGAGACTCAGAAGGACCTCTCCACTCTTCCCAGTGAAAACCCCTTCAGCCAGGTGATACATGTTGTTGCCATGCCGGGCGACTTCAAACGTGAAAGGAACCTGCTGGCCGATGACGTCCATGACTTCACGATGAGTTTGCGAATGATCAATGACCAGTTCTGTTCCACCGGAAGCTTCTTCCAGCAGCGTTTTACGAATGTGATTACGAATTGTTTCGTCATGGGACAGGCGGGTATTGATTTCCAGCAGCGTCAACACTCCATCGCCGACATATCGCTGGTAATAGACTCCCCGCAGGTGCATGGCAAAAGCCAGGTTCCAGTCAATGAGTCCACGTGGCTGAAAAGCTTCGGGAATCTGAATGTCGACCATTTGCTGTGTGAGGACTCTGGCCTGTTCGGGGTCTTCTTGAAGCAATGGCCGGAACCACCAGATCCCAACTCCACAAAGACAACATCCCATGACCAGAAACGCGGAGATCACTCCGGTCAGGACCGCCAGCCACGGACGGATACGAGAATCTCGTGCATCGTCCGGTAAGGCCGCGCGCATCTTTTCGCTGGGAGTCAGGTCTTTGGACTCGATCATGACCTGCAGGACTCCATTGCTGAAACATGAAATTGCTGAGACATGAATCAAAAAACGTCTGACAAAACTGGTCCCGATTCGCACGTGGGAAGAAAATCTTCAACAATCAAAAGGGGTTCGTCACGACACAAAAAAAATCAGCCACACACTGTACGCGTGCGGCTGATCGTTCTCAATGAAGCAGGGTTTTTGCCCCCCTCATGCCAATGTCCAAGCGGAGCAATCTCCGCTTAATGATGAACTGGGTGGCGACCGCTCCGATGGGGCGGTCCGGACCTCCTGGCTTATTTGCCGGACTGGTTCTTATTTACTGGACTGGTCCTTATTTAATTGTCAGGACCAGCCAGCCACCTTCCGCAATCAGATCGTCGACAGAGATTGTCACGACTTTATGATTGGAAGTTGTCACCTTGAGAGAACGGTCAATAGATTGTTCAGGCAGGGCACTTTGGATTTTTTGTCGCATAATCTGTGCCCGTGTGACCTGTGCCGCGACGCTGCTGGGGCGGGAAACCGGTTTGACTCCCACGTTTCCACGGCTCAACACAATTTTGTCACCATCCAGTGAAGGGGTGAATGGAACTGAAATGATCTGTGTCGGGATATCATCACCGTTATCCCGTTTCAATCCGGCGCGTACAAAAATGGTGACAACGCCTCCATCAATCGTAAAACGTACGGGATCTTCTTCGGCAAACACCAGCGTATTGGCGGCCTGCTCCGCAGCGTCTGCCTGTCCTTCAGGCTTGGGGATTTCGACCTGACGCCCGAGGATTTCGGTAAGACGGCTTTCCAGAAGTTGACGGACTTCGTCTTCCGTCATGGTTTTGCCATTCAGTCCCAGGCGATCGAACGCATGTGTCAGCAGGCTTTCGTGGATCTGAGCCACCATCCCACCAGAGGGGATGGAGGCCACGGGAATTGCCTGAGACCCTGCAATTTCCCCGGAATCCATCAATCGCGACCAGAGTCGCAATTCCGAATCTGTGGTACTCAACGCCATGACGTCTGGGTACAGGTTGTATTTGCGAAGCGGGCCATAGGTTTTAGTCTGCAATTGCTTGCTGGCATTTGCAAACTGTTCAGCCGCTTCCCGCTCCAGTTCCTGGCTGACCTGTTCAGTAATCTTCTGGACCGCCATGGCATTTGTTTGCGGACGCAGTTCGTTGGCTTTACGGATGGCAATCTTGTTGGCCACACGTCCAAAAATTGGAATCCGGCTGAAGCGAGTTGTGGCTCCTACGGTTTGATTGTTGGCATATGCCGAGATCCGACTCTGTTCGATATAAAATTCCTGTCCATCGAAAACGACAGGCTTGCTGGCCGTGAAGCCGTGTCGACCGATCGTATGTACCGTGGCCTGACTCGTGACACCATTGGTGTTTGAGAAAATCGTCCCGGTCAATTGGAGGCGGAAACGGGCGTTTGTTTCACTGGGAACCAGATCGATACGGCTGGTGATGTCCGAGCACTGATAGCCATAAACGCTGGCCTGCATCACGCGGTCCTGAATAGGACGTTGTTCGCGTCGGGTCTCTTGAGCAAACCGATTCACGAATCCTTCGGAAACGTCCAGTCGCAGGTTGTAATTCAGATAACTCTTTCCAACCGCACCGGCAATCGCCACGCCACCATCTGGCGATTTCGTCCGCAATTCATCCAGGACACTCCGGATTTTGGCTTCTCCCGGCGTTGAGGGATTCTCACGGTAGTCGCTCAAGGCTTCCACCAGGGTCCTATAGAGTTCTCGCAGCTCAGCAGGCTGTTGCACCACTTGGGCGGTGGCTGCATTGTGAATTCCCTGCAGGGCATCTTCCAATGCCAGGAAAGGTTCGCGGCTGATAAAGTCCCGAATTTCCGAATTGTAAGTCTCTCGACTCGCCAGTTTTGTCAGGATGTCTTCCACGAGTGCCGGAGCTTTGGCGTCGCCGGCCTGAACAGACTGCAACTCGTTCAGCCGAGCCCACGTGGCCCAGTCCGAGCCATTACGATATGTTTTTAGATCGTCGCTGAGGCGATTGGACTTCTGGTGAAGCTCGTCAAATGCAGGGGTCAGACGCTCGACCCGGGCAGCGGCCGGCTCCATGGTCAGGGTGTCCAGCATGGCCTGTGCCAGATTTGCCTCTGGGCTCAATTTGGCATATAAAGACTGCAGTTGGGGAAAAATCGAGCGATAACGCGTATCCGCTAATGCTTTTTCCAGCGTTTTGACTTTAATCTGGACGCGTTGCAGGGCATATTTCTGATCTTCAATAGTCTGTGCATCACCTTCGTACAGATCTTTGACAACCTGTCCGGTCTCTTCGACCCAGGATTTCCAGGATTCATCAATCGATGCTTGAAGATTGCTGAAGTCTTCGTCAGTCAATCCTTCGGGGGCAAAAGCTGGAAGCAGGCCACGCAACCCGATGGGATCTTTTCCCTCCTCAAATCCCCATGTAATGGAAGCTGCCCAAATTGACAGGCAGCTGCAAAGGATTGTCCATGTAAGAGTCTGGCGGGTACGCATTTTTACTCCGTTTTGAGTGTCTGCCTTTGCCGGACTTGATGCGCCGGGCAAAGCAGCACGTTGAAATAATATCGGTCGTCAAGGAGTCGGAAATCGGTACGGTTTAGGTAATCTGCAAAATCCGAGCACGCCTTTAACGGAACGATCGGGGCATTCCATCTGCTTCAGCCAAGCAGTGTATGCCTCCCATTTCGCGCAATCAAACAGAGTTCTCAGAAATCCCAAGAATTTCAACGAATTCTCTAATTTGCATTTCGCCT
>Ga0182739_1004136_pt1 | contig 12182 bp, 9 predicted proteins | sample eDN5th30CBELigBY_FD_128873 | JGI IMG/M metagenome (GOLD analysis project Ga0182739, IMG submission 128873) | Enriched backyard soil microbial communities from Emeryville, California, USA - eDNA 5th pass 30_C BE-Lig BY (version 2) (version 2) | ecosystem: Environmental > Terrestrial > Soil >... | reverse complement strand
GGCCAGCCATGACCGCCGACAGATGTCTGCAGGTCACTTTGAAAAGGGACGCCCGAAGACTGCAACTTGCTCGCCAGACACTCGCTGCCTGCATGCCAGAATCGATCTGACGGATCGCTGCAGAAGAACTGCTGTCTGGGCCAGTTCAGCGGGTGCAGATGGAGTGTCGCCGTTTCCTGCCGGGCTGCCTCCGCATCCGGAAACATCTCTTCCACTCCAAATCCTCTGCCATGGATCTGATCAAAATTGATGGCGGGAGAAAGTGCCGCCACGACCGGAAAGCGAAGGGCATGACGATAGGCCAGATTCAGCACTCCCTGCCCCCCCATGCTAACTCCCAGCAGACCAATCTGTGGCGGTGTGATCTTCCATTCCGTCTCCATCCAGGGAACAACCTGATCAAGCAGATAACGGACGGGCGTCTGCTCCGGATCGAATCCCGGCGAAAGAACGTCCAGCCACCAGCACGGCCCTCCACGCGGCGCTACCACCGGAAGTTGGAATGCTTCCAGCCAGTGGGTGAAAACATCGTTGCCGGACAGACGCTCTTCACCATGGCCATGCAGATACAACACCGCCTGCGACGAGACTCCCGTGGCAGGGATAAAGAGTTCCACAGGCCGGTTTCCGATTTCAGTCTGAGTCCACATGCCAGTCTCCCCCTATCAGGACTGCTGCGTTTCCTACGTCTGCTTTCAAACGCACTGTATCGAATTTCCGGAGCAGCGAGCGATCCCGCGAAGGGGTATTATCTGAACGCGGCATTCAGGTCTGAAATCGAGTTTCAATTTCACTCCCGACATACGGAGCTCTTCCGGCGGCGAAGATCGGGTGTCAATCAGGTGCATTTCGTTCAAAACAGCACTTCCCCGATACCGCTGTGAAAAAAATGATCTAGAATCCCGGCAACTCAAGAAGAGTCGTGATTCAGAATCAGCCGGCCAGATCGTTCCAGATCGAATTTTTGAGAGCAGATTGCTCGACCATGGGACTGTGCAGTACGTGTTCCGGTTAATGAAACGTAACTCGCCGCGTGGCGGAATGCGGCCCCTGTGGTGTTCGTGTGCCGCCCATGTGCCTTAGTCGAGCTTTAGTCAGTCCAGCTTTAGTCAGGCCTTAGTTAAAAACAGTGGAGAAACGGATCATGAAGGGAAGCCAACGAGTCATTGACGCCTTGAATGCCGGGCTGACGATCGAGCTGACCGCGATCAATCAGTATTTCGTCCAGGCCAAGATGTGCCAGAACTGGGGCCTGATGCGATTGGGGAAACACCACTATGCGGAATCCATCGATGAGATGAAGCACGCGGAGCTGCTGATTGACCGCATCATTTTCCTGGATGGAGTTCCGGAAATTGCCCGTTACGACGTCATTCGTGTCGGCGAAACGGTTCAGGAGCAACTGGAAAACGCCTTGGCCCTGGAGTTGAATGCCAGCAAGGTTTACAACGAGGGTGCAGACATCTGCCGCGAAGAAAAAGATTCCGCCAGCCGCGAGGTCATGGAACAGATCGTGCGAGAATCCGAGGAAAGTGTTGACTGGCTCGAAGCCCAACTGGACCTGATCCAGAAACTCGGCATTCAGAACTACATGCTCTCGCAGGTCGGCAACGACGATTCGGGACATTAATCCTCAGTGCAATGCTCCGACGCCATGTCGTGGCCTGATTTTGGGGTCTGTCATCGCGAAACCGCCCGCCGTGGCTGGACGAGGGTCAGGGTTCTCTTGCGCACAAAGACTCCTGATTTGGGCAGGATGGGGGAGAACGATGGCTGCCCAGTCGTTGTTTTCATGCGATTGCGAGTGTTTCCACGGCCCGGACGCATCAGCGTTCCTTTCAGCGAAATCCGTTCGCGTCTGATGTCGGAGAAGACCGGCTTTTCGGATCAGGGAACTTTTCGAGAAAATTCACACTTTTCAGTCGGAAAGGTGAAGAAGTTTTTTCGAATCTTCGTTTGAATGTCAGTGAATTTGACCGGAGAGCGTCTGTCTTTCATAATCGAAACCAGGTTCGCAACGAGTTCCCCTCGCTCGTTGCGACTTTTTTATGTGGTCACCTGTTACGGTTTCCCCAAGAGCTGATTCCTGTTCGTTGCAGCTATCAGGCCTTCTCTCCGACTGGCGAAGACATTTCGATGGTCAATGCTGCATCGGAGAACCATGGTGAGCCGGAAATAAATGGTCGACTCCCGAAGTTGGACAATTCTCGCTGAGCCTTGCATGGACGATCCTGTGAAAGCGATGCTGGCATATGCGGCAGCCGTTCCCGGACCGCTTGTGCTCAGGGTTCGTTCCAGCGACGGAACAGAAACCGAACAGGAAATCAATTCTCCCTTCGCCCTGATTGGCCGGGGGCCAGGCAACGATGTCCGCCTGGAAGAGCAGACCGTTTCTTTCCGGCACGCCTATCTGCAGGCCATTGGACCACGGGTGGCCTGTATCGACCTTCATAGCGTCGGCGGCATCAAATACCAGGGCGCCCCCTTCTCCGGCTGGCTCACTCCGCAGCATGTCTTTCAGATCGGCTCCAGCAAACTTCAACTCTGTGGTTCCCATTGGGCCGAAGAAGATCCCACTCTCAGGCCGCCGTTGGATTTTCGTCCCCGTGACGAACAGCGCCCGGAATACGGCCCGATCCCGACAGTCGAACTGGAACTGTTGAACACGCCGCACCAAGGCATGAAATGGCCCATCAACCGGGTGATCACGCTGATTGGCCGTGATGAACGCTGCCGGATCACCGTTGAAGATGATCGCATTTCCCGCGTGCAATGTTCTCTGCTGCTTCTCCCGACAGGACTCTGGGCGGTTGACCTGCTCGGCAAGGGAGGAATTCTGATCAATGGCGAGTCCTGCCGTTGTGGATTGCTTACTCCCGGGACAGAGCTGACAATCGGTCCCTATAAGCTGGCAGCGCACTATCCTGACTTGTCGGCGGCATCTGCGCTGCCCCCCTCTCCGGCGCCTGCCAGCACCGCCGAATTCCTGACACGTTCCAACAGGACTTTTCAGACGGAGTTCTATCACGACACGCTGATTGTGCTGCCCGTCAAAGATTCGCGCACCGTCTTCTATCAGGACGTGCACGTTGAAGCCAATCGAGTGGTGGACCTGCTCACACAGCACGGCTTCAATCATGTCATTGTCGATTTTAGCCGGATTGAACAGGTCAATCACCTGATCGTGGAAGGGCTGATGAATATCTGCCGCTCCGTTCCCGGCCGTTCCGCAATGTGCCATGCGAGCAGGGAAGTCTACGAGCAACTGCAGGCGGGACCGATGGCCCGGCTCTATCACCATTACGCCAGTCGCCAGGACGCGCTGCACTCCGTCTATCTGCAGAGATAAACGTCCTCTCCGCTTCGAAGATTGTCTATCATATCGGCAGGGCCGTGATTGCCGGCGAAAGACCGCCGACCCTGTTCGCGGTAGAAAATCGAGTCGCCATTCAGACAGCCCGAAGAGGCCATTCTTGAATATTGCCCACGTGATTACCCGGCTGATTATCGGGGGAGCACAAGAAAATACGCTGCAGACCGTGGAAAACCAGTATTCCCTGGATGGTCATCACGTGACCCTGATCACTGGCCCCGCCACCGGTCCGGAAGGGAGCCTGATGGAGCGGGCTGCTCATGGCGGGTTCCGGTTGGAGACAATTCCCAGCCTCGTCCGTTCAATCCATCCCTATCATGACTGGCGGGCCTATCGTGAACTGCTGCACCTGCTGAAAGAGATTGATCCCGACATCGTCCACACGCACAGTTCCAAGGCGGGAATTCTTGGACGCAGAGCCGCATTCCGCCTGGGGCTGCCGGTGGTTCATACGATTCATGGAGCATCATTTCATTTCGGTCAGCCGGCGCTGACGTATCGGGCGTACGTGGCTGCCGAGAAGATGGCAGCCCCCTGGACGGATGCGTTCATCAGCGTGGCGGATGAGATGTCTCAGGAGTACATTCGAGCGGGAGTTGCACCGGCGAATCAATTCACCACCGTCTATAGCGGTTTCGATGTCGAACCGTTCCTGCATCCGCCGCGCGATCCTCGGGAAGTGCGGGCGGAGCTGGGCTTGCAGCCGGAAGATCTTGTCGTCGGAAAAGTCGGACGCCTGTTTCATTTGAAAGGGCATGAATTCGTATTGCGTGCTGCCCCGCAGGTGATCCGGGAAAATCCTCGCGTCAAGTTTCTGTTTGTCGGAGATGGAGTATTGCGGGAGCAGTTGGAACGGGAGATCGCTGCGCAGGGACTGCAGTCACATTTCATTTTCACGGGACTTGTCCCTCCGACGCGCATTCCGGAATTGATGGCGGCAATGGACATTGTCGTTCATACCAGCCAATGGGAAGGCCTGGCGCGGGTCTTGCCGCAAGGACTGATTGCCGGCCGACCGGTCATCTCGTATGACGTGGGAGGTGCACGGGAAGTGGTTCGCCCCGGCGAGACCGGTTATCTCCTGCCCCGCGACAGCATCCAGGAACTTGTTCACGCTCTTCTCGAACTGGCGGGAGATGCCGCCTTACGGCAGCGACTTGGACAAGCGGGGCGACTGCTTTGCCAGGATCGTTTCCGCCACCAGACGATGACCGCCGGAATCGAATCGGTCTATCGTCAGGTGCTGCGACAGCGGAACCGTTGAACACTCAGAACGTCACCTCGATGACGCGCCCCATGATCAGCCGCACATAGCGTTCTTCCATTTTCTCCTCTCCGTCGTCTCCCCGAAAACGGGCTTCGATCCGGTAGATATGCGGAATTCCGGGGATCAGCGGTTCCGAGGTGAAATGCCAGACGCTGGGGTTCTGGTCGTCCTGGAATCCGTCCAGAAAATCTTGAGTCCGATAGACGTTCATGTCGTGAGCTCGGACGTTTGTCGCATTGGGAATGTGGACATCGACGATGGCTGCCCGGGGGTGCATTTTGACCGGCACCGGACGTGACTTCATCTGATAGGTCTGTCCAATCGTGCCTGGAGGTGGCTGCCACGTGGTGGCGGTGGCGGCGGAATAACCGGGTCCGGTTGCTCCCGGGACATTCGCGACCCCGGGAACGGGAGGAACCGCCTGCCAGGGATCGATCGGGCCAACGTTTTGTCCCGGCATCAGTCCTTGTCCGGGAACTGTTTGTGGTCCCATTCCGAAAGGGGCAGCAGGCATCGGTTCCATGGTCATGGGAACCGGCATCAACATTCCGCCCGGGGCTGCGCTCGCCCCCCGTTGACAGGGACACCCTGCCTGCAGAGAAGAGAGACTGCACAATCCTCCCAGACTGGCCACAAACAGGGATGTCAGCATGCGGGTTTCAAAACTCATTATCGTCACCTGTCGACGCCACAAGATGTTTCCATGCCGTGAACGAAATCGCTTCATTCTCTCGCGGTGCTGTCTTTCATGAGCGGATCGTCCTGCCCATCGTACAAGCACTGCCGATTTGCCATGCCGGTCGATCCGTTCAGCCTGCCCTGATGGTTGTCGGGGAGAGCCAAGCGGAACATGAGCGCTCACCGCAAACTTACCACCTGCTGGCGAAGCGGGATGAAATTGATTCCGGTTTCTGGCAAATGTCAGCCGCTTTCGCACCCGGACGAGTCATGTTCCGCCCAGACGGCAAGCTTTTCCTGGAAATGCTGGTAATCACATCCACTACAGATGACCGATCTGAAAGACTTTGCCTGTGATGGGTCGCGGAGCGGCATTTTGTCCCCGCCTCTCCCTGCATGGCGCGGACCGGATGGGGTCAATGCGGTATAAAGAGCCTGCTGAGGTTGACCGCCTCTTCAGTTTTGAGAGTCTTTTCCCCTGAAAGCCTGTTCATGTTCGGTACTGTCACACCCACTCCCTATGACCTGCGGTTCTCCCTGTTCGGGATTCCGGTACACATTTCCATCTGGTTCTGGGTGGCGGGAGCGATTCTGGGATTCAATGCCCTGAAGGCGGGGGCGGCATTTCTGATCGGCTGGCTGCTGGTGCTGCTGATCTCCATTCTGGTGCACGAACTGGGACATGCCCTGACAGCCCGCTGGTTCGGATATCCGCCGAGTATCCTGCTGTACCATTTTGGCGGATTGGCGTTCTATCAGCCGTATCGCCACCCGGCCCGGTGGAAGTCGATCCTGATCAGTCTGGCAGGGCCTGCTGCCGGATTTGTTCTCTTCGGACTGATCTTCGCCTTCCGCGTATTCGTCCTGCCACGGTTCTTTTTTCAACTGGGTGAGAACTTTCAGGATCTGGTCTGGTTCATGATCTCCCAGATGATTTTTGTGAACCTGGTCTGGGGACTGGTCAACCTGTTGCCGGTGCTCCCGTTGGATGGAGGACGGGTCTGTCAGGAAATCTGCCTGACTTTTTCCCCATTCCGGGGAACGCTGTACGCCGCCTGGATCGGGGTGATCATCGGCGGTCTGGCAGCCTTGTGGTTCTTCCAACAGAAGGAGACCTATCCCGCGTTTCTCTTTCTGATGCTGGCGTTCTCAAACTTCAACATCATCCAGCAAGTGCGGTAATCGCTGACGGTCATCGCTTCCCAGCGCATACGGGCCGGTGCACTATCGAGTCCGACAACGAAAGGCGTTCGCAACGCAGGGCGTTCGCAAGGTGGTGTCCTCATTCGGGCTGCGACACGGCATTCCCTGTCGATCACAGTTCAATCGTCGGTTCGAAAAACATGAACCGAGCGACAACGGAGCGGAATTTTCAAGAAACCGATCCGAAGACCAGGCTGTGGAGCAGCACTACTGGCCGATACCGAGTTTGCGTTCCACCGCCTGGCTGAGCGTTCCGCGAACGAGTTCGACGGGAATCCGGTCGTAGACACCGGCAAAGAATCCTTCCACGATCATGTGCATGGCTTCATATCGGGAGATGCCCCGGCACATGGCGTAAAAAATCTGCTCATCATCAACGCGACCGGCCGTCGCTCCATGCGTGCAGCGAACGTCATCCGCTTCGATTTCCAGTCCCGGAATCGCATCCGAACGGGCATCGGAACTGAGCATGAGGGCGTCGTTCCGTTGATAGCCGTCGGTCTTCTGGGCCACTGGATCGACTTTGATCATGCCGCGCCAGATCACGCGGGATTTGTCGCGGCAGACTTCCTTGTAAAGCAGGTCCGAGCGGGTGTTTTCCGCATGATGGGTCTGCTGCGTGTAATAAGAAAGCTGCTGTTTGTTCGTGGCAAACGTCACTCCGTTCACCTGTGCGACAGATCCACGGCCATCGAGATGAACATCCTGATGGATGTGTGCCAGCCGACTTCCCAGGGCTCCGACCGTCCATTGCAGCATGCCGTCACGATCCACACGGCCGGACTGATGGGCAAAGTGACGAACTTTGTCATTCCAGTTCTGAAGTTGTACATAAGCCAACCGGGCACCGGCACCGACAATCAGTTCGACGGCTCCCACGTGCAGGCCGTCGGCCTGTGCGTCCGCCGAAGCGGTCTCTTCCAGCAATGTCGCGGACGCTCCCGGCTCCAGAATGACCAGTGTATGGCTCAGGTCGGTTGCAAACGCCTGCTGCAGGCTGATCAGACTGTACAGCGGAACGTCGATTTCGACATTCCGCGGGACGTACAGCAGTGTCCCTCCGGTCCAGAATGCCGCATGCCACGCTGAAAACCGATCCTTGTCCGGCGACACAGCGGTTGTCAGAAAATGCGGTTCAATCTGCTCACGATGCGCCACCAGCAGTTCAGACAGATCGCCGAACAGAACCCCTTTGGCCTGCAGGTCGTCCCGCAACGTGGAGGGCAGACAGACACCATCGACGTGCGTCACCGTTCCGGAGAAATCTGCGCGATGCTGCATCAGTGTTTCCACTTGAGTGGCCGGCGTCGCGGTTTCGGCAATCTGGAATTTTTCCGGCCGAAACGTACGTAATTCCAGCCGTTTGTACTCCTCCGGGTCCAGTTCGACCTGCTGGAGTTCCTGAAATCGTGCGAAGGCGAGCCGCCGCCGCTGCTGCAACCAGTCCGGCTCGTTCCGGGTGGCCAGGAAACGGTCGAACGCTGCCTGATCAAAGCCGGTTGCAACGGGTCGAGATGCGGCGGAAGGAGAATTTGTCATAGGTCTACTGCCCTGTCGGGGCTTGGATGAAGGAGAAGCCATTGCCAAATGTCCGCCCTTATCGGACATCACGGTTCGAACACCCCCGCTTTTTCAGATCGAAAAGTACGGGCATCGAATCTGCTCCTCATACGGCAAGCGATTCAAGTTCACTCGGGACGCGAGGATTTTGAACAACGTGAATGACTTTGATTGTAACCGAAACCGTCCGGTCATGCTGAGTTTCTCGCGGACCGGAGTCTCCGGCCTCCGTTCACCCGGTCTGCGCCGGACAAACCGCCTGAAAGGCAGGCGCTGTTCGATTCTGATCGCGGGAGTCGCAACCTCGGGGTGAATTCCGTGAAGCGGTCAACTCAGCAGGCCATAGATGCGCAGGGTCTGTTCCAGCCTGACAATCTCTCCGGAGGAGAGTTGAGTCAACGGCAAACGGACTTCTCCGGTATCCCGCTTCAATAACTGCATGGCGGCCTTTAATGGAATCGGATTCGTCGCCAGCCCCAGCATGTCCCGGCACAACGGGAACAACTTGTGATGGGCTTTCCGGGCTTTCTCCACGTTGCCGGTATTCCAGGCGCTGATCAGGGCCATGACGTCCTGAGGGATGATGTTTCCGACGACGGACACCACACCGCTGCCTCCCAGTGCCAGCAGCGGCAGAGTGAGGCTGTCGTCTCCGGACAGCAGTGTCAGGTCACTGCCATTGAGGATCTGTGACGCCTGATCCATTGATCCGGAGGCTTCCTTGACGGCCACAATCATCGGGAGTTCGGCCAGCTTGCAGATGGTGTCTGCTTCGATGTTCTTCGACGTCCGTCCAGGGATGTTGTACAGCACAATCGGCAGATCAACAGCCTCGGCCACAGCCTGAAAGTGCTGATAGAAGCCATCCTGCATGGGTTTGTTGTAATACGGCCCCACCATCAGGGCTCCGTCGGCTCCGGCTTCTTTGGCCCGTTGTGTCAGGCGGACCGCTTCCCGCGTCGAATTTGAACCCGTGCCGGCCATCACCTTCATTCGTCCGGCAGCCTGCTCACAGACCACGGAGATCACCCGCTCGTGTTCATCGTGGCTGAGCGTGGGGCTTTCTCCCGTCGTGCCACAGGGGCAGACGCAGTGGGTTCCCTGGTCCGCATGCCAGTCCACAAGTTTCCGCAGTGCGGCTTCATCGACATTTCCGTCACGAAACGGCGTGATCAAGGCCACGGTCAGACCGGCGAACTGTTCTCCCTTGCGGGCCATGCTGAGCTCCATTGCCGCAGCGGGCGGCGATCATTTTGCAGGAAAGTCCATATTTTAGACAGATTCGCAGGCAATCGAAAGCGATCCGTCGGCATTTCGTTCAGCGTGGCTGACTGCCCGAGCCACGACCCATCAGATCCATGCAACCTGAAATCCTCCCTTCTCAGGGAGAAATCCCGACCATTTGCACTCTGGATGGGCACCGCCATTGAGTGCTGCTCCGCAGCTTGGGTTCGGATCGGTTTCTTAATAATTCCACTCTGTTGTCGCTTGCTTGATGTTATTCGAACCGATTCCCGAAGCGCGATCGACGACAAGTGAAAATGTCTGATGTTTTCAGATCGAGAGATTTCAATCGGTCTCTGCCGGGATTGCGGATAACTTTGCATGCCAGTCGGCATGTTCCGCTTTGTATTTCTGAAAAGCCAGGTATTCCGGGCCGTCGATGTGTCCATCGTGGTTGGTGTCGATGAATCGGAACAGCCATTCCCAGCCGGGCCGGTTTTTGCTCCATTCCGCTTTGGAAACCCGGCCATCTCCGTTGTCATCGCTACTCTGAAGAAGGTTTTCGACCGAGTAAGACGACGAGGAAGTGCTTCGTCGCTGATGATTGGAAGGACGATCCACCGCAGGGTTCCAGGTCAGCTTCTGCCCGACCTCCTTCAGTCGGTTCAGGTACTTTTCCAGATCGATCTCCTGGACGGCCTTTTGCTCGCCCAGTGCCTGACAGGCAGCTATTCCCGCGGATTCCCCGCAGATCATGAAGACCGGTTCCATGCGGGCGCTGGCATATCCCAGATGGGTCGCGGAGAAGCAGACCGAAACCAGCAGATTCGTGCATTCCTCCGCTTTGGGAGTGATGGCCCGATAGGGAATCGGATAGGGGACATTGGTCGGCCCGCTGGACCCGCCGACAAACATTTTTCCTTCGATTCCGACCAGAGTCTTGCCGTCCTGTTCCACCCAGATGCGACGGGAAGGGTATGTGTCGATTCCGTATTGAGCCAGACCGATCGGATCGTTGACGGTGGTTTTGTTGTAAACGTCGTGTGCGGTGATGGTGTATCGTCCCTGGAGTCTCCGGGCGACGCGAATGTAAAGTTGATGCGGCCAGCCCTGTGTTTCGGGATGGTGCCGCAAATCCAGGCCGAGTTCCGCGATTTCACGGCGATACGTTTCCGGAACACGGGGATCGGTCCGCATGAACGTATGGAGTCCCCGGAGGTAGTTCTGATGCTCTTTCCAGATCCGGGCATGCGTGGCGGCATCTCCACCGGCATAGATCTGGCTGATCCCCACCGGGGACATCGAGAACAGGGACTCCCGCCGATAATTCCATTCCCCCGCATTCATCCATCCTGGATAGATCCGGACGAGACGTTCTCGAAGTCGGCCCGGATCGTCAAATGTTTCGGCAAGATCAGCAATATACCGGCCCACCAGTTCGAAATCCTGAGCCTGATAGCCGGGCGGAGGCGTGATGGGGGCGCGATGTTCCGGATCATTCGTCGTGAAGTACCGATAATTGTAAGCCTGTGTGTAATGGTCCGCAGCACCGACCGGCTTGCCATGGTCCTGTTCCACCCATTTGAGCAGACCGCTTTCGGGCCGGTCCGGATCGACAAAAGGGCTGATGGGTGTCAGTTCTTGAGGAGGCTGAACGCCCGCCGCCGGCTCATGGAATTCGCTTTCCGCTTCGCGTCCCAGCCGGAAAGAAACCCCGGATGCGGCCATCAGATCCCCTTCATAACTGGCATCGATGAACATCTTCGCACGCACCGTCAGATTTCCTTTGACGGTTGGTTCCGGAATGGGACAACCGGTTTCGTCAAAGGGAGCCAGATCGAACAGGACGGTCTGAATTTCCGTTCCTGACTTGCTCACTTCCGCGCAGCGATGATCAAAAATCACCTGCAGCGATTCCTGATTCAGGAGTTTTTGAAAGTCGTCACGCACTGCTTTGGGGCTGATTGTGCGGGCATGACGAACATCAAATGTCGGTGGCGCGGTGGACCCGAGAGAGGGGACCAGTTCCAGCGTCATCCCGCCGACCGCATTGGAATTCGGGCAGTCCTGGGTCGGCCTCAACCCGGCCCCCAGGATTCCTCCCACCCAGCGGCTCGGCTCGACGATCACCACCGAACGCCCTTCCCGGGCAACCGCTCTGGCAGCCAGGATTCCGCTGGGCGTGGCGGTGTAGACACAGACATCCACGTCAACCGTTTGCGATTCCGCCTGACCGACCGAGCCCGAGACCAGAAACAGAACGACACAAATCCCATCACGTAATCGCATGCGGAAAACCTTCGAAGCTGGAACATTTCAACAAGAATATGATTTCAGCAGACAGGCAAAATCCTCCTCGCGGGACGGCATTGCCTTTCTCACATGAAAGCATATCCCGAAAACGAAACAAAGGGACAGCCGTTCTTCCCGGTGTTTTCCGGGCCGATTTGAATGAATCTTGTTGAATGAATCTTGCATCAGGAAAGCCCCGCCTCTTTCCGAATCGTCTTCACACCGACGCCTGGTTCGCACGAGTCCCGACAGAAGATTCGCCTTCCCCAAACGGGAGTCCTGGAAAACTGAAAACCGGAAAGCAGTCGGAATCGGGCATCGCCATGACACAATTCATCGCAAGGAAAGACGCCAGATATTTGCCCGTCCGCAAGATTTCCGGAGAACCAGTCTGGAAAACAAGAGCCCAATTGCGGTAGGCTGGTTCGCTGCGCCTGATTTTCGGGTGCGAAGCATCAGAAATTTCCCGGGGACTCGCGCAGTGGCATTGTCACTCTGATCCGACAGATTTCCCGAGAGAGTTCTGAATTGTTCTTCATTCCTGTCTTTAGGGTGGAGTTGCAAATGATGTCTCACGTGAATTCC
>Ga0182739_1004135_pt1 | contig 12186 bp, 9 predicted proteins | sample eDN5th30CBELigBY_FD_128873 | JGI IMG/M metagenome (GOLD analysis project Ga0182739, IMG submission 128873) | Enriched backyard soil microbial communities from Emeryville, California, USA - eDNA 5th pass 30_C BE-Lig BY (version 2) (version 2) | ecosystem: Environmental > Terrestrial > Soil >... | reverse complement strand
GCCATGGCGGCCTATTCACCATCGGCGCCGACGGCACGATAACGTTCGACCCGAATGGCCAGTTCGGCGACCTGGCGGTGGGCGAGACGCGGGATACGACCTACGAGTACACGATCACCGATGCGGACGGGGCCACGGCAACCGCCACCATCACGGTCACGGTGACGGGTCTCAACGATGCGCCGATGCCGGTGGGCACGCTGCCCGACCGCGAGCAGGATGACAGCACGACGGTCAGGATCCCAACACGTGACAGCTTCACCGATCCGGACGCCAGCGACACGCTGACGTACACCGCCAGCAATTTGCCTCCTGGGTTGTCCATTGACAGGGACACGGGCGAGATCACGGGCACGCTGACGCCGGATGCGAGCCAGGGCGGCCCGAACAAGGATGGCGTGTACGTGATCACTGTGACGGCGGACGACGGCAATGGCGGTACGTCGACACAGACGTTTACCTTCACCGTGAACAATCCGCCGCCGGTTGCCAACCCGGACGCGGCGAGTGTCGATGCGGACGCGAGCCATACGGCGCCTTCGGACGGTGGCGTCATCCACGGAGCGGTTGGGAAGGATACGGATGTCGACGGCGACCCGCTGACGGTGATCGGCGTGGTGACTGGCGTTGCCGACAGTGTGGCGGACGTGGGCACCGGCAATATTGGCGCGCCATTGATCGGCAAGCTCGGTACGCTGACGTTGAACCCGGACGGCAGCTATACCTACACCGCGGACCAGCCAGGCGCCAAGGCGCTGAAGGCGGGCGAGACCGCCACCGACGTGTTTACGTACGCGATCAGTGATGGCAATGGCGGCACAGCGTATACGACGTTGACCATCACGGTGACGGGCATCGTCCGGGCGCTGCCCTTGCCGCCTGCACCGGCCGACTTCAATCCCATCCGCGATGCGTCACTGCGGCTCGACGATCGCGACTCCAAGCTGATTACGGAGCCGCCCGGGGTATGGGACGGCCATTACGACTCCCATCGCGTCACCAATCTGTCGATGCCGCTGCATCCGATCGTCTATGTCGAGGTGACCGTGCAGCGTGAGCAGCAGCTCCGCGATCATGCTGACCTCAAGGCCATGGGCATCGACGTCAATGCGGTGTTGCCGAGGGAAAGCGAGTTGTCGTCACGCACGCCGGGCCTCGGCGACGACAAGGCGCTGTTCGTGAAGCACGCGGTCGATGACGCGGCCCGTGAACAGATGTTGCTGCAAAGCCGTGTGCTGGGACGGGACGGGCGGGTGACGCTGTCGGCCGACAACCTGCTGCCCAACCACAGCATTTTCGCTCCTGGCCATGGTTTGCAGTGGCTCCGCGATCAACGGGGGGATGCAGACCTCGGCGAGTCACATGAGGCCGACGTTGATCAGGGCACGGCGCCGGTGCAGCGACGAGGCGCTTCGGCGTTCTCCGATCAACTGCGCAGCGTAAGCCAGCCGCGTTTCGCCAATACGGGGCCTCATCGGGATGTGACCGGATCGGACATCTCCCGCACGGCCGACACCCTTTCCAATCCAACTTGAAAGTGATTATGCAACGACCCTATTTGAAGCTCGGCGCACTGACGGCGCTGACCATAGCACTCGCCGGATGTTCTTCACTTAAACCCACTCCCTACACCGAAGCGGAAATCAAGGAGCGCGTGGCGGCCGATCGGGTGGAGATGTACGCGGATCAGGAACCAGTGTCCGGCCCGATCAGCTTCAGCGAAGCGGCGGCGCGCGCCCTGAAGTACAACCTGGACTATCGGCTCAAGCTGATGGAGAACGCGCTCGCCCAGGGACTCGGAGACGTGGCCAGCTGGGATTTGCTTCCCCGTGTCCTCGTCGGCGCCGGTTATTCCACTCGCAACAACGATTCGGGCGGCCGCTCGATCAACATCGAAACCCGTGAAGAATCACTGGCGCCGTCAACTTCGCAAGAGCGCAACCACAGCATGGCGAATATGGAGATCTCGTGGAATCTCCTGGACTTCGGGGTATCGTACTATCGCGCCAAACAGAAAGCCGATCAGTATCTGATGGCCAAGGAGCGCGAACGCAAGGTCATACAGAATGTGTTGCAGGACACGCGTAACGCCTACTGGCGCGCGCTGGGCGCACAAAAGCTGATCTCTCGCGTGGATGGCCTGATCGATCGTGTCAACGATGCACTGGCCAGGTCCCGCCAAGCCGAGCAAGAGGGCTTGCTGCCCCAGCCGGTCGCGCTGGGCTATCAGCGTGCCTTGCTGGATGCGGTGTCGCTGTTGTCGCAACGCCGGCAAGAACTTGAACTGGCGCGTGCCGAGCTCGCTGCGCTGATGTCGCTGCCGCCGGGCACGCGGTTCACGCTGGCCGAGGCCACTATTCCACAGCTGCCTGCGGCGCCGACGGATATAGAAAGGCTGGAAACCATGGCGTTGGAACGCCGTCCGGAGATCATGGAGGAGTGGTACCGCAAGCGCGTGACCACCAACGACATCAAGGCGGCCATGGTGCTTGCTCTCCCGGGCATCCAGCTCGACTTCCTGAACCTGCAATACGACAGCAACAAGTATCTGTACAACAACTCGTGGTCCGAGTCCGGCATTCGGGTGTCCTGGAATTTGTTCCGTCTGGCCAGCTTGCCGGCGCTTCAGCGGGCGCACGATGCCCAGGCCAAGACCGACGACTACCGGCGCATGGCGCTGGGCATGGCGGTGCTTACGCAGGTGCGTATCGGCGTGCAGCGCTACGCACTCGCCAAGGCGGACTTGAAACTGGCCGAGGAATCGGCGCGAGTCGACGAGCGGTTGTTGCAGTATGCCAAGGCGGCAGCAACCAGCCGGGTGGATTCCGAACTGGAAGTCATACGCGCCGAAGCCCGTCAATTGTTGAGCCAGTACCAGCAATACGCCAGCTATTCGAGTGCGCAATCGGCGTGGGGCCGCCTGTATAACTCGGTGGGACTCGACGTGATGCCTGAGACCATAGCCGGCCTGGAAGTCAAGACGCTGGCGCAGGCCATCGACAAGACCACCGACGAATGGGAGCGCAACACGTTCGATGGTCAAACATTGAAGGTATCCGTGGCCGGCCACGATGCAGCGTCGGAAGTCGTGGCGCCGAGGCAACCCGCGGACGAGCCGAAGGCAGTGCCGGTTCAGCCGGCGAGTCGGCCGACCACGGTGTCCTGGAACTACGGTAACGGAGCCGCGAAATGATGCGTGGGTCGCTATTGCAGCGTATGGCCGTGGCGGGTGCGCTCGTCGCGCTGTTCGGCGTTGGCGCGGCGAAGGCCCAGCCCTTATCACCCCTCGACGTTCCTCCGTCCGCCGTTACGGCGCCGGCCACTGCACCGTTGATGGACCCCGACGTGGTCCGCGTGTTGATATCGCCCGACCAGGAGACCACGCTGGTGGCGCCGATGAATGGGCGCATCGCGCGCTTGGGCATGACGCTCGGCAGCCGCTTCGACAAGGATGCGGTGCTGACGGGGTTCGATTGTGGCGAGAATGTCGCGCGGTCGAAGATCGCCAAGGCTGAGTTGCGAGGCGCCCGTGAGAATTTCACGGCCAAGTCGCGTTTGCGCGCCTTGAAGGCGGCGGGCGACGTCGAGGTGAACCTTGCGTCGGCCGCCGTCGAGAAAAGCGCGGGCGAGGTCGAGCTGACCAAGGTGCTGATGGATCAGTGCGAGGTCAAGGCACCGTTCTCCGGACGCGTGGCGCGCATTTACGTAAAGCAGTACCAGGGCGTCAACGCCGGTGCGCCGCTGGCGGACATCATTAGCGACGGGCCGCTGAAGGTGCGCCTGAATGCACCCTCGAAGTGGTTGAGCGAGCTGAAGGTCGGCATGCCGTTTCAGGTCGTCGTCGATGAAACCGGACGGAGCTATCCCGCCAGCGTGTCGGCGGTCGGCGCTCGCGTAGACGCGGCGGCCCAGGCCATTGAAATCGAGGGACGGTTCAATGATGTTCACCCCGAGCTGCTGGCCGGCATGAGCGGCACGGTACATTTTTCGATGTTGAAATGACGTCTGAAGCTGCCCTGCTCAATGCCGAGGTGCGCAGCCGCTCGGCGGAAACGCCCCAGGCGCTTGCCTTTACGATCGTCAACGAAACCTGGCAATTAGTGCCGTACCGGCAGGCGCTCGTGTGGCGCAAAGGTGTGACGGGGCCGGATCTCCTCGCGGTCTCGGGCCTGGCATCGATCGCGGAGGACAGTCCGTTCACCGTCTGGGCCAAACGGCTCCTGCGTACCATCTGGCCCTTGGCGGGCGGTGCGGTGCGCGTGCTGAATTTCCAGGAGATCGAAGACCAGGGCCGCGCGCCCGAGGACTGGCCGGGGGTGACACCCGACCTCATCAGTGGTTGGGAAGAGTGGTGGCCGCCCCATCTGATGGTCGTGCCCATGGTGCGCGGCGGCGAGTGTTACGCCATTGCCATGTTCTTGCTGGATGCCGAGCCCCGCGTCGGGGCCTTGGCAACCATGGCGCGCCTCCAGGGCGTCTGGACGTATTGCTTCTGGGCGCTGACGCGCTCTTCAGGATCGCGGTTCGCGTTCAGGCTTCCACGCGGTCGCTTGCGCTGGCTGCTGGCGGCCGTCCTGTGCGGCGTGCTGGCCTATCCGACACATCAGACAGCCTTGGCGCCGGCCGAAATCATCGCTCTGGATGGCGTGGCAGTGGCTGCGCCGCTCGATGGGGTGATCAAGCGCTTCGCGGTGGAGCCCAACCAGAATGTGAGGGCAGGGCAACTGCTCTTCGCGCTGGATGATACGACGCTCAGCAACCGACGCGAGGTGACGGCCCGGGCGCTCGAAGTGGCGGCCGCTGAATTGCTCTCGGCCCAGCAACGGGCGTTTTCAGACGACAAGGCGCGCGGTGAAGTCGCGGTATTGCAAAGTCGCATTGCAGAGCGTCGCGCTGAACTGAAGGCGGTCGAGGAACAGCTCAAGCGCGTCGAGATCCGTGCGCCGGGCAGTGGTATCGCGGTGTTCGGCGATACGAACGACTGGCAAGGCAAGCCGGTCGTGACCGGCGAACGGGTCATGCAACTCGCCGACCCCAGCGACGCAGGCGTGCTGATCTACCTGCCCGTTGCAGACGCGATTGCGCTCGAACCGGGTGCGCGTATCCGCATATTCCTGCAAGTCGATCCGCTGAAACCCCTGGAGGCGACGCTCAGCCAGACGAGTTATCAGGCGGTGTTGTCGCCCGATGGCGTGTCGTCCTATCGCTTGCGCGGCACCATTCGCCTGGACGAAGAGCAGCGAGCCCGGATCGGCCTGAAGGGGACCGCCAAGGTCTACGGTGATAGCGTCCCGCTGATCTATTACATGTTGCGCCGGCCCTTGGCCACGCTGCGCCAGTGGAGCGGCCTGTAATGGCATACGTGCTGTCCGATCAGGATCCGCCGAGTCTGCCTGACCCTGAGTCCCTTGAACGGCCCGCCGATGAGGGCCAGCCTCTGCCTGCCTTGAGGGAAGATCTGAAGATCTTTCCCGCCAGTGGCAACGCGGACGGCTCGCTGGCCTGGATGATTCACGATCCCGTGACGAACCGTTTCTTCCGCATTGGCTGGCTCGAGCTGGAGATCTTGCTGCGCTGGCAGCCCGACCGGACTCGGTTGTTGGAAGCGTTACGCGCCGAAACGCCGTTATTGGCAGACGAGGAAACGCTAAACGGTGTGCAGGAGTTTCTTGCACAGAACTTCTTGCTGTGTGCGGCGTCGCCGCAGGCCAGCGACCGGCTTGCCTCGATTGCGGCAAACCGGAGCAAGCGGGATTTGCGCTGGCTGTTACACCACTATTTGTTCATTCGGGTGCCTTTGCTGCGGCCGGACTGCTTTCTGGCCGCAACGCTGCCCTATATCAGTTTTATCTATACCCGTGCCTTCGCCGTTGCCCTGGCGATGCTGACCCTGACGGGGCTCTTCCTGGCGTCGCGGCAGTGGGATATATTTTTGGCGAGTGTGCAGGACAGCTTCACCCCCGCCGGCGTGGTCGGCTATTTGCTTGCACTGTGCTTTGCAAAGATACTCCACGAGCTCGGCCATGCCTATACGGCGACGCGCTATGGTGTCAGGGTCGCCCACATGGGTGTGTCCTTCATCGTGCTCTTTCCCATGCTGTATACCGACACATCCGAGTCCTGGAAGCTCACGGAGCGCCGCAAGCGACTGGCCATCGTCCTGGCCGGCATGGCCACCGAAATGGGTATCGCCGGCATCGCCACATTGTGCTGGTCTCTGGCGGGCGACGGCGCATGGCGTTCGGCCTTCTTCTTTCTCGCGACCACGTCCTGGATTCTGTCGCTTGGCATCAACGCGAGCCCCTTCCTGCGGTTCGACGGCTATTTCGTGTTGTCCGACATCATGGATATGCCCAATCTGCACTCCCGCAGTTTCGCGTTCGGGCGTCATTTCCTTCGGCGCCGGCTGCTCGGTTTCAAGGATCCTTTGCCCGAAGCGCTGCCGCGCAGCCTCTCCCGTTTTCTTACCGTGTTTGCGTTCATGGTCTGGGCCGTGCGCTTCATGGTGTTCCTGGGGATTGCCATCGGCATTTATCTGTACGTGTTCAAGGCCCTGGGAATCTTTCTTTTCGCGGTCGAAATCTGGTGGTTCATATTGATGCCTTTTTGGTCGGAAGTCAGTGTGTGGTGGAAGCGGCGCAACGAGATCGTGACGCGTGCCCGTGTGATGTGGCTCGCCGTCGTCCTGTGTGCGCTGGCGTATGTGTTCATCCCCATGCAGCATGGGATTGGAGCGCCTGCCTGGCTGCGCGCTCAGGCAAGTCAATCGATGTACGCGCCATTCCCCGCCAGGGTGACGTATGTGCGTGGCGGCGGGCCCGTACAGAAGGGCGATGTGCTGGTGGCGCTGGAATCGCCGGACATTGGCTTGCGCCACGCGGTGGCCCAAGCCGCCAGTGCAACCACATGGACGCGGTTGCAACGATCGGACTTCGTCGACGATGACCTGCGCCAGCGCGCCTTGCTCGGAAGCCGTCTGCGACAGGAGCAGGCGGAGGCGCGCAGCGCCGTCCAGGAAGTGGAGCGCCTGGCGCTGACCGCGCCGTTCTCCGGCGTGCTGACCGACCTGGACCCATTGCTGCGTGCCGGCGTATGGGTCGCCCCGTCGCAAGAGTTGGGTGTCCTCCTCGGCGATGAGCCTTGGGTGGTCGAGGCATTCGTCAGTCAGGAAAGCGTGCAGCACGTGGGCGTTGGCGACAAAGCGAAGGTGTACCTGGCCAGGCAGTTCGAGCCCGTGCCCGCCACCGTGGTCGGCATCGACAGCGCCCGAACGCAGGTGTTGCCCGACCCGATGCTGGACGCCGCACACGGCGGCAGCATTCGAGTCAGCACGGTCAATGATCGGCAGGAGGTCCAGCATGCCGTCTATCGCGTCAGGATGGCGCTCGACCATCCCCTGCCGCTACGCCGGATCGAAACCGCGCATGTCGTGATTTCGGGCGCTCGCTATGCCATCGCTGCCGAATGGATGCGGGACCTGGCAGGTGTATTGATTCGAGAGAGCGGGTTTTAGGCGCCCGCGCGTTCGGCAGGCATAATACCGCCGGTACTGTCTTGTCCGGAGTCTTAATTCATGTATGAGTCCAAGGATCAGCCGCTGTTGCCTGCGCGGCATTTTGCCCGGCGCATGATGCTGCATATGCTGTGGGCCATGCTCGTCGTCGTCCTGGCTGTGGCCAGTGGGGTCGTCGCCCATCTTTGGCTGGAGCCGGTCACTTGGCACGATGCCCTGCTCAATACAGCGCTTATCGTCGGTGGAATAGGCCCGTACATCCTTCCCTCGACCGTGGCCGGCAAAGTCTTCTTTGCGCTCTACAGCATACTTATAGGCTTGCTGTTCATCGCCACGCTGGGCTTGATCCTGGCACCCATCGCGCATCGACTCATCCATAAGTTCCATCTGGACGACGATTAAGGCGTGTCCGGGCATCTTGCCCTTATGTACCGCCCGTTATAGACTTCCCCCCATTCACGGATGGCGCGTGGGTGACGTGTTGATTTTCGTAGGCAGGCGGGATCCCGATCTCTGCAGCCAGCGGTTCGGGTCCCAAGCACTCAAGGGAGCAGACCATGCATGACGATTCACCCAGTGGCTATGGCGGGTTTACGCGTTTCCTTCATTGGACGATGGCAGTGCTGGTCGTCCTCCAGTTCATGAAGCTGGGCAACTACATCAACGATGGCGAACACTGGATTGGACGAAACATCGTTCCCTGGCATGTTTCCACCGGCGCGCTGATACTCGTGCTTGCAATCGTGCGGGTGTGGTGGGCCGTGCGGCAACGTCCGAACAGGCCTCAGCCTGAAGCCATGCCCGGCATGGTCAAGCTGGGGCATCGTTTGCTGTATGCCTGCCTGTTGCTCCTGCCGCTCCTGGGCGTCACGTTCCTGATCGGCGGCGGCTATGGCTTGACGATCTTCGGGGTCAATCTGGTCCCCAGGACCGATGTCGAAATCCCGTGGCTTGCCGCCATCGGCGAGCTGCATTCGCCCATTGCCTTGCTGTTCGTCCTTTTAGTGCTCGGCCATATTGCAGCGGCCTTGTACCATCATTCTTTCAAGCGCGACCGGACACTGCTTCGCATGCTGGGCCGGTAGCGGCAAGCATGTCGCCCCACACCGCAGCCGGTTTACCGGCTGCGGTGTGGGGCGCAGGGGTGACGCCTCAGGCACGATTGGGTTAGACTAGCGGCTGGGTGTACGCACAATCTCGTGCGGCAGGTGTATGCGACGGTCGGGCCGCCACGCAGCTTTCTTGCGTACCTATGGCACCCACTCTCGTCCAACTTATTGGCGCCACGCTTTTTGCTGTCGCCGTTCTGCATACCTTCTCCACCAAATTTTTCGAGCGACTGGCCCATTCGCACCCTCGCCATGCCGGAATATGGCATTTGCTGGGCGAAGTCGAGGTGGTGTTCGGCTTTTGGGCCATGGTGCTGATGATTTTCCTGTTTGTCATCCAAGGTCAGCAGGAAGCCATCGCTTATCTCGATTCCCGAAATTTCACCGAACCGATGTTCGTGTTCGCCATTATGGTGGTTGCGGGCACACGGCCCATACTGCATTTCGCCGGGATTGCCGTGCGAACCGCTGCGCGCTGGCTGCCATTGTCGGACGGCATGGCGTTGTATTTCCTGGTGCTGAGTGTCGTGCCCTTATTGGGCTCCTTCATCACCGAACCTGCGGCCATGACGCTTGCCGCGCTCATGTTGCGCGACACGCTTTTTTCGCGGGACGTCTCGGCCAAGCTTAAATATTCGACGTTAGGTGTCTTGTTCGTGAATGTGTCCATCGGAGGGACGCTCACGCCTTTCGCCGCGCCGCCCGTCCTGATGGTCGCGGCCAAATGGAACTGGGATACCTGGTTCATGATCACGAATTTTGGATGGAAGGCGGCCCTGGCGGTGCTCGTGAACGCCGGTGCGGCGATGCTGTGGTTCCGCAGCGAGCTGATCCATATGGCCGATGATGTCGTGGATGACAAGGCCTCCATGCCCTTGTCGGTGGTGTTCATCCATGTCGTTTTCCTGACCGGCATCGTGGTGTTCGCCCACCATCCTGCTGTCTTCATGGGTTTGTTCCTGTTCTTCCTGGGATTCGCCACGGCCTATCAGCGGCACCAGGATCCGCTCATACTTCCTGAAGCATTGCTGGTGGCCTTCTTCCTCGCGGGCCTGGTCGTCCTGGGCGGTTTGCAGCAATGGTGGCTCGAGCCTGTGCTGATGGGCATGGACGCCAACGCCGTCTTCTTCGGCGCGACGGCCTTGACTGCCATTACCGACAACGCGGCGTTGACTTACCTGGGGTCGTTGGTGGAGGGCCTCGATCCCGACTTCAAGGTTGCGTTGGTCTCCGGCGCCGTTACGGGCGGCGGCTTGACGCTCATCGCCAACGCGCCAAATCCGGCGGGTGCCGCCATCTTGAAAGGGAAGTTTTCGGATAACGCCATTCAGCCTCTGGGACTGCTCGTTGCGGCCCTGCCGCCAACGTTCGTGGCGGTGCTGGCATTCCGGTTGTTATGAGGGTCATCGCCCGACGTGCCGGCACGCCTTACGCGGCCGCCGGCACCGCCGTGCATGAGCCAGGCGCGGCGGGCCGCGCCGCCCGCTATTCAAATCCGCGTCGTTTCGCGTTCAGGTTGCGTTCCAGCATCCCGATATAGTGCTGGACCATGATCTGCATGGAATTGGGCAGTTGGACGAATGCGCATCCAACGTGGCGTCGCTCTTTACCGTCGGGCAGGGCTTCGTCTTGCGCCCGCACAACGCGCAGATCCGTCACGACCGTGCCGATTTCAGGCAGCAGCAACCGACAGGCCTTGTACAGGGCGCCCGGTGTTTCGTCGAGCAGGTGATGATTGTCGAACACGGCAATACCGCCCGCGCTGATGTCCTTGACCGTGAAGGTGACGTTGCGCTGCCCTTTGTCATCCTTCACAGGCATGGTGCAGCGCGCGGGCTTGGTGACCGGCACGTCGACGCGATAGTATTCGCGCCTTTGAATGCGCGTGAGCGTTTCGGGAATGGGCAGGCGCAATGCCGGTCGGTTGTCCTGCAGGCACGGCGTGACCTTCGGCGCCGAGAAATGAATTCTGACTTTGTCCAGATTGGTCTCGAACGAGACGTTCTCGGCGCTGGTAATGCGCCGATTGAATTCTTCTTCCGCCGAGTTGTCGACGATCAGATCATTGTTCCGGTCGTCGATTTCGAGGATCGTGGTGACGATGGCCATCGTCCGGCCGTGCACATGCATCCGCAGGAGGGCGCGTTTTTGCTCTATGGCACGTAGTAAAGAGCGAATCTCGAGGCGTGACGTGACGAGATAGGGATCGTCGTCGTCCGGGGTGCTGACAGTGGCAATAGACATGAAGGCGGGTGGCGGAAAGTAGCGGCGTAACAATCGTAAAACAATACAACCGCGTAGTCTAACGGATTATCGCCTTGTTTCTGTGGCAATTCGGCGAATCGTGGCCGTGTGTCGTCGAGATGTGCCGATGGCCTTGCCACGAAGGCGTGGACGAGGACGTCAGGTATGCAAGGCCGCCAGGGCGCAGCGCGCTGCCGCGAGGTCCCATGCGGCGCAGCCCACTGTCTTGAAAACGACTGGCCGGGCAGGCGGCGGCGCGGTCAGTGCCTGCGCGAGCGGTCGTACCCGTTGCCAGTCCACGCCGGCTTGAATAAGGTCGCCGGCCTCGTGCCGGGCGCCTGCCTCGTCGTCTACATAGATGTCACTGCCTGCCAGGGTCAGCGGGCCGATCTCGGCCAGGTCGTGCTTGTAGGCTCCCACGCCGATGACCAGGCGGCCGTCATGGGCGGCGTCGGTATAGACCGGCGATGCGCTGGTGGTGAGTGTGATGACCACGTCGGCGTTTGTGGGTACTTGATCGGCCGCGAAAAGCGCCAGATCCAGGTGTCTGTGATCGGTAACGAAGGCGTCAGCGCCGTCGCGGCTGCGTCCAATGATGGCCGTGCGCAGGCCGGGGAAGAGGGCTGCCAAGGCCTCGGCATGGCCGCCAGCCTGTGTGCCCGTGCCGATGAGGGCGATGCAGGCGGGTGCCGGCCGGAATGCCTGTATGCCCAGCATCGAGATGGCGGCGGTCCGGCGCGCGGTGACGGTCGGCCCGTCCAGGACCAACAATGGTCGGCCCGTGGCGCCGTCGTAAGCCGAGACGACGCCGTGTATGGTCGGCAGTCCCAGGGCCTTGTTGGCGGGGACTACGTTGACCAGCTTGTGTATGCCGATGTCCTGCGCGGTAGCGGGCATCGACAGCATGAACCCGCCTTGCGGAAAGGGAAGTACCTGGCGCTCGGGAGCGAGGATCGCGCCGCGCGCATGATCAGCGACTGTATCCCGCAGCGTCTCGACCAAGGCCGGGAACGCCAGCAGCTCCGCCGTGCGCTGCGCGTCGAAGACTGCCAGGGCGTTGTCGCTCATCCGTGCCTACTCGGTTGCCTTGACCATGTCTTCGATGACCTTTTTGGCGTCGCCAAAAACCATCATGGTCTTGTCCATGTAGAAGAGCTCGTTATCCAGCCCGGCGTAGCCGGCGGCCATCGAGCGCTTGTTCACGATGACGGTGCGCGCCTTGTACGCCTCCAGGATCGGCATGCCGGCAATGGGCGATTGGGGATCGTTCTTGGCCGCGGGGTTGACCACGTCGTTCGCCCCCAGCACCAGCACGACGTC
>Ga0182739_1004133_pt1 | contig 12196 bp, 10 predicted proteins | sample eDN5th30CBELigBY_FD_128873 | JGI IMG/M metagenome (GOLD analysis project Ga0182739, IMG submission 128873) | Enriched backyard soil microbial communities from Emeryville, California, USA - eDNA 5th pass 30_C BE-Lig BY (version 2) (version 2) | ecosystem: Environmental > Terrestrial > Soil >... | reverse complement strand
CGACCGTGCGGCGCGGGAGAAGGTCGACCAGTTCATGGAGGAGGTCGGGGCCACGGCACTGGTGGTCGGCCACGACCAGACCGCGAAATCTGCCCGCCTGCTCAATGCGCCCGGCCTGCCGGCGACGCTCATGATCGATCGAGAGGGCCGCGAGGTCGGCCGGCTGCTCGGCATCGCCGAATGGGACGGGCCGGAAGCGACCGCGCTCGTCGACGAGCTGCTGCAGGGCTGAGCTTGTGGCGAACCTGCCCATATCGCGATGACGTGATGCAAAATGAACACCATGGTGCATCCTGTATGCAAGCAGGGGCTATGCAACGCTTGCGTGTGCTACTAGTACCCTCCGCCGACTGTCGCCCATTTCCGTGAGGTCCGGATCTTCATGTTGAGCCGTCGCCAGATAGTAGCGGGCGGCTTGGCCGCTGCCGTAGCCATGCCTTCCATTGTCCGGGCCGCGCCGATCACCAACCAGGTGACCAAGCGGCTAGTCGTTATCGGCGACAGTTATTCGGACCCGAACTACGATACCACCAACACCTCGGCCGTGATCCCGAACTGGGCCGAGATCCTGGTGAGCCGCGGCCGCGCCGCGAGCATGGCCAACTACGCGCTCTCGGGTGCCACCGCGCTGGACTATGCGAATGCGCCCGTCCGCGGCACCTTCAAGAAGCAGCTCGACCTGTTCCTGGCCAATCCGCGCTACGGCGACGACGACATCACCGTCGTCTATATGGGCTACAACGACATCGCGCGCAGCACGGATGTCCGCTGGACCAACCTGATGCAGTCCAAGGCGGACTTCCGGGTGGGTGTCGACCGGCTGCTCACTGCCGGGGCTGCCCGCGACAAGCGCCGCCTGCTGATCGTCGCCGTGCATGACTGGAGCAGGAAGCCGAACAGCCGGGCGGAGTACCTGCCACGCACCCGCGAGTGGCTGACCTTCACCTACGACTTCGTCAACAAGCGGCGCGCCACCCACAAGGGCATGATCTGCGTCAACGTCTTCCGCCGCTTCAACGACGTGGTGCTCCGTCCGCAGTCCTACGGGCTGAACAACGTCACCACGGCGGATCCGGCCCGCGCCGCCACCACGGCACTCTACTACAACACCAGCCATTTCGGCGCGAAGGGTCAGACGATCCTGGCCAACGAGTTCAGCAGCGCCTTCGACCTGGTCTGCCGCACCCGCTAGGGCCGGGCTGCATCTTCCGGTCCACGCCGAGGGCGGGGCGGCATGGCCGCCCCGCCCTCGGCGCATTTCGGAGGCTCGCGTCGCAACCGCGCAAGCCGCGGAGGCTTTGACGAAGGCAGAAAAACCCGCAAGCATGATGGGAAAGAGACGCCGGCGGCTCGGCAGGCCCGTCGACCCGTCGGCAACGGGGAACGCCACGATGAACTGGAACAGGGTGAAGACCGGCAGCCATCTGGCCGCGGGGCGCAGGCAGGTCCTGCTCGGTGCCGCGGCCACCGGCGCGCTGGCGGTGGGCGGGCTGCGGCCCCGGCCGGCACGGGCGGCAGGCACGCTCAAGGTCGGCACCTATGGCGGCTACTTCAAGGACAGTTTCGACGAGCACATCTACCCGGCCTTCACCGAGGAGACCGGGATCCAGGTGGAATCGATCGCCGAGCCGACCGGCGATGCCTGGCTGGTCCAGCTCCAGACGGCAGCGCAGTCCGGGCAGGCACCGGCTGACGTGTCGATGATCGCCCAGGTGGCGCGCCTCAGGGGCCAGAACGCCGGCCTCTGGGCGAAGCTCGACGAAGCGAAACTGCCCAACACCAAGAACCTCCACGAGCATTTCGTGCATCGCTACCCGGACGGTGCGATCAGCGGCGTGGGCGCCGTCTCCTGGTACGTGACCCTGTGCACCAACACCGAGGAGTTCCCGGAGCCACCGACCTCCTGGAAGGCGCTGTGGGACGAGGAGAATGCCGGGCTGATCGGGCTGATGGCGCTGGCCTCCAACTCCTTCCTGCTGGAGATCACGGCCAAGACCTGGTTCGGCGGCACCGACATGCTGGGCGACGAAGCTGGCGTGCAGCAGGTGCTCGACAAGCTGAAGGAGCTGGTGCCGAACGTGCAGCTCTGGTGGCGCGACGAGGGCCAGTTCCAGCAGGCGCTGGAATCGGGCGAGATCCCGATGGGCGAGTACTACCACGACGTCACCGGCCTGGCGGCCAGCCAGGGCAAGCCGGTGCGCTCGACCTTCCCGGAGGAGGGCGGAGTACTGGATTCCGGCTCCTGGTGCGTGATCAACACCTCCAAGGCCATCGACGAGGCGCATGTCTTCATCGACTACATGTCGCGCCCGGACATCCAGGCGAAGCTGGCGCGCAAGGTCGGGACATCGCCGACCGTCAAGCGCGAGTTCACCGACCTGACGCCAGAGGAGTTCGCCGCGGTCGGCAGCGACATCCCGCCGATCATCCCGCGCTACGACCTCTATGTCGAAAAGGACGCGTGGATCAGCCAGAAATGGAGCGAGTTGATCGCGGGCTGATCCTGACTGCCTCTTTCCGTCGTCCTTTCCGTCTTGCGAGGTAGTGATGTCCGGGCTGCGCATCGATCATGTCGGCAAGACCTTCGGCATGTTCGAAGCACTGAAGGATATCGACCTCGACTTCCCAGCCGGCCGCTTCATCTGCCTCCTGGGGCCGTCCGGCTGCGGCAAGACCACGCTCCTGCGGGCGATCGCTGGGTTGGAGATGCCGTCCACCGGGCGCATCCTCCTGGACGGCACCGACATCACCAGCGTGCCGGCGCACCGGCGCGGCCTGGGCATGGTGTTCCAGTCCCTGGCCCTGTTCCCGCATCTGAGCGTAGGCGAGAACATCGCCTACGGCCTGCGCATCCGAGGGGTCGACCTGGCCACGCGGCGCAGGAAGGTGGAGGAGCTCCTGGCGCTGGTCCACCTGCCAGGCGTGGCGGACCGGTCGATCTCGCAGCTCTCGGGCGGACAGCGCCAACGCGTTGCGATCGCCCGCGCGCTGGCGCTCGATCCGAAACTGTTCCTCCTGGACGAGCCTCTGTCCGCGCTGGACGCCAAGCTGCGCGAGGCGATGCAGGTCGAGCTGAAGCTCCTGCAGCAGCGCCTGGGCATCTCCACCATCGTGGTCACCCATGACCAGCGCGAGGCGCTGACCATGGCCGACATCGTGGTGGTGATGGACAACGCGCGAGTCCAACAGGTAGGCCCGCCGCTCGAGATCTACCGCAACCCGGTCAACGCCTTCGTCGCCGACTTCATCGGCACCAGCAACCTCCTGCCGGGCGCGGTCGACGGCCAGGACAGCCTGTCGATCGACGGCATCCGGATGGCCGGCGCGCGGCCCCATGGCCTTGCCCAGGGCAGCAAGGCGGCGATCTCGATCCGGCCCGAGGAGGTGGTGATCCATCCCGCGGGCGAGCTCGGGCCGAACCGCCTGCCGGCCGAGGTGATCTTCGTGCGCGACCTGGGTGCCAGCGTCGAGATCATGCTCGCCTGCGCCGGGCAGGAACTGCTGGCGGTGACCAGCCCCAGGGAGCGCTCGGACGTGCAGGTCGGCGACCGAGTCGCCCTGGAGCTGCCGCCCGCCGCCTGCGTGGTGCTGCCGTCATGAGCGACCTCCGGCCAAGAGGTCTGCCCGCCCGGCTGCCGGTGCTCTGGCCGGCCGCGATGCTGCTCCTGTTCTTCGTGGTGCCGTTCGGCATCATGCTGGCGGTGAGCTTCTCCCACCAGGTAGAGGGCGGCTTCTACGAGCCGGGCTTCGAGCTGGCCAACTATGCCCGCTTCCTCGATCCGTTCTTCGGTCGGGCCCTGCTGTTCTCCTTTTGGATCTCGGTCCTGGCTGCCGCCATCGTGATCGCGGTGGCCTTCCCGTTCACCTACTGCCTGACCCGGCTGCGTCGGCGCGCCCAGGTGCCGTTCCTGGTATTCGTGCTGGCGGTGCTCTCGCTCTCCGAGGTCATCATCGGCTTTGCCTGGTCGACCCTGCTCTCGCGCACGGCCGGCCTGTCCAACCTGCTGGTCTGGATAGGCCTGATCCCGCGAGCGCAGGCCTGGACGCCCAGCTTCGGCGCCCTGCTGATGGGCCTGTGCTACCTGGGCTTTCCCTACACGGTCCTGATCCTCTACCCAGCGCTCTCCCGCCTCGACCCGGAGATCCCGGAAGCCTCGCGCACGCTGGGCGCCTCGCCGCTGCGCACCTTCTTCCTGGTGATCGTGCCGGTGCTGCGGGCTCCTCTGCTCGGTGCGCTGATCATGGTGTTCGTGTTCAACCTGGGCGCCTATCTGCTGCCGCAGGTGCTGGGCCGGCCGCAGCACTGGACCCTTTCGGTGCACATCACCGACCAGGCCGTGTTCCAGTCCAACCTGCCGTTCGCCGCCGCCATGGCGATCTTCCTGGTGCTGTTCAGCCTGGCGTTCATCGGGCTCACCATGGTGCTGGGTGGGCAGCGGGAGGCAGCGCGATGACCCGGTCGCTACGCAACCTGTTCATGGGGCTGGTGGTGCTGTTCATGGCCCTGCCGCTCGTGGTGGTGGCCGGCGTGTCGCTGAACGGCGGCCAGCAACTGCTCTTCCCGCCGCGTAACCCCTCGCTGCGCTGGTATGCCGAGCTGTTCATCGCCCAGGACTGGCTGAACGCGCTGACCAACAGCCTGATCATCGCCATCAGTTCGGCCGCCCTGGCGCTTGCCATCGCCTTCCCGCTCGCCTGGTTCGTCTGGCGCTATCGCACGGGCTATGGCCGGCTGCTCTACGGCCTGGGCATCGCCCCCTTCACCCTGCCGCCGGTGATCACGGCGCTGGGCTTCCTGGTGTTCTGGACGGCGGCTGGCTGGCATGGCTCGATCGTGGCGACGATCGTCAGCCACGCGGTCTTCCTCGTCACCCTGCCGCTCGTCACGATCAGCCTGGGCCTGGCGGCGATCGACCGGCAGGTGATCGAGGCCGCCACCACCATGGGTGCCGACGAGGCCACCGTGTTCCGGACGGTGGTGCTGCCGCTGGTCCGGCCCTACCTGATCTCCAGCTATGCCTTCGTCTTCGTGCTCAGCCTGAACGAGTATATCGTGGCCTACATGGTCGCAGGCTTCACCGTGGAAACACTGCCGATCAAGATCTTCAACAGCCTGCGCTACGGCTACACGCCGGTAATGGGGGTGGTGGCGGTGGTGTTCGTGCTGCTGGCGGCGCTGATCTTCGGCCTGATCGCCCGGTTCGGCGACCTGCCGAAGCTGCTCGGTGCCTGGTCGAAGGAGTGACGGGATGCCCAACCCTGACCCTGGCCTCACCACCGGAGAGGCCCTGGTCCGCCTCCTGGAGGCCTACGGAGTCGAACTGGTGTTCGGCATCCCGGGCGTACATACGGTGGGCCTCTATCGCGGCCTGCACGGCGCGCGGCTGCGCCACGTCACGCCCCGCCACGAGCAGGGTGCCGGGTTCATGGCGGACGGCTATGCCCGGGTCACCGGCAGGCCTGCCGCCTGCTTCGTGGTAACCGGGCCGGGTGTCACCAACATCCTGACCGCCATGGGCCAGGCCTATGGCGACAGCGTGCCGATGCTGGTGGTCTCCAGCGTGAACCGGCGCGACCAGCTGGCCATGGGCAGAGGTGCCCTCCACGAGCTGCCGGCCCAGCAGGCGGTAGCCGCGGGCGTTGCCGCCTTCAGCCATACCCTGCTTTCGCCCGACCAGTTGCCCGAGGTGCTCGCCCGCGCCTTCGCCCTGTTCCGCACGTCGCGGCCCCGCCCGGTCCACCTGGAGATCCCGACCGACGTGATCGCGATGGCGGCCGGCCATCTCGACCTGACGCCACCAGCACTACCGGGCCGGCCCGCCCCCGACCCCGCCTGCATCGCGCGCGCCGCCCAGCTCCTGCGCCTGGCGGAGCGGCCGGCCGTGGTGCTGGGCGGGGGGGCCGTGGACGCGGCCGAGCCGGCCCGCGCCCTGATCGAGCTCCTGAACGCGCCCTTCACCAACTCGGTGAACGCCAAGGGCATCATGCCGCCGGACCACAAGCTGCACCTGGGCGAGAACCTGTCCTTCCAGCCCCTGCGCGAGGCATTGCGCACGGCCGACCTGGTGCTCGCGGTGGGCACCGAGTTCGGCGAGACCGAGATGTATCCGGAGCCGCAGGAGCTGCATCTCGACGGCGCGCTGGTCCGGATCGACATCGACCCCCAGCAGCTGGCGCGCGGGCCGAAGCCCGCCGTCGCGATCCTCGCCGATGCGCGGCTGGCGCTGGACGCGCTGCTCCACGCGGTGCGCAGCCCGGGCATCGTCCGGGACGGCAGCGAGCGCGCGGCGAAAGTCCGTGCTGCGGTCCAGGCGCAGTGGTGGCCGGCGATCGCGGGCCATCGCCTGGTGCTGGCGGCGGTCGACCGGATTCTGCCCGATGCGGTCATCGTGGGTGACCAGACCCAGCCGGTCTATGGCGGCAACCAGTTCTACCAGCCGCGCCGGACGCGCTCCTGGTTCAACGCCAGCACCGGCTACGGCACGCTGGGCTACGCCCTGCCCGCGGCGATCGGTGCGAAGCTGGCGGCGCCTGACCGGCCGGTCGTGGCGCTGATCGGCGATGGTGGCTGCCTGTTCACCCTGCCGGAGCTGGCCTCGGCGGTGGAAGCGGGCGTGCCCATCGTGATCCTGCTCTGGAACAACCGGGGCTATGGCGAGATCGCCGACTACATGACCGAGACCGGCGTGCCGAAGCTGGGCGTCGACCTGGTGACGCCGGATTTCGTGGCGGTCGCCCGCGGCTTCGGCTGTGCGGCCGAGCGAGCGACCAGCCTGGACCATCTGGAGCGGCTGCTCTCGGCCAGCATCGACCACAGCGTGCCGACCCTGATCGAGATCGACCAGAACGCGCCGTTTCTTGGCCAGGAATGAGAGAAGAACCATGCGGGTGAGGCTGTTCCAGGGACCGTTGCGCGCCGGCACGCCTGCCGAGAACCTGGAGCGGCTGGCCGAGCTCGCGGCCCATGAGGAAGGCGGGCTGCTGGTCTGCCCGGAAATGTTCCTCACCGGCTATGCGATCGGGCGCCAGACGATCGAGCGCCTGGCCGAGCCGGTCGACGGACCCTCGGCCCGCCGTGCGCAGATGATCGCACGGGCCACCGGCACGGCCCTGCTCTACGGCTATCCGGAGCGTGCCGCCGACGGGTCGATCTACAATAGCGCCATCCTGATCGGCCGGGACGGACAGCGCCTCCTGAACTATCGCAAGTGCCACCTGTTCGGCGATCTCGACCGAGGGGCCTTCGAGGCCGGCGAAGGGCCTAGTCCGATCGTCGAGCTTGACGGCTTCCGGCTGGGCCTCCTGATCTGCTACGATGTCGAGTTCCCGGAGGCGGTGCGCGCGCTGGCCCTGGCGGGCGCCGAGCTCGTCGTGGTGCCGACCGCGCTGATGCAGCCCTATGACGTGGTGGCCCGGATCCTGGTGCCGGCCCGCGCCATCGAGAACCAGGTCTTCCTCGCCTATGCCAATCGCTGCGGCACCGAGGGCGACCTCGTCTATTGCGGGCTGAGCTGCCTGGTCGGGCCGGACGGGACCGACCTTGCCCGGGCCGGCCGGGGCGAGGAGGTGATCGGTGCCCGGATCGGGCAGGAGATGCTCGAGCGCTCGCGGCCCGACTACACCTATCTCGCCGACCGCCGCCCCGACCTCTACCGCGCGCTCGTGCAAGGAGAACGCCGTTGACCTTCAACCAGCCGCTGGGCGGCAACGAGATGCCGCGCTTTGCCGGTCCGGGCACCATGATGCGCCTGCCGGCCGCCGCCTCCGCCGAGGGGCTGGACGCCTGCTTCGTCGGCATCCCCATGGACATCGGCGCCTCGCACCGGGCCGGCACGCGGTTCGGCCCGCGCCAGATCCGGCAGGAATCGACGATGATCCGGCCCTACAACATGGCGACGCGGGCAGCCCCCTTCGACAGCCTCCAGGTGGCCGATATTGGCGATATCCCGACCAATACGTTCGATCTGAAGAAGTCGGTCGCCATCATCGAGGAGCATTACGACCAGATCCTCCAGGCCGGCTGCATCCCCCTGGGCCTGGGTGGCGACCATACGCTGGTCTATCCGATCCTGCGCGCCATGGCGAAGAAGCACGGGCCCGTGGGCCTGATCCATGTCGATGCCCATGCCGACATCAACGAGCACATGTTCGGCGAGAAGATCGCGCATGGCACGCCGTTCCGCCGTGCCATCGAGGACGGGGCGATCGACTGCCAGCGCGCCGTCCAGATCGGCCTGCGCGGCTCGGGCTACTCGGCCGACGAGTTCGACTGGACTCGCTCCAAGGGCTTCCGCGTCGTCCCGGCGGAGGAGTGCTGGCACAAGTCGCTCACCCCGCTGATGGCCGAGGTGCGCGCCATGATGGGCGATGGCCCCGTCTATCTCAGCTACGACATCGACAGCCTAGACCCGGCATTTGCGCCGGGCACCGGCACGCTGGAGGTGGGCGGGCTCACCATCTGGCAGGGGCTGGAGATCGTGCGCGGCTGCCGCGGGCTGAACCTGGTCGGCTGCGATCTGGTCGAGGTGTCCCCGCCCTATGATCCGGCCGGCACCACTGCGCTCGTCGCCGCCAACCTCCTGTTCGAGATGCTCTGCGTCCTGCCGGGCGTCCAGTACCGGACCTGAATCCATGTCGTCCGCCTTGCCTGGATCGTCTGGCCCGCATGCCCGGCCGGTCACCATGTTCGGGCCGGACTTCCCGTTCGCCTATGACGACCATGTGCGTCATCCGGCCGGGCTGGGCGTGCTGCCGCCCGAGCGCCACGGCACCGAGGTCGCGGTGGTGGGAGCCGGCATTGCCGGGATCGTCACGGCCTATGAGCTGATGAAGCTCGGCCTGAAGCCGGTGCTCTACGAGGCCGACCGGATCGGCGGGCGGCTGCGCTCGGAGACCTTCAAGGGCGGGGACGGGACCATCGCCGAACTGGGGGCGATGCGCTTCCCGCCATCGGCAACCACCCTGTTCCACTATTTCGACAAGGCCGGGCTCAGCACCCAGCCCTTTCCCAACCCGCTGACGCCTGCCACCCCCAGCACGGTGATCGAGCTGGGCGGCCAGGCCCACTATGCCCGGACGTTGGCTGACCTGCCGCCTCTGTTCCAGGAGGTGGCGGATGCCTGGCGGGAGCTCCTGGAGGAGGAAGCCTCGTTCCACGAGATGCAGGCGGCGATCCGGACCCGCGACGTTGCCGCCATCAAGGCGATCTGGAACCGGCTGGTGCCGGAGCTGGACGAGCAGACCTTCTATGGCTTCCTCGCCCGCTCCCGCGCCTTCGGCCGGCGTTCGTTCCACCATCGCGAGGTGTTCGGCCAAGTCGGCTTCGGCACGGGCGGCTGGGACACCGACTACCCGAACTCGATGCTGGAGATCCTGCGGGTCGTCTATACCGATGCCGACGCCGACCACCGCACGGTCGAGGGCGGAGTGGAGCAGCTGCCGGTACGCCTGTGGGAGCACGCTCCCGACCGGGTGGTGCACTGGCCGGCCGGCACCTCGCTGAAAGGCCTGCACAACGGCATGCCCATGCCCGGCGTCGCCCGGATCGGGCGCGACCCGGACGGGCGGATCGCCATCACCGACCGCTGGGGCAACCGGCGCCTCTATGACGCGGCCGTGGTCACCTGCCAGGTCTGGCTGCTCTCGGCCCGGATCGACTGCGACGAGCGCCTGTTCGCCCATCCGCTGTGGATGGCGATGGAGCGCACCCACTACATGCAGGCGTCCAAGACCTTCGTGCTGGTCGACCGGCCGTTCTGGCGCGAGCTCGACCCCGCGACTGGCCGGCACCGAATGAGCATGACGCTCTCCGACCGCCTCACCCGCGGCACCTATCTGCTCGACCAGGGGGAGGACAAGCCGGGCGTCATCTGCCTGTCCTACACCTGGAACGACGATGCCATGAAATGGCTGTCCCTGCCGGTGGACGAGCGGGTGCGCCTGATGCTGCACAGCCTGGCGCAGATCTATCCGGGACTGGACATCCGCCGGCACATCATCGGCCACCCGATCACCGTGTCCTGGGAGGCCGACCCGAACTTCATGGGCGCCTTCAAGGCCAACCTGCCCGGCCACTACCGCTACCAGCGCCGGCTGTTCGGCCATTTCATGCAGGACAGCCTGCCGCCCATGCAGCGTGGCATCTTCCTGGCCGGCGACGACGTGTCCTGGACGGCCGGCTGGGCGGAGGGCGCCGTCACGTCGGCCTTGAATGCGGTGTGGGGGGTGGTACGCCATCTGGGCGGCACGAGCGCGGCCGGCAATCCCGGCCCCGGCGACCGGTTCGGGGAGTTGGCCCCCATGACGCTCGGCGACTGAGCGGAGACTTCAGCAGTGATCAGCAACGCGGACCTGCGGGCCCGGCGTGACGCCGCGGTTGCGCGTGGCGTCAGCAATCCCACCGGCATCTATGCGGCAAAAGCCGAGAACGCCTTCGTCTGGGATGTCGAGGGCAAGCGCTATATCGACTTTGCCGGCGGGATCGGCGTGCAGAATGTCGGCCATCGCCATCCCAAGGTGATCGAGGCCGTGCGCCGCCAGCTGGACGGCTTCGTCCACACTGCCTTCCAGGTGCTGCCCTACGAGCTCTACGTGGAGCTCGCCGAAAAGCTGAACGCGCTGGCCCCCGGCGACTTCCCGAAGAAGACCGCCCTGTTCACGACCGGCGCGGAGGCCAACGAGCACGCGATCAAGATCGCCCGCTTCGCCACCGGCCGCCCGGGCGTGATCGCGTTTTCCGGCGCGTTCCACGGCCGGACCCTCCTGACTCTGGCGCTCACCGGCAAGGTGGCGCCCTACAAGACCGGGTTCGGGCCGCTGCCGGGAGAGGTCTACCACGCGCCGTTCCCCTCGGCCTTCCACGGGGTGAGCGAGCGGCAGTCCCTGGACGCGATCGAGGCGCTGTTCGCCCATGACATCGGCCCGGAACGGGTCAGCGCCATCATCATCGAGCCGGTCCAGGGCGAAGGCGGCTTCCGGGTGGCCCCGTTCGGCTTCCTGCACGAGCTGCGCGCCTTGTGTGACCGGCACGGCATCCTGCTGATCTCGGACGAGGTGCAGGCCGGCATGGGCCGGACCGGCAGATATTTCTCCATCGAGCATTCCGGCGTGGTGCCGGACCTGGTGGTCGCGTCCAAGAGCCTGGCGGCCGGCTTTCCCCTCTCCGCCGTGATCGGCCGGGCCGAGCTCATGGACGGGCCGGGCCAGGGCGGGCTCGGCGGCACGTTCTCCGGCAACCCGGTCGCCTGTGCCGCGGCGCTGGCGGTGCTGGAGGTGCTGGAGGAACAGGACCTGCTGCGGCGCGGCCTGGCGCTGGGCGAGCTGGTGACCGGCCGGCTCCAGGCGATGGCGCGCCGCAACGACCTCACCTCGATCGGCGAGATCCGCGGGCTGGGCGCCATGATCGCGGTCGAGCTGGTGGCCGATCGGGAGACCCGGACGCCGGCCCCGGAGCTGGCGCGCAGCGTGACCGCCCTGGCGCGCCGCGACGGGCTGATAGTCCTGACCGCGGGTCATGCCGGCAACGTACTGCGCGTCCTGGTCCCGCTCACGGCACCGGACGAGGTGGTCGAGGACGGCCTTGCCATTCTGGAGCGGGCGCTGGTCGAGGCGGAGGCGGGCCAGCCGGGGAGCTGAACCCGCCGGCCACGCTCCCAGGAACGGTGGTCAGCCGCGGCCGATGAACGGCATCTTGGTCGCCATCACCGTGACGAACTGGACGTTCGCGTCGAGCGGCAGGCTCGCCATGTGGACGATCGTGTCGGCGACATGCGCCGCGTCCATCTTGGGCTCCGGCTTGATGCTGCCATCCGCCTGGGGCACGCCGCCGCTCATCTTCGCGGTCATCTCGGTAGCGGCGTTGCCGATGTCGATCTGGCCGCAGGCGATGTTGTACTTGCGCCCGTCCAGGGAGGTGGAACGGGTGATGCCGGTGACCGCATGCTTGGTCGCGGTATAGGCGATTGAGTTCGGCCGCGGCACGTGCGCCGAGATCGAGCCGTTGTTGATGATCCGCCCACCCTGTGGGTCCTGGTCCTTCATGAGCCTGAAGGCCTCGCGGGTGCAAAGGAACACGCCGTTCAGGTTGGCGTCGACGACGTTCTTCCAGTCCTCGTAGGTCAGCTCCTCCAGGAGCGCGTTGCGGCCGAACGTGCCGGCATTGTTGAACAGGAGGTCGAGCCGGCCGAATCGCTCCTTG
>Ga0182739_1004132_pt1 | contig 12199 bp, 12 predicted proteins | sample eDN5th30CBELigBY_FD_128873 | JGI IMG/M metagenome (GOLD analysis project Ga0182739, IMG submission 128873) | Enriched backyard soil microbial communities from Emeryville, California, USA - eDNA 5th pass 30_C BE-Lig BY (version 2) (version 2) | ecosystem: Environmental > Terrestrial > Soil >... | reverse complement strand
ATGGATATTGAAAACAATGTATGACAATAAAAGACTTCCTTTTTATTATTATTGATTAGCTAATTTATCCCTGTCACTTGCTAAAGGTGGTTGTTCCATCCATTCATTTTCAATCATTATTTTTGCACCTTTTGAAGCATACGGTTCAATTTCAACTATCTTTTGATTATATAATAATCCAATATCACGTCTTGGGCTGGTTGCTAAACCTAAACCATAATAGCCCATACCTATAGATATTAAGGAACATATTTGAAACATGATTAGTTTATCTGAAAAAGGATTAGTGGTTGATTCTGTAACTTCACCATCCCATGTCATAGGAATAGGAAGATTGTCTATCTTTAGTTTTTGACCAAATGATTCAATAGCGTTTACAGAAATATCTTTACCTTGTACTAAAAATTCCTTTACATCTTTGTTTTTAGTAACCTGAATATATCCAATTAACGTTGCTGTACCTAAAGCATTTCTTTGAATATTAGCGTAAAGATTAGTAATTTCTAATGCCGATAACGGTCTTACATCACCAAAAAATCCTGCTAAAAAGCTTTTCTTTTTAACAAATTCCACGTCTTCAGGCATTGGAATATTTGGTGGCCTCACATAAAGACCTTTCGATAATAAAACTTCATTGGCCATTCTGTGAAGCTTCATTGATTCTGTTAGACATTCAGTATAATACTTGTCTACATCATCACGAACAGCTAATGCAACTCCCTCAGAGTTAGCATTTAGACCTATTTTGCCGTACTGTGCAATAAAATTTAGATAGTATGTATCTGAAAATAGGCGGGGTGCATTAACATTCACGTCTTGATTTACATTAAAACCTTGTGGAATAGGAAACTTTTCATAATTAAAAATCTTTGTTAATTTCGGTATGTGCGACTCTGACAATTCTAAAGCATATTTTAATACTGATTGTATTTCTGTATCTTCTACATTGTTTAAGAAGTATTTTACAATACATATTGTAAGGCTATCATTCATATAGGATGTCCATAATTGGGAAATTTCTGCTGAGGTTAGCCTAACGTTATGTTCTGTTCCCATTTGTTTAGTTCCTCCGAATTGTATTATGTATAGTTTATTTATTACGGTTTACAATGTATGAAGTTTTTATTTACTATATTTCGTAAATTCACTAAAAATTTTTTAAAAAATTGGTGAAATAATTTTTTTAGGAAAATGACAAAAAACTCATCCTCCCCTTCCAGGGCTTACCATGCAATATTATAAAAACACAGTGTATATTTTGTAAGCACTAGACCAGCCATATCCCCCCCTATGGTGGGGGGATATGGCTTAGTTAGTTCGTTATGATCCTTGCAATAGGACTATTACTATAAGTACCTTTAGTGCCTTTAGTTCATTCATTTCTTTTATTTGTTTCATTTGTTGTCATTCGTTTCTATTATTGTTGCTTACACTGTTGCCTTGTTCATTCGTCTTGATGTCTGTTACTGCCTGTTGTCCTTTTCAGTGTCATTCCTTAGTGCCTCCATATGCCCTTGTATTGGGCTGCGGTGAGGTGTCTATTAGTGCCACATTTATAGCCTTTACTTATTTATTACGTTGGATAATACCCACTGTCAAATGTGTTGAGTTATGATAGTCATTATGAAATGGTTCTTGTTGAACTAATTGGCAGGTTAGTATAATAAAGATACAACAAAAAAAGACCATTATTGGTCTTTTAAGGTAGAGGGCAGTTGTAATTTATTTTGCAAATTCTTTTCTTTCTGTTGTAAAGGTTGGATTTTGAATTTTTTATCTAAGAAGCGAATTCCCTTAATGCATCCTTTAACAAGCAAAAAAGTAAACGATAGTACAATAAATGTAATATAGCTATTCCAACCCTTGTGATATTCCACTAATTTGGTATTCTTTTCAAGCCAATTCTCAATAAGTGTCATTGGTCCGCTAAAAAGAAAAACACTCAAGATAGATTTTAACGGCTTCATATTATAAGTAAATTGATTATACATGACACATGATAAGGGAAAAAGTATGTATAAAAACACAATGTTCGAGTCAAATAATTTAGGAAAATAGCGATGCGGGTATTTCAAATATTTTCTCTTTATTACCGGTCCATCAAATAAAGTAGAAACTAAAGTTTTAATCAAATAAATAAGAAACCAGTCCTTCAAATCACCTTTTCTTCGTAATAAAAAAAATATGCTTCCACCTATCCCAAATATAGTAAATAAGTTCAATATTGTCCGGTCCTTCACATATACACCTCCTATAAATAAGATAGCCATTTTTAAAAAAATTATCAGAAAAACCAACACTTTTGTAGGGGCGGTTCTTAAAGATAAAAGCCATCTTTATTTAAATCAAAATTGTGAAATATTACACTTAAACTAACGGGTTCTTTACCTCAAGAATAGGACTGTCCATAGACGGTCTTTTTTATCCATTTTTAGTGTCAAAACTTATAAGAATCGAAACTAAAAAGAGAGTCTAAGTATTATCAACGCATTGACAATTTCATTTTCATTACAATACTCTAGGAATTGGTCGAGAATATGTTTGTAAGTTTCTAGAGTACGATTGGAAACATTTTTAAATTGTCGGTCATCGTGGAATTCTTGTATTGCGAATTTTAGAAGCATAAAAAAACCACCTCACTGTAATTAGTGAAGTGGTTCTTGGATATTGTAACGATTTTGCTTGCGACCACTACATTTTCAAAATGTTAGAAGTCGCTTAAACCCTTGAGACATAAAGAAAGATGACCTGTGAGGGACTTGAACCCCCGACCCCCACCCTGTCAAAGCGGAATCTACTAGTTTAATAATTTCAAATATGATAGGTAAGACCTTATTTAAATGAAATTCATTGATTTATCAAGGTCCTGGTGTTTTCGAAATATGATAGGTTATACCTGCTATATCCGATGGCACCATTTTGGGCACCAATCTTGGCACCACAATAAAAGTCCTCTAAAGGTTGATATGACAAGCTTCTACGCATTCAATAAACGTTGAATGGCAACCATTTTATTGGAGGATTGATTATGGCCAACATTAAAGTTCAAAATAAGATTTCCAAAGAAGAACTATCAGAACTGTATCTTGTACAATATAAATCAATGAGAGAAATCGCAAAGATGTTTGATTGTAATCACACTACTATAGGTGATCTACTTAAACGATATGGTATCCCCTCCCGCCCAGTGGGTGGTGGCAGGAAAGCTCAAATTGTACAAATAGAACATAATGGACAAATGGTTGAAGCCAAACGATGTACTGTCTGTAATGAAGTAAAGCCATTAGAGGATTTCAACGTTGGTAGAAAAAGCTCTGGCGGCAGACAGCCGAAATGTAAAGAGTGTAGAAAAAGGCACTATGAAGATAATCGGAATTATATAAACAACAAGAGTATGATGAATTACTACAAGAATCATGAAAAGAACAAGCTCAAACGCAGGCTCTATTATTCCAAACATAAAATTCAACTTAGAAAACAACAAAAGGAATACTACTTGTTAAACCACGAAAAGAATATATTAGCCAATAGGCGCTATTATCATACAAATAAGGATACTATCCTACAAAAAGAACGGTTAAAGAGAATAGAAAACATCGAATACTACCGTGAACAAGAAAGGAAAAGATATGTTAAACGAAAAGAACAGCGCTCCATTTATCATCAGAAATACTATGAGATAAATAAAGCTACTATTAAATTAAACTCGAAGAAAAGGAAGACATCTCTGAAATCCTTACCGTTCACTCTTACTGAACAACAGTGGAACCAAATACAAAGTGACTTTAATTACGGCTGTGCCTTATCTGAACATCATTCTGACTTGAATATGGAACACTTTATCCCTATATCTTGGGGACATGGCGGCACTTATGTAGGTAATGTATACCCCGTATACTGGAAGATTAACCGCTCCAAAAGTGATACAAACCCATTTGTTTGGATCGAAAGAAAGGATGTTAAAGGGTTAGTTGACATGGATAAATGGCATAGATTGATTAGTTATCTGGCTGAGCAAAATGATTTGTCCGTTGATGAGTTTAGGGATTTTGTTAATTGGTGTGAACAACATAAAAGAATACCAGGAGAAATTAAGCCTGAATATTCTTCAATAGAATTATGGAGACAAAGTGACTTGTGAGCATATAACATTTATAGTGATAAAATGATTAGTTAAAGAAGAGAAACCTCTAGTGTTATACAGTATAAATTTGATTACACGATAACATAAAGAAAGAATCCTACTGTGATTCAAGAACTTTAATTTATGATAGGCCGCTCCTAATGTGTGAGCGGCTTTTTCTGTGTATCCCTTAACTTTCAAAATAAAAAAGCTTTAAAATGATAGGGAACAATAAAGAGAAGATTTGTCAATATTTCTCATAAGCAAGTTCTAATCTCAGACATACAATATCCGCCCATAATCGATGTTATGAGCGGTTTTATCTACGAGTTAAATGTTGTATTGTCTAGATTAAGAACCTTGTTCAACTAACGCCACCTATAGTTTAAATACATTATTTCACATATTTTTTTAACTAAAAAAGCAGATTAGATAAAAGAAACAGCCAGATACGAACCTGGCTGTTAATAAGCTAATAGTTTTTTTAGATTACCGCTCTTGACTAGTAGGTCGAATAATCATCTCATTTATTGCTACATCAGATGGTTGTTCAATTGCAAAAGCAATAGCACGGGCAATACTTTCAGCTTCAATGGCAACATCTTCATAAAGTTTATCAATTCCAGGTTTTAAATCCATATCGGTAATTGAATTAATTAATTCAGACTGAACCGCTCCTGGTGAGATAATAGTTGAACGAATATTGTTTCCAGCCTCTTCTTTACGTAGTCCTTCGGAGATAGCACGCACTGCGAACTTAGTTCCAGCATAAACAGTGCTCCCAGGACCCACAAAGTGTCCTGCTACAGAAGAAAGATTAATAATATGACCAGATTTACGTTCTCTCATTGTCGGAAGAACAGCAGCAATGCCAAAAAGCACTCCTTTAATATTAACATCAATCATCTTGTTCCAATCATCAATCCTTTTCTTATAAAGAAATGAATGTGGCATCACTCCGGCATTATTGACTAATACATCGATTTTTCCAAACTCATTAAGAGCAACCTCGGCAAGTTCCTCCATTTGTTCATTTGAAGTCACATCAGTAACTTTATATACCGCTTGGCCGCCAGTATTTTGAATGTCTTGTTGTAATTTTTTTAAACGATCTTCACGGCGCGCTGCAAGAACAAGTTTTGCGCCTTTGAAGGCAAGTTCTTTTGCAGTTGCTTCTCCAATTCCACTGGAAGCACCCGTGATAATAACAACTTTATTTTGAATATTAGACATACTATAAAACATCCTCTATTGAATTTTTTTAGTAAGAACATTAAATATCAAGTTTATGAGTTCCAATCCATTTCACCATTTCAGGATCTTGATGTGAAAAGAACAAGCTTTGTTTCGTATCTAAGGTAGCAATTTTATCCATATCTTCTTGGCTTAATTCAAAGTCAAAGATATTGAAGTTTTCGATAATTCTTTCCTTACGAACAGATTTTGGAATCGCAACGATGCCTCTTTGTGTTAACCAACGTAAAACCACCTGTGCAACAGATTTATCATAATTTTCAGCAATTGACACTAAAATTTCGTTCTGGAACATGTTATTTTTCCCTTCAGCAAACGGTCCCCAAGACTCAATCTGAACATTGTTCTCTTCCATCAAATTAGCACTTTCTATTTGTTGATTGAAAACATGCGTTTCAACCTGGTTAACAGCAGGAATCACTTCATTATGAATAATGAAATCAGTCAGACGATCAGGATAGAAGTTGCTAACTCCAATTGCTCTAATCTTACCCTCGCGGTACAATTCCTCCATCGCACGCCATGAACCATAAACATCGCCAAATGGCTGATGAATTAAGTACAAATCCAAATAATCCAATTGCAGTCTTTCCAGCGATTTTTCAAATGCTTTCTTTGTGCGTTCATAACCTGTATCCTGAACCCATAATTTCGTAGTAATAAACAATTCCTCTCTTGGCACACCGCTCCGCTTAATAGCTCTGCCGACCGCTTCTTCATTTAGATAAGAGGCAGCGGTATCAATCAGACGATAGCCTGCCATAATCGCGTCATAAACAGCTTGTTCACATTCTTTTTCATCTTGAATTTGAAAAACACCAAAACCAAGTATCGGCATTTCAACACCATTGTTTAAAATAACTTTTTGCATAAAAAATTCCTCCCGTTTATTAAATTTTGAGTGTCTTTTATTTGCCCACTCTATTTGCGTATTCTGCCGGGTAGCGCTCTCCCGAAATTTCAATCTTTGATAGTGCGTCGTTCAAATCATGTAGTTCTTCGGGCGTCAGCTCAACTTCCGCTGCGCCTAAATTTTCTTCCAAACGTTCCAGTTTCCTTGTACCCGGAATCGGAACAATCCATGGCTTCTGAGCAAGTACCCATGCTAGTGCGACTTGAGCCGGTGAAGCATCTTTCCCTACTGCAATCTTCTCTATCAGTTCGACTAATATCTGATTAGCTTCGATATTTTCCGGTTTGAAGCGAGGAACAATACTGCGAAAATCGGAGCTAACGAATGTTGCATTTTTATCAATTTTTCCGGTAAGGAAGCCCTTGCCCAGAGGGCTGAACGGTACAAAGCCGATTCCAAGTTCTTCAAGAGTAGGCAGTAGTTGTTCTTCAGGACTTCTCCACATCATGGAGTATTCACTTTGAATCGCAGTCAAAGGCTGAACTGCATGCGCTCGGCGAATCGTTTCCACACCTGCTTCAGAAAGCCCCCAATGTTTAACCTTACCTTCCTTGATTAGATCTTGTACAACTCCGGCTACTTCCTCAATCGGCACATTTGGATCAACCCGATGTTGATAATAGAGATCAATGGTGTCAACTTTTAGGCGATTTAGCGAGCCTTCAACTGATTGCCGAATGGTCTCCGACTTGCTGTCAAGTACCTGCTTGCCATTTTCCATCTGGATACCGAATTTAGTGGCAATGACCACTTTTCCCTTGAAAGGTTTAAGCGCTTCACCAACCAACTCCTCGTTCACAAATGGACCATAGACTTCGGCGGTGTCGAAGAAAGTAACGCCTCGATCAATTGCTGCATGAATCAGCGAAATCATCTCTTTCTTGTCAGATGCCGGACCATAACCATGACTCATTCCCATACAGCCAAGACCTATAGCGGAGACTTCTAGCCCACTTTTACCTAATTGGCGTTTTTTCATTGTTATCTTCCTTTCTCCTTTTTATTAACCATTAGTTTGTGCAATTTAGCTGCTTCCTTAGAATTAGTTGCTAATCCCATATAATTCATGTGGAAACGGCGACAGAGATGTTGTATTACATTTGTAATATAAGGAATAGCATCATCAGGTATCGTACCTTGAATTAATAGAAAAACACGCTTACTTGCTAATGGGGCATCCAAAACGTCTGCAAAACAATCAATGAAAGTCTTTAAATAACCAGTCATACTTGACCAATAAACTGGAGTACCAATGACGATATCATCTGCCATTATTAATTGTTCCATGACTTTTTGAAAATCATCTTGCTGTCCACCGGAGTCTTGTCCGATTTGATTAATATGATGCTCAGCTAAATTGATAGGAGTATAATCAAGACCTTGAAAAACATCTTTTGCTAATCTAGCAGTATTTCCATCAATATTCATACTGCCGTTTAGAAATATACGTCTCAAAAATATTACCCCTTCTACTTAATATCTTAATAAAATGATGGCTTCGCCCAATCTGTATCTGGTTCACTCACTCCTAGACTAGTTTGAAGATATTTATCACTTTTTTCTTTAATGATATCCATGATTAATTGAGTTACAGCTTGACGCGTAACTTGTGCACCAATAAATGGCTCTCCTTTTTGGGTAATCATATATTTAGTATTCCCATTTTCGTTGTAAAGCCATGTCAATCTTAAAAGCGTATAATCCAGACTAGAATTTTCTAATAAATACGCTGAAGCAATCTGGGACTGCATTCTGGGACTTCCACCAATCATACGCTTATTCCATTTACCGAAAGCTCCGGGCACTTCATCGTAAATTCCAAGAACAGATGCCGCAATTACCCTTCTCACTCCTGCATCATGCATGGCATCAATGATTGTTTTTGTTGATTTATCGTCACCCATATCGTTGATATAAATAAGGTCAACATCTGTCATAGCATCAATCAGTTTATTTTTGTCCTTAAAATCACCGTTAAGGATAACTTCACGGTTATCATCATTAATAGTTAAACGCTTTTGACCGTTTCTGGCATAAAGAACTATTGAATGGTCAGTTTTATTGATCAATTGATCTCTTAGCATACGGGCTATTTGACCTGCTGCACCTAAAATCAAAATTTTCATAGTAACTACTCCTCGTATAATAAATTTTGTCCCTTAAGTTAACGTAATCCTTCCTGTTTGCGTCTTGAAAGTTCATAACCAGCCTGAAAAACATCATCCTCGTTCACTTGATAGCGAACGGGTAAGCCCCAATGAGGCGATAGTGATAAATAATGCCACTGCAACCGCAGTAGCACCTATCCAACAAATAGCAAGTATCGATGAGCCACCCACGGCGATTCCCCCGATACCTGCGCCTGCTGCAAAGCCCAGCTGAACAAATGTGCTGTTTAAACTAAGCATGATACCCGACGCTTCAGGAGCAATCGAAAGTAGGTTAAAGTTCTGGGTCGGTCCGAACATCCAAACAGCAATAGACCAAATCATGAGTAACATAATGACGACAACTGCAAAACCCGAAAGGGCAGACACTATTACAAGACTTAGGGTTTGTACTACTATGCTGCCAATGAGTGTCCGAGTAGTACCAATCCAATCCGCCAGGAAGCCACCAAGTTTGGACCCGAACAAGCTCGCTATGCCCAATGCGAAGAGAATGACGCTAACTCCCTTTCCACTTATTGATATAGCAGAAGTCAAGAAGGGCGTGATATACGTATTGACCACTGAGTAGCCGATAAATACGAATAACGACACACCAAGGGCGAAAGCGACCTTTGGATTCTTTAACAGGGCGAGTTGCTCCCCCAGAGGGATAGGTGCTTCACTTTGCATAGATGGGATTGTTATTGCAATAGCAATGAATCCCATCACGGTAAAGATACAAATGCCCCAAAAAATCACCTTCCAGTCATAGGTGGAAGCAATTACACGCCCGATGGGTATACCGAGAACAAGGGAAACACTATAGCCCAATGCAATATTTGACATTGCTCCAGCCTGTCGACCAGGAAGTGCCAAATTGGCTGCAGTGGAATATGAGGTGACAACAAATATACCTGTTCCGACTCCGAGTATGATTCGTGAAACCATCAGAAAGCCGAAGCCCGGAAGAGCAAGTGTCGAGATGCTTCCGAGAAATATAATGGCTAGAGCCAGTAACAACTGGTTTCGCCGATCCATCTTTGCAGTCACCAACATGAAGAGTGGCGTGCCGATTGCGTTAGCAAGAGCAAATACGGTAATAAGCTGTCCTGCCGCTGATACCGATACATCTACGGAATCAGCGACTTTATCAAGTATCCCTGATATTACGAATTGTGAGGTGCCAACCAAGAAGCTGATGAGGGTTAGCATGTATATCTTCCATGTATTATTCATGGTGATCTATCTACTCCCTTATCAATAATTTGATTTCTTTACGTTGAAAATAAAGATGTGCAATAACTTGCTTCCTCATTATGCAACAAATAAAATCACGACTGGTATCACAATCCTGTCAAATGATTGCCTAATCCTTTCACAACCATTTACTCAGAAAGTATATAGCCTTATAATGGGACCATCACGGATGAAGAAAATAAAGGGGGGATTTTATGTTTGAACAATTATATAGACAAAGAGTTGAGCTCGCCAAAATCATAGAGGGTCACACAGGACAGGACGGTACTCAAATGACTGCTATTCCGTCTTTATTTTTCTCCCGTTACTCTAATGATACTGGACCAAATTATGGAGTTCACAAGCCTTCCTTATGCATTGTCGTTCAAGGGATGAAGGAGGTATTACTTTCACAGGAGAGCTTTCAGTATGGTCCTGCCGATTACCTAGTCGCATCCGTTAAGCTGCCAATAACCGGACAAGTCACGGAAGCCTCTTCTGAAGTTCCTTATCTGGCTCTAAAACTTGAATTTACGCCGAGTGAAATATTGGATGTTTTACGTGATTTTCAAATGGGAGTTGACAAGAAGGAAAATGCTAAACGAGGTATGTATGTCAGCAAAATAGAGCCATCTTTGCTAGACGCAGTAACAAGATTAGCTCGTTTAGTAGATACTCCGAAAGACATCAAGGTACTCGCTCCCCTAATCACGAAAGAAATCATCTATAGGGTTCTGCAAGGAGAACATGGTGGTATGCTGAAGCAAATAGCAATAGAAGGAAGTTCTACCCATCAAGTCAGTGACGTAATTGAACATATCATGAATAACTATGAAAAATCTTTTAAGATTGAGGAACTTGCGGAAATAGCAAATATGAGTGTTTCATCACTCCATCGGCACTTTAAAGAGATAACTGCAATGAGCCCAATTCAATTCCAAAAACAACTGAGACTTCAAGAAGCACGGAGCCTGTTATTATCCGAATCAGCAGATGCAGCTGATGTTGCCTTCCGAGTAGGTTATGAAAGTCCATCACAATTCAGCCGCGAATATTCGCGCATGTTTGGTTTACCACCAAAAGAGGATATAAAGAGCCTGAAGGTGCAAAATGACCAAATGTAAAAGCTTGATTCCCCTTCACGGGGGCTTCATTCTGTGTACTAAATTATAGCTGCAGCTACACTTTAAATAATATAAAAAAATGCATTAATCTCGGATTAATGCACTCTTTCATTCTGCAATTTACCTCTCTTTGAAGCTATAGCTTTTTCCTGCTTTCGAACAAATTTCAGAACATAATGAGTCCCACTGATGTAAATTCCCATTATCGATAAGTAATCTATTAAAAATTCCATGGTGGACTCATCATAGCTCCATCCGAATGGATTATATATGGTTAACCTAGAAATCATGTCTCTCTCGAAGGAAGTCTGAACACCATATACAACTATCAACACCGCTATCACACGCATCGCGATTGTGCGGATACGACTCGTGCTAGTAATCCCCGTCATGTTTCGGACTGCATTGATAATTGTTCCCCAGGACATTCCTATATGCACAGACATGAAAATAAATCCCCAATATGAGGTCATAACATGTATCTTCAAAAGGATCATGTCATTGTTAATAGGAATGAATGGAAATATATCACGGGAAATGGGCACGGAACTAATCATCACCACAGCCATAGATATAAGAAAAAGCAGATTGACAGCTATGCTCAGAACACGTCGCACATTGTGCTTTCCCTTGAAAATCGTCTTATACCATCTTCGATTTAATATATTGTGGGCAATAAACAACAAAAACAATATAACCCCTACAAGTTCATGGATTTTATTTCCAGTGATTTGGTATGCCATTGCAACTAACATCAGAACTGTCATAGAAAGATCAATAACCAACCTGATTAACATATTTCTATTCAATAAGTTCCCCTCTTTCTAATCTCTTATGTCTCTTCATTAAAATGAATCATTAAAAGAACCTTTTGAATAATCCCTGCTTTTTCCTCATCTCGTATTAAGCTACTTCCATTCAAACTATCCCGCGAGTCATCTAGATTATCGTCTACTGCCCTTACCTCCCAGTGATTCGTAGGGATACCTGCAACCTGGGATTCTGTACTACTGTTCTTTGAACCTGTAAAATCCTCAAGATCATAACTCTTCATTTCATCCAACGTGTTCATGAAGTCATCCCGTTCCTGATTCGCGTGACAAGAAAAGCAGCGACCTATGTCTTCCTTGTAATCCACCGACTTGTCTCCATTAAATTCCTGGTAGAGCCAATCCCCGTTACGCATTTCAGGAGGATTCTGATCTGCCCAACCAGCGCGCTTTTCCATCACGAAGATTTCATCAAGATCTTCATCCCTATAGATTTCAAGAGTGATTACCGTGCCGTCAGGGATTGGCTGACCGTTCTGTACCGCTTCTATTGCTTCCCGGCTCGTATAGAGCTCCTCCCTGACATTTCCTCGATTCACAGTTGTGTAGTTCACACCCTTATCATAGTT
>Ga0182739_1004130_pt1 | contig 12201 bp, 8 predicted proteins | sample eDN5th30CBELigBY_FD_128873 | JGI IMG/M metagenome (GOLD analysis project Ga0182739, IMG submission 128873) | Enriched backyard soil microbial communities from Emeryville, California, USA - eDNA 5th pass 30_C BE-Lig BY (version 2) (version 2) | ecosystem: Environmental > Terrestrial > Soil >... | reverse complement strand
GCGTCATCGGACGAAACTACGCTTACCAGGTGCAAGGCGGTTCTGCAACCGGCTTTTTCGACGATAAGGAATTTAATTTGTATGCTGGCGCAGGGGCACTCGGGATGGAAGTCGACGATTTCAACGGAGACAACTTCGATCATGCTTCCCTGAACTTTATTCACGGCGCCGGCATCCGGGTCTATCAGGCAGGGCAGAGACCGATCGCCAACAACTCGGTACCGTCGGGAACGCCCGGCTGGGGAAAGGAGTTCAAGCAAAAATCGATTTTCTACGCCAATCGTACGATTACGATTTCGCCTCAGGGCTCCAACATGCCGTGGAGACATCATTACATCGACCTTGATCCTACTTACAAAGACGTCTACGGGCTGCCGCTGCCCCGGGTTACGTTTGATTTTGAAGACCAGGATCGGGAAATGGTCAAATATCTCGCTACCAAAACAACGGCCATCATGAAAGAGATGAGCCCGACCAGCGTCGGCTCCTCCGATCAATTGAAGCCGTATAACATCGTCCCTTACCAGTCGACCCACAACACGGGGGGCGTCGTTATGGGGGCTGACCCCGGCACCTCGGCAGTGAACAATTACCTGCAAATGTGGGATGCGGAAAACGTATTCGTCGTCGGCGCCTCCGCATTCGCCCATAACAGCGGCTACAATCCGACGGCTACCGTAGGCGCTCTCTCTTACCGTGCTGTCGAAGGGATTACCAATTACATCAAAAAGGGCGGCGGCTCGCTCGTCTAAGCCTGAAACCCTTAAATTGAATGGCAGGTGCTCGCATGGAAAATCAGGAATGGGTTGAACATTTGACGGAGCTCCGCAAGCGGCTAATGATTGTTGCAGGCTGGTTTGTTGTTACATTCGGAGGAGGATTGTACATAGCTCCCTCCCTCCTGCTGTTTATCAAGTCCCAGCCTACGGCCGCAGGCATCCAATGGAACGTGTTTTCATTTACGGACGGCTTGTTCATCTACATGAAATGCGCTGTGGTGCTCGCCGTGCTGTTCACCCTCCCCGTCTTGTTCTACCATCTGTGGGCCTTTGCGCGTCCGGGATTGACAGAGCAGGAAGCCAGCAGTACCCTGCTCTATCTCCCGGCTTCCTTTGTCTTGTTTTTGACAGGGCTTTGCTTCAGCTATTTCGTCGTCTTTCCGATGATGGTTCATTTCATGATGCGGATGAACAAAAGCATCGGGGCGGTGGAGACGTACGGGATCGATAAATATTTTTCGTTCCTGTTCGATGTCGTCTTCCCGCTGTCCGCCGCCTTCGAGCTTCCGGTCGTTCTGCTGTTCCTGACCAAAATCGGACTGGTGACGCCGGATACGCTGCGAAAGGTCCGCAAGCATGCCTACGTGGGACTCGCCATTATCGGCTCCTGTCTGTCCCCGCCCGACTTCTTCTCGCATCTGTCGGTCACGGTTCCGCTGATCCTGCTGTTTGAGATCAGCATTATCGTCTCAGGCTGGCAGTACCGGGCGATGAAGCAGCCGCTTCCCAACAGCTAGATCACGATATAAGGAGGGCTACCTATGTTTAACAATATCGGTGTTTCGGGTTTAATCATTATTCTGGCGATCGCACTGATCGTCTTCGGGCCCGCCAAGCTGCCTCAGCTTGGACGCGCTTTCGGCGATACGCTGCGCGAATTCCGCAACTCCACCCGCGGCATTGTAGAGGATGAAGCAGAGAAACCGCGCGAGGAGCCGAAACAGCTGCTCTAAGCCGAAACGGATGAACGTTCAGGCCGCACGAGGATAGAAGAATGGGCAGGCGGACTTGGCTTCCGGCCGCATTCTGCCCTCAAGTATGCTAAAATACCCCCACAAAGTGGGGCTTATGCTTCGAAGCGGACTCAGGTACTTTGCGGGGACCCCGAAAACATATTCTATCATGCAAAAATAGCCGAAATGGGGGCTGCGCCCGTCATTTCGGCTTATTTGCATCTTTTGATCCGTTTATTGCGCCGCTACCAGATTGCGCAGCTCCTTCTGGCTGACGATATACTGCATCATCGCGGTTTGCGTCTGCCACATGAAGGAGGCCGACGGATTCTTTTTGTATTCGTCAAGCGAGACTACCGCCGTGTTCAAGGCGCTGTTCATTTTTTGCACAGCCGCTTTCCCCTCTTCCGACAGCCCCTCCGACGCCGCATTCGCCATCCCCGTCCAAGCCTGATGCGCAGTCTTGATCGATTGCAGAGCTGCATCCGCCACCGGACTGGGCTTCGTTTCCGACAAGTGCGTTGCAGTCAGCGGAGCAATTAAGCCCAGCAGCTTATCCCCTTGATTAATATAGCTGACAAATGCATCCGTCGTCTTGCCGCTCCATTTCATTTGGCTCAGCGCCGGAAGCTCTACATTCTTGACCATGACATCGATTTTCTTCTGCTGGAACTGCTGTGCCAAGCCCAGCGCCTCGTCTCTGGACATGGACATGCCGACATATACGGTATACTTGTCTCCCGCTTCGCTTACGGCGCCGTAGCCTTTCGTCTTCAGCTCGGCTTGAGCCGTGCTGGCGCTCTGCGCGGTGCTGAATACGCCGCTTTGAAGAAAGCTGTAGGTCTTGGCCGGAAGGCTCACAGCGGCTGTCGCCGTATTAGCCGCCGCGCCGGCGGCACTCGTCCCATTTGTCCCCGCAGTCGAAGAGGAGGCGGAAGCCGGAACGGAAGCCGTTTGTCCCGGTGGCACATTGGCGCCTGCAGTGCTCTGCGCATCTTTGGATTCCCCTGAGAACATCGAAAGCACGAAGAACCCGAAGGCAACGCCGGTAATGACCGCCCCGGCAACGGAAGTGATGATTTTAAACCATGACGATCCCGGACGTTTGGTGATATAGGCCGTCTCTTCGGGCACATACCACCGATGATCTCTTAACGGCTCCACCGGCGGGTGGGCATAGTCCTCATGAACAGGTTCCCGCTCATAGTTTTCCGCCGGCCCTCCGTTTCTATATCCTGGCTCATAGCCTGGGGAGGGCTCTACTTGCCTGTATTCGGGATCATTGCTTACGGGTAGCTCTCCTCCGTGCCTGTACCCGGGCTCGTAGCTTGGGGATGGCTCTCCTCCTCTGCGTCGGTAGCCGGGTTCATTGCTTACGGACGGCTCCCGTGTAACGGTCGCGCCTCCTGAATCGCGGATTAATTTCTCCACACGCTGGGTTTCCATATCGAAGGAGCTTTGCCAGCCTCCAAAATCGGTCGTATATTGATTCAGCATCTGCCCGTCAATGAGTGGAGAGGCCGAAGCTCCCCGTTGGGATCCCGGCGGTACGGAAGCACCGTTCTCGGACACCAGCCAGCCTTGCTCCCGCGCCGGCTGCTCATCCAGCACCCGGTATTCCTCGCTGTGCAGCGGAATAATATTCGGCTGCTGCTCCTTACCCGTACGTTCAGCGCTCCGCTGGCGCTGTTGAGTTTTTTGTGGGCCGTGGTCAAATCGAAACGTCATTTTAGCTTTGTTCATTTCCGCCTCTCTCCCTTGTCCAAGTTTCGTATTACTAGACTATGAGAGTAGAGCGCCGAATAGAACGAAATAAAAGAACAAAACAAAAAGCAGCCTGCCGGCTGCTGTCTTGTCTTATATTTGGTTAGCTGATAAATATCCGATCTGCAATCAGGCTTGCCGCTGCTCGTTGTGCCCATTAGCCTGGCTTTCCAGCGTCTTAGCCAACCCGTCGGCCGCCTTCCAAATATCCCCGGCCCCCATCGTCAGCACCAGATCGCCGCTGCGCACGGTATCCAGCAAGTAGGTCTGCACTTCCTCCTTGCTGGGAATGTAGCGGACATTCGGGTTGCTGTTCTCGCGAATCAGCTCCACCAGCTTCGCCGAGCTGATGCCTTCAATCTGCTTCTCCCCGGCAGGCGAATAAATATCCGTGATGATGACCTCATCGGCATCAGGGAAAGCGCGGCTGAACTGCTCAAACAAGAAATACGTTCTTGTATAACGCTGAGGTTGAAATACGGCGCGAATCCGTTTGCCCGTCGCTTTGGCGGCACTGATGGTCGCTTCGATTTCGGTCGGATGATGGGCATAGTCGTCGATAACGAGAATATCGTTGACTTCTCCAAGCACCTGAAAACGGCGCTTCGCTCCGCGGAATTCGGTAATCGCCTCGGCTACTTGCTGGAAGGTTAAGCCCGCTTCCATGCAAGTGATCAGCGTAGCCATAGCATTATACACATTATGCTTGCCGGGAACCGACAGCTGAATCGTACCCAGCGTCTCTCCCTCGAACTCCACATCGAACCGGACCTTCCGGTCGCCAAGCTCGATATGACGCGCTATATAATCGGCATCGTCCTCGATCCCGTAAGTAATCACTTTACTGCGGATTTGCGGAATCATCACCCGCAGGTAGGCGTCGTCGCTGCAAACAACCGCTTTGCCGTCTTCTTTTACCTGGCTTAGAAATTGAGCATACGCATTTTTCAAATTTTCAAAGTCGCCGTTATAATTTTCCAAATGGTCCGCTTCAATATTGTTCACCAGTGCGATATAAGGATGGTACTGCAGGAAGGAGCCGTCGCTCTCGTCCGCTTCCGCCACAACCCAATCGCCTTGACCTGCCTTCGCGTTGCTTCCTACATTCATAATTTCTCCGCCTATGATGTATGTAGGATCCTGTTGGCATCCTTCCAAAACCAGCGCAATCATGGATGAAGTCGTCGTCTTTCCATGAGCTCCGGCTACGGCAATCCCTTTCTTCGCGTTCATCAAACGCCCCAGCATCTGGGAGCGATGGAGAATCGGAATATTCAGCTTCTGGGCTTCGGCTATTTCCACATTATCTTTAGTCAATGCCGTGGAATAGACCACCACATCGGCCCCTTTGACATGGTTCGCTTCATGCCCGATATAAACCTGTGCTCCCTTGGCAGCGAGCTTTTCGGTAAGCTCCTGCCGAGCCAAATCGGAACCCGATACTTGATAACCCATTTCCAGCATCACCTTGGCTATAGCACTCATACCATACCCGCCAATTCCGATAAAATGGATGTGCTCAGATGTATTCACGCCGCTCTCACCAGCCTTTTTCAGAATCGGTTTGATGTACGATCCAGGAACGAACATCACCTATTAAATATAATGTACCGGAAACGACAGCCAGGTCGTCCTGTGCCGTCTTGCCTTTGACCAGCTCCAGCGCCGCTTTCCAGTTCGGCTCAACAATAACGTCCACATCGGTGCGGCCGATCTCCGTAAGCAATGTCCTGGCCAGCTCGGCTAGCTTGGCAGCATCCTCCTTCTTATGCCAATCCGGCTCGGTAAGGATGAGTGTATCCACCAATGGTAGTATATGCCGCAAATATCCGGAATGATTCTTTGTTGAGAGCATTCCCATAACAAAATGTAAATTTTTGTACGAATACGTATCCCGAAGGGCTTGGGCCAGCGCGGCTCCTCCCTCCGGATTATGGGCGCCGTCGATCAGAATGCGGGGCGAATGGGAAATCATTTCGAGCCGTCCCGCCCATTTCGTGGCTTTCATGGCACTTACCAGCACATCATCCTCAATGATCAGCGCATAGTACTGACGCAGCACCTCCAGGGTCATCAGAGCGACGGAGGCATTCTGCAGCTGGTGTCTTCCGTTCATCGAAATCCCTACCTTAGGCATCCCGCGAAACGGGCCGAAGAAATCGAATACCTGATCATTCTCGCGTTCCGCCACCGCTTCATAGCGGAAATGGCGTCCGCTGAGATAGAGCGTGCTCTGCTTGGATTTGGCCGTCTGCTCCAGCACAGCGACCGCCTCCGGCTGATCCACTGCGCTGACGACAGGTACGCCCGCCTTGATGATGCCGGCTTTCTCCGCAGCTACTTTTTCTATCGTATCTCCCAAAATTTCCATATGGTCGTGGCCGACATTAGTAATAGCCGTTACGATTGGAGTTACGATATTCGTAGAATCCAGTCTTCCCCCCAGGCCGGTCTCCCAAACCACAAAATCCGGATAAGCCACATGAGCGAAATATTCGATCGCGAGTGCGGTAGATACCTCGAACATCGTAGGCTGTCCCAGCTCGGAAGCCGCCACCTGTTCAACGAGAGGCTTCAGCTTGTTGACTACGCGAACCAGATCGTCATCGGCAATATTGTTTCCGTTGACCCGAATCCGGTCCGTGTACTTCTCAATATATGGAGAGGTAAAGGTGCCTACATCGTAGCCCGCCTGCTTGAGCGCTTCGCTCAAGTAGGCGCAGACGGAGCCTTTCCCGTTCGTGCCCGCCACATGAATAAACTTCAAGCGGCGCTCAGGGTGATTCAGAAGCTCCATCAGCTTCTCCATCCGCTTCAGTCCCGGCTTGATGCCGAACGGAACCAGGTGGACGATCCAGTCCACCGCTTCCGCCGCGGTTTGAAAACCGCCCGTTTCCTGCGTCATTCCTCCGCTCATGGCAATCACCCTTTCAGTTCTGCCAAACGGGCAATGACTTTATCTCGTTTGTCGGCATAGTCGGCCAGCTTTACTTTTTCTTCTTCAATGACTTTCGCCGGCGCTTTGGCTACAAAGCCTTGATTGCTGAGCTTTTTCTCGATCCGCTCCACTTCGCCGTGCAAGGTCTGCAATTCCTTCTCGAGCCTTGCAATCTCCTGGGAAATGTCGATTAAGCCGGCCAGAGGCAGATACAGCTCCGCTCCGGTTACAATGCCCGTCATCGCCTTGTCCGGCGTCGCCAGCTCAAGGGCGATGTCCAGCAGCGATGTGTTGCAGAAGCGGCGGATATATTCTTCGTTACGCTGCAGAATCGGCAATGTTTCCGAGCTGGACGGCTTCACCATCAGCTCGATCTTTTTGCTCATCGGCACGTTCACTTCCGCCCGGATGTTGCGAACGGTGCGGATAATATCCATCAGCAGCTCCATTTCGCCAACCGCGTCCGCGGCTTCAAAGCGCGCTTCGTATGCCGGCCACGAAGCCAGCGTGATTGTCTCGCCTTCATGCGGCAGATGCTGCCATATTTCCTCGGAAATAAACGGCATGAACGGATGAATCAAGCGCTGCGTCCGGTCCAGTACATAAGCGAGGACGGATTGCGTCGTTTTCTTCGCCTGTGCGTCATTGCCATATAAGGACAGCTTGCTGAACTCAATGTACCAGTCGCACAAATCGTCCCAAATAAAGTTGTACAGCAGACGGCCGACTTCCCCGAATTCGTAAGAATCCATCAAACGGGTGACGTCGCGCACGGTTTCGTTCAAGCGATGCAAAATCCAGCGGTCGGCCGTACTGAGAGAGCCGCTCAGATCGATATCCTCCACCTTGAAATCGCCCAGATTCATCAGCGCAAAGCGCGAAGCGTTCCAGATCTTATTGGCAAAGTTGCGCGCCTGCTCCACCTTCTCCCAGCGGAAGCGAAGATCCTGCCCCGGCGTAGAACCCGTGGAAAGCATAAAGCGCATGGCGTCCGCGCCGTATTTTTCGATCACTTCCAGCGGATCGACGCCGTTACCGAGCGACTTGGACATTTTGCGGCCTTCGGCATCGCGGACGAGTCCGTGCATCAGCACGTCTTTGAACGGAATTTGCTCTGTGAATTCAAGCGCAGTAAAGATCATCCGCGCTACCCAGAAATAAATAATATCGTAGCCGGTAACCAGCAGGTTCGTCGGGTAGAAACGCTTCATGTCCTCGGTCTCGTCAGGCCAGCCCAGCGTGGAGAAAGGCCATAGTCCGGAGCTGAACCAAGTATCCAGCACATCGTTGTCCTGACGCAGGTTTGCGCTGCCGCACTTGGAGCAGGCGGTAACATCCTGCTGCGCTACATGAATTTCCTGACAATCTTCGCAGTACCATGCAGGGATACGGTGTCCCCACCACAGCTGACGGGAAATACACCAGTCACGGACGTTTTCGATCCAGTTCAAATATATTTTTTCAAAGCGGTCCGGAACAAAGTTAACCCCTGCGCCCGCTTTTTGAGCTTCGATCGCGCGCTCGGCGAGCGGCTTCATTCTAACGAACCATTGCGTGGACAAGTAAGGCTCGATAACGGCCCCGCTGCGCTCGCTGTGGCCAACCTGATGAACATGCTCCTCGATTTTGACAAGAACGCCTTGCTCTTTCATATCGGCAACAATTTGCTTGCGGCATTCGAAACGGTCCATGCCCTGATATTTGCCGGCATTGGCGTTCATTTGGCCGCCTTCGTCCATCACCAATATTTGCGGAAGGTCATGACGCTTGCCGACTTCAAAGTCGTTCGGGTCGTGTGCCGGCGTAATTTTCACCGCACCGCTTCCGAATTCCTTTTCTACGTACTCATCGGCAATAATCGGAATCTCGCGTCCGATAATCGGAAGCACGAGCATTTTACCGATCAGGTGCTTATACCGGTCATCCTCCGGGTGCACCGCAACCGCCGTATCGCCGAGCATCGTTTCCGGACGCGTCGTCGCTACCGTAATCGATTCGCTGCTATCCTTGACCGGATATTTCAAATGATACAGATTCCCCTGTACTTCTTTGTACTCCACTTCAATATCGGAAAGGGCCGTGCGCGCTGCCGGATCCCAGTTGATAATATAATTGCCGCGGTAAATCAGACCTTTCTTGTACAGCTCCACAAATACTTTGCGTACGGCTTTGGACAATCCTTCATCCAGAGTAAACCGTTCGCGGGAGTAGTCCAGCGAGAAGCCCATTTTGGCCCACTGCTCATGAATGGATTGCGCATACTGCTCCTTCCACTCCCATACCTTCTCTAAAAATTTCTCGCGTCCGAGATCGTGCCGGCTGATTCCTTGCTCGCGCAGCTTCTGCTCGACCTTCGTTTGCGTCGCGATGCCCGCATGGTCGGAGCCAGGGAGCCATAGCGTATCGTAGCCCTGCATCCGCTTCGTGCGGACCATGATATCCTGCAACGTGCAGTCAAGCGCATGGCCGATGTGCAGCATCCCCGTTACGTTCGGAGGCGGAATCACGATTGTATAAGGCTCGGCGTCAGGACGCTGGCCTGCTTTAAAATATTGACCTTTCAGCCAGTAATCGTACCATTTTTTCTCGGCTTCCTTCGGATCGTACGTCGTCGGCATCGAAGTCGAGGCCTGGGTGGTCTTGGTTTCTTCCATCTTGAACAACCTCCATTATCCATACTTAAAAACAAGCTCTTAAACAACAAAAAAACCTTTCGCCGCAAAGGACGAAAGGATCTGCTTCCGTGGTACCACCTTTATTCCGCGCTGAAGATCGGCTGTCCGTCTCTCCGTTGTCCTAAGAACAATCGAATCGGATCGCAGCAAAGCTCTTCATGCGGCACTTCAACAGATAACGGCTGTGACCGGCAGAGTCTAGCTCACAGGCAGCGTATGCCTTGTGCCTTGAACTCTGCAACTCCGGGGCGACTTCGGCCAGTTACATCCTGCGGAATCTCACAGCGTCACAATTCCGCTCTCTGAAGGGTTGGCTGCCTATTACTCCCTTTCCAAGTTGTTGCAGCAATATGCTCGATATAATCATTCCTATGATAAACAACATTAAGGGTAGAGTCAATACAGGATGCGTCTAATTCAAGGGATATCTTTCATTGTAACCAAAAAACACCCCAACCAAACCCGAAAACGGGGGTTGAGGTGCCTTGATACGAATAAAACTTCCGATTATTTAGGGATATAGACGATCTGCCCTTCCGTTAATTCGGCATCCCCCAGCCGGTTAAACAGCGCGATTTCGCGGGGATTCAATTCGTACCGTTTGGCGATGATCTCAAGCGTCTCTTCTTTCTGTACAATACATAGCCTTACGCGGCGGAATTCATTCTGCTCCTGCATCGAGCTGAGCAGAAGCTTCTTCCACTCCAGCTTCTCATTTACAGCCGGGGCCGGTGCCTGCGCGGGCTCCGCTTGCTTATCTCTGCCCTGCCGGGTTTCATGCTTGGAGGCGACCGCATTTTGCAGCAGCGTGGTCAAGCCGACAGGCTTCTCCAAAACCGGCTCCTCCTCCGGAGCCTTTTTGCCGTTGAAGGCGATTTTCAGCTCCTTCTTCTCTTCGGCGGCCGGAGGCTCGTTCGCCTCCCCCGCTCCCGCCGTCTGAACCGGCTCCTCCTCAGAGACTGCGTTCGCTGCCGCTGACGTCTCCTCCTGCTCAGCCGGAACAGCGCCCGCTTCCAGCGTCAGCGACTGCCTATCCTGATCGCCGTCACGCGTCTCCGGCTCTACGATCGGATTCGCCGCCGCGTAGGCCAATGACGGACTCGACCACTCCTGCTGCGGCGGATACGGCTGAGCGTACGGCTGCTGCGGGTAGTAGCTCTGCTGCGGATACTGGCCCGGCTGGGCAAACGGCGCCTGAGGGTCGTATGCGGACAGCTCCGGATTTGGCCAGCCGGAGAAATTCGGCTCCGGATAGCGCGGCTCGGATAGCCTTGGGTCGGGAGCTTCGGAAACAAAGACGACTTCCTCCTCCGTTTCCTTCCATTCCCCTCCCGTATTAGAGGAAGTGACCTCGAGACCGTTTAAAGACAGCACGCCGGTAATATTCAAGCTGCGGGTAGACAGCAGATCCACGTCAAAGTTTTCGATCTCCACGGAGATGTCTTCCATCCGCTGTACGCGGTTCATAGGCAGTGTAATTTCTACCGGAATCAGATGCTCCAGCGTCCGGTTCTCGGCATCCTGCTCATCCACATAAGTCCCGGACAGCAGCAAATTGCCCCGCAGCAGCGCTTGCTCGCCCTGCGGAAGCACCTGGATATGCGGGACCAGCTCGACATCCTCCAACTCTTTAATGCCTGCTACCCCTTCTGACAAATGCACTCGCTCATAAATATCAAATCGTAACCCGCTTTGTTGTTCAGCCAATGTTTTGTCCTCCCTCCGCCAAACTCATCTCATACCCAAGCAAATCATGAGACGGTCAGTTTCACTTGTCTATAAAGTTATATGGTTTGAAAGGAGAGAGCATGACTATATTTTTTGCAAATCCGAACAAAGAGACTTCAGATCCTGCGGCCAGGGCGCTTCCACTTCCGTACGCTCCCCCGTTAACGGATGGCCGAAAATCAGCTTTTCCCCGTGCAGCGCCTGCCGGTTTATGCCGTCCTTCCTGCCGCCGTACAGCGTATCCCCCCAGATCGGATGGCCGAGATAGCTCATATGCACCCGGATTTGATGGGTCCGTCCGGTTTCCAGTGTCAGTCGGACGAGCGCCGCTTCCTTCCACTGCTCCGCTACCTCATAATGCGTCACGGCACGGTCGCCGCCGGGCGAAACCCGTCGCCTGGCGGCGTGATGGCGATCCTTGCCGATCGGAGCGTCTATCGTTCCCTTCGTCTGCCGGAGGCGCCCCTGTACAACAGCGCAGTAAGCCCGGCCGATCTGTTTCTCGCGCATCGCTTCATCCAAAATCAGCTGCGCCCACTCATGCTTCGCGAACAAAACAGGCCCGGTCGTGTCCTCATCAAGACGATGAATATGTCTTGGCCTGCCATTCTGCCCGGTGGTCTCCATATAGCTTGCCACCGCTTCAGCCAGCGTGACTGTGCTCTCCGAGGCGCGGCTTCCGTCCGCATGAAGCTTCATGCCCGCCGGCTTGCTCACGACCAGGCAAAAATCGTCCTCGTACAGCACCTCCACCGGTGCCCAGCGGGCTGCCTGCCGCTCCGTTTCGTTCGGAAACAGCTTAATGCGCACGCGCGTTCCCGCTGCCGATACGCTGCCGGCCTGCTTGCAGCGAGCCCAGAATTTATCCGGCATCCGGATAAACGACTTGATTTCATCCTCGTTCTCAATCGGACGGGGCAGCTTCAACTCGAGCCATTCCCCTTTTTTTTGCCAGTTCAACTTCATGCTTTGCAATCCCCTCTGCACCAAGCCGTTCGCTTTGCGCTTCTTATGATGATGCTATCTTAACAAATGGCAGGACCTCTCACAAAACAAGGTTTTCCAGCGGGTTCGCCAAATGCTGCCAGTCTATTAAAAAGCATGCGAATATGATAGAATAGATGAGATTTGGTTAACGCCTATTCTTATTTTTTTGCATATTTTATATTAACAGGAGTGGACACACGTTGAGTAGTGGAATACAACTTTTGAAATCGACCCGTCGCCAAATTCGTCATTGGAGCTGGTTGAAAAGAACGCTGCTGATGATCGCTCTTATCGGTTTTCTCTCCTCCAGCTTCCTCTTCTTGACCGGACCGGGAACGCAGATGCGCATCTGGATGGCGCAGACGGTTATCATTACG
>Ga0182739_1004126_pt1 | contig 12208 bp, 6 predicted proteins | sample eDN5th30CBELigBY_FD_128873 | JGI IMG/M metagenome (GOLD analysis project Ga0182739, IMG submission 128873) | Enriched backyard soil microbial communities from Emeryville, California, USA - eDNA 5th pass 30_C BE-Lig BY (version 2) (version 2) | ecosystem: Environmental > Terrestrial > Soil >... | reverse complement strand
ACATTATTAAATGTTTGACCGCCATCTGTGCTCACTTGCCATTGGTAAGAAGTAGCATTGTTAACTGTAGCTGAAATTGACGTTGCAGTGGTACCGCAAACAGAAACTGTAGCTGCAGGTTGAGTTGCTATAACAACAGCAGGGTTAACGGTAAGTGTAGCGTTGTTTGAATTAATGTTATTTCCGCAACCATTGCCAATAACAACTCTGTAAACATTATTGCTTGAAGATGCCGCGCCAACAACAGTTAGGCTTGAGGTAATCTCACCGGAAATGTTTGTGAATGTTGCGCCACCATCAGTGCTTACCTGCCACTGATAAGTTGCACCATTTGCAACCACATTAAAAGTTGCAGTTTCACCTTCGCAAACTGTTATGTTTGAAGGTTGGCTGGTTATTACTACATCACCGGAAACAAGCAATGTTGAATTATTGGTTGATGTGTTTCCGCAGCTTCCTGAAACTATTAGCTGATAAACGTAACCATTCATGCTTGCAGAAGGCGTAAGTATATTAAGAGTGTTTGTATTAGCTCCACTATACAATGCGCCGTTTGAAACCTGAGTAAAAGTAGCTCCTCCATCGGTGCTTACCTGCCACTGATAAGTATTGTTTGTTCCTGAAACAACTGCTGTTATTGAAGTTGGTGTAGTACCGCAAATTGAAACTATTTCAGCAGGCTGAGTAGTAACAACCGGATCTGTATTTACAGTTAATGTAGCAGTGCTTGAAGTAACATTATTACCACAACCGTTTCCTACAACAACACGGTAAATGTTGCCGTTATTTTCTATAAGGCCCGGTACCACTAAAGTAGGAGTTACATCGTTTGGCATATCTGTAAAAGTAGCCCCACCATCAGTGCTAACCTGCCACATAAATGTGGTTCCGTTTGAAACAACTGAGAAAGGTGCAGATTCTCCGGCGCATACAAAATTGTTAACCGGCTGAGACGTTATAACTACGTTAGCGGAAACAGTTAATGTTGAATTTGAAGAAGTAACAAAACCCGGACAATCTCCACCTGAAACATCCACATGGTAAACATAATTGTTCATTGCAGGGGTGATGTTAGAAATTGTAAGAGTTGCAGTTGTTGTTCCGCTGTAATTTCCACCATTAGGAATTTCAGTAAATGTAGTTCCTCCATCAGTGCTAACATACCACTGGTAAGAAAGGTTGCTACCGCTTGCAACAACACTTATTGTTGCAGGCCCTGTTCCACAGATAGGAGTTGTAGCTGCAGGTTGTTGTGTAATAGTTGCTCCTCCTGCGGAGAAGGTATAACTTCCGCTGATGTTGCTGCCTGTACATCCTCCTGCGCTTGCTACACTTACAAGAGTATATGTAGTTGTGCCGGAAGGAGTAACAGGAATTAATGCTCCATTTTGATAGTTAGGAACAGTGATATTATTTGTTCCGTCAGAATATACAACTGTATAAGGTGCTGCACCTCCGGTGATATTTACAAAAATATTCTGGGTGCTTCCCGGATTAACACATGAAAGAGGACGTGTAAACAAAACATCATCTATACCAATAAGATCAGAGTTGTCTCCAAGAGGCCCTGCGTTTTCAACCCAGTATCTAAATCCGAAGCGTCCTGTAACAGGTGCGCTAAGCCCGGAAATAGTAGCTGAAAATTCAGTCCACTCAGAAGGATAAGCATCTCCGTCTAAAAGGTTAGGGTTTACAGTAAGAAGTAATGTTGTAAAATCTCCAACACTTGTTGGTGTTGACCCAACGTTTGAACTTGATCCGGCAGTGCTCATTCTTAATTCAAGCCTGTCAGGATATGTTCCATCCGTAGTTCTTGTCCAGAAAGAGATTTTATCACCATTTTGAATTGTTACAGGAGCTGTAAGCATCCATGAGCTGATTGTTTCACCGTCTGTCATTTGGTAATTAGCCAAAATATAAGCACCGGGTGCGCCGCTATGTGATGGGAATACAGATGGAGCGCCGGGAGACCAGTTTTGAAGAGGACCTATAATATCTGAATTGTTTATTGATAGCCATCCTGTGGGCAAACTATCATTAAAACTTTCACTCATAATAACTTCACTTGGTGCTATTCCTGCAAGTACTGCAGAAGTGAATGGGTTTGTAAGAGTAATGCTTGCAGTACCCACGCAACCGTTAGATGTTCCTGTAACAGTATAAGTAGTTGTTCCTACAGGGTTTGCGGTTACAGTTGCACCTGTGGTAGAGCTTAACCCATTTGCAGGGCTCCAGGTATAAGAGGTAGCTCCTGATGCTGTAAGTGTTGCGGGGATACAATTTGCGGAAGCAGATATTGTAATCGTTGGTGGTGTACACGTTGAGTATTTAACCATAAAAGGCATATCCATTGCATAAGTACCATCGAGAACAGGCGCCCATACGTTAGCTGCAACATCATGCTGCATTGCATTATAGCCCGGTTGGGTTACAGCACCGGGAATTGTGCTTGGCGGCAAAAAGTTGCTGGCAGCCGGGTTTGTAGTGCCAATTTGATACTCAATCCAATAATGGCCGGGGCCAAGGCTAACAGGAGTATTAGCTCTGATCCACCAAATTCTCCGGTTATTGTCCGGAGTTGCTCCAATTCTGTACATAAATGCATTTTTGGAGCTGTCGAATAAATTCGTAGTTAGATCTCCCCAAATTGCAGTTGGGTTTCCAACTGAAGGATTGGTGTTGTAGATTTTTACTCTTACAACAGAAAAAGGAGATGTTGTTCCTGCGTAATTCGTAGAATACGCATAAAAGGTCATGCTTGAAATGTTCCAAGACTGACCTTCCGGAACTGTAAAGTCATCTGCCAAAGATAAATTGTTCGTTGGGTTTGCAGAAAACCCAAACGATTGGGCGTCTAATTGCAACTGGCTATAGGTATAACCTGCCGGGGCAGTTGTACCATTTGCAGCCGTTGCACCGGTAGACAAATTTCCGTTGGTGTAAGTTTGGGCGCTTGTTTTGCCGAGCATAAACAAAAACGCCAAAATCATTACTAAACCATTTCGGAAAACCGGTAAACAGTTTTGTGTAAATTTTTGATTCATAATCAATTTTAATTTTTAAAAAAATTTGGTAGAAACTTTTGTAACCAAGGAACAAATTAACGAAATATTGGGAAAGTGAACAAAATAATCATAAGCAATTGCCAACCAATAGTTTTTAAAAACAGTAATATATTTTTTATATTACACCTTCGGTGGAAGGAAAGGATTTTAAAATTATTTAAATGGTAAAATACGCTGCTGCGCACCCAAATAAATATAATATTTGTATCGCTCCGAAGGAGCTTATTTTCCACAACAATCTATTTCTATAAATATATTGCCGCGCGGCGGCTTTTTGGTTTCTTACACAAAACACGATTGTGTGATTTTAGATTTACGATTTTAGATTGTGAGATTGGGAAAATCAAGAAATCAAGAAATCCAAAATCAAGAATTCAAAAAATCCAAAATCAAGAATTATTTACGATTTACGATTGTGTGATTTTAGATTTTAGATTGTGAGATTGGGGAAAATCCAAAATCAAGAAATCCAAAATCAAGAAATCAAAAAATCCAAAATCAATTTAAAATAGCATTAAACTTTTTTTTCGTCTTTTTGTCATAAACTCCTGTATGGATAATCGTCTAAAAATTCAACACCTTTTATGGAGGGCCGGCTTTGGGCCTAAACATATAAACTCATTTCAATTAAAAAATAGCACCGTAAAGGAAACTTTAAATAATATTTTTTCTGCAACGCAGAAACCGGTGAAAAAATTTAATGTAGCAAAAAATTTAGTTGCTGAATATTTTTCAAATGAGAGTAATCTTGAATATATCAATAAAAAAGCAAAGCAAAATCGTGGTGAGATAAACTCAATAAAAATGCAAATGAGGCAGGCTTCGAAAGAAGATTTAAAAACCCTTAACAACTTATGGGTTAATGAAATGATAAACAGTGATGACCAGCTTAGAGAAAAAATGAGTTTATTCTGGCATGGCCATTTTGCCTGCCGCCTTCCGGCGGGATATTATCAACAGGAATTACTAAATATTATAAGGCAAAACGCCCTCGGTAATTTTGGCGACTTACTTATAGCTGTTAGCAAAAGCCCGGCAATGCTTAGTTTTTTAAATAATGATAAAAATCGTAAAAAAAGCCCAAATGAAAATTTTGCCAGAGAAGTAATGGAATTATTTACCATGGGTCGCGGCCATTATTCTGAAACTGATGTAAAGGAGGCTGCACGTGCATTTACAGGTTGGAGCGTAAATCCTCTTTTAGAATTCGATGTAAGAGAATTTTTACATGATAACGGTGAAAAAAAATTTTTAGGCCACACAGGAAACCTTTCCGGAGACGATGTTTTAAATATCCTGCTTCAGCAGAAACAAACAGCAAAATTTATAACCGAAAAAATTTACAGGTATTTTGTAAACGAAAAAATTAATGATGAAAGGATTAAATTTCTTTCCGAGAAATTTTATAATTCCAACTATAATATATCCGGTCTTATGATGGAAATTTTTTCTTCCGAATGGTTTTATGATCAGGAAAATATTGGGGTTAAAATTAAATCTCCGGTTGAATTAATTGCAGGCATCAGAAGGATGATGCCTCTTACTCCGCGAAGCGAAAGTGCTCAGATAATATTTCAAAAAATTTTGGGGCAGGTTTTATTTTTCCCCCCAAATGTTGCCGGATGGCCAGGTGGTACCAACTGGATTGACAGCAGTACTTTAATGGCTCGACTGCAGGTTCCGCGGGTATGGGCCGGTAAAGAAATATTGAAACTTATACCTAAAGGTGATGATGATGTGGACATGGGCAAAGAAGAACGCAGGAAAGTAAATAAAGGTGATGTGAAAAGAGCCGGCGATTCTGAAATAGAATGGGATAAAGTGTATGCAATATTTGAAAAGGTTAATCGGGAAGATCTTGCCGATGCTATTTCAAGTAGCTTTTTACAAGTGCCATTATCATTTTCAAAAGATATTTTGAATAAATATACAGACAGCCAATCGAGGCAAAATTTCATTTCTTCATCAATAATTCAAATAATGAGTACACCTGAATATCAGGTTTGCTAAAATATAATTTATGTTATTTAAAAGAAGAGAATTTTTACAAACATCTGCAATGGCAACAACTTCAATGCTGTTGCCCAAATTTTTAAAATCGCTGAATAATACCGGTTCGCTTGTTCCAAAAGGAAATAAAGTGCTTGTTGTTGTGCAGTTCAGTGGCGGCAACGACGGATTAAACACAATAATTCCCGTAAGAAATGATATTTATTTTCGGGAAAGGCCATCAATAGGAATTAAAAAAAGTGATGCATTATCTCTTACCGATGATGCATCTATTCATCCCTCACTGCCATATTTTAAAACACTTCATGATGAAGGTTGCCTATCAATAATGAACAGTGTTGGTTATCCTGAGCCGGACAGGTCGCACTTTAGAAGTATGGATATTTGGCAAAGCGCCAGCCGCAGTGATCAATATTTGTCTGATGGCTGGCTTGGAAGGTTTTTGGATAATGTTTGCCATGATTGTGATAACCCGACACAAGCCCTTGAAATTGATGATATTTTAAGTTTGGCATTGAAAGGAAAAGACAGAAAAGGGATTGCATTTAAAGATCCCCGCAATTTATTTAATGGAAGCAATGTAAGGTATTTCAAAGATTTAAGCCACGACCATGACCACAGCAATGAAACAGTGGAATACCTGTACAAAACACTTGCAGATACTTTATCAAGCGCTGAATACATCTATGATAAAAGCCGCATTTATTCTTCAAATGTATCTTATCCTTCCACTGATCTTGGAAGGAAATTTAAAACAATTTCATCGTTGATTTTATCTGATATCAACACTAAAGTTTACTATGTTTCTCTTGGTAGTTTCGATACTCATGTTGGCCAACCACAAAAGCAGGCAAACTTATTTACACAACTGAATGATGCAGTAAAAAGTTTTACGGCAGACCTTAAAAATGCCGGCCGTTTTGATGATGTATTGCTAATGACATTTTCCGAATTTGGCCGCAGAGTAAAGCAAAATGCAAGCAACGGAACTGACCACGGTTCAGGAAACAATATGTTTTTTATCAGCGGTGGCTTAAAGAAAAAAGGTTTGTTGAACGAACTTCCGGATTTATCTGACCTAGATAAAGGTGACTTAAAATATAAGGTTGATTTTAAAAATGTTTATGCAACAGTCTTAAATAAATGGCTTAATGCAAATGATAAAAATATTCTCGGCGGGTCTTTTAATCTTCTGGATTTTATTTAAGGATTTAAATTTTTAAAACTATCTTTTTAGGGATTAGTCCTACGGCAAGTAATACTGAAGAAGAAGCCACAAAAATTGGTATGAAAAACATCAATGGCGTACTCCAAAAACCTGCAAATGTATATATATACGCTTCCTTAGGATTATCTGGATTGTAAAGTACATTTACTCGCTGACCATCGTTAAGTTCATCTCTTTCAACATCAGTTCCATAAAAAGAAAACCATTTGTCTTCAATTGAATAATCAACTAATGGAATGAAAGCTCCGCCATGGTTGTTTTCATTGAAATATACAAACTGCCTAACATTGCCTGTTGCCTTTTTAAACATAATTGATTTCCAGAGAACAGGGAGTATTAAAAAACAAAATGCTGTACCCATTATCAAATAATAAAGTAAAAATTTACTTACAACTATTTGTTCATATTTTCTTTCCGGCTTTATCACTTTGATTATTTTTAATTGACTTTACTTACCTAACTCCTTTTTCCTTCATAATTTTATTTAGCCATTTAAGCATTGCGAATAAAATTATTGTTGCGGCCATAAGCAAAGCAAAATTCACCCAGAAGAAAGTTGCTTTATTTTCATAGCCATCCCAAAGAGTTGACAAGATCCCGGAAAGTTTATTCCCGATAGAAGTTGATAAAAACCAGCCTCCCATCATTAAAGCTGTAATACGCACCGGGCTTAGCTTTGAAACAAGTGATAATCCCATCGGGCTTAATAATAATTCTCCAATTGTTACAACTCCGTATGTTGCCATTAGCCACCACGTACTTGCTTTTTCGGCACCATTGTTTGAAGCATATACTGCACCAACCATTACCAAAACCGAAATGGCAGATATCAATAAACCAAAGGCAATTTTTGTAGGTGTAGAAGGCTCCTTTCCTCTGCGCCGCAGGAAGGTAAAAAATGCTACAACCAAAGGAGTTAATACTATTACCCAAAATGGATTCATAGATTGACTGATTGGTGTGGACCATAATGAAATGCTTTCACCTTCATTGGGGCGCTCGCTTGCAGGTATGTTTTTAAAATATGGATGGTAGCCGATTTCTTTCAAAGTAACATTGTTCTCTTTCTGTATTCTGAATTGTGAATCATAAACAGGAACAGAATCTTTCGAAAATTTTATTTGTTCTGCAAGGTTCAGTGATTCAAATACTTTTCCGGTAACACCACTTACATCGCGGCTTGTATAATTTTCTGCCCAGATAGTTAATGCAGTTCCATTTTGTTTAAACACAGCCCAAAACATTATTACCGCCGCAAAAATCCCAAGTAGTGCTGCTATTGGCCTTTTTTCTGATTGGTTTGCTTTTAAATATAAAGTAGAGTAAAACCAAATTACAGGAACGCATGCAAAAATGAAGGCATCATTACTATCTGAACCAAATAAATTTCCTGGTATCAGCCAGCCCAAAATCCCTGCTACCACAGATGGTACAAGCACAAGAAGGATTATTCTTCCCAATGGCATATCTTCTTCCGACATTTCTTTTTTTACATCCGCCTCGCGATAATGCTTTGTTCCAAAAAGAAAAATAATTACACCTATAAACATTCCTATTCCTGCTGCTATAAAAGCATATTTCCAACCCCATACAATAATTATTGCCGCACTGAAAAAATTACAAATGAATGCGCCAATATTTATACCCATGTAAAATATATTATAGCCATCATCTTTCCTTTGTTCATACTGCGGTTTTGAATAAACATTGCCTAACAATGTTGAAATATTCGGCTTAAAAAAGCCGTTACCAAATATTACAAATGCCATTGAAATATATAGTACCGGCAGGCTGTGAACCGACATCAGGCAGTAGCCTATACCCATCATTAAGCCGCCGGCGATAATTGATTTGCGGTAACCGAAATACCTGTCGGCAAGCAATCCACCAATAAAAGGAGTGAGAAAAACCAATGCAATGAAAGTTCCATATAAATCTGAAGCTTCAGAGTTTGTCATAGAAAATCCCTGTTCTACATTTTTAAGGTAAAGCAAGAATATGCCTATCATTAAGTAATAACCAAACCTTTCCCACATTTCGGTGAAAAACAAGTAGGGCAATGCTTTTGGATGTTTTCTTTCTTTCATAAAATGGTTATAAAAAAATGGCAATCATTTTTTAATGACTGCCATAAATATTTGATTAAAAAATTTTAGCGCAAACCTCCCATCATTTTTAAAAGTTGCTTCGACAGAAGGAATAATATAATTGAAGCAATACCTGCCATCACAACAAATATCATGAAGAAATCGTGGAGGTTTTCAATTTTTACTCCCAGAAAATTCTTTTCAACATTCTTCTGCGCAGCAGAAAGTGATTTAATTACATCCTGTTTTTCATTTTCATTTTTAATTGAATTAAAATTCAGGATACTGTAGCCAACCACCTTCTCACCATTAATTTCTTTCGCTTCTTCGGGCTTGTAATTTGCAGGTAGAAGTGTAACATTATCTTTTGCCTGAACTGCCTGAACAGCATCTAATGAAACAACAGATTCAGGGTAAAGTTTACCTAACTGTCCCGACATATCATTTGCCATTGCATTAGCCATAAACCATACACCCATCAATAATGAAGCAAGCCTAACAGGCGCCAAACGCGCCACCATTGACAAACCTATGGGAGATAAACAAAGTTCACCCCATGTATGAATAACATACATACCTATCAACCAAATCATACTCACTTTTATACTTGCATCTACTCCTTTAACTCCAAAGGCAATAACAAAATAACCGATAGCAAGAAGGAATAAACCAATAGCCTGTTTCACAGGAGATGATGGTTCTTTATTTTTCTTACCAAGTGAAGTCCACAGCATTGCAAAAAGAGGTGCAAAAATTATAATTGCAACCGGGTTTACCGACTGGAAGTAGCTCGCAGGCATTTCCCAACCAAAAATTGTTCTGTCGGTTGATTGTTCTGCAAAGATTGTAAGTGTTGCTCCTGCCTGCTCAAACGCCGACCAGAAGAAGATTACAAAGAAGGCAACAATATAAAGAACCCAGATCCTCTTTTTCTCGACTGATGTTAGAGAAGGGTCTGTTATAATAAATCCGCCGCTGGCGATAGAACATGAAAATATAAATGCGCTGATATAGTTTTTGTCAAAAACAAAGAAATAAAAGACTGCAAAAAGTGCAATAAAAATTGCGGTCCAAACTATTGCCCGTGTAGCATTTGAACCTTTTTGAGAAACAGAGTCAGTTTTGGTTGAAACATCTTTTACAACAGGCAAAGGTTTTGTACCAACTGCATGTCCGTCGGCTCCTACAACATATTTATTTTTAAGAGCATAAAATAAAATTAGACCAAGCACCATTCCAATTCCTGCTGCAAAAAAGCCCCATCTGTAATCAACTTTTTCAGCAAGGGTCCCGCAAATAAGAGGAGAAAATAAAGCACCTAAATTTATACCCATGTAAAAAATTGTGAACGCCGAATCAATTCTTTTATCGCCAGGAGCATACAATTGATTTACCATTGTTGAAATATTAGGCTTAAACAAACCGTTGCCCATAATTAAAAACAACAAACCAAGTATTAAGAATGTGGTTGCTGTTTGAGGGCTTGAATGAACCATTGAAGCACTGAAGAACAATGCAAACTGCCCTAATGCAATTATTGAACCTCCAACCATTATTGAACGACGGTTACCCCAGTATCTGTCGGAAATAAAACCACCAATAAGTGGGGTTAAATATACAAGGCCGGTGAAGTTGCCATAAATTTCTGTGGCCCTGCTGTCCATGAAACCGAGAATTTTAGTCATGTATAAAACAAGAATAGCTCTCATTCCATAGTAACTGAAACGTTCCCACATTTCTGTAAAAAATAAAAGGTACAATCCTTTGGGATGCCCTTTTTTAACAATCGCATTTGTTTCTTCTATCATAGCAGTTGTAAGGTTGAATAATTTTAATTGGGAAAAATAGCAATTTTTTAAATAAAAGAGTAAAATAATTACGCCTGCGGCAGATGTTCATTTTTTTTGGCTTAAACTTGCAATCTTCAAAAAACAACAGACGAATGAATATTTTACTGATAGGAAAAGGCGGAAGGGAACATGCATTTGCATGGAAGATTAGCAAAAGCAAATTATGTGATAAATTATTTATTGCCCCCGGAAACCCCGGCACAGCTCAATTTGGAAACAACCTCGATATTGATCCAACTGATTTTGCAGGCATTGAAAAAGTTTGTAATGATGAACGTATAGACCTTATAGTGGTGGGGCCGGAAGATCCACTGGTTTTGGGCATTACAGATTTTTTCAAAAAAAATGAAAATATAAAAATTATTGGCCCGTCGGCAAAGGGAGCTCAACTTGAAGGAAGCAAATCTCTTGCAAAAGAATTTATGTTGCGGCATAATATTCCAACAGCTTCATATAAAAAATTCACAAAGGAAACCTATGCCGAGGGTCGCGATTATATTTCGGAACATTCGTTGCCGGTGGTAATAAAAGCCGATGGCCTTGCTGCGGGCAAAGGTGTGGTTATTTGTAATAATCATATTGAAGCCCTTGCTGAATTTGATTTAATGATAAACCATTATAAATTCGGCGAAGCCGGAAGTACGGTTGTAATAGAACAATTTTTAACAGGAATTGAAATGAGTGTCTTTGTTCTTACCGATGGTAAAAATTTCACTCTTCTGCCGGAGGCAAAGGATTATAAAAAAATCGGCGAAGGCGAAACAGGCCCAAACACAGGCGGCATGGGAGCTATAAGCCCTTTGCCTTTTTTTAATGCTGATTTGAAAAATAAGGTTATTCAGAAAATAATAAAACCAACTGTTGAAGGCTTTGTAAAAGAAGACCTTGACTATAAAGGTTTTATTTTCTTTGGTTTGATGATTACCGCTGAAAATGAACCATTACTGATTGAATATAATTGCAGAATGGGCGATCCGGAAACCGAAGTTGTTATACCACGAATAAACAGCGACCTTGTTGAACTTTTAATTGCAACTGCCAACGGAAATGTTTCTGATATAATTGTTGATGTTAACTCACAAACGGCTGCAACAATTGTTGCTGTAAGCGGAGGCTATCCCGGCATTTATAAAACGGGATTTAGAATTTCAGGGATTGCTGAAAACTCATCAATAGTTTTTCATGCCGGTACCGAGCAAAAAAATAGTGAACTATTTACTGCCGGCGGAAGGGTACTTGCAGTAACATCGTTTGGTGATAATGCTCAAACGGCGGTAGAAGCGAGTCTTCAAACATTATCTCACATTCAATTTGAAGATATATATTATAGAAAAGACATTGGATTTGACCTTAAATAAGAATTTTTTATATACCGTTTTTTGATGTTTTCAACACTTAATGAACGGCTGGCATTTTTAGTTTTTTTATCCAATTTTTTAATTCAACTTTGCTGCATTCAAAAAACGGCCGCACACTAATAAATATATGGGAATTTTTAACTTTTTAACACAGGAAATTGCAATGGATCTTGGCACTGCAAATACCCTGATAATACATAATGATGAAGTAGTGGTAAATGAACCATCAATTGTTGCATTAGATAGAAATAATCCTAAGAATTTATTAGCAGTTGGAAAAAAGGCATTAATGATGCATGAAAAAACTCATGAAAGCATCAGAACTGTAAGGCCGCTTCGCGATGGTGTAATTGCTGATTTTAATGCTGCCGAATTAATGATACGTGAAATGATCAAAATGATCTTTCCGCGCAAACCCATATTTTCTCCCGCCTGGCGGATGATGATTTGTATTCCAAGCAGTATTACGGAAGTTGAGAAAAGAGCGGTAAGAGATAGTGCTGAACAAGCCGGTGCAAAAGAAGTTTATTTGATTCATGAGCCTATGGCAGCAGCTTTAGGAATTGGAATTGACGTGGAAGAACCTGTGGGTAATATGATTATTGACATT
>Ga0182739_1004124_pt1 | contig 12213 bp, 13 predicted proteins | sample eDN5th30CBELigBY_FD_128873 | JGI IMG/M metagenome (GOLD analysis project Ga0182739, IMG submission 128873) | Enriched backyard soil microbial communities from Emeryville, California, USA - eDNA 5th pass 30_C BE-Lig BY (version 2) (version 2) | ecosystem: Environmental > Terrestrial > Soil >... | reverse complement strand
TTATGAAACTTTGCGTTATTCATCTTAATTGAACCGCCGTATACGGATCCGTACGTACGGTGGTGTGAGAGGTCGGGAGTTAATCACTCCCTCCTACTCGATTCAAACAATGATTTATATTCAGCATAACCTTCTTTTTCAAGATCCTCTACCGGAATAAAGCGCAATGCCGCTGAGTTAATGCAATAACGCAATCCACCCAATTCTTGTGGACCATCAGGAAATACATGGCCTAAATGGGAATCGGCTGTTTTACTGCGGACTTCCACTCGACGCATACCGTGTGATGTATCAAAATGCTCTGTTACCTCCACAGACTCAATTGGCTTTGAAAAAGATGGCCAGCCGCATCCTGCATCATATTTGTCTTTTGAACTGAAAAGTGGCTTTCCTGAAACGATATCCACATAGATACCATCTTCGAAAACATCATTGTACTCATTGCGGAATGGAGGTTCCGTTCCTTGGTTTTGAGTAACATGATACTGCATATCTGTTAATTCTTTTAAACGCTGCTCTTTATTCATTTATTTCGACCCCCAATGTTTTTCAATAAATCCTGCACGTCCTGAACCTACAGAATAGCGTTCGTAATGTGCCGGATTTTTTTTATAATAGTGCTGATGATAATCTTCCGCTGCGTAAAATGGCTTTGCTTCAAGTATTTTAACGGCAATCGGTGATCTGAATTTACCGCTCGCCTCCAGTTTGGACTTGGAAAGTTCCGCAATCTGCTTTTGGACATCATCATGGTAAAAAATCGCCGTAGTGTATGATTCGCCACGGTCATAAAATTGACCGCCTGCATCTGTCGGATCAATCAGTGTCCAATAAAGTTCAACCAGTTTTTCATACGGATAAATTTCAGGATCAAACGTAATTTGAACTGCCTCGAGATGCCCCGTTGTCTCACTGCATACTTGTTCGTATGTCGGGTTTTCAACATGACCGCCCGTATAACCGGAAACGACTTCTATAATTCCGGGCTGTTCGTCAAATGGCTTTACCATACACCAAAAGCAGCCCCCTGCAAATGTCGCTTTTTCATATGCCATTAAAAATTACCTCCTATTTTACTTCGTCTGGTTTGGAATAACTACTTCCAACTCTATTTTATCATTCGGTAAATCAATTTCCTTTGCGCGCACTCTCGAACCGCTTGCGATATTAATGCGCGACAGATCCACATATATTTCTTCGTCATTTGGCTTTACCGTTATCCAGTTTGGAAAATTAACCGCATCATCAATCATTTTCAGAACCGTTTTCGGAGGAATATTTACCTTGCCCACATGGACAGCCTCTTGACTCAGTGTAATATTACCATTATTTACAACTGGAATGAAATCCATCTGTATCGGTAATTCAATATTAAAAACAGTTAAAGTACTGTATAAATAGATTTTATCGTCCACTGTCAGCTCTACTGGAACCGGTGACTGGTTCATAGCTTCCGATAAATATTGTTTTGCAATTGCTTCGAATTCTTTCGCTGTCGTTTCTACCGTCAGTATATTGCCCTCTACTTGGAGTGGCGGCTGTTCGGTAGCCTGGTTGACGTCAGCAGTTATTAAATAGAGCAATGTGGCGAATGTTATGAGTACTGCTCCAGCCAATAGTAAAAATGCGACTTTCCATTTGTTCATCTTCTCACTCCTCAAATCCTAATAAACCGTCTGACATCTGCTCAATATCACATTGTTGCATAGTTTCAATGATACGCTTTGTCATACGATCATATCCTGTGCTATTCGGATGAAAGAAGTCTACATGATATACCATATCCTCATTTGATACAAATAAATCCTCTACAGATACGAAACACGCATTTTCATCTGTGGCAGCAAGCTTTTCGATTTCTTCATTCCACTCCGAAATAATCGGATCAAAAGGTGTTATTTCATCGACTACGATTGAAAAGGGATTATAAAACCCGACTAAAATAATCGGCGCCTCAGGATTTACTTTGCGAATTTCTGCTATGACTTTTTCGTAACGCTCAGCAAAGCGGGGCAATTCCTTATCAAACATAGATTTTTTCATTGAAAACAAATTCTTTTTAACAATTTTCATTACATCATTACCACCGAGCGTAATCGTAATCAGATTTGCTTTTTGCAGCTCTTCTTCATAGTGGCCACGCTCAAGTAGACTTAGCAGCTGGTCACTGCGTCTACCATTTTTACCTCGATTATCGAGTTCCACTTCCTCTACCATCGGCCATTTTTCCAGCTCCTGCTGCAGACGAATTGTATAGCCATAATCCTGTGTTTCATCTCCAACACCACGTGTAAGTGAATCACCTAATGCTAAATAAAAAACCGATTGTGCATTTTCTTCCTTACGATCAGACCAGTCTAGTTGAAATACATCATTTATAATATCAAAAAAGCTCGTTGCGACTGTTTCTTCGTTTTCGGCTTCTTCTTCTGATATAGACAACTCATTATTATCACTGGATGAATTGTCGGATTGTTGTGCTTCTTCTATTTGTGGGTCAATTGTAACGGAGCATGCGGACAAGAAAATGACAGCTAATGATGTGAGTACTAACCGCCACATGCAACTTCCCCCTTTTTATTTTGTTATTTCATTATAAAATATTTTCCTTATCTTTAGGAATGTTTTGCCTATAAAAATAGTGATATATCAGAAAATATTTTTTCACTTTACAAAAAAAGTAATTCTAAAGTTAATATTCTTTAGAATTACCTTTTACCTATTCTGTATAATAAATAAAACCGATTGCACCTTCACCTGTATGTGTACTGATAACCGGCGAAGTAAAGGCAACTTCAACTTGCCCTGTATAGCCTGTTGCTTTTACCTGTTCAATCAACGGATTCACTAAAGTATCCAACGAATTTGCATGGGAGATGCCGACACCTGCCACTTTTTTGCCTTGAGTATCCTTTTCAAATTCACTCATTAAATATTTCACCACTTGCTTATAACTGCGCGGTTTTGCACAAATCGTCACTTCCCCAATATCCAAGTGACCAATCGGCTTAATATTCAACAAAGAACTGACAACTGCCTTACCTTTTCCGATTCGGCCGCCCTTCACCATGTTTTCCAATGTGTCCAATGCAACAAAAAGACGTGTGTTTTCACGTACTCGATTCACACCTGCAACAATTTCCTCCACAGAAGCACCTGCATTGCGTAAACGGATCGCTTCACGAAGCTGGAATGCCAATCCAAAAGCTATATAACGTGAATCTATTACAGTAACGTCAGAATCACTCATTTGTGATGCTTGATTTGCTGACTGATAGGTACCGCTCATATTGCCTGTCATATGGATCGATACAATTTTTGAACCATCTTTTCCAAGTTCGTCATATAATTCTTTAAATGCACCTGGAGACGGCTGAGAACTTTTTGGCAGTTCTTTTGCTGTTTTTAGTAACTCAATAAATGTATCCGGTTGCAAATTTACACGATCTGTATACGTTTTTTCATCAATTTGAACTGTTAGTGGTACTACATGAATTCCATGTTCCTGAATTTCTGCGTCTGTTAAATCGCAAGTTGAATCTGTTACGATATGAATTTGACTCAAAGAAAACACATCCTTTATCTATCTTCCTTACTATTATAAAGAAATCATATTTGTTTACCAATATGACATTTGTCATTGAAGAATGACCCCGTTTATCACTATTTACATATGACATATAGCAGTATAACATCATGACATCCATCTATCACGAATAATTTGATTAATTGTTATACTAATATAGAGGAGCGTGATGACACATGCACAATTTAGACGCATTTGACTATAAAAACTGGAAAGAAGAACTTTGGAATGCCATTACACATGGGATTGGGCTTGCCATCAGCATACCTGCCTGCATACTATTAATCATCCATTCATCAGTATACGGCACGGCAGTACATATTACTTCCTACGCTATTTTTGGCGCATCTTTAATTTTACTGTTTCTAATGTCGACATTATTACATAGTGTTCCGGAAAAATATAAACGGTTCTTTTCAATACTGGACCATTCATCAATTTATATATTGATTGCTGGTACTTATACCCCGTTTTTACTAATTGCAATCGGGGGCGTGACAGGCATTGTCATGCTGTGTATTATTTGGTTTATTGCCATATTAGGCGTTGTGTTCAAATGTTTGTTCATTCACCGATTCGAGAAATTGTCATTGCTGCTTTATATTTTCATGGGCTGGCTTATCATTTTCGCTATACGGCCACTATATGAATATTTAACGTTTGATGGTTTTATGCTGATGCTTATTGGCGGATTGCTGTTTACATTTGGGGCAATTTTTTATGCATGGACCCGCCTTCCGTACAATCATGCAATTTGGCATTTATTCGTTATTGCTGGATGTGGATGCATGGTGGCTTGTGTATATATTTATTTAATATAAAAGTAAAGGACATGCTGAAAAATTGATTCAGCATGTCCTTTTACAGTTATTTTTCATAAATACAATACTGGAATGTATACCCATCATCTGACTCAATCGGTTCAAGACATGATACTTTTTTCCATTCATCGTATGACGGGAAATAAGTGTCCCCTTTAAAGCTGTGATTGATGAGCGTAATATATAATCGATCGGCAATTGCCATCGATTGCTCAAAAATTTGTGCACCGCCAATAATCATCACTTCTTCTTCACCTTCAACAAGCGCCAACGCTTCATCCAGGCTCCCTACAACTTCGATTCCTTCAGCTGTAAAGTCTTCATTCCTTGTAATGACAATATTTCGGCGGCCCGGTAATGGTCGTCCGATTGAATCATAGGTTTTGCGGCCCATAATCATCGGTTTTCCCATTGTCATTTCCTTAAAGTATTTCAAATCCCCAGGTAAATACCACGGCAAATCGTTTTGATAGCCAATAACCCGGTTTTCATCATGCGCTACGATTAATGAAATCATGGAGATCCCCCTTTATACCGCAATCGGTGCTTTAATTGATGGATGCGGATGATACCCTTCCAACGAAATGTCTTCCATTTCAAAATCAAAGATCGATTGCTTTTCAAGATTTAACTTTAAGATCGGCAATTGCTTCGGTTCACGTGTAAGCTGTTCTTTTACTTGTTCAAAATGGTTTGAATAAATATGGGTATCGGCCATGCTATGCACAAACTCACCAACCTCAAGCCCACATTCATGCGCGATTAAATGCGTCAGCAATGCATAGCTCGCAATGTTGAATGGTACCCCAAGAAATGAATCCGCACTTCGCTGTGTAAGCATACAACTTAATTTACCGTCAGCAACATAAAACTGGAACATGGCATGGCATGGCGGTAGAGCCGCTTTACTGCCCTTTCCTCCTGCATCGATCACATCTTCCGGGTTCCACGCATTCACGATAATTCGACGGGAATCCGGGTTATGTTTAATTAAATCGATTGCATCCTGTAATTGATCGATCGATTCACCTTCTGATGTTGTCCAATTACGCCACTGTTTCCCATAAACATTACCCAAATCACCGTATTTTGAAGCAAATTCATCATCATGTAAAACGCGTTCACAAAATGAAGAAAGCTCTGTTTGATACTGTTCATTAAATGCTTCATCTATCAGGCAGCGTCTTCCGAAATCACTCATATCAGGTCCACTGTACTCTTCTGATTCTACCCACTTTTTGAATGCCCATTCGTCCCATATATGGTTATTATTCTGAAGCAAATAGCGAATATTCGTATCCCCTTTTATAAACCATAGAAGTTCACTTGCCACGAGTTTGAATGGCACGCGCTTCGTCGTTAGAAGCGGAAAGCCTTCCTGTAAATTAAAGCGCATCTGATAGCCAAAAACGCTGCGTGTTCCTGTTCCTGTACGGTCAGATTTATCGGTACCGTTGTCCATAATATATTGCAATAAATTTAAATATGTATGATCTGCATGTGTCAATATTTTCACTCCTAAAGAATGTTCTCCGTGTTTATTATATAGACTTATGATGAGAATAACACATAATCTGCAAAATCGAACCGAAAAGACTACATAGAATTTTAATATGTGATATGTAAATCAATCTGTATGTATTAAAAAAGTGCACATTAAAAGGCGCTACTCGTATTTCGTCTGCTGAGTAGCGCCTTTAGTCAAATGTGTCTAAGTCATCGTATAGCTCAATCGTTTGCGTCAATTTTTATGTTGCCTCCCTAAGTATTGTTTTGTTGTTTTCAAGAATTTGAATCATTTGAAGTAAAATTTTGTCCTCAATTTTTTGAGTACCATTAACTTCTTTCGCAATAATCTTTGTTAATTCCAAAATTGTATTTACGTCGAGCTTATGTTTTTCCGCTAATTGGAATGCTCGCCCTAACTGACCGGTTATCATCGGCAGTCCTCCTTTTTACTATAGTATACAAATATTATACCTCGAGTTACATAAAAATTCACCTTTAATTTTCAAATTTTTCGTAAATTACACGAAAAAATAAAGGATCTTTTTCCATCCTCATAGTAATAATATGATAAATCTCCAAATACTCTACTAACAACGTTAAATAAATAACTTTCGCATTAATTATTACGAAATCAGAACTATATTTCCCTTCTGATTGCTGCAGATATTAATTCCTATTTTTAATTATTTTTATTTTTAAGTGACCTTTTTTATTCGTATTTTGATACATTTTCTTTTTAAAAAAATGAAGTATAAACAAGCAGTTACCGGGAAAAATACAAGCAGAAATAGATACTTGAATTTCTTTAGTATGTGTTTTTTACATACCGATGAACTTCTTTATCTAAAATAAAGGAGATGTTTTAAATGGGAGCATTATATAGAATTGCCCTCGTACTCGTAATTATTGGAGCAATTAACTGGGGACTTATCGGCTTTTTCAAATTTGATCTAGTCGCATCTTTATTTGGCGGACAAACTGCCGGATTATCACGAATCATTTATGCACTTGTCGGTCTTGCCGGTCTTGCATGCATTCCGCTGTTAATGAAAAACCTTGATGAAGAGGACAATGCAACCGTTACACATACAAGAGCAACAAATAGACCGAACTATAATATGGAAGCTGGGAAAGAAGCTGATTTCTCAGAATACGCAAAGCAAAAGAACAAAAACAACAAAAATGAAAATAACGAAAAGCAATAAAAATTAAATACAAAAACAGACCAGGCTCAGTAATGATTACCTGGTCTTTTTAGCTTATTTAGAACTTTATCTTGGGATTAAGTAAAAAGCTCATCTCTTCGCATATTTTTTTCCTACTTATAATAACCCAGCTATTATTTTTATCCATCCGAAAATAGACGTCCATAAAATAATACTTAAAATCAGGCCATTAAATAAACCTAAGAAAAATCTGTTTTCCAAGATTACCACTCCTTAAATTAAAGGTTGGCCAATCGGAAACTATTTAAGCTTTGGTTCCTGAGGTTTCTTTTGGTAATGGATGGAAAGTATAAATTTGAGATGCTAGTATTGTGGAGAATATTTATTGTACATAAAAATGCACCCGCCTAATAGACGGGTGACGGGTGCTGCATTGCTATGATAACCACTTAGGCGGTGTATTTTTGCTCCAGTATATCTCGCCTAGGTCGTAATGCTTTGAATAATTGTCTTCATACGTATGATAGTGGAAATTGTAGTAGTAGCCATCAAAAGGACGGTTCTCTGTTCGCACATGGAAACGGATTACGTCTGTTTTAGATTGATTGTCAACAATGTGGAAGATTTTTTCTGAATAATCACCACTCGGTTTTTCGGAAACCGTTAAGTTACGCAGCATATCATCGCCAATCCGGTCCACTGTCATCGCAATCGCTTCTTCGATTTTAGGGAAAATATTAGTTTCGAATTGTTGTTCAATAACCGGTCCGACTTTTGTTCCAAATTTTATGTATGATTGTTCTTTTGCTGCAGACACAAAGTCATCGGTTGTTGGCAGCGGTTTTTCATCAACAATAATATCGTCCAGCTGATAGGCAGCTGAAATATGGTTATCGCTTGGACGATCCAATACAGACTTCCCATGACGGTCTTCATCAAAATTTGCCCAAATTTCATGCTTTGGTGTAATTAAACCAAACGATAATAACGCGACAGAAACAACAAGAGATTTGTAAATCCATTTTTTCAAGTCTATCACCCACTTTTATTATGTATAATTTTAAAACACTCTTCCTTAATATATACGAATATTTCAACAAATAGTTTCATCTTTATTGTAATCATTGTACAATAAAAAAGGAAGATATTGTAGGTTATATTAAGGGAGGTTGTAAAAAAATGGACATTGTTATGGGTCTTGGATTATTACTAATGCTTGGGTATATGACTTCTTTATGCTTCACGGACTAATATTTTCTTAAGCGCCATCCAAACCGATTTGGATGGTTTTTTATTTGGAGAATTGGACAAGGGGCCCCCAAGTATGGGGGACCCCTTTAGTATTTAATAGATAGATTTATAAATAAATGAAAGTCTCAACCCGATCATCCGGGGAATTTATATTTATTCGGAGTGCACAACTCCAGTTTTAACCGCGGTAAAATTCTACTAATCTCTTCTAACTTAAGCAACATAGTCCCAACCTGCTACTATGTCCTTGCAGCCCTGAAGCTTGCGCCAGTGTGAATAAGTATCTTCAAAAACACTAGCAGAAATGCCAATTCATTTATAGCACTATCTAAAATAGCACATAGTTAATCATAACACATATGTTCGCGTTTGTAAACTGAATTTAGGCTCGTGCAAATTTCATTAATGTCCGCTATACTTGAAAAATCGAAATTCAAAGGAGCTATGTCAAGATGAATGAAGTTGAAACAACATTATCAATCCAAATGAAACGGATGGCTGTTACATTGTTGGATATGCAGCAAAGCCGTTTTGTATCTGCAAGTGAAACAATGGATTTATCCGTACTTCAGTCTGAAGTGTATAATCAGTTTTTTGAATCATACATAGATGCAACGATGAATAGTCCAAAATCTGTTGCATGTAAATTTTTAGACCGGGACAATGATATTCTGACGAAAATGAACCGTTATGTAGAATATCCAGATGACACTCATTTCCTATCATTAGCCAATGATTTATCAAATAAACTGTATCAAATTATGCAAACGGTATCGAACAGTAACGGTTCGGTCTTTGTCGCACATATTGAACTAATTGGCGAAGATTATATTTTACTGTTAAAGCTGGATCCGAAAGATGCAGTCCAGATTGATTTGGAAACATTGCATTTGAAAACAATCGAAAATATATTACCAGATGCATCCAGCCGTGTACAAAAATGTGCACTTATCCGAATGAATTATGATCCGCTCGAAGAAAATGTTTATGTACTGGATAAACAATCGGATGGCGAACCGGCGAAGTTTTTCATGGAAACTTTCCTGCAGGCTACACCAATCGCATCCGACAAAAAGAAAACAAAAATGCTGATGAAGGAATTATATGAAAAAATCGCGGAATCGCTCAACGAAGAGCAGACTCCGCAACTTCAAAGAGCAATTGACGAAGAGTTTGAACACGGGAAATATATTGAACTCGATGCTTCGGTCCATAATATTTACGAAGCAATCGCACCTCCGGAGAATCGAGAAGATTTTGTTGAGCAAGGTGCCAAATTGTTTATCAATGAGTTTACCGACCGCAATCCTGACTTCACGCCTACATTTGAAGTGAAACGGGATGATTTGCATGTCGTCTATAAATCGGCAGAAGGTGAGATTCTCTTCCGTTATGATAAAGGCTTGGACAATATTGACGTGAAGCACGATCAAGTAAGCGGTACGTATACGATCACTATCCGTGATGCTGATACAGTAGGGTTTACCCTTCATAAAAAACCGCTATAAGCTTACTAATATAATCAATATAAAAGAGGCTGTGTTTTTCACAGCCCCTTTTTGCAATCTATTTAGATGTTAACGCAATAAATTCCTCAACATCTTTTTCACATAGTGCGATTCCTTTTAACCAGAAATCTTCTTTCGTGATATCTTCACCTAAATGTTTCATTGCCAATTCTTCAACTGTCATGATCGCTGTATCACGCAATAGAGCCATATACTTTTCTTCGAAGCCCTTACCTTCTTCTTTTGCTTTCGCGTAAATACTTAATGAGAATAAATAGCCGAATGTGTACGGGAAGTTATAGAACGGTACACCTGTAATATAGAAGTGCATTTTTGATGCCCAGAAGTGCGGATGTGTTTCACCTAGACCGCCTGCATGTGCTTCAATTTGAGCTTCTTCCATCAGTTCGTTCAAACGTTTCGTTGAGACAATCCCTTTTTTACGCTCATCATAGAAACGAGTTTCAAATAAGTAACGTGCATGGATATTCATAAAGAAGGCAACAGAACGCTGAACTTTATCTTCCAGTAATGCAATCTTTTCTTGTTCAGTTGTTGCTTCTTCAACTGCTGCATCGGCAACAATCATTTCTGCGAATGTTGAAGCTGTTTCAGCAACATTCATTGCATAACGACGGTTCAATGGATGAACAGGGCGCAATGCATACGAATGGAATGCATGCCCCAGTTCATGTGCCAGTGTCGAAACATTTGACATCGAACCAGAGTAAGTCATAAAAATACGAGATTGTTCTGATAACGGCATTCCTGTACAGAAACCGCCCGGACGTTTGTTATCACGGTCTTCCGCTTCAATCCACCCGTCTTCAAATGCTGTACGTGCAATGCTTTCCATTTCCGAACCAAAGCGGCCAAAATGTTTTAAGATGAACTCGGCACCTTCCTGGTAAGACATAGTTGCTGATGAATCCGTAACCGGTGCGTCAAAGTCAAACCAGTCCAATTGCTCTGTACCTAATAGATTTGCTTTATGCTGTAAATAACCCGCAAATGTCGCCTTACGAGATGTAATGGCACCCCACATCGCATCGATTGTTTCCTGCTTCATACGGTTAATTTGAAGCGGCTCTTTGGTTACTGAGTCCCAGCCGCGCTTTTTATAAACGGCTAAACGGAAACCTGCTAAATGATTCAATGTTTTTGCAAAGAATTCTTCGCGTTCTGTAAATACTTTTTCCAATGCTTCAAATGCCGCTTTTCGTACTGTGCGGTCTTTATGTGAACTTAAATTGTTTGCTTGCCCAACTGACAGTAATTTCTTTTCGCCATCCACTTCTACTTCCACTTTAATATCGCCGATCAGCATATTATAAAGTTGGCCCCAAGAACTGTATCCATCAACACCTAAAGCTGAAATTAGCGCTTCTTCTTCTTCGGATAATGACTCTTTCGATTTTTCGCGCCATTCCGTTAAGATGAATTCGAATTGAGCCAATTCTTCTGTCTGTAATAATGCTTCGAAAGTTGACTGTTCGATTTGACCCAACTTCTGATTGAAGCTTTCTAAGATTGGCGAAGAATTTGCCGCAATTCCGGATAATTGGCCTTGCAACAATAATGCCTCACGATCCGTTGTGTCTTGTGCAGTTAAGCAAGAAAGCACCGCCCCTGCCTGAGAAATGTGCAGCATTACTTCTTTGATGCTTTCCAAAATTGACTGGATTTCCAATGCCGCATCACTAGTTTGCGGAACTTCGAATTTGTCGACTTTTTCTTTCAATACTTCCAGTTTAGGAGACAAACTTTCAATATGCTCGATTAATTGCGGAGAAGCACTGCCGCCAGGGAAAAACACATCCAAATCCCAAACTTCAGGATATTTAACATTCACCATTTTATTACCCACTTTCTGAATTGTAGTTCAATTCTTATTTTACTAAAAAATAAGTTAAAATGCTCGGAAATATTTCGGTTTTAGAAATAAAAAAGCTAGCCTGTGTAATCGGCTAGCTCCGGCATTATAAAATCGGTGATAATAAACGCGAAACGGATTCTCGAATTTTCGTCCAAGTTTTGCGTTCGTCATATTGCTCTTTCGTTAATTCAAAACTGTCCTTAATATCTGCTTCAAACAGTTCTCTGCATTGTATCGCCAAATTTGCATCATATAGAATGGCGTTAATTTCAAAATTCAGGCTAAAACTGCGGACATCAATATTAGCCGTACCAATTGTCGCCACTTCATCGTCAATGACAATCATTTTTGCATGAAGGAAGCCCTTTTTATAACGGTACACTCGACCGCCAACCTCCAATAAGTCGCCGCTGTATGCTGAATTGGCTCCGTATACGAAAGCATGATCGGTTACTTCGGGCGTCATAATGCGCACATCCACACCTGATGATGCAGC
>Ga0182739_1004123_pt1 | contig 12217 bp, 13 predicted proteins | sample eDN5th30CBELigBY_FD_128873 | JGI IMG/M metagenome (GOLD analysis project Ga0182739, IMG submission 128873) | Enriched backyard soil microbial communities from Emeryville, California, USA - eDNA 5th pass 30_C BE-Lig BY (version 2) (version 2) | ecosystem: Environmental > Terrestrial > Soil >... | reverse complement strand
GGCACGGTTCGACGACATGATCCGCCGCGACGGCAACCGCATGACGCCGTCGCTGGTGCGGCAGGTGGCGATGGCCGAGCAGTGGAGCGGCGCGGACTACCAGAAGGCCATGTTCCAGCGGGCCGACCTCTTCCGGATGGTGCAGACGTGGTTCGAGCAGGCCGACTACGTCGTGACACCGACGCTGTCGCGCACCGCGCTGCCGATCGACCAGGACCTGTTCGAGCCGATCGCCATCGACGGCGCCGAGGCGGGCGAACTGCGCCGCAACTGGTTCCCCTACACCATGCCCTTCAACATCACCGGACATCCCGCGATCACGGTGTGCTGCGGCTTCGCCAGCGACGGCCTGCCGGTCGGGCTTCAGATCCTCGGTCGCTTCCGCGACGAGGCCTCGATCCTTCGCGCGGCGGCAATCTACGAGGCGAGCGAAGACTGGCTCGACCGATGGCCGGACCTCTGAGGCGTCCTCTTCCGGACCGCGAGCGTCCCGCTCGCTCGCAGGGAAGAGCGAGCCAGAGGCTCGCGGTCAGGAAGACGCCGAGAGCGCCACCGCTTACGGCGGAAGAAGTCCAGTCCCGCGTGCTCTATCGCGACGGACTGATCCTGGTGATCGACAAGCCCGCCGGCCTGGCCGTCCACGCCGGCCCGAGCGGGGCGCCCAACCTCGAGGAGTGCTTCGACGCCCTGCGCTTCGGCCTGCCACGGCCGCCGGCGTTGGCTCATCGCCTTGATGCCGACACCTCGGGCGTGCTGGTGCTCGGCCGGCATCCCAAGGCGCTCAGCAAGCTCGGCCGGTTGTTCTCCGGTCGCGATACGGAGAAGACCTACTGGGCCGTCGTCGAAGGGGCGCCGCCCGCCGGCGAAGGCGTGTTCGACTGGCCGCTGCTCAAGCTCAACACGCGCACCGGCTGGTCGGTGAAGGTTTCGGACGAGGGCCAGACCGCCGTCACGCGCTACAGGGTGCTCGGGCGGGCGCCAGGCATGACCTGGCTCGAGCTCTCGCCGGAGACCGGCCGCACCCACCAGATCCGCGTGCATTGCGCCCAGGCCGGCTGCCCCGTGATCGGCGACCGGCTCTACGGCAGAGCCGCGTCCGGCCAGCAGCTCCACTTGCTGTCGCGCGCGATCGTATTGCCGCTGTCGAAGACCAGGCCCCCGATCCGGGTGGAGGCCCCGCCTCCGGCACACATGCTGAAAGCCCTGGAGACTTGTGGATATCAGGCATCATTGGACCGCGCCCATCCGGCGCGCTCATAGTCATGAGCGCGCCGGATGGGCGCGGTCCAAGGAACTCAATCGCGGGCGATGACCCAGACGCGGAGCGGGTCGCCGATTTCGAAGCCGGCCCTGCGGGCGGCGCGCAGTTCGTCGCCGGACTCGTAGCCGACCAGCGGCAGGCCGGGGAATGTCGCGGCCGCCAGGGCCGCGAGGTCCCGCCACACCGCCGGCGCCTCGTCGGAGTCGGCCACGACATTGGAGATCCCCACGACACCGTCGGCACGATAGAGCGTGCCGCCGGCGACGACAGCGCCGCTGCGGCGACCCGAGAACATCGCGAAGTTCTCGTCGCTGAACAGCGACACGGGGAAAGATTCGCCGCCGGGCCTGGCACGCTCCCACGACAGGCCGGAGACCATCGCTTCATCCCTGGGCTCGGCCTTGCGGATCCAGTTGGCCTCGAGCAGCACCTCGAAGCCCAGCCGCGCGATGTCGAGGGCATTGAAGCTGTCCTTCACTGCCCAACGGCCGGGCAGGTTCGACTTCTGCAGGATGCGCACCGTCTGGCGCTGCTCGGCGATGTCGGGCGCGCCGGTCGTGAGCGTCACCACGTTGGGATAAAACCGCGGCACCGGCGCGGCATTGACCCAGGTGTGAGGCAGAAATCGACCCGCCGCGCCGTGCGCAAAGCACACGGCGTTGCACCAACGCGCGTTGTTGAGCGCCGCGGTGACGGTCCAGTCCTTCAGGCTCTGACTTCCTCGCGCTGGAAGACGATGTAGGCGATGGCGAACAGCACGATCATGCCGGCGATCAGACCGGTAATCTGCGGCCAGATCAAGAGCAGGCTCTGGTCGAGCGGCAAGGGCGTGCCCGGGATCATGCCCCGGGTCTGGGCCATCACCAGGTTGGCGAAGTAGCCGAATGCCTTGGTTTCCGGGTTCAGCAGGCCGAGCACCGCCTCGCCGAACAACGTGCCAGGCGACAGCCGCGCCAGTGCCGAGGAGAACTGCTCGAGGGTCAGGACCTCGTCGACGGAACGGAACTGCGTCGGCGTGAAGCCCGTCGTGATCGCCGAGGCGATCATCGGCCAGAGGATGAAGAAGAACAGCCAAAGCCCCAGCGCGCACAGCGCCGAGGTCGCCGTGGAGCGGAAGATCACCGAGAACAGCATGGCGACCGCCAGCCATACCCCACCGTAGGCGATGGCCACCAGCAGGAAGGCGACGCCGCGCGCCACCTCCGGCCCGCGCGGCGGCAGGCCGAGCAGCAGCAGGCCGGCACCGAACACGATCAGGAACAGCGCCGTCAGCGCGACGGCCAGGGTCGCGAGGCCGCCGAGAAACTTCCCGAGCAGCAGCGCGTCGCGATAGAGCGGCTGCGACAGAACGCGGCTCAGCGTGCGGCGGTTGAATTCGCTGTTCACCGAATCGAAGCCGAGGCCGATCGCCATCAGCGGAATCATGAAGTTCAGCGCCACCACGAAGGAGAGCGGCATGCGCTCCGGCTCGACGGTGAAGATGCGCAGGAACAGGAACTGGTCCGATGCCGTGACGGTGCGGATTTCCTGGAGCGTGAAGCCGACCGGCAGCGCGCCGAAGACGATCACGAACAGGGTCAGCACCATCATGCGCGTGCTGTTCAGATGATCCGACAGTTCCTTGACGAACACCGGTCCCAGGCCGGTGAAAGGCGAGCCCTCACGCGGCATGGCGAGCCTCCTCGAAATAGCGCGTGTAAACCTCCTCCAGGCTCGGCTGCAGCTCGGCCAGCCGCGTCAGCGACCCGCCGGCGGCAACGATCCGCTTGGCTACCGTCGCGCGGATCTCGCGATCCGCCACGACCTTCCAGGCGCCGACCCCTTCGGGAACGACCTGCTGCATGCCCTCGATGCCGCGCAGCACGGCCGGGACGTCGATACCGCCGGCTTCGACCAGGATCGGATGGCCCGCTCCCAGCACCTTGTTGGCGAGCTCGACGACGGTGCCCATCAGCGCGATCTTGCCGCGGTTGAACAGGGCGACGCGATCGCAAACGCTCTGCACGCGGTCGAGCAGATGCGAGGAGATCAGCACCGCGACGCCAGCCTTCTTCAGGCCGCGGATCATCTCCAGCAGCTCGAAGGTGGCGTGCGGATCCAGGCCGGAGGTCGGCTCGTCGAGGATGGCCACCTCGGCACGCTTCATGACGATCTCGGCGATGCCGAGCCGCTGGCGCATGCCGCGCGAGTATGTCGCGACGCGCTTGTCGACCACATCGGCGAGCTGCACCGACTTCAGCGCCTCCAGGATGCGGGCGTTGGTCTCGCGCCTGGGGATGTCGAGCAGTCGCGCGATATAGAGCAGGTTCTCGCGCGCCGTAAGATGATCGTAGAAACCGACGGCGTCGGGCAGGTAGCCGACCCGGCGCTTGACCTCGAGCGGCTGGCGTACCGGGTCGAAGCCCAGCACGTCGACCGAGCCGCCGCTCGTCTCGGTGAGCCCGAGCAGCATCAGGATGGTCGTCGTCTTGCCCGCGCCGTTGGGCCCGAGCAGGCCGAAGATCTCGCCGCGCCGGATGCTGAGGTCGATGGCGTCCACCGCCGGGGTGGTGCCGTAGAGCTTCAGCAGGCCGCGGGCTTCGATGACATTGTCGCTCATCGGCGGCGGCTTTACCGGCGGCCGAAGCGGGCAACCGCGCCCAGCAGCACGAGGAGAGCGACTGCGATGATGCCGATTCCGACGATGCCCCACAGGGTCGACGTCGTGACCGTGATGCGGAAGTCGGCGTTCGACGATTCGCCCTTCGCGTTGGCGCGGAACGAAGCCACGTAGTCGCCGGCGATCGTCTTGTCGGAGGGCGTGACCGAGACCTGGACCTCCTTCTTCTCGTTCGGCGCGACGCTCGGGATGGTCTTCGGATTGAACTCGACCTTCCAGTTGGCCGGCGTCGAGCCCGAAAGCTCGACCTGCTCGAGCGGCGCGGTGCCGTCGTTGCTGACGACCAGCGTGTACTCGGCCGTCTTGCCGACCTGCGCCTCGCCGCTCAGCCGGCCGTCCTTGGCGCTGAGAGACAGGCGGCCCTGGCCGCTGATCTGCAGGGTCACGCGCTGGTCGGCGGTGGCGCCCTCGGCCGCGACCTTGACCAGCACCGGGTAATTGCCCGCCTTCACGTCGCGCGGCGGCGTCACCTTGACCTTGATGTCCTTGGACTGGCCGGCCTCGATCGGGATCGAGCTGATCTCGTTGGAGCCGTAGCCCTCGGTGAAGCTCGTCTGGAAATTCGCCGGCGCCTGGGCCGACAGGGCAACGGTGAGGTCCTTGCCCGAATCGTTGCTGACCGACAGCGTGTAGTCGTAGGACGACTTCGGGGTTCCCATCAGCGAGGGCAGCTTGGTCTTGATGGTGAGCTTGGCCGGCGTCTCGCTGGCAATGGTCAGGGTCACCGGCAGATCGATCGATTGCGACGCGCCCTTGGCATGTATCGTCAGGGTCTGCGAGCCCGGCTTGGCGTCCTTCGGCACGTCGACGCGAAGCGTCAGGCTGGCGCTCTCGTTGATACCCGGCATCGCCGCGGCGACCGGCTGTCCGCCGCCCAGCACGTCGGCTTTCCAGCCGGCCGGCACGCCGTCGACCGACAGCGCCAGAGTCTCGGGAGCGAGCCCTGCATTCTGCAGCTTGAAGCGGATGTTGGCGACCTCCGCCGGTCGTACCGTCTGCGACGGATAGTCGGTGAGCAGCCATAGGCCCTTTACGGTGGAAGCCGCCGGCGGATCGGCGGCTAAGACCGGTGCCGCGGCGAGCATCGGTGTGGCGACAAGCGCAAGCAAAGCAATCAGACGGCGCATTTTCGATCCCTGCGTCTTATTGAGAACATCCCCGTTTTCACGGGCGCAAAGCTATGTCCGTGAAAATGACCAAAAAAGGGCGGCCGCCTACGCGGCGGCGCTTGGTCGCGCCTTCATGCGCCCGAACCATGCGGTGAGGTTCTTGCAGCCCGGATCGAGCGGCTGCTTTACATCCTTCATGAAATCGAGGAACGCGAACAGCAGGATGTCGGCCATGCTGATCCTGTTGCCGGCAATGAAGGGCTTGCTTCCCATCAGCCCGTCGAGCCAGGCGAGCCTTTCGCGGGCGGTGGCCTTGAGGCCGTCGGCCGCCTCCGGAATGCAACGGATGCGGTTCTGGAAGAGCTTCAGCCCCTCGGAGAAACGGAAGCCATTGGTTGCGGGCTCGACGATGTTGAGATCGATTCGCCGCGTCCACATGCGGGTTGCGGCGCGCTCCAATGGCGTGTCGCCAATCAGCGACGGCGTGTCCTTCTTGATCTCGTCGAGGTACTCGCAGATCGCCGTGATCTCGGCCACGACCGTGCCGTCATCGAGTTCGAGCGCCGGCATCTGCCCTGCCGAGTTCACGTTGAGATAGGGCTCCTTCCGGTTTTCGCCCGCCCGCAGATCGACCTCGACCTTGGGAATGTCGATCCCCTTCTCCGCCATAAACATGCGAACCATGCGCGGGTTCGGACCGATCGAATTGTAAAGCTTCATCCTGATATCTCCCTCTTTCTTCATTCTCTGCCCCACGAGGGGGAGAAATCAGAGAGAGGAAATTTGCAATCTTCGCAGCAGCCCCCCTCTCTGGCCTCTCCCCCTAGCGTTTGCCTCGGGCCGACAAGGCGTGTGCTCTATCCTCCGCGTCCATCCTTGTCATCCCGAGAGCTTGCGAATTTATTTGAACCGCCGGGAGCATGATATCAATTTGGAAAAATTCACAAACTCCGAGCGTAGCGAAGAATCTCGCCGAACGATCGGACACATACCGCGTTGTTGGCGTGAGGTCCTTCGCTGCGCTCAGGTGACGGAACGTGAGGCTAAACATTCTCCATCATGAAATTCGACTCAATTTCAAGCGGCTGGCGAGGCTACGCCTCGGACCGACAAGACCTGTTTTCGTCCCCCGACGGGAGCGTGCGCCGGGTCATCCTCATTGGACCGCGCGCATCCTGCGCGCTCATACGCGCCGATGAAGGCGCCCGATCAAGAGCGCGCAGGATGCGCGCGGTCCAATGAACATGATCTGGCACGGCTGCGCCTCGGTCCAACCGGGCGGGTCCGGCCTGTGTCCGGCGTTGGAAACTTGACGCGTCTGCATGCCGTTCGGCGACTCGAGCAGGCTAGCGAGGCCGTGCCTCGGACAGACAAGACGTGCCCTCGTCGTCCTGAGTCGCGCGGAGTAACCTCCGCGCTTCAGCGAAGGACCTCGCGCCAGCATGGGGCCGTGCCTGATCGTTCGGCGAGATCCATCGCTGCGCTCAGGACGGGATGATGTCCCATTCGTCGCCTCTCGCTGGCGGTGCTCGCAACCGCCCGTAGCGAAACGAGCGTAAGGACCGGGCATTCATCGATGCGATGGTCGACCAGGACGACGGGACGCCTACGCCTTCTTCGTAAGTCCCATCACCCGGCCGGCCTTCGCCGGCTTCGGCAGGTCCTTGTGCGTTTCCCACACCGACTCCAGCCGCTCCGCGACCTGCATCGGCCAGGGTGCCGAGCGGCGCGAGGTGTAGTCGATGTTCATGATGATCGATTCGTTGGTCGCGGCCAGGTAACCCTGTTCGGCGTGATGCATCTCGTGGAAGAGATGCACGCGCTTGGCATCGCGCGCGAGGAGCTGGGTGGCGAAACGCATCGGTGCGCCACCCTTCATCTCGCGGTCGTAGGTGACGTGCGTTTCGAGCACGAACGTCATGCCGTGCTTGCCGTCGACATAGCGCCGGCCGAGCCCGACGTTGCGCATGAAGGCCCCCGACGCCTGGTCGAAGGCGGTGACGTAGAACGCGAGGTTCATGTGGCCGTTCCAGTCGACCCATTCCGGCAGCACCGTCGAGGAATGGATGTCGAGCGGCGCGCGCGTCACCAGCTCGGGCATTTCATAGGGCAACGTGACGAGCATGGACGCTACTTCTTCTTGATACCGATGAGCCGGCCGGCCTGCGGCGGGCGGGGCAGGGAGGCGTGGGCGGCGGCGAGCTTGCCGATCCGCTCCATCGCCCATTCGGGCCACGGCACGGAGCGGCGTGTGGCATAGTCGATGTTCATCAGCATCAGCTCGTTGGTCGCGGCGAGATAGCCTTCGGTGCCGTGATACATCAGGTGGATGAAATGGATGCGCTTGGCATCGTGGTCGAGGATCTGCGTCGTGATGCGCAGGGGATCGCCTTCCTTGACCTCGCGGTCGTAGGTGACGTGCGCCTCGAGCACGAACGTCATGCCGATCTTCTCGCGCGTGTATTCCCAGCTACAGCCGAATTGCTGGCACAGCGTGTCGGTCGCCTTGTCGAAGGCCACGACGTAGAAGCCCACGTTCATGTGGCCGTTCCAGTCGATCCACTCGGGCAGGACGGTCGCACGATGGACGTCGAGCGGTGCGCCGAGGTCGGGTTCGATCATGGGGTACGGAGGTAATTTCATGCGGGCGGACCGTAGCGAAGTGACCGCCTGCGCCGCAAGTTCCGCCGAACATTTCCTGCGAGGATCGAGATGGCAAGGAAACCCAAGGCGCTGATCCTGGGCGTCGGCGCGGAACGTGGCATCGGCGGCGCGGCGAGCAGGCGCTTCGCGAAGGAGGGCCACCACGTGCTGGTCGCCGGCCGGACCGCGGAGAAGATCGACAAGGTCGTCGAGGCGATCCGCAAGGACGGCGGTTCGGCCACGGCGATCACGGCCGATGGCACGAAGGAGGACGAGGTCATCAGGCTGTTTGACCGCGCGATGGCCGACGATGCCGACGGCGCGCCGGCCGATCTGATGGTCTTCAACATGGGCAACAACGCGGCGGTCGATTTTCGCGAGATGACGGCGCGGCATTTCGAGGACTCCTGGCGGGTCGGCTGCTTCGCCGGCTTCCTGTTCGGCCGCGAGGCGATGCGGCGCCTGGCGCCGCTCGGCCGCGGCACGGTGATCTTCACCGGCGCCTCGGGCTCGATGCGCGGCCGGCCGAAGTTCGCCGCGTTCAATGCCACCAAGGGCGGGCTGCGGCTGCTGGTCCAGTCGATGGCGCGCGAGTTCGGCCCGCAGGGCATCCATGTCGCCCATGTGATCATCGACGGCGGCATCGAAGGCGATCGCCTGCTATCGCGTCTGCCGGACCGCGCCGAGCAGGTCGGGCCGGACGGACTGCTGAAGGTCGACGCGATCGTCGACAACTACTGGCACCTGCACCGCCAGCAGCGCAGCGCCTGGAGCCACGAGATCGATCTTCGGCCGTTCAAAGAGACGTTCTAGCGAGGCTACGCCTTGGACCAACAAGACCTGTTTGCGTCCGCCGACGAGAGCGTGCGCCGGGTCATCCTCATTGGACCGCGCGCATCCTGCGCGCTCATATGCGCCTATCAATGCGCCCGATCATGAGCGCGCAGGATGCGCGCGGTCCAATGACCATGATCGGCACGGCTGCGCCTCGGTCCAACCGGGCGGGTCCGGCCTGTGCTCGGCGTTGGAAATCTGACTCGTTTGCATGCCGTTCGGCGACTCAAGCAGGCTAATCTCTTCCTCCCTGGCGAAGCCGGGAAGGTGCCCGCTCATAGCGGGCGGAGAGGTCATGGGGCCACGTTCTCGATGCGGCCCATGACCCGTCCGTCGCGGATTATCGTGCCACCTCCCGCGCCGCGCACAGGGAGGAAAGGAAGCATGAAGTTCCTCTTTTTCGTCGGCGGCTGGAACTTCGGCGGAATGGAGACCGCGTACCTCTCGCTCATGAAGGGGCTCAAGGCGTTCGGCCACCAGCCCGTCGCAATAGTCTGCGGCTGGACGGACGGCATCGTGCCGGAATTGCTGGAGCAGGCGGGCATTCCCTACCATCAGATCCGACTTGGCCGAATCTATCTGCGCAATCCCTATTGGACCTGGCACACGCTGTGGCGGATGCCGGCGGCGCGCTGGCGCCTGCGCCGGCTCGCGGCGGAGATTCGGCCCGACTGGGTGATCTTCGCCGAGTTGCAGATGGTGCTGATGGTCGCCTCGTTGCTCCCGGCGAAGCGCGCGATCTACCTTCAGTCCGGGCCTGGCAGGCTGATGCGCCACGGCTGGTCGGCGCGCGCCATCCACCGCCGGATAGACCGTTACGTCTGCGTTTCGGAGTTCATTGCCCGGCACCTGTCCGTCGAACGGTCCAAGACCGCCATCGTGCACAACGGAGTCGAACTGCCCGACGTCGTGCCGTCCGCGCATGTGCCGGTGCGCATCGGCATCGTCGGGCGCATCGTCGAGCAGAAGCAGCATCTGGTGCTGCTCGAGGCTTGTGCGCGGCTGAGGCGCGGCAGCTTCGAGCTTCACATCATCGGCGCGAGGAGCGTCGCCCATGTGCTCGATGTCGAGGCAAGGATCTCCGCGCTCGGCCTTGGCGATGCCGTACGCTGGGCCGGCTTCATCGCCGATCGCGACGCGCTCTATGGTTCGCTCGACATCGTCGCCGCACCGGCGATCGACGAGCCGTTCGGCCTCACCGTCCCCGAGGCGGGTTCTTACCGACTGCCGGTCGTTGTCGCACGTTCGGGCGCCTTTCCCGAGATCGTCGAGGACGGCATGACCGGCCTGATGTTCGAACCGGGCAGTGCAGAGGGCTGCGCCCAGGCATTGCAGCGTCTCATCGACGATCCGGCTTTGCGCCGCCGTCTCGGCGACGCCGGTCGCGCGCGCGTCGCCGCCGAGTTCACCGTCGAGAAGATGGCGAAGCGCTTTCTCGTTGCTCTCGGCTGAAGCGGATTCCGTGCGGACGGATGGACCTCTTCCGCCGGGGCGCGCCATTCCAATGGCGGGTCATGTCTTCGAACCGCGAAGCGGTGCATGGCGCGTCACTGGAGTGACGCCCATGGGCGCTAACTTCAGACCCCGCACGGAGGCCGGAAAATGCTGGCCTTCCAGCCGGAGAGGGTGCGGCCCATCTACCTGTCCGTCCTTTCGCGCCGAGAATCCATCTCTGCCCTGGCCTGCTCGAGTCGCCGAACGGCATGCAAACGCGTCAGATTTCCAACGCCGGGACACCGGCTGGACCCGCCGGTCGGGCCGAGGCGCAGCCTTGCCCGATCATGCTCATTGGACCGCGCGCATCCTGCGCGCTCATGATCGGGCGCCTTCGTGGGCGCGTATGAGCGCGCAGGATGCGCGCGGTCCAATGAGGATGACCCGGCGCACGCTCATCGTGTCCGCGCCGACCGAGCCGGACATTCCCATACTGGGCTATGTCAGGAGGTCTGAACTTTGGTCTGCTGGGAGCGCGGCTCTCCAGAGCCGCTCATGGATCGGACACGCAGCACATTGCGCTGGATCAGGAGCGGATCGTCGTTCGTGCCGCCGCGATAGGGCACGGCGACGAGGATCATCCGCTGTTCGTTCATCGCGCGATCTCCAGCAGCTCGGCCGCCACGAGGTCGGGCGCGGAGATGATGCAGTTGTGGCCGGCCGCTATCGGGCGGTACCGGACGTGCGGCATGGCCTGGACTTTCTCGTGCATGCCGGCCGACACCGGGTAGCGCGGCCTGGTGCAGGCGATGTAGGTCATCGGCCTGCCGTTGCCGGCGGGATGGAACATGCGGATCGGCCTGGTGTAGCAGGCGACCGGATGCGGCGTGAGATGGCGGTGCGTCCAGGCGGCGAGGGCCGGATCGTCGATGATCAGGCTGCCGACCGGCGCGAACGGCAGCACCTCGGTGCCGTTCACCAGCTTGATGAGCGCCTTGCGCTTGGCGACGATCGCGGGTGGGATACGGCCGAAAATCGACTGGCCGTCCTGCGCGATGCCGCCATCGATGATTACCAGATGGCCGATCCGCTCGGGCATGCGGTCGGTGACGAGGCTGGCGATCAGGCTGCCGAAGCTGTGGCCGACCAGCACCACCTCGCGCAGGTCCTCCCGCTCGAGATAGGCCAGCGTGTCGGCGAGGAATACATCGTTGTCGAGCTCGGGCGACAGTTCGGCCGCGCGCTCGCCGACGCCGCGAAAGGGCAGGGCGCGCGCGTCGTGGCCGGCGGCCTCGAGCCGTTCGAGCACGAATTTCCACGACCAGGCGCCCATCCAGGCACCGGGAAGGCAGAGATATGTCCGTGATGTCGTCATCGTCACCTTTCAGCGCGCGCCCGGCCTCCTTGAGGAGCACGGCGGGCGTTTCATGGCGGCGCTGGCGGGCATGCGCAAGCCATGAAAGCGACGGCGGCATGGCAACGAAGAGCGACGGAAGCACGAACGAGAGCGGCCTCAAGACCGCGCGTGTCGCCTGAGGGCAAGGCCGGTCGCGACCCAGCCGCTGCCGACGAAGATCAGGTCGATGCCGAGGAGAAGGCCCAGCACGAAGAAGCTGGAAGCCGGCCAATGCAAAACGATCATCAGGCCGAGCAGGAAGCTGGCGATGCCGGAGAACACGACCCAGCCCCAAGGCGTGCCCTGCTTCATCTGTATCGCGAGGAAGATGCGCAGCAGGCCCGATACGATGAGCGCGATGCCGAGCATCAGGGTGAGCAGGGTGGCGGCCTCGAACGGGTTCTGGATGCAGACGAAACCTGCGAAGACATAAAGTGCGCCGAGCAGCAGCCAGAGCAGCCGGTGCGACCAGTCCCTGGCATTGAACGCGGCCACGATCTCGGCGACGCCGGCCATCAGCATCATGAGGCCGACAATGAAGACTGCGGAGGCCGTTGCCATCACCACGCTGCCGAGCGCGATGAATCCGGCGATCACGGCGAAGACGCCGAAGCCGACGATCCAGCCCCATTTGGACCGCAGCGTGCGAAGCCCGTCGGCGAGGCTATGAGGACCGGCATTGTTATTGGTCGTCGACATGGTTAGCCCTTTCACTGCGGAACGGTGCGGACGGAGTGTACGCCCGATGGTTGGCACCCTTCCATCTGGTATGTGACAATCCGTGCATGACCGACACGCCCAAGAAAGAACCGCCGCCGGCCCGTCCGGCGACCACCGTCCTGCTGCTGCGCCCGTCCCAGCCCGGCGACGCCGGCTCGCCG
>Ga0182739_1004122_pt1 | contig 12219 bp, 12 predicted proteins | sample eDN5th30CBELigBY_FD_128873 | JGI IMG/M metagenome (GOLD analysis project Ga0182739, IMG submission 128873) | Enriched backyard soil microbial communities from Emeryville, California, USA - eDNA 5th pass 30_C BE-Lig BY (version 2) (version 2) | ecosystem: Environmental > Terrestrial > Soil >... | reverse complement strand
TGGCGCCGAGGACGTAGAGATAGAGGCTCGCCAGATTCAACCGAGGAAAGGCGAGATCGCGCGCCCCGATCATCAAAGGCAATACGAAATTGCCGAATCCCGACGGAATGGCCGGGATGAGGAAGAGGAAGATCATCGTCACGCCGTGGAGCGTGAAGAGGCGGTTGTAGTCCATCGCATCGACGATGTCCTTTTTGGGACTGAGCAGCTCGATGCGTAGGAGCAATGCGAAGACTCCGCCCACGAAGAAGCCAATCGTGACCAGCAGGAGGAACATCACGCCGATGCGTTTGTGATCGCGCGTGAAGAGCCACGAGCGGATCCCGAGCTCGGCGTTCAGGTAGTTGCGCGGCGGTTCGACGATGGCGCGCTCAGCGAGGTGGCTGGAGCTCATAAGCGGCCTCCGGTGGAGGTGCGGTGACCTTGTTCGTCTTGAGTGACTTGATGAGCTCGACGATCGCGGCCGTCTCGGCGGGGGAGATGAGGCCGCGGTAGCTCGGCATGATGGGTTGGAAGCCGACGACGATCTCCGCCATCGGGTCCATCATCGACTCGGTGATGTAGGCCTCGGTGACGACGAGCTCGCGGCCCGTGAGCGTCTTCCGAAGGCTGCCGTACATGCCGTGGAAGCTCGGGGCGAGGTGGGGTGTGCCATCGGGCGTGTGGCACCTGAAACACCCCTGCTCCGCCGCGACCCTCCAGCCCTCTCTCACCAAGGGTGAATCGGCACCGGGGTAGGCGGGTGCCGGGCCCTGATCGATGCGATTGGCCAGCCCGATGCGCTGCTCCTCGAGCCACGCGTCGAACTTCTCGGGCTCCATCGCGACGATGTCCCCCCACATCGTCGAGTGCTGCGTCCCGCAATATTCGGCGCAGAGGACTTGGTACACGCCCGGTTTGGTCACCTCGAACCACATCTCCGTGTACCTGCCGGGGACGGCGTCCATCTTCAGGCGAAAATCAGGGACGAAGAACGAGTGGATGACGTCACGTGACGTCAGGAGGAGACGCACGGGCCTACCGACTGGCACGTGCAAGGTCTCGACGGAGCTCGGCCCCCCCGGATAGGCGTACTTCCACATCCACTGCTTTCCCATGACGTAGACGTCGAGGGTGTTCGGTGGCGGCGTCTGGATGCGCACGAGCTCGGCGAAGCCGATGCCGAACCAGACGAGGAAGAAGGTGGTGGGGGTACCGATGATGAGAACCTCCATCCACCATCGGGCCTCGATGCGAGGCGTGCGTTGGTATTCGCTACGGCGGCGATATTTGATGAAGAAGAACACCGCCGTGAGGCCGACGAGAAAGGAGGCGATGAAGGTCGTCGTGATGACGAAATAGTGGAGATCGTCGACGCGGCTGGCAGCCGTCGATGCTTGCTCCGGCAAGAACAGAAATTTGCGTAGGAAATCCCAGCTCACGTGGCCGCCCCCCCTAGGCGCTCGACCTCAGCTCCCGTCGCCAGAGGCGGTAAAGCAGCCCGCCTGCGAACAGCAAGATGACGAGCCCGCCTATGCGGATGTAATTCGAGATGAAAAACGCATAGCGACGCGTCGCCGGGTCGTAGCGATAACAACGCAAGAGGACCCGATCGAGCGTGGTGCCGACCTTCCCCGCGGAGGCTTCCACGAGCGCGAATCGCAGATCGCGCGGTGGGAAGCTCACGCCGTAGAGGTAACGTGACAGTGTCCCGTCGGGTGCGAGGACGAAGACGACGGCGGCATGTGCCATGTCACGTGAACCCGGCACCGGCGCGTACTTGAAGCCGACCGCATCGGTGACTTTCTGGATGGCGCTCGCGTCGGCGGTGAGAAAAGGCCAGGCCGCGGTCGAATCGGTGACGTTCAGCGCGCGCAGGAAGCTGCTCCGCTTGAGGTGCGCGGCTTCGACGGTGTCCTTCGGGTCGAAGCTCAAGGTCAGCGCCTCGTAGTCGCGCCCCACCTCGAGATCGATCGCGGCCATCGCTTTCACGAGACCTTGGGAGACCAGGCCGCAGAGCGAAGGACATTCGTAATAGACGAGCGACAAGAGGACGGGGCGACCCTGGCCGAAGTGTTCCGCGAGCGGTGCACGTCGGCCGTTCTGGTCGGTGACGAGGACGTCGAGCGGGATCTTCTCGCCGAGGTGCTCGACGACATCGACCTGCGCGTTGGGCAGCTCGACGACCTCGGCACGTGCCACGTGGGTGAGGAGGCACAGCAGCAGCAGGAGGGGCAGGTGACACGGACGTGTCATGGTCTCTCCCCCTGGACGACGCGTTTCATCGCCTCCTCGATGGGAATGTGGATGCGTCGTCGTTCCCGGTCCTGGAAGCCGTAGCTCTCGAGGCGATCGCGCTGCTTCTGGAGGCGGTCTCGAAGCGTGCGGTTGCGGTCGAACATGGGCTGCTCGACGATGCCGATGACCGGCTTGCCGATGAGGGCGGGCACGGGCGGAGGCTCGGCGCGGATGCCCCCGGCCTCGGCGGAGATGATCCAGATCGCCCAGAGGATGCCGATGCCGAAGACGACCAACGTGACAATCGAGATGATCACGATGATCTTGGCGCTCGCCGTGTCCTCTTCCTGGTGAATGACGACGTGGCGGCTCATGGCGGGCTGTACCTCAGCGATTCGCTCATGTACGGGTCCCGCTCCGGGATGACGGAGCCCCTGCCGAGCAGCCACGCGCCGAAGGCGATGGCGATGCCACCGACGCCGATGAAGGCCGTGAAGTCAGCGAGGTGGATGCGCGGCACGTCCGGATGCTTGCGTGGGAGGACGAACCAGAAAATGTCCACCCAGTGCATGCCGAGGAGGAAGAGCGCCACGAGCGCCAAGAGGCGCGGCCGCGTCTTCAAAGGCTTCGAGAGGAGCACGAAGAAGGGCAGCGCGAAGTGACAGACGATGAGGAAGATCGACAGCGCCCGCCACGACCCATCCCAGCGCAGGATGTACCAAGAGATTTCGTGCGGAAGGTTCGCAATCCAGATGAGAAGGAGTTGGGAGAACGCGATGTAGGCCCAGAAGCAGACGAAGGCCAACAGGAGCTTTCCCAGGCTGTGGTAATGCGAAGGCCGCAAGAGCCCTTGCAGATGCTGGCGCGAGTCGAGGACGTAGACGACGACGATGAAGAGGGCGATCGCGGCGAGGAAGCTGCCCGCGAAGTAATAGACGCCGAAGATCGTCGAATACCAACCGGGCTCCAAGGCCATGAGCCAATCGAAGGCGGCGAACGTCAACGAGAAGCCGAGGGCGGGGAGGCCGCCCGCGCCGAGCCTGCGTTGCTTGACCGTGAGATCGAGATTGCCGGTTTCGTCCTGACGGCGTGACCAGGCCCAGAGGAAGTAGGCAATCGGGATCCAGATCGCGAAATAGAGGACGCCCCTCGCGGCGAAGAAGCCGGGTGAGAGCCAAATCTGCTTGGGTCGCAGCGCGGCGGCCTCGATCGCATTCGACGGGCTCGCCTCGTGGACCCAGGGGAAGAGCGTGTGCGTGCCGAGCGCGATCGGGATGAAGAGGAGCGCAAAGGGCGCGACGCAGGTGGCCATCACCTCGAGCGGCCTTCGGACGACGACGGACCAGCGCGCCTTGGCGGCGTGGAGCGTCATCAAGAGGATGAGCGCGCCGAGGGCGATGCCAATCCAATAGGCAAAGGCCGCGAGATAGGACCAAAGCGCTTGCGCGCCGCTCATCAGGCCGAGGAGGGCGGTGGCGACGAGGCCGACGACGCCGATGACGGCCGCAATCGTCATGAGGCGTTTGCCGCCGGCGAAGGGAACCGTCGGCTTCATTTCGCCTCCCGTTGGAGGCGCTCACGCACCTCGGGCGGTGCCCAATCGAGGGGCGCGTCCTGGCTGAGCTGAAGCGCCCGGACGTAGGCGACGACGGCCCAGCGTTCGCGCACGGAGAGCTCGGCCGCGTAGCTGGGCATGAGGCCATATCCCTCGTTGATGGCACGGAAGATCATGCCGTCGGTGAGGTTGCGAATCCGCGGTGTGAGCAGCGAGGGCGGCGTACGAAGTGACATCTTCGAGGCCACCACGCTGTCACCGTCACCCAAGATGCCGTGACAGGGCGAGCAGCTGATGTCGAAAGCCGACCTGCCCTGATCGAGGAGCTCCTCTGTCACCTGAATCGGGATCGTGAGCACGGCCCCCCCGTTCGCCATCCCGGTCGTGTACGCGGGATCGTCCACGATGGCACTCCGCGGAATGGTCCCGGGAGGAGGAGGTCGGAGGGAACGGCCGTCGGGGAAGAAAGCGCTCGGATCGTAGGGGTCGTAGCGCTGCTGGAGCTCCATCGGATCGATGTCGTTCGAGGTGGGACACCCCGCGAGAGCCAACGCCGCGACGACGAGCCATGCCCTCCTCATGACGTCGTTTTCACCTCGACGACGGTGACACGTGCCCCGAGCTCCTCGAAGGCACGAATGATGGGAGCGGCGTCGACCTCGGGATCCGTGAGGCGGACGCTGATGAAGTACCTGTCCAGCGTGGCGCGCTCGAAGCCGGGTGCCTCGAAGAGCGGGTGCCACACGCGCGGGAGGTTGCTGAGGACGAAGAAGCCCAGGACACCCGAGATGGCCGAGAAGAGGACACCCAGCTCGAAGGTGACGGGGATGAAGGCGGGGGCGCTGACCAGCGGCCTTCCCGCCACGTTGATGGGGTAGTCCCAGCCGTTGAGGAGCCACTGGAGGAAAAAGCCGACCCCGGCGCCGGTCAGGCCGCCCCCGAGCACGATCCAAGGGACGCGTGACTTGGGGAGCCTGAGTGCCTCGTCGAAGCCTGGGACGGGGTAAGGGGCATAGCCATCCACCTCACCGATGCCGAGCTTCGCGATGGCACGTGCCACGTCGATGGCGGCGTCGGCGTTCGTCACCTCCCCCAGCACGAAGCGGATCATGGCGCCGACTCCTCGGGTGCGTGGTGACGCCTTTCGTGCTCGAGCTCGAGGGCCAGCTCTTTCACCTCGGCAACCGCGACGGCGGGCACGAAGCGGAGGAAGAGGAGGAAGAGCGTCCCGAAGAGGCCCATCGTGCCCACGTAGATGCCGATGTCGACCCAGGTCGGGTAGTAGTCATTCCAGCTCGAGGGGAGGAAGTCGCGCTGGAGCGAGGTGACGATGATGATGAATCGCTCGCACCACATGCCCACGTTGATGAGCAACGAGACCACCCACATGAAGAGGAGCGACGTCCGCGCACGCTTGAACCAGAAGGCCTGCGGCACGACCACGTTGCAGAAAATCATCAACCAGAAGACGGGCGCGTAGAGCCCGGTCTCGCGGTTGTGCATGACGTAGGTCTCGAAGGGATCGCCGCTGTACCAGGCGATGAAATGCTCTACGCCATATCCATAAGCGACCATCCACCCCGTCGCGAGCATGACCTTGTTCATGTTCTCGAGGTGCTTGATCGTGATGACGTGCTCTAGCCGGAAGATCTTCCGCGCCGGGATGATGAGCGTCATCACGAGCGCGAAGCCCGAGAACACGGCGCCCGCGACGAAGTAGGGAGGGAAGACGGTCGTATGCCAACCGGGGAGGATGCCCGTCGCGAAGTCGAAGCTGACGACCGTGTGAACCGACAAGACGAGCGGTGTCGCGATGCCTGCCAAGAGGACGTAGAGCGCCCGCCAATGTCGCCAATGACGCGCGGAGCCTCGCCACCCGAGGGCGAAGATGCCGTAGATGCGCTTGCGCCGCGGGGACTTGGCGACATCGCGCATCGTGGCGAGGTCCGGGATGAGGCCGATGTACCAAAAGAGCAGCGAGACCGTGAAGTAGGTCGAGACAGCGAAGACGTCCCAGACGAGGGCGCTACGGAACTGCGGCCAAATCCTCGAGACGCTCGGATAGGGGAAGAGCCAATAGAAGAACCACGGCCTGCCGAGGTGCAGGATCGGATACATGCCGGCGCAGACGACGGCGAAGAGCGTCATCGCCTCGGCGAAGCGGTTGATCGAGGTGCGCCACTTCTGTTGAAAGAGCAGAAGGATGGCCGAGATCAGCGTTCCGGCGTGGCCGATACCGATCCACCAGACGAAGTTGATGATACCGAACGCCCACGCGACCGGGATGTTGTTGCCCCAGACGCCGATGCCGACGGCAATCGTATAAATCGACAGCGCGAGGAAGACGCCGGCGAGGCCGAATACGGCCAGGAAGAGCAGCCAGAAGCGCTTGCCCGCCGGACGGAAGAGGTAGTCGAGGAGCGACTGGGTGATGTTCTCGTCCGTAGGTCGGCCGGCGAGGACCGGTACGGGCTCGAGCGGATCCTGAATGCGCCCCCCCGCTTCCATGCGCTATGCCAGCTCCGGATTGGGGTTTTTGACTCGGACGAGATAGCCGGTACGCGGCCTCGTATTGAGCTCGTGCAAGAGGTCGTATCGACGCGAGTCGTCGTAGAGATCACGGACGCGGCTCTGGTCGTCGTTGAGATCGCCGAAGACGATCGCGCTCGCGGGACAGGTCTGTTGACAGGCCGTCTTCACGTCGCCGTCCTCGATGTTCCGCCCTTGCACGCGTGCATCGATGCGAGCCCGCTCGATGCGCTGGACACAGTAGGTGCACTTCTCCATCACGCCGCGCGAGCGGAGTGTCACCTCCGGGTTCGGACGCATCTTTTCGACGGGCGTCTTCCTGCCCTGGTAGTCGAACCAGTTGAACCGCCGGACCTTGTAGGGACAGTTGTTCGAGCAATAACGGGTGCCGACGCAGCGGTTGTAGACCATCTCGTTCAGCCCCTCGTCGCTGTGGACCGTCGCGTTCACAGGGCAGACGTACTCGCAAGGTGCCATTTCACAGTGCTGGCACATGACGGGTTGGACGATCGTGCTCGGCTCATCCGCGGTCCCCTCGAAGTAGCGGTCGATGCGCAGCCAGTGCATGTCACGTCCGCGCGCGATGTCCTTGGGACCGACGATCGGGCCGTTGTTCTCGACGTGACAGGCGACGACGCAGGCGCTGCAGCCGGTGCACCGCGAGAGGTCCACCATCATCCCCCAGCGGTGTCCCTCGTAGTGCCAGGTCTGGTAGAGCGTGGGCAGAGGTTCCCGCATGTGCGCGAGGTGGGTGCGCTCTTCCTCGAGCCCTTGGAGCGTCGTCGAGAGCGCGATGGGGCGGCCCTCCATGGTTTCATGCCCCTGGGGTGTGACGAGCACTTCCCGCTTGCCGGCTTTCCGAAGTGTCACACCGACGCGGAACCAGAGGGCATCCGAGGTGCGAAGGAGGTAGGCGTTCGTACCGTGCGGCGCGCCGAGGCGGCCGTAGCCCAACGACAGCGAGACGGAATCGTCGGCATGTCCCGGGAGCACGTAGACGGGCGCTTGCACGCTCTTGTCACCGTTCTCGATGACGATCACGTCCCCGGGCTTCACCTCGAGACGTCGCGCGGTGGCAGGTGAAAGGAGCGCGGCATTCCCCCACGTCAGCCTGGTGACGGGATCGGCAAGCTCCTGAAGCTGGGGGTTGTAGGCATAGCGACCGTCGAGGACGCGGGCGTCCAGGTGAAGGGCGAGCTCGATGCCTTCCGGAGCAGGCTGCCGCGCCGCCTCGCGCAACGCGGTCTCGAGACGATCCGTGCTCGAGTTGGGACGCTCGGCTTGCTCTTGCTCGGTGAAGGCGCCTTTGACGAGAGCCTTGGGCCACTCGGTATCGAACCGCCCCTTCCACTCTTCTCGCCAATGCCCTTCGACCAGCTCGCGCGCGCTCCCTCCGCCTTCGTCAAGGAGGGGGGCGAGGAGCTCGTGCTGCGTGCGGCCTTGGAACAAGGGCTCGATGAGCGGCTGCACGATGGAGACCGTGCCGTCCTGCGCTTGGTAGTCACCCCACGACTCGAGCTCGTGCGCTTTGGGCACGAACCATTCGCAATTGCGCGAGGTCTCGTCCGCGAAGAGCGAGGTGTAGACCGTGTGCGGGACCTTTCCGAGACGACGGCCCAGATCGAAATCGACGGGGGCCGAATAGACCGGATCGAAGGCGTCGATCAGCAAGACCTCGACCTCGCCCCGATCGATGTCGCGAACCAACTCCCCGAGCTCGTCGCTTTGCGCGCCGGTCGATTCGAGTCGCGCCGGCAGATAGCGGACGGTCTTGTCCACATTGCCGAGAAGCTCGTTCATCAAGGCGGCGACGGCGTGGACCAGAGGAGGCTGTCGCAAGCCAGCGATGACGACGCTGCGCCCCCGCGCGCGGGCGAGATCGCGTGCGATGCCCTCGATGGGGATGCGCTCGACGGCCGGTGTCTTGGACGCGGCACGCAGCGTTTCGACGAAAGATGAGCTCAGCTCGTTCGTTCCCGTCGCTTTGGCGAGCGCGGCGACGAGGGCGTAGCCGATGGGCGCGATGTCCACCGAGCGGGCGCGGAAGCGGTGATCGGCGTTCATCCCCGTCGTCGTCAGCGAGCACTCGACGACATAGAGACGGTTCGGCTTGTTCTCGGGCACGCGTCGGTCCGCGAACTGGCGCATGAGACGGATGCTCGAAGGTTCCGTCAGCAGAAAATCCGCATCGAGCGAGACGATGACGTCGGCCGCCTCGAGGTCGTAGACCACCTCGTGTCGTTCTCCGAAGAGAAGCTCCGTCCCTCGATAGCGCGCGTCCGGCGCCGACGGCGAAAAGGAATAGGCGCGGGATTTGGGATAGCGCTCGGCGATGCGCTTGCGCATGGCCTTGAGCGAGGGCGACGAGGTCGGATCCACGAGGAGGCGAAGGCCCGCGCCTTGCGTCTTGCCGAGATCCGCTGCCTTTCGGTGCATCCAGTTCAGAAAGGAGCGGAACGCCGCCGGCTGTCCGTCGTGCAGCACGATCTTCGCGCGGCGCGGGTCGTAGAGCTCCCAAATCGCGGCTTGTTGATAGGCGAGCGCGGCGCCGAGGCTCGCCGGATGATCCGGATTGCCCTCGAGCTTGATCGGGCGTCCTTCACGCGTCTTCCCGACCATGCCGACGCCGTAGCCGAAGAAGGGAAGTGCCGTCGCGTAGTCGAGCGGCCGTCCGGGTGTCATGTCCACCGGATTGCGATCGAAGGGGAGCGCGTCACCACGTGGCCTGGCACATCCTTCCACCCCGGCGAGCGCGAGCGCGGCCGTCATCGTCTCGAGGAAGGTGCGACGGTCCGTCGCCGCGCCGAAGAGTGGCAAGTGCCTTTTCATCGGTGACATGTGGTGCAGCTCGTTCGGGTGTGGACGTCGTATCGGTCCATGAGCTCGAGTCCGAGCGCGCGACGGTCCGCCGGTGGCTTCCAGGCCCTGTCGAAGATGGCCTCCTTCGGCCGAAGACGAGGTGCCGGATCGCGATGGCACTCCAGGCAGAAGCCCATCGTCATCGGCGTCGTCTGCATGACGAGGGGCATCTCGTCGACGCGGCCGTGACACTCGACACATCCCACGCCCTTGGCGATGTGAATCGAGTGGTCGAAGTAGACGAAGTCCGGCAAGCGGTGGACGCGCTGCCAGCGGATCGGCATTCCCGTGAAATAGGCTTCACGGACCGGGCGCAGCGCTGGGCTCTCGTTCCAGACCTGCGAGTGACAGTTCATGCAGGTCTGGACGGAGGGAAAGCCCGCGGTCGAGGACTTCTCGACCGTCGTGTGACAGTAACGGCAGTCGATGCCGTCATCGGCGACGTGGTGCCGATGATCGAACTGGACGGGTTGGTAGACGGGATAGCCTTCGCGCGAATAAAAAGGCGTTCGCACGAAGATCATCGGCGCGAGGAGCCCGACCAGGACCAAGAGGAACAATCCTCCGCATCCCAGCGCGAAGCGGGAATTGGAGGAAGGCTGGAAGACCCCGCTCGTCGTCACGCATGCGTAGGGTCCCGTCAGCTCTCGTCCCGTGCCATCAGGCCATCGTCACTCGGGCAAGTGACAGGCGCGTGGTCGAGGCGTCAGGAAGGCACGGCGCCGGGGGATCGTTCAGGTGACGACGCGACGGCCGCTTCGAGGGAAGCTACGTGATCGTGAATCCGCATCGTTCGCGGGAAACGGGTGAGATCCGCGCCGAAACGACGAGCTTGGTAGATCTGCGGAACCAGGCTGACGTCGGCCATCGAGAGCTGGTCGCCGACGCAGTAGAGGGCGTCGTTCGAACCGTCCTGCGCGAGAAGGGCCTCGAAGGCCGAGAGGCCGCGCTCGATCCAATGCCGTGCCCACGCCTTTTGCTCGTCGGGGTCGCTGGACACGCGACGGATGGTGCCGAGGTTGTGCAAGGGCTGGATGCCGCTGTTGACGATCTCGGAGAGCTGCCGAACGCGCGCGCGCTGCCAGGGATCGGAGGGCAAGAGCGGCGGCGTGGGGAAGAGCTCGTCGAGGAGCTCGAGGATCGCCAGCGACTCCGTCACCGGCTTGCCGTCGATGACCAGGCAGGGGACCACGCCGAGGGGGCTGCGCTCGAGGTGCTCGGGGCTCGTCTGCTCGTTGGCGAGGAGATTGATGATACGGGCCTCGTAGGGGAGCTTCTTGTATTCGAGCGCGAAGCGAACGCGCCAGGACGAGGACGAACGCCAGTACTGGTAGAGGACGAGCCGCATGGCGCGCGAGCATAGTCGTCCACATCGCGCTGCATAGACCGTGGTGGCGAGGCTCTTCCGTGCGCGTCGAAAATGCGGGCTCGTCGAGCGCGGGATTTCGCGTCGGCGCCGGAATGCGCGGGCGGGAAATCGGCTACAGTCCCGCCGCCCGTGGAAAAGCATTCGATTTGGTTCGCGATCGCGATCGGGCTCCTGGGAGCCAACTTCCTCGTTCTGGTCCGGCCGGGATCGCCTCCGAAGAAGAAGGCTCAGCCCGCGCCGACCTATTCGGTGGGCCAGGAGCTGGACGTCGCCATCACCCTCGTCTCCACCGACGTGGTGGCGATCAGCTGCGCATCGCAGGAAGAGGTGGACGGTCGGCATTGCGCGTTCGAGGCGACCCAGCCCGAGACGAAGTGGAGCAAGCCGGTGACGACGGAGCTCCCCCCGGAGGAGGGCATCCTCGTTCCCTACAAGACGACGGACGACGTGATGTTCCTCGTCCCGGGCCTCTTCCAGCAGCCCGCCCTCGTCGAGCGATTGAAGACGGACCCGCCCGTCTTCGGCGTCGAGCACGAGCGCTTCAACGTGAGCTGCAGGATGAAGGTTGTCGGCAAAGTCGGAAAGCTCGACGTGCGCTGGGCGCCGAATGGCAAGTGGCATCCGGCGACCAACGTCCCCGTGGGCACCGTCTCGAACTGCAAGATCACGAGCTGAAGCGCGGCCGAGAGAGCCTGCGTACGGCGCTCCTGCACAACCCGATCGAGCTTCCGCGGACGACGCGAAGAGTCCCGATTCCTCAACCGCCTCTGACGAGAAGCGAGGGACGCGTCGAATGGTCGGCGACTTCTCGGCAACGACCGAGCTTGCCGTGCCTTTCCTGGCCCTTGCGGTTCTGCTAGTGGCAACGAGCCATGCACCTCTCCCACCTGATCTTTCCGAAGGTCGAGCTCGAAGCGTTGGCCCATGCCCTCGACGGTGTCGGGCACGAAGGTCGTCTGCGGTCCATCGTCGAGCTGACGAAGAAGGAGATGGCGGCCCTCTACGACGCCGCCGCGGACAATGCGCCGACCACGTTGGAAGACTTCGTCCCGTCGGGCGTGGAGCCGATGAAAGAGGTCATCCACCACGGGAAGAACTCGCTGCCGACGTTCTCGCGCTTCCAGAAGCGCTTCTGCCGGCCTGCGGAGGAGGGGAAAGAGGATCAGCTCTGGGGCTACAACCACAACGTCGCGTGGCTGCAGACGCTGACCGGCCCCGGTTACTTCGTCGCGCACCCGTGGAAGGACGGCGGCGTCGTCATCGACTACACGATGCTCCCCCCCACGAAGCCGGAAGGGTGGCCGGAGATCCTGCCGAATTCCGCGCGCCTCTCGCGCTTCATCTACAACGGCATGCTCGACGTGATGCGCAAGGTCAGCGAGCACGTCACCATCGGGCGCGCGCAGCGCGGTGACAACCTGATGGATGCTTGGTTCGTCCTCGTCCGCGAGGACGTGACGCCCTGAGCTCCACCTGAGCCCGCTCCCATCCATGCGCTTCCTCCACCTCGCCGTCGCCTTCGTTCTCGCGTCACCTCGGCATGTGCCACCGGCCAGAGCCTCGAGGACGACCTGCCGGACGACACCGGCCGCGGTGACGGCACGAGGGAAGACGGAGGCACGGGCCGCGGTGTGGGCGGAGCGGGTGGCGCCGCTGATGGTGGCGTCGGCGGTGCGGGCGGTGTCGGTGG